>Ga0070741_10017910_pt1 | contig 11562 bp, 9 predicted proteins | sample Coa_R1_4_FD_66440 | JGI IMG/M metagenome (GOLD analysis project Ga0070741, IMG submission 66440) | Surface soil microbial communities from Centralia Pennsylvania, which are recovering from an underground coalmine fire - Coalmine... | ecosystem: Environmental > Terrestrial > Soil > Unclassified ...
CACGCGGCAATTTTCGCCGATAGAAGTGTTTCCAAGAAGCTGAACGAAAGGGTCGATCGCCGTATCCGGCGCGACGCTCACTTCATCGTCGATGACGCACGTCTCCGGACGAAAGATCGTGACGCCCTGAGTCATCAGAGCGCGCGCTTTCCTCATGCGCATATTGGCATCCAGGCTGACGAGTTCAGCGATCGTATTTCCGCCAAGGACTTCATCAGGATCTTCAGCGCGAATCGCCATCACTTTCTTTCCTTCCGCTACGAGCAAGGCTGCCATATCGGTAAGGTAGTATTCGCCGTGAGGATTGTCGGTTTGCAGACGATCGATGTGGGAAAACAGCGGCTTGGAATTGAAAGCGTAGAATCCGGAATTGATCTCGCCAAGGTTTGACTGCTCCGGCCGCAGAGACTTCTGCTCGACGATTGCCGCCACACGATCCGTCGACCCTTCTCTCAACACGCGGCCGTAGCCGGTCGGATCGGCAGGACGGGCGGTGAGGATCGTCATCGCGGCATCGTGCGCGACGTGAAAGTCGCGAATGCGGCGAATTGTATCGGGACGGATCAGTGGCGCATCTCCTGAAAGGACTAAGAAATTTGTGAAACGGGAGAGTTCGCTACGCGCAGTCTGAATCGCGTGCCCAGTGCCGCGCTGCTCTGCCTGTAGAACGAAGTTCACACCTGTGTTGGCGACTGCGGCGCGCACACGCTCGGCTTCGTGTCCGATGATCACGTAGATGTTCTGCGGTGGCACGACTTCCGCTGCAGATCGAATCACGTGAGCCAACAGTGGCTTGCCGCCAACTTCATGCAGAACTTTAGGCCTCTTCGATTTGAGCCGAGTGCCTTTGCCGGCGGCCATGATAGCAATGGCGAAATCCTGCGATGACATGGCATTCATGTTACGGCAAACTGAGTTAAACGCCCGCGGCCGTAGTGGCTTTTTGTTTTCAGGGACATCGCTTGTGTTGCAGAAGCTTGTGTCTGCATTCTGCATGAAGAAAATGCGCGACGAGATGGCCGGAGGTCCTATGAATTTTACATTTCATTCGCAAACGGGAGCAGCTCGGCTGCATCTCATTATTTGCTCCCACGTTCTGCAACTCGGGGATCAGAGTTTGCGTATAGAGGGAGAGAGTTGTAGTTCCTATGAGTTGCAGATTTCTGAGAGTTCAGGCAGTTGTAGTGGCAGCGGTACTATCGATCACGATGCTGCTTCTCGCTGCAACCCATCACGACACCGGAGCGGCTCCCCAGTATCGCACGGTCATTGATCTCAGTGCGTCTGTTTCAGCCAATCCGCAACATCGCGTTGCGCAAACTACTCTCGTATCACCAGCCGAACTCGGCGGCGCCTGGAATCTGGAAACTCTGCCCTCGACGCGTCTTATTGCTCCACTTGCGGTGATCGAAGCCAAACACAAAAGTTTTCCCGATTCGGAATCTCTAATCACCATGGATGATGTCGCCACTTATGAGCGACTGCACGGCGCCGTGCCGCAAGGTGCGATGATCCTGCTTGCATCCGCCAAGCCCGGAACTGATCCCGTGCTCAATCACGACGCTCTTCATTTCCTCACCGAAGCTCGAAACGTGGTGGCGATTGGCGGTGCGGGAACGGAGCTTGTATCTCCTGACGAGGACTCCTACCTCGCTCAAAAGGGCATCTACGAACTCGAAAGCATCCGCAACCTTGCAGTTGTCCCACGCTCCAACGCAGTCGGGATTGCCGCTCCAGAGAAGATCGCCGGCGCCAATGAAGGGCCAGTGAGATTGATGGCGCTTGTCAAATAAAGCTGTCAGTGATCTCTTCTAGGCCACCCGAGAATTGTTCAGCAGATGCTTCTTTAGGGCGTTTCCGTTAGGCAGCTTGCGGTCGACGATTTCCCGCGCAGCTTTGATCGACTTCTCGATCTCAGCTGGATCGCGCTTCGAGACTTCCGCAATTTCAGGGACCGTAAATCCCTCGATGGCAAACAGAGTGAACGCCTCACGCTGTTCTGGTGGCGCTCCGGTTAATGCCCGCTCCACCTGATCGATGAATTCATCGGAAAGAGCAATTGCTTCCGGCGTGCTGATTCCTGAATTGGGCAGAATATCTTCCTCGCTAAGTTTATCGTCGGGCTGATGGAACTGAAGGTACGCATCGTCCGAGCCGGTCACGTTCTGCTTTCCCGCAGGTGCTTCGAGGCGAATGGTTCCGTTCTCGTCGCTGTTGCGCCGTGCGACCACCGGAACGGCTCGCAGTGCCAATCCGTAGAGCCAACGTTCTACCGAGACACGCTCGGGCCGATGCTCTTCCCCGGAAAGTGCGCTTGCGATCGCTTCGTCGACAACTTCTTCCCGACTGACGAGATGGGGCTCGAGCATTCCCGTAGCTTCGCGATACCGAAGCTCGCGGTCGATAAAACGATTCAGGCGAGGCAGCTCGGTGGCGACGTACTGGTCGATGTCGCGGTTAGTTAGTGTGCCGCCCTGGAGCGGGGTTCCGTTGGGATTGACCGCCGCCACGGTCTGCTCGAAGGGCACACCCTTGTACTCGCGCGAGAGCCGATGCCACTTGTGGCGATTGCGCAGCAAATCCTTGTGGGCATTCAGCTGCGTGATCAGATCGCGGAAGCAAGTCTTGATCGCCCCGACGGCCGTCGACGACGTATTCTGTGTAGCCATCTGTCCGGAGGGCAGCCTCAAGTTCAGAGAGACGGTGATACCGCCGCCGTTTTGCGAGCTCTCAGCAATAATCCCGTGCAGATGGATGAGTTCCGGTCGAAATACCTGAAGGCGTTTGGCTAGCTTTTCGGTTTGGCGTTGAACTTCTTGCTCTGTTTCTGGATTCTTCGAGGCTTTGTAGCTGAAGTGAACGTTCATGCGTGCGCCTCACGCCAGCCAGCTTGGTCCGAATGCTGCCGGACATCGAGCGCTGCCGACCGGCCTTAGCTCTTCGTGGCAGATTTTACACCTGCTCAGTGAGACGCAACCAGAAAACGCTCCGTTGCATTTCGCGGTAGATAAAGGATTTCTTTCGTCCCTTTGAGATATCCGATTAGTGACACGGATCTAACGCGATTTCGGAGACCTCAATGGCGGGTCTAGATTGATGTGGCGCTTTCAGTACCTGCTTTGGTTGCAACCTGGTAGCTGATGGCTAGCAGCTTTCTTGGCAGCTATTCAGCAGCCGCTCGCGTCTAATTGAAGTTCTGCGCAATCAGGATCTGCCATCCCGCAGGCAGGATTGCGCCTGCCACTATCCAGGTACTCAGAGGAGAATTCATTTGTTGCGCACCAGAGTGGCACGCAGTTCCGCAGAGATCGACGCTCTACGCGCGGCCTGGGAATCATGCGAACGCGAACAAGGAACCATTTTCCAGACGTTTGCTTGGAATCGACTTGCAGCCACCATGTTTGCAGACCGCGAGGAGCCGCACTTCGTTTTCTGCGAAGATGACAACGGTCTTGCGATTATTCCGGCGGTGATTCGCCGAGAGTCGCAGATTCTAAGTTTCGCTGGCGAAACTTTGTTCGACTACCGTGACTACCTCGCCTATGGCGATCCATCCGCGCTTGAGCGAGGTTGGCAACAGCTAAGCGCTCTGGGCTTGTCCTTTACGACGATGGCAATCTGCCACCCGGAGGCGGCAATCTGGAAGGTGCTTCCCAAGACGTTCTATAGTCGGTCTCCGCGCCTAAGCTCTGACGAGATCAGCGCAGATATGTTTGCTCATAAGCACGCTCGCGCCTTCAGTCGCCTTCATAAACTCGAGCGACTGGGACTCGAGATCAAACAGTACTCGGGAGCACACGGGATGGTGCGCCGGATTTATGAACTGCGCTCCCGCCAATCGATTCCCGGAGAACTCTTCCACGACTCGCGCCGTGTCGAGTTTATGGTGGCGGTCTGTACTCAGGAGGGCAGCCGATGTCAGGTTTTCACCCTTGAACATGGGGGCACACTGGCGGCAGCCGTGATCACATTTCGCGACCGAGAGCTTCGGCGCTTCTACACTACGTACTACGACCGGAACTGGGCACGCTACTCACCGGGAGTGAGCCTGCTCTTCGAAGTCGCCCGCCGAACGCTTCAGGAAGGTCTAAGCTTCGATTTGATGACCGGCGAACAGCCCTACAAACTGCGAATCGCGCAAAATGGACAGGACCTCTTCCAGGTAACAGCCACGCCAGAGCAAATGAAAGAAGCCTCCACTCTCATGTGTGCGGCAGAACACGCCGCCTGAGCGTCGCTTTAATTCATTGTCCTCTTCTGCTCTCTTCAGAGTCGCAGTAGGGCTTCCCTTGCTATGACGGTGGAAACCAGAGATGGTGTAAGCATGCCCGAAGAAAAACTCATCATCAGCACGGCTCCATCGCGGGATGAAGCTTCGCGAATAGCAAAGGTATTGGTGGAAGAGTCACTGGCCGCCTGCGTAAACGTTACAGGCCCTATCCATTCTGTCTATCGATGGCAAGGAAAAGTAGAGGATGCGCAGGAATTCCTGTTGCTTATCAAGACGACGTCATCCAAGTCGGCAAATGCGATTGCCCGCCTGCGCCAGCTCCATTCGTATGAACTGCCGGAAGCAATCGCGCTCGAGATTGATGGTGGAAGCGCCGACTATCTACGCTGGATTCGGGAGTCTGTCTGAACTCCGACTGTCTCCTCTAAACGATGCAAAGTTCCGCGGTTCGGATTGTTACGTCAGGCCAACTGTGCCGAAACGTTTTGCTGTGAATCGTGCCTGATGCGAAATCGGCTTTTGGTCTCGGAAACTTCTGCCGGATTGTCGGCTGTTCCTCCAGCTTGTATTCCTCGGTACTGAGTCGGAGTCTCTTTCGTGAGCTTCTTGAAGATTCTGCAGAAGTAAGCAACTTCTCCGTAGCCGCAGTTCGCGGCCACCTCCTTCAGAGTGAGAGTGTAGTTCCGGAGCATGAACTTGGCACGATTGATGCGGACCAGATTTAGATAGTCGTTAAACCTCATCAATCCTTGCTGCCGGAATAAACGAGAGATGTGATTCGGAGCCAGGGCAAAATGCTCGGCGACGCTCTCTCGAGTGAGCGGAAGCTGTGAGTTTTCCTGAACATACAGGCAGATCGCCTCGTACGTCCGCGTCGCCTTGCGCGCCTGATGCGCGTTCGGCACCTTCAGCAGCCGCAGGCAGGAATGCAGCAGCGATTCGGTGAGTAGATGCGCCAGGGGCCCCTGTCCGCGATCGGCGGCAAACACCATCAGCGCCGAAAGCAGATTGTGCGTAAGTCCATCGTGGGCGCCATGAATGTGAGTTTTCATCGCGCTCACCGGCGTCTCTGACCCTCCGCTGTGCTTTACCAAACTGATGCCGATCTGCTTCGCTCCAAAAAGAATCGTGAGCACCTGCAGTGAGCTCGACCATTCCGGCTTGTCCCAGGCGTTTTCTGGAACAAAAACCGCTTCACCCGGTTGCGCCTGAATCCTGCACGAGTTGGAGTTCTGGGCGATCTGCAGATTCTGTGTTCCCGAAAGGGGAACGTATAAGCGGGGGAAGTGGGTAACATAGGCTAGGGCCGGAGGAGCGACCGTGTCCTCGGCAAAATAAATCCGGCTCAGCCGTGTTTGCCGCAGATAGCGCTCCAGCTGCCCAATGATCAGACTGGTGCCGCGACCTGCAGAAACAATCAATTCCCCACTTTGTCGACGCACGGATTGTTACCCTAGTGCAACTCCACAAACGTTGTCCACCCTTTTCGTGAGTCGGATTGAAGTAATCAATTAGTGACGAACCCGCCGGATTGTCGTATTTTTACCAGCAAGACTCCGAAAGCCAATATCAGCCAGGGCCCACTTCATGATCGAGTTCCTCAAACAGCTTCGTCAGCATCTTCTCACCGGGGTTTCGTATGCAATTCCATTTATCGCTTGCGGAGGCCTGATGATCGCGGCCGCTACTGCTGTCGGTATGTGGTCGGCACGTCATGATCCATCGCATGCGATACAGCTCAATCTTGTTATGGATGTGGGTAAAACAGCATTCGCGTTGATGCTGCCCATCCTCGCTGGTTACATCTCTTATTCGGTCGCAGGCAAGCCAGGATTAGTACCCGGATTTGTGGGAGGGTATCTTTCTAGCCAAATAAATGCAGGTTTCCTGGGGGCGATCTTTGCAGGTTTGGCCGCCGGGTATGTAGTTCAGTTGATAAAGAAAATTCCAGTATCGAAGTACATCCGCCCGGTAATGCCGATTCTAGTCATCCCGATCTTGTCCGCCGGTTTTATTGGGGCGTTAATGCTCAAAGTTGTGGGAATTCCCATCGCGCATTTCATGGCATGGGCGAGTGCGGCACTGGCGAGCATGAATACCGGAAACAGCATCGTGTTGGCTGTTGTCCTAGGTGCAATGATCGCCTTTGACATGGGTGGACCCGTCAACAAGACCGCATTTTTCTTTGGAGCAGCGATGATGCAGCAAGGGAACTTCCGCATCATGGGTACATGTGCTGCCGCGATCTGCACTCCACCTTTGGGCTTGGGGCTAGCAACACTCCTTCGCAAGACTCTTTGGACTGAGGAAGAGCAGGAAGCGGGCATAGCGGCACTCGCCATGGGGCTTATTGGAATCACTGAGGGAGCAATTCCGTTTGCCGCCGCCGATCCAATCCGTGTGATTCCATGCCTTGTTTTCGGATCGATGGTGGCAGCGGTCATTGCCATGATGGGTCACGTGACGGATCACGCGCCTCACGGGGGACCGGTCGTCCTATTGGTCGTCGAGCAAAGGCTCGTTTACATCATTGCCATCATCGTTGGTACATTTGTCACAGCGATTTCCGCCAACCTGGTGAAAAGCTTTACTCGCAAGCGCGAGCAGGTTTCGCAAGCTGCAGCCTAGCTATTTTGCGGCTACTGCTGCGAGGTGGTCCTTCGTAAACATCTGCTTGATTCCCCGCAATGCCTGGCGTGTGCGCTCTTCGTTTTCGATGAGGGCAAAGCGAACGTGTTCATCGCCATAATCGCCGAATCCGATCCCAGGACTTACTGCGACTTTGGCGTCGGCCAGCAGCTTTTTCGAAAATTCGAGCGAGCCCAGAGTGCGATAGCTTTCCGGAATGGCAGCCCATGCGAACATAGTTGCACGGGGAGACTCAATCTCCCACCCGATGTTTCGCAAGCCGCTTACGAGACAATCCCGTCGTTTCCGATACGTTTCGCAGATCTCGCGCACAGAGCCTTGCGGACCTTCGAGTGCTGCAATGGCTGCGACTTGAATGGGTGTGAATGTCCCGTAATCGAAGTAGCTCTTTAGCCGAGTCAACGCGCCGACGAGTTTGGCGTTCCCTACCATGAAGCCAACACGCCATCCCGGCATGTTGTAGCTCTTTGAAAGCGTAAAAAACTCCACGGCTATGTCCTTGGCTCCGGGAACCTGCAGGATGGAAGGAGCCTGATAGCCGTCGAAGACGATGTCGGCATAAGCAAGGTCATGGACGACATAAATTTCATGTTCGCGGCAGATGGCGATAATGCGGGCGAAGAAATCCAAATCTACGCATTGCGTCGTGGGATTCGAAGGGAAATTCAGAATTAGAAATTTCGGGCGCGGATACATCAGCCGAATCGCCTGCTCGAGCTCCGCCGTAAAATCGACGCCTTCCCGCATCGGAATCGAACGAATGTCTGCTCCGGAGATCACCGGGCCATAGATGTGGATGGGATAGCTCGGGTTCGGAACAAGCACGGCATCGCCGCGATCGAGCACCGCGAGACAAAGATGCGCGATACCCTCTTTTGATCCGATGGTGACAATGGCTTCAGTATCGGGATTGAGTTCCACGTTGAAACGCTTGCGATACCACTCGCAAATTGCGCGCCGCAGTCGCGGAATTCCCTTTGAGACAGAGTAACGATGCGTGCTGGGGCGCTGCGCGGCTTCCACCAGCTTCTTGACGATGTGGCCGGGAGTTGCGCCATCCGGATTACCCATCCCGAAATCGATGATGTCCTCTCCGCGCTTCCGGGCAGCCGCTTTGAGCTCTCCGATAACATTGAAGACATACGGAGGCAGCCGGCTGATTCTGCTGAATTCGCTCATAATTTCTAGAGTACCGGAGTCGGCACAGAATTGAGAGATGAGAAACACTCTCGGACTCCCCCGCCGAGACTGACCATTTCGTGATTTCGCGATTTCCTGATTTGGCGATTGAAAATCACAAAATCGCGAAATGGGCCAAAAGCCGCGCGAGGGCGCGCGTCGGTCCACCCGATCCACTCAGTCCATCCTGCTCACTCAGTCCACCCTACTGCTCTGCAATCGCTTACTTACTGCGCACCTCATGCGTCTCAAAAACAAGCTGCCGAATACCGGCAAGGGAATGTTCACCGCCGCTCTCATAATCAAAAACAACAACCTCATTCTTCCCCCTCAGCATCCACTCGGCTGGCAAAAAGAGGCTCTGCTGCGGACCGATCTTCCAATACCGCCCCACGTTGTGCCCATTGACCCAGACCAGTCCCTTGCCCCAGCCGCGCATATCGAGATAAGTGTCCCCTCGCGTCTGCAGATCGAAGCTGCCGCGGTAAAACAACGGTCCGGCTTTCGCAGTCGAAGAGAATTTCAGCTTCGCGACATCGGTAAGTGGAAGCGGGAAAATTTCCCAGCCGCTCAGGGCCTTCTCATTCAATGAGACGCTCTCGGTAATGCCTTTGCGCTCATTCACCAAATTGGGGCCAAAGTTTACCCGGCCCATGTTCTCCACCAGTATGTCGAGAGGCTGGCTCGCGTACAGCTCGATTTCGGCCGAGGTCTGATTCAGCCCGCGATCGATTACGCCGAGTTGCTTTCTGTTTTGGTAAACAACGGCGTAGTCGCGAGGGTCAGTAATTTTCAGCAGAGCCTTGCCCGAAGCTGTCGCCTTGGTTCGATACAGGATCAGCCCGTAGCTCTGTCCAAGCATCTCCATGCTCTTGACCTGCTGCGATGCAGTCGGCGCAGGTAACGAATCGAACAGGCTGGCAGACTCTTTCAGCTCAAAGCGCGGGATCTCGATTATCGCAGGCGCCGGAGGCGGATCGGGCAGCACGGTGCCAGGCGGCAGATGTTTCTTGATCACCTCGCGCAAGGCGAAGAATTTTGGCGTTGTGCGTCCGGCTTCATCCACGGGTGAGTCGTAGTCATAGCTGGTGATATCAGGTGTATAGACGGCGTACTTGTTGGCGCCGCTCATGTAGCCGAAGCTAGTTCCACCATGGAACATGTACAGGCTGACTGAGATTCCCTGGCCCAGCATCCAATCCAGCCGTTTGGCCGGAGCGTCTGCGGGAACCGCGTGATGCTTCTGCCCCCAGGCATCGAACCATCCCACCCAATATTCGCCGCACATCTTGGGAATGTTTTGGCGAAATTGATCGAAGCGCGCGAATTCTTTTTCGGGAGAGTCTGTGGCTCCGAAGTTGATTGCCGAAAGGACGTCGGGCAGTGTGCCTTGCGCGAGACGGCTGGCCCCATCCGCGGTGTAGAGAGTCACGTCGAAGCCCGCATCTACGATCATCTTGCGAATCGCGTTCATGTAGCTCTTATCATCGCCGAACGAGCCGTACTCGTTCTCGACCTGCGTCACGATGATCGGGCCACCATGCGTAATCTGCAACGGCGCGAGTTCCTGTCCAACGCGCTTCATGTAGCGCGCGGCAGCCGCGAGAAAGCGCGGATCGGTGCTGCGAACTTTCATGTCCGCCGTCGCCAGCAGCCATGCAGGAAAGCCACCGAAATCCCACTCCGAGCAGATATAGGGACCCGGACGGAGAATCACCCACAACCCTTCCTCCTGCGCAGTGCGGATGTACTCGGCAACATCAAGATTGCCGCTGAAATCGAACTCTCCGGGCTTCGGCTCATGCAGATTCCAGAAGATGTACGTGGTAAGCGTGTTCAGGCCCATGGCTTTCATCAGGCGCATACGATGCCGCCAATACTGACGCGGCACGCGCGCATAGTGCATCTCTCCGGAGATGATCTGGAACGGTTTGCCATCAAGCAGAAAATGCTGTCCGCTCCAGCCGAAGGTGTGCGTCGGCTGCTGTGATTGCGTCGCGTAAAGAAGGCCTGAACTCAGCAAAATGAACAACAGACATAAAACTTGTATCGCTCTTCGCGAAGCTAGAGACATGGTGGAGTGAAGCTCCCTATACTTTGGAGCGGCTCGACTAGGATACACAGCTCAGAGTTGCAGAGCAGAGAACCCTAACTAGCGGTCAGTTTCCGGTTAGCCGACCAACCACTCGGAACCCCAAACGACCAGACAAAAATCGGCAAACTCGATAATCTGGTCAACTTAATGCCCGACATCAAAGAGCTCGACCAACACTATAGGTCCCTCAGCGACGAGGAACTCTTGAAGCTTAGGGCAGAAGGCGGCTTCACAGGGGAAGCCGAGAAGGTGCTCGACAAGGAACTCGCACGGCGCAATCTCACGTCCGATGACGCAAAGCGACACTTTGCTCCAGATTGGCTTAATAAAGCAGCTGTGGGCGAGGTCGGTGTCCTCAATCTTGAGGGCGGCGAGAGGGTTACCGCAGAAATTGTCAGGCTGAACGAAGATGGAGATCGACTATTTGTAAAGGTGATCTCTCCGGATCGCGCCGTTCGGAACGGCCGTCGGAACCATCGCACCATTCAGCTCCGTCGGATTGTTTCATTCGAGCCGCAGCCGGATTTGATGGCGCAGTGGCCATTCTCTGATCCATGCAGGGATGTATCCCTCTCGAATCCACGTTTCATTGTGTTGACAACGATTTTCCTGTGCCTAGTCGTGGGTAGCCTGCCCCTCTTTCTTCTCCTTGCAAGCAGGCCGTGGGGATTGCAGGCATCGTCGTTCGTCACCTACACGCTTTTCGAGGTGTTCTTTACGTTTGCGAGAACGGGCGGTGGAATCTCCGGGCCGAATCTTCCGCCTTTCAAGTTCACGTGCCCCGCTGTGGAGCCGCAGATTCCGCGCCTTCTTTGGCGTCATCTTTGCTTTCTTCTCGCATTGATTCTCGTTCAAACCGCGATGCTAGCAGTCCGTCCACACCTACCCGTATGGTGGAATACGCAGGATAGGAAAGGAGCCACACTTTTCGATGGCGTTTTTTTCTTGGTCTGCTTCGGCCTTGCATGGACTCAAATCCGGACCAATCGATTCCTTCTCGACGGCGCACACCGGGAGTTCTCCGAGTTGGATACGAAGTGACGAGCCAACCCGGAACTAACTAGCAAGGCAATCCTGAGTTGTTGAGTTGTTCGCGCGAAATGCCTGCTACATTATTGCGAACTGATATCAGCGGGACGATGAATGAGGCTCATTCATAACGGGACCAATGGGAGGCGATCGATCGATGCCGGGCTGATCGGCTTTGTTGTTTTGCTGTCAGCAGTGCTCTGCATTGCGGATTCATCGCCGGCGGCAAAGATCACAATCGAGGGCAGCGTGAAAACTGCAGCCGGTGAGCCGGTTACCGAAGCGCTCGTTACACTGCGACAAGCGGCCGAAACGAAAGGTACGCAAATGCGTACTGACGCTCATGGCTCCTTCGCGTTCACCATCTCGCAACCGGGCA
>Ga0070741_10017911_pt1 | contig 11561 bp, 10 predicted proteins | sample Coa_R1_4_FD_66440 | JGI IMG/M metagenome (GOLD analysis project Ga0070741, IMG submission 66440) | Surface soil microbial communities from Centralia Pennsylvania, which are recovering from an underground coalmine fire - Coalmine... | ecosystem: Environmental > Terrestrial > Soil > Unclassified ...
GCAGCTCCAGCTTCTCGGGAACCGTTGGGCTGCTGCGGCTTTACCTGCGGCGTGACCGAATTGTGTTGCCGCTGTGGGTGTTACTGCTGTCGGTGCCGCTCGCCACGGTCTACGTCGGCAGCATCCAGAAGGTCTATCCGACGGCCGCCGACCGCGCCGCCTTCGCGGCCACGATCATGGCCAGCCCGGCGCAACGGGCCATGTACGGAAACGTCTACGGCGACAGCCTCGGTGCGGTCGGCATCTGGAAGGCCGGCCTGTTCCATGTGCTGATCGCGGTGGCCGTCATCCTGACCGTCATCCGTCATACCCGCGCCGACGAGGAAACGGGCCGGGCCGAGCTGATCGACTCCACCGCCGTGGGCCGATACGCCAGCCTGACGGCGGCGCTGACCATGGCGTCGGTCGCGTCGATCGTCACCGGGCTCATCGGCTTCGCCGGACTGCTGAAGCTCGACGTGCCGGCGTCCGGCTCGCTCGCTTTCGGGCTGGCGCTGGCCTGCTCCGGGCTGGTCTTCACCGCGCTGGCCGGAGTTGCGGCGCAGCTGTCTCCGAGCGCGCGGGTCGCGCGCGGGGTGGCGTTCGGAGTGCTCGCGACGGCGTTCACCCTGCGCGCTATCGGCGACGCCGGCTCGAACTGGTTGTCGTGGTTGTCGCCGCTCGGCTGGTCGCTGCAGGTTCGGCCCTATGCGGGCGACCGGTTCTGGGTGCTGGTGCTGCACCTGGTCTGCACGGCAGTCTTGATCGCAGTCGCGTATCGGCTGCTGGCCCGCCGCGACGTCGGCGCGGGCCTGATCGCCGAGCGCTCCGGACGCGACGCAGCGAGGCCGTCGTTGCGCGGGGCGTTCAGTCTTGGCTGGCGACTGGACCGCGGCGCGGTGGTGTTGTGGACCGTCGGCTTGTTCCTGTACGGACTGGTGATCGGCAGTGTTGTCCACGGCATCGGCTCGGAGATGGGCAGCAGTGCGACAGCACGCGACATCGTCGCGCGGCTCGGCGGAACCGGCGTGCTGGAGCAGGCGTTCATCGCGGTCGCGTTCACGATGCTGGCGATGGTGGCGTCCGCGTTCGCGATCTCGCTCACCCTGCGGCTGCACCAAGAGGAATCCAGCCAGCGCGCCGAGACCGTTCTAGCGGGTACGGTCAGCCGGATACGTTGGCTGGCAAGTCATTTCGGCATCGCGATCATCGCGTCGACCGTGGCGCTGTTGATCGCGGGGGTGGTTGCGGGGTTGACGTACGGCGCTGCCGCGGGCGACATCACCGGGAAGCTTGCGACGGTGATGGGGACGGCGGCGGTGCAGCTTCCGGCGGTCTGGCTACTCGCGGCTATCACGGTCGCGCTGTTCGGTGTGGCCGGACGGTTCACTCCGATGGCGTGGGGCGTGCTGGTGGCGTTCATCGCGTTGTTCATGCTCGGCTCGATTTCGGGCTTCCCACAGTGGCTGCTCGACCTCGAACCGTTCGCTCACATCCCGCGCGTCGGGACGGGCACATTCACTGCGGTGCCGCTGCTGTGGCTGCTCGCCATCGACGTCGCGCTCGCCGCCGTGGGTGCGATCGCGTTTCGGCGCCGGGATTTGCGCTGAGGAGGCCCGCGATGACAACCGCTCTTCGCACATCTGCGTACGCGATCGTCGGGTTCGCGGCATTCGGCGCGATGCTGTTCTGGCCCGCGGGCACGTTCAACTATTGGCAGGCATGGCTTTTCATAGCCGTGTGGACGGTCTGCACGCTCACCCCGAGCATTTACCTGCTTCGGACGAACCCCGAGGCCTTGGAGCGCCGGATGCACGCCGGGCCCAAGGCCGAAAGCCGGCCGACGCAGAAGGCCGTCATCACGTTGGCATTCCTGTTGGTGCCGGCGGTAATGGTGTTCAGCGCCTTCGACCATCGCTTCGGGTGGTCGCCGGTGCCGTCTGCCGTGTCGGTGGCAGGCGCGGTCTTGATGGGGATCGGACTCGTCGTCACCCAGCTCGTCGTCATCCAAAACAGTTATGCGGCAGCCAATGTCACTGTCGAGGCGCAGCAGGAGGTCGTCTCCACCGGGATGTACGGCATTGTCCGCCATCCCATGTACGTCGGCACGGTCATCATGATGGCGGGCATCCCGCTCGCGCTCGGGTCGTATTGGGGACTGCTAATCCTCGCGCCTGGCATCGCGCTGCTTGCTGTGCGGATTCTCGACGAAGAGAAGATGCTGCGCCAAAACCTCGACGGCTACGACGAATACACGCAGGAAGTGCGCTACCGGCTTGTGCCCGGCGTCTGGTGACGCCTCGACGCCGAATAGAAGCCACGGTCGTGCGGAAGTCCCAAACGACGACCTGGAATGCTATTTCGGCGCAAGGCCGCTAGATCCAGATGCCCTTGCCGACGGCGACGACGCCGCCGGCGCTGACGGCGAACCGCTCGCGGTCGCGCTCGAGGTCCACACCCACCATCTCCCCCGGCCCGACGACGACGTTCTTGTCGAGGATGGCGTGGCGCACCACCGCGCCGCGGCCCACGCGCACACCCGGCATCAGCACACTGCCCTCGACGATCGCGCCGTCGTCCACGACGACGTTCGACGACAGCACCGAGTTGCGCACGGAGGCCGCCGACACGATGCTGCCCGCGCCGACCACCGACTCCTGCGCCGAGCCGCCATTGACGAACTTCGCCGGCGCCAGCATCTCCATCTCCCCGCGGATCGGCCAGCGCTTGTTGTACAGGTTGAAGATCGGGTGCACGGACACCAGGTCCATGTGCGCGTCGTAGAACGCGTCCAGAGTCCCGACGTCGCGCCAGTAGCCGCGGTCGCGGTCCGTCGCGCCCGGCACTTCGTTGTCGCTGAAGTCGTAAACCGCGGCACGGCCGTCGGCAACCAGGCGCGGAATGATGTCGCCGCCCATGTCGTGGTCGGAGTGGTCGTCGTCGGCGTCCGCGCGCACCGCGTCGATCAGCACCTTCGTCGTGAACACGTAGTTGCCCATCGACACGAACGTCTGGTCGGGGTCGTCGGGCGTGCCCGGCGGGTCGGCCGGTTTCTCGATGAAGTCGCGGATCCGCCCGGACTCGTCGGCGTCGATGCACCCGAACGCCGTTGCTTCCGCGCGCGGCACCCGGATACCCGCGACCGTCGCACCCGCGCCGCTTTCGATATGAAAGTGCAGCATCTGTTCGGGGTCCATCCGGTACACGTGATCGGCGCCGAACACGACGATGTAGTCCGGGTCTTCGTCGTAGATGAGGTTCATCGACTGATAGATCGCGTCGGCGCTGCCGGTGTACCAGCGTGGGCCGAGCCGCTGCTGCGCGGGCACCGGCGTGATGTACTCGCCCGCGAGGCCGGAGAGCCGCCAGTTCTTAGAGATGTGCCGGTCCAGCGAGTGGGACTTGTATTGGGTCAGCACACAGATCCGCAGATACCGGGCGTTGACGAGGTTCGACAAGACGAAGTCGATCAGCCGGTACGCGCCGCCGAAGGGAACGGCGGGCTTGGCCCGGTCGGCGGTGAGCGGGTACAGCCGCTTGCCCTCACCGCCCGCGAGGACAATGCCCAACACCTGTGGCAATTCCCTCATGCGCCAAACCTATCCGTCGCTTACACCTGCAACCAGAGTTCCCGTGATTTGGGCGAGCTCAAACGCCAGGCTGCTGCGTCGCTCGTCGTGGAGCACTACCGTCGGGACGTATGCGGGTGGCGATGATGACGCGGGAGTATCCGCCAGAGGTGTACGGGGGCGCGGGAGTTCACGTCACCGAGCTCGTCGCCCAGTTGCGCAAGTTGTGCGACGTCGACGTGCACTGCATGGGCGCGCCCCGCCACGGCGCCATCGTCGCGGCACCCGACCCCGCATTGCGCGGCGCGAACGCGGCGCTGACGACGTTGTCGGCGGACCTGGTGATGACGAACGCGGCCGCCGAGGCCACCGTCGTGCACTCCCACACGTGGTACACCGGGATGGCCGGCCATCTCACCGCCCTGCTGTACGGGATCCCGCACGTGTTGACCGCGCATTCGCTCGAGCCGCGGCGACCGTGGAAGGCCGAGCAGCTCGGCGGCGGCTACCGGGTGTCGTCGTGGGTGGAACGCACCGCGATCGAGGCCGCCGACGCGGTGATCGCCGTCAGCAACGGCATGCGTGAGGACGTGCTGACGACGTACCCGGCACTGGACCCGAGCCGGGTGCACGTCGTGCGCAACGGAATCGACACCGACGTCTGGCATCCCGTCGAGTACACGCCCGGCGACTCGCTGCTTGACGAGCTCGGGGTGGACAGGGCCAAACCGATCGTCGCGTTCGTGGGACGGATCACCCGGCAGAAGGGAGTCGCGCACCTGCTGGCGGCGGCGCACCGGTTCGATGCCGACGCGCAATTGGTGCTGTGCGCAGGGGCGCCCGACACACCGCAGATCGCCGCTGAAGTCACTGAGGCAGTGGAGAATCTGTCGCGTGACCGTACTGGGGTGTTCTGGGTGCGAGAGATGTTGCCTATCAGTAAGGTTCGCGAAATACTTTCGGCAGCAACAGTTTTCGTCTGTCCGTCAGTGTATGAGCCGCTGGGCATTGTCAACCTCGAGGCGATGGCGTGCGCGACGGCTGTTGTAGCGTCTGATGTCGGAGGAATTCCAGAGGTGGTGGCAGACGGGGAATCTGGGCTGTTGGTCCACTACGACGCCGACGATCCAGCAGGTTTCGAAGCAGGGCTGGCCGATGCCGTCAACGCTTTGGTGGCCGATCCCGACAAAGCAAAACAGCTCGGCCAGAACGGACGTCAACGATGCATCGACGAGTTTTCGTGGGCGCGTATCGCCGAGCAGACGTTGGAGATTTACCGCAAGGTGTGCGCGGACGCGAGGAGCAAAGAGGGCTGCGCCTGACGCGCTTAGCTGGTGACGCCTTTGAGTTCGTCGCCGAGCGCGGACGCCTCTTCGGGAGTGAGTTCGACGACGAGTCGGCCACCGCCCTCAAGCGGAACTCGCATCACGATGCCACGCCCCTCTTTGGTCGCTTCCAGTGGACCGTCGCCGGTCCGGGGCTTCATCGCCGCCATCGAGCGCTCCCTCCAGACACCACGTTCACGCTCCCATTGTTCCTTATCCTCGCACCTGCGTGTGCAAAGACCCCGGTTAACGCACCGGCACCCAGCAGGATCGAAGGTGGTCGTCGACCATCCCGGTGGCTTGCATCAACGCGTACGCGGTGGTTGGCCCGACGAACCGGAAACCGCGCCGCTTCAACTCCTTCGCCATCGCGGTGGACTCCGCCGTGACCGCGGGGACGTCGGCGAGAGTTGCCGGCCGTCGACGCCGGCGCGCGGGCGCGAATGACCACAGCAGTTCGGACAAATCGACGTCGAGCTCGGCCGCGGCGCGCGCGTTCGCGATCGTCGCGTCAATCTTGGCCCGGTTGCGCACAATCCCGGCGTCGGCCATCAGCCGGGCGACATCATGGTCGGTGTAGCGGGCGACCTTGTCGACGTCGAAGCCGTCGAATGCAGCGCGGAAGCTGTCCCGCTTGCGCAGGATGGTCAACCACGACAGCCCACTTTGGAACGCCTCCAACGACATTCGTTCGAAGAGCGCGTCGCGCCCGTGCAGCGGCCGACCCCATTCGGTGTCGTGATAGTCGCGATACAACACGCCGCCGCTCTCGGCCCAGTCGCACCGGACGCGACCGTCGTCAGTCACCGGCTTCGCGGCTCGGCTCGTCGCTGTGGACGGCACGCAGCGTCGACAGCTCGCCGCGCAGCGACTCGATCTCGGTGCCCAGCCGGTCGAGCACCCAGTCGACTTCGCTGGTCTTGTATCCGCGCAAGGTTTGGCTGAACTTGACCGCGTCGACGTCGGCCGCGGTGACACCGGAGGCCGGCAGCGCGGTGACCGTCGTGGCCCGCGGCAGCGGCGGCAAGTCTTCGCCGCGCCCGAACACCGCGCTGGCGATCACGAACAGCAGGGCCGCCACGAGAATCAGCACCAACAGGTAAAGCAGGATCAGCGTCACGACACTGATCCTGCCATCGTGCGAAACCGCCGTTTCGCACGTCCGCACTCGCACTTCCCGTGCGAAACGGCGGTTTCGCGGGCAGAAGCGGCTATCGCAGCGTGTTCATCGGCGGGCGGTCCTCGAACAAGTCGTCCAGACCTACCCGCGAGTCCAACACCCCGCAGCGCGACAGCAGCGTCGCCACCACCTGGCGGCTCATCCAGCTCAGCTCCGTGAGCGGCCGGTTGCGGTGTGCCCGCACACCGAGGTTCACCTCAGCGATCGCGTCCAGACCCAGTCGGTCGTAGGTGTCGATCAGCAGGCCGATCTCCACGCCGTAGCCCGGCGCGAACGGCACCGAGGTCAGCAGTTCGCGGGTCGCAGCGTATTCGCCGCCGAGCGGCTGCTGCACACACGACAGCTCGGGTCGCAGTGCCGCGAGCAGGGGCCGCGCGACCAGCTGGGTGACCCGGCCGCCGCCGTTGGCGTCCTCGCGGCCCTTGATCAGCAGCGGCCGGCGGTAGTAGCCCTTGACCAGGTGCACGCCGTCGACCGTCAGCAGCGGCCCGACCAGCTTCGGCACGAACATCGGGTCGGGGTTGATCAGGTCGGCGTCGACGAATGCGACGATGTCGCCACTGGTGGCGGCCAGCGAGCGCCATAGCGCCTCGCCCTTGCCGGGCTGCGCCGCCAGCTCGGGGACGGCCTGTTCACGGGTCACCACGCGGGCACCGGCCGCCCGCGCGCGTCGTGAAGTGTCGTCGGTGGACCCGGAGTCGAGCACGACCAGCTCGTCGACCAGGCCGCCGAGCATCGGCGCGATGCTTTCGACAACGGACCCGACCGTCTCTTGTTCGTCGAGCGCGGGCAGCACGACGGAGATCGTCCGACCCGCCTTCGCGGCCTCGAGGTCGCGCAGCGCCCACGTCGGGTGCTGCCAGCTGCGTTCGGCGAGCCAGTTGATGCCGGTCAACTCAGAAGTTGTCGTCATGCCAACCCCCTCACCGTGCGCGTCGGCGGCCGCACGCCCTGGATCGACGCGACCATCTCCAGCACGCGTCGGGTGGCTGCCACCTCATGCACCCGGAACATCCGCACGCCGGCCGCGGCCGTCACAGCGGTCGCGGCGAGCGTGCCTTCGAGGCGTTCGGTCAGTCCCACACCCAGAGTCTCCCCGATGAAGTCCTTGTTGCTCAGCGCCATCAGCACAGGCCATCCGGTGTTAACGAGATCTTCGGCGTGCCGCAACAAAGCGAGGCTGTGGAAGGTGTTTTTGCCGAAATCGTGGGTGGGATCGATCAGGATGCGGTCGCGCGCGACCCCGGCCGCGACGGCGCGCTGGGCGGCGTCGGTGACTTCGGCGATGACGTCGTCGACCACTCCGCGGACGGTGGTTCCGTAGCTCACCCGGAACGGTCGCGTGCGCGGGGCGGCCCCGCCAGTGTGTGAGCAGACCAGCCCGGCGCCGAATTCGGCCGCCACGTGCGGCAACTCGTCGTCGGCGCGGGCCCAGGTGTCGTTGATCAGGTCGGCCCCGGCCGCGCACGCCTTCTTTGCGACGGCCGATCGCCAGGTGTCGACGCTGATCAACTGCTGCGGGTATGCGTCGCGCAGCCACTCGATGAACGGCACGACGCGGGCGGTCTCCTCGTCGGCGTCGACCTCGTCGCCCGGCCCGGCCTTGACGCCGCCGACGTCGATCACGTCGGCGCCCTCGTCGATCGCGCGGCGCACCGCATCTTTGGCCGCCTCGTCGGTGAACGTGGCGCCGCGGTCGTAGAACGAGTCGGGTGTGCGGTTGACGATCGCCATGATCAGCGCGCGGTCAGCGGCCACCGGCCGGCCGCAGAAGGTCGACTGCACTCCTCCAGGGTGCCAGGCCCCGGCTTTCTCTCGCGATTTCGGTGCGTTTTCACGCGCTCAGCGCCGGTTAGCGCACCGAAATCGCAAGGCTACTTGCTCTTCGGCGCCTTGCCGGCCTTCACTTCCTCGGGGTATTCGTCGTAGTACTCGACGTAGCCCTCGTCGCGGCTCTTCAGCACGTAGATCGGGTCTTCGATGTCGTCGGAGGCGTAGCCCTGCCTGGTCAGGTCTACCTTCTTGGTCTTGTGCGTCGACGTCTTCTCCAACTCCTTGACGATGCGCACGAACAGCGGCAGCGCGTAGGGCGGCAGGTTCTCGTAGACCGTCTTGGCCAGCGATTTCGGGTCGAAGTCGGCACCCTCCTTGAGCTGGATCGCCGCCATCCCGGCCTTGCCGCCGGCGCCTTCGACCTCGACGCCGTACACGGTGCAGTCGTCGACGTTGGAGTCCTGCGCGACGGCGTGCTCCACCTCGGTGGTCGCGACGTTCTCGCCCTTCCACCGGAACGTGTCACCGAGCCGGTCGGAGAACGCGGCGTGGCCGAAGCCCTGCGAGCGCATCAGGTCGCCGGTGTTGAACCAGACGTCGCCCTTCTTGAAGGCGTCGCGGACAAGCTTCTTCTCGGTCGCCTCTTTGTCGGTGTAGCCGTCGAACGGCTGGAAGTTGGTGATCTTGGAGAGCAGCAGCCCGGGCTCGCCATTCTTGACCTTGCGCACCCGGCCGTTGTCGTCGCGCGCGGGATCGCCTGTCTCAGGGTCGTATTCGACGAAGGCGACCGGAGTCGGGCACACCCCCGCGCTCTTCGGGATGTTGAGCACGTTGAGGAACGCCGTGTTGCCTTCGCTGGCGGCGTAAAACTCGCAGACCCGCTCGATGCCGAACCGCTGTGTGAACTCGTCCCAGATCCCCGGGCGCAGGCCGTTGCCCGCGATCACCCGCACCTTGTGCTTGCGGTCGGTGTCCTTCTCCGGCTGGTTCAGCAGATAGCCGCAGATCTCACCGATGTAGACGAACGCGGTGGCGTCGTAGCGAATCACGTCGTCCCAGAACTTCGACGCCGAGAACGACTTGCCCAGCGCCAGTGTCGCACCCGAATTCAGCACCGAGGACACCGCGACCGTCAGCGCGTTGTTGTGATACAGCGGCAGGCAGCAATACAGCGTGTCGTTGCCGGACAGGCGCATGCCGATGCCCCCGAACCCGGCCAACGCCCGAAGCCAGCGGTAGTGCGTCATCACGCTGGCCTTCGGCATGCCGGTCGTGCCCGACGTGAAGATGTAGAACGCCTTATCCTTGGCCAGCACCGACGACGTCACGGCCGGGTTGTCGGTCGGCGCATCGGCGGCCAGCCGCTCGAGTTCGTCGACGGAGAGTGCGTCGTCGACGTCGGCGCCGGACTCCTCGACCGCCGACAGGTTCTCGTCGTCGCCGATGATCAGCTTCGCGTCGAGCAGGCCGGCGCTGTGCGCCAGAACCTTGCCGCGCTGGTTGTAGTTCAGCATGCCGGCGATCGCCCCGAGCTTGACCACCGCGAGCATCAGCAGTACCGCCCGCGGCGAGTTCTTCAGCATGATCCCGACGACGTCGCCGCGACCGACCCCGCGCGCGGCCAGGACGGCGGCGTAGCGGTTGACCGTCTCGTTGGCTTCGCGGTAGGTCAGCGACTGGTCTTCGAACTTGATGAACACCCTGTCGCCGTAGCGGCCTGCGCGGTCTTGGAACACCTTGCCGATGGACGTTTTGCCCGACGGCCGGGCCATAAAGCCCGTCATCACGCCCTGCAGGATCGCGGGGGTGTCCATCAGCAGCCCCGGCAGCCGGCTGGCGATGTCGATCAAACCTACGGTCTTCTGCTCTTCACGCTCCGCCATGGCCTTCGCTTTCCCTCTTCACGAGACTCGCAAACTGGCGAAAGCCTAGTCAGCGGGTGCGCACACGGCGAGGGCCGCCTCGACGTCGCGGACCACGACGATCCGCTCCAACGCACCCGGGTGCACATACCCGGAGTCGACGAGACCCTCCAACCACGTCCACAGGCCGTCGTAGTGGCCGTCGGGATCGAGAAGCACGACGGGCTTGTCGTGGAACCCGAGGTAGCCCGACGTCCACGCCTCGAACAGCTCCTCGAGCGTGCCGATGCCGCCGGGCAGCGCGATGAACGCGTCGGAGCGCTCCTCCATGACCTGCTTGCGTTCCCGCATCGTGTCGGTGACGACCAGCTCGTCGGCGTCGACGTCGGCCATCTCCTTGTGCACCAAGGCCTTCGGGATCACGCCGACCGTGCGTCCGCGGTGCGCCCGCGCGGCGGACGCGAGTGCGCCCATGGCCGAGACATTTCCGCCGCCGGACACCAGCGTCCAGCCACGGTCGGCGATCGCCTCGCCGACTTCCGTAGCGAGCGCGAGCAATTCGGGATGCACGGGTCCCGACGCGCAATACACGCAGACTGCCCATTCGCGGTCTTCGGACACAGCGTCAAGGTAGCCCCATAGGATTCGGCGAGTGAGCACCGATCCCAGCGCCGCGGCGGCGGAGGCGCTGCGGCGCGGCGACATGGAGTCGGGGGAATCGCTCGCGCGGCAAGCGCTGGAGCAGTCCGAGTCGCTGGCGGACCGGCTGACGCTGGCCCAAGCGTTGGCCTGGCAAGGCCGCGGACGTGAAGCCGCCGAAGTGCTGGCGGCCGTCGACCCCGACAGCCTGTCGGAAACCGAACTGATGGCCTGGGCGCTGCCGCGTGCGGCCAACCAGTTCTGGATGCTGTCGGAGCCGACGCAGGCCGTCGCGTTCTTGCAGGCGGTCCGCAACCGGGTATCGGCGCCGGGCGGGCGCCTCACGCTGGACGCGCTCGCCGCCACGTTCGCGATGAACGCCGGCACCCCGCTGCGCGCGCTGCGGCTCGCCGAGGAGGTGCTCGCGTCGCCCGATGCCGACGACATCGCGGTCGGGTGGGCGGCATCGTGTGCGGCGCTGTCGTCCGCGCGGGCCGGCCGGTTCGGCCCGGTCGACGAACTCGCCGCGCGGGCGCTGGCCGCGGGCCATCCCGGGCTGTTGCGGTTCACCAGCGGCTTCGGCCGGATCATCGCGTTGCTCATGGCTGGCGCGCTGCGCGACGCGCGGGCACTGGCGCAGCGCTACACCGACTCCGCCGAACAGCATCAGCCCGCCCACGCGATCGGCGACGTGCTGGTCTCCTACGTCGCGATCGCACAGGGCGAATTCGATTCCGCGGTAACGCGATTGGAGGCCGCGGCCGACGCATTGGCGCCGACGGGCTATTCGTGGGGTCCGCTGTCATACATGCTGCTGGCTCAGGCACTCGGTCAGCGGGGCGACCAGATCGGTGCCGCGAAGGCGCTGTCCGCCGCGGAGTCGCGGCACGGCATGAAGTCGGCGTTGTTCGCACCCGAACTTGCGCTGGCGCGGGCATGGTCGAAGTCGGCCCGCAACGACTCCGTCGAAGCGATCGAAGCCGCGCGGGAAGCCGTACAGGCTGCTGAGCGGGGTGGCCAGTCGGCGGTGGCGCTGCGCGCGCTGCAGGACGCCGCGCGGCTGGGCGACACCAGTGCGACGTACCGGGCTCGACGGATCGCCGGGGAGGTGGACTGCGTAATCGGACGGCTGACGCTGGCCCACGCTCGGGCGCTGACCGACGGCGATGGTGTGGCGCTGAAAGAAGTCGCTGAGCAGCTCGCGAGCGTGGGATTGCAGCCGGCCGCGGCGGAT
>Ga0070741_10017912_pt1 | contig 11561 bp, 7 predicted proteins | sample Coa_R1_4_FD_66440 | JGI IMG/M metagenome (GOLD analysis project Ga0070741, IMG submission 66440) | Surface soil microbial communities from Centralia Pennsylvania, which are recovering from an underground coalmine fire - Coalmine... | ecosystem: Environmental > Terrestrial > Soil > Unclassified ...
GCGCATAGATTTCAGGGCCGGGCAGCCCCGCGACGAAATTGTGTCGTGGAGCGACGGCTCTATTGGGTGGTATGCGGAAGCGGACCGATTATAGGGCAAGAAATGATAAGTGCAAGTTGCGGGGCAGGTTCGTGGCGATGTGGCTCGTCGGGACGAGCCACATCGCCAATAGTTATCAAAATGTAATCGCGCTGCATTGTTGTCTATCGCGCGCTTTGTTATAATGCGCCTTACCGCTACCTGTTTCCACGATTTTTTACCTCGTTTGCGGTTCGTGACCCCAGGGTCTTGATTTTTTCCTAATTCCGATGAATTGGCACCATTATCTCTTGATCTCGCATCAAGATTCACTGGCGCGTACGGTCTTGTCTGCGGTATTGCCACAGGGAGACCGCTTGACTGTCGCGGCGAGTCCGTTTGACGCGCACGCCTTGATACGCGAAGGGCATTTGAACGCGGTCCTGGTCGCGCTGGAAGAAAATGACGAAGACGCGGCGGTAATGTGCCGTACTCTGCGGCGCTATTCGGATGTGCCGATTGTGATGCTCGTAAATAGCGTGACGCGCAATCAGGTGACACGTGGCTATCGCTTGGGGGCAGATGCGCATATTGAAATTCCGTGCGACCCGCGCGTTTTCCGCGCGCGCGTGTCGGCGTTGCTCCGTCGCTATGGTGACCTATCGGAATCCAAGCCAGAAGACGCGAATTGAGAAATTGTAGAGAGCGTTCCGTACATTGCAAAGCAACGCACGGAACGTTTCTACGGAAGACTTTCAAAATCCGCCTTGAAAGAGGCGGGTATTTGTTTACGAAATAATCCGCCGACGGCGATATTGATGCACCGCCAACGCGCCGACCATACCTGATGTGGTGAGGAAGCAATACGAGGCAAGCGCGAGCGGATCAAGCGGGATAGGAGAATTATTTCTACGCGAAAGGATTGGCGCAGACTGGGCGCGTAGAGGCGCAGTTTGCGATACATTACTATTTGCGCGGACTTGAGCCACAAGCGGGGCGCGCAGCGTCGGCGGAGCATTTCTCACAATCCCTTCAAATGCCTTCACGGCCTTTACAAATGAGCCGTCTAACGCGCCCGCGACTGGCAAAAGTCTTACGCCAAACTGCAGGTCGCTTGAATAGCGCGGCAGAATTTCAGGCTTACCTCGAAAGCGCGTGATAATGCCTGTAATTTGGGCAGGGTCACCATGTTCCAGATGCGGATAACGAATGTGCGTGTTCGCATCTATATAGACCAAGACCTCGCCCGTACCATCCTCAATATACATTTCGCGCCCCTTGACCTGCGTGACCCAGCCCACAATTGAAACCAGAATTCCCTCATCTCGTAAACTCACCTGTCCGGTTTGGCGCGCCAGCGGTTTCACCGCGCTCCCCGCTCCATACGCATCAATAGCATTTGGCAGCTCAACGCGAATTTCACGTGCGCCGAACCGATTGACCATGCGCCCGCGTACGGTCACATTTTCGTACAATTTCAATTTCGGCGGCGATCCCGCTGATGCCGCGATATAAATATGCACCCCGCCACTCGCATCCTGAATCCAAAAATCGCGCTTGCTAATGATTCCGGGCGGCACCGTGACTACCCCACCGACCATCACATAGTTCCGTGTACGGGTCAAGAGCGCGTCTTGGACCGACACAGCACCGATGTCTAGTCCGCGTCCACCCGGCGCGGGCGGCACTTTGTCAGCGCGTTTTAACACCATTACATCCTCCGCCGCGCGCGGGCGCAAATAATACCCTTCATCCTCTCGCTTGTAGCGATTAGATTGATAGCCGATGCCGACGATGCGAACGACAGACCCACGTGGGATGCCTTGAAAGGAAACTCCACTCCCCCGCATCGCGCGAACTTCCGCGATGCCTGTTCCATCATTCACCCACAGCACCTCGCCGCCGCTCCCGTTCGAGACCTTGCCCTGAATCAGTACGAGCATAGATTCCATGCGTTCATTGAAATTCCCGGTATGAATCGAACGCGGCGTAATTTCGTACGGCTCGCCATAGTGGCGCGTCAGGTCCTCACCTGTGCCTGGATAAATTGTGAGCAGACCATTATGCTCGCCGAGAATGCCGGTGACGACAAGTTGCTCGTTGCGCGGAATCAGGCACGACAAGCTATTTGGAAATTCGCGGTAGACCTCAATTCCCGCAACACCATCCGATAAGGTCATCTCATGTCCAACCGCATCGAGTTCGCAGGGATGCGCGATGACGCTGCCGAGAACAGACACCTTTGAACCAAGCGGCCGCTCGCGCGCTTCGGCAATACTGATCGGCAGAAGAACACGCGTGGGCGTCGGCGGTGGCTGGTTGGAGCAGTTGGATTTGCGCGGTGTGGGGATACACTGAATGACCCAGTGCTCCGCGCCATCCGGCGAACGTCCTTCGCTTTGATTCGTAGTGAGCGGATTGTATTGCTTTTTATCGGCAACGGTCCCATCGGGATATAAGAGCCGTACGGTATCGCCATCATTGTTCAAACCGATGTGCGTCTCGCTTCCAAAGAAAACTAGAAATCCTTTGGCATCAATCAATGTGCCATTCGGAATTTTGTATGTTGACGAACCACCGTTCGCATCGTCAAGTTGCCATCCACTCAAATTAATCGCTTGCGGCGCGTCGTTGTACAGTTCAATCCATTCATCATCAGAATCCAAGTTACCGTCGCGATTCCAATCTTGAAAGGGCGCAGATAGAAATTCGTTGATAAAAATTTTGCTAGCAAATGGTGTTGGCGTAAGCGTGGGCGGAATCGGGATACTGCAATTCGCGGCATTCGGCGTCGGCGGGCAATCCATCGAAAAAGATGGCGCGCCGTCGGTAACACGCGACCACGATTTATCCGACTCGGACGTTCTGTATGAGATGGTATCGGCAATAGACGAATCGGGTTTGAGCAGACGCACATCATCGTCTGTGTTATTCAATGCGATATGTGTTTGCGTGCGAAAGAAAAGCAAGAACCCGTTTGCAGAAATCGTTGTGCCAATTGGGATTTGGTACAGCTCGGAACCACCGTTGGCTACATCGTCCAATTTCCAATTGCTCAAATCCACCTCAAACGCGTTGGCATTGTAAATTTCAATCCATTCGTCGTCTTCATTCGCCGCGCTATCGTTATTCCAATCGCGTTCGGGGTTGGGCATAAATTCATTGATAAACAAGCCAGCAGGTGGCGGTGTTGCAGTGGGTGTGCGCGTGGGCGTCGCGGTCTTGCTAATGGGAGATAATGTTGAATTCGCTTGTCGCGGTGTGCCGCAAATCGCGTCGCCGTTCGCATCACGACCATTGCGCGTCACGTTATTGTTCGTCGCCCAATTCGCATCCGAATAAGAATTTGATGCGTTTCCTCGCTCCATCGAACAATGGAAGCTGTTATCTCCCGCAGGCCATGCGCCGCCATCGCCATTTGCCGTATCAATCACATTCGATGCTGGATCGCGCAGCGTTAAGGTTTCGCCATTATTATTCAGGCTGCCCGTATAAATTTGGTCCGCATCAATATCATTCACCGTATCGTCGTTAGTCCGCTCAAGCAAAAAGTATCCGCCCGCCGGAATATTTCCCGACAATGCGATATGAATATCACCGTCATCGGTCAGCGTCCAACCCGTGAGGTCAATCGCGGCGCTGCCCGGATTATAAAGTTCGAGCCATTCATCCGAAGGACTCGCAGCAGTGCCTGTCCACGCAACTTCGTTAATGACGAGCGCAAGGGGAGAATACACAGCTGGCACGGTGGGAGGATTCGTAAATGTCGGCGGATTGGTCGGGGTATGTGTAGATGTCGGCGTGTTTGTTGGAGTTTGCGTAAACGTCGGCGTGTTTGTTGGAGTTTGCGTAAACGTCGGCGAATCGGTCGGCGTATGGGTAATCGTTGGCGAATCCGTTGGCGTATCGGTTGTAGCGGGTACGCTATAGTAAACGCGCACGGCAAGCCAATCGAGGGAGAGTGTACATCTCGACGCCAGCGCGAGTGTCTGCACACGGACAGCAAACGCCGAATTCATTTCTTCGGCTGTCCAGGCGTGCCCCCACGTATTCGTCGCGCCGCCGAGCAGAAGCGCGCCTTCCGGGTCTGTTGTCGTGAGATTGCCACTATTGGTCGCCGAGGTGAATGAAGAACCACCATCCCAACTAAGCGTGAGATTGAACGTCGGCGCGCAAGGGTCGGCGGAGCGCCATGCGTCCGCACGAACTTGAATTCCTTCAATCGTCGCATTCGGGGGAATCGAAAGCGTATAGCCGCCATAGCTCTGCGATGTATTGGTATTGGAACGAGTCGCCGCGCCTGCGTCGTTCGCAAACGCGTTTGAAGGAGAATCAAACGCGTTGTTGATTGCAACGGAGGGGCTTACAAAATCGGAATCGAGGTTGGAGGAATGCGCGGGTGGCGCGGCGGCGAGCGGAAGGCAGACCAAAGCCGTAACGCCCCAAAATAACATGAGCGCGACGATGAGCCGGGAGAGAATCGAAGCGGAGCGCACGTTCTGATCGGTGAAGAGATGTGGCAAAGAACGCGCGCAAGTGTATTCAGTTGGAAAAATTTTTCAAGAGGGGTACAGCTTGCAACTCAAATGACTTCGTCGTGATCTGTCCACCAGCGTCGCCATAGGACGATTCGTTTTTCGCGCGGGTCGGCGGGCAGCGGGAGGCGATTCGCTTCGAGACGTTTCACGCCGATCAACAGCGCGAGAGCCAAGCCGCCCGTGATGATTTGCTGCGCGTCGCCCAAGAGCCACGCGGCAGGCGCAAGCAAGAGAAATCCGAGCATCGGGAGGCGATCATTTTGTTTCAGCAATTGATCAAGAGCGTATGACACAGCAAGCAGAACAAACAAACGCCAGTCCCACACAAGTACAACCCCTAACGCCGCCGCCAAGCCGCGTCCTCCCATGAATTTGAGATAGACGGACCAATTGTGACCGGCGACCACGGCGAGACCCGCCAGCACAATTATGTTCAAATCCAAGCCCAATACTTGGGCGAGCAGTGGCGGCAAAATCCCTTTGGCGCAATCAATCAAGCCAATGACCCTGTTCCAGGGCGCGCCCAGCAAGAGACCGAGCGCGGTGCCATCTACCTCATGGTGCGCGTACTCCCGCAAATCTACTCCTCGCGCGAGGCGCGCGAGGAGATAGGACGGCGAAAGTGAACCCCACAAGTACGCACCGAGCACGAACAAAAAACTAGTCATGTTCGATTCACCGATTTTTCGCGCCCTTTTGACCCAACCACTTGCGCCCCCATCTTGTGTAATTCACAAGCAACTTGGTCGAGAGGTCAAAGGCGAGGTCGTAGCGCCGTTGCGCGAGCGCGCCTTGAATATATCCCAAGAGCAGCTGCCGATTAGGATACGCTAACACAGAGGTGCGGAGCTTGCTGCGTTGCAGCGGCAGTGGAAAGGTCTTGAAATTTTGCAGCGCTCCGGACAACTCCAGTGCGACCATCGTATTCAGACATCTGCCACACTCACAGCAGTTCATCAAGCCATTGTGTTTGTCAGAGCAGGTGCGTAGATAGTTGTAGGCGGCGGGAACGTGTGAGAGTAGAGCCGTTTTCTCAAAGCGTGTCAGTTGCGCGCCGTCTTCGATAACCAGCAGACTCTCGCTGGAAAGGAGCGCGTCCGCGAGGGTTGCGACTGCACCTTTGGGGTATTCCGCGTATTCATCGTTCGCTGGAACGTAGTAGCGCGACAGCCCCCGACTCACAATATGCCCCAACCCAATCGTCGCAAAGGTCGCCGCCGAAATCCAATTGTTCCACTTGTCGAATTGGCGAACGTTCGTCCGCGCCGTTACCAGCTCAATGCCCCATTCCGCCATCAGCGTTTGATAGGCAGTTCGGCACGCGTCAAACATACGTTGTTCATGCAATCCAATATCGAACCCTTGTACGAAAATCGCATACGAGAGCTCATTGCCCGCGATTGGTTCATTCTGCGGGATGTGCGACCACACGGTATAGAAGGAATCAATTCCACCCGAAAAGGTGCTTGCCGCTTTCGAGCCAATTGACTTGCCGCGCTTGTACCCATCGGCATGAATCTGGATTGGCTTGTAACGGTGCGACTTCCGCAAGTTCTGGACGTATTGGAATTCATTCAACCCATACGTTAACGCAGGCGACAATGTGCCGCGCACATGAATGTCTTCGCCGCGATGGAGTGCGGTGGATAGGAGCGCAATCGCAAACCCATCCGGGCAGTCGCTAACAAGATGCGCGTGCGCTTCGGGAAAGCGGAACCAGAGAATTTTGGGGAAATCGTACGGCGGCTTTTCCAATTCAATGCGCGCGGAGACGCAGAGCTCGCCGTTTTCATATTTTGGGGTAAGCGGGTGAATGAGCATGAAAGAATCAACGGGTTACGTCAACATCGGAATCTTTATCCCATTCTCTTTCGCAAACTTTATCGCTTCCTCGTACCCTGCGTCGGCGTGGCGGATGACGCCCATGCCGGGGTCGCTGGTCAAGACGCGCTCTAACCGTTTTGCGGCTTCGGGCGTTCCGTCCGCAACAATCACCTGCCCTGCGTGAATCGAATAGCCGATGCCAACTCCGCCGCCGTGATGAATGGAAACCCACGTTGCGCCGTTTACCGTGTTAATCATCGCATTTAGAAGCGGCCAATCGGCAATTGCATCGCTGCCATCTTTCATCGCTTCCGTTTCGCGGCGCGGCGAAGCGACGCTCCCCGCGTCGAGATGATCGCGCCCGATAACGATGGGCGCAGAGACGATGCCTTTGGCAACGAGCTCGTTAAATTTCAATCCCGCGCGGGCGCGTTCGCCATAGCCGAGCCAACAAATCCGCGCGGGCAGCCCTTGAAACGCGACGCGTTCTTGCGCGAGCCGAATCCAGCGCGCGAGGTGTTGATTTTCGGGAAAGAGTTCGAGAATCGCTTGGTCGGTTTTGTAAATATCTTGCGGGTCACCGGATAACGCGACCCAACGAAACGGGCCTTTCCCTTCACAAAACAGCGGACGGATGTACGCAGGCACGAATCCCGGATAATCAAAGGCATTTTTAACGCCCGCGTCGTATGCGCGCTGTCGCAAATTGTTGCCATAATCGAATACCACCGCGCCGCGTGATTGAAAATCTAACATCGCCTGCACTTGGCGCGCCATCGCCTCCATCGAGAGAGCTTGATAGGCGTCGGGATCGCTGCGGCGCAAGAGGTCTGCTTCAGCTAGCGGCATTTCGGGAATGTATGATAAAGGATCATGCGCGGGCGTTTGGTCGGTGACGACATCGGGCACAACCCCGCGCGCCGCGAGTTCGGGGAAAATCTCTGCCGCGTTGCCAATGAGTCCAATCGAACGCGGCTCTTGGCGTTTGACATACTGATCCACGCGGGTCATCGCTTCTTCCAGATTATCGGTCACTTCATCAATATAGCGCGTGTCGAGACGCTTTTGGGCGCGGGCGGGGTCCACTTCGACAATCAAACCGACGCCCTCGTTCATCGTGATTGCTAACGGCTGCGCGCCGCCCATTCCGCCCAATCCTGCCGTCAGCACAAATTTTCCTTTGAGCGATGACATGCCGAAATGTTTTTGCGCGAGCGATCCGAAAGTTTCGTACGTCCCTTGCAAAATTCCTTGCGTGCCAATGTAAATCCAGCTGCCTGCGGTCATCTGCCCATACATGATGAGACCCGCGCGTTCCCATTCGTCAAAATTCTGCTGCGTCGCCCAATGCGGCACGATGTTGGAATTGGCGATTAAGACGCGCGGCGCGTCGGGATGCGATTTGAATATGCCAACGGGTTTGCCCGATTGAATCAGCAGCGTTTCGTCATTCTCCAATTCACGCAGGGATTTCACAATCGCGTCGAACGCGTCCCAATTTCGCGCCGCGCGCCCGCGTCCGCCGTACACGATGAGCTCTTCTGGCTTTTCCGCCACCTGCGGATCAAGATTATTCATTAACATCCGCAAAGCAGCCTCTTGCAGCCAACCTTTGCATGAAATTTCGGAGCCGCGCGGGGCGCGAATAGTTCGGGGCATAGTGGTTTCCAGTGGCAGATAGTAAGTATGAATAAGGGTGTCATTTCGAGCGGAGTGAGGAAAATCTGGGCTTCGCCCACGAGATTTCTCACTGCGTTCGAAATGACAAGTACCGCGTTTATCGAACTGGTTAATTCGTCAATAAGCGTTGTACCTGCATTCGCAGCTGGGCTTCGGGGAGTGCGCCCACGATACGGTCAACGACCTTGCCATTTTTGACGAGCAGCAAGGTGGGGATGCCCTGCACCTGATACTGGGCGGCGGTGCGCGGGTTATCATCCACGTTCAGCTTGGCGATGCGGATGCGTCCCGCATATTCGGCGGCGAGTTTTTCCAGCGCGGGCGCAATCATGCGGCAGGGTCCGCACCACGGTGCCCAAAAATCCACCATCACGGGCAGCGGCGCGTTCAGCACTTCGCGTCCAAAGGTCGCATCCGTGACCTGTACAGGCTTGCCGTCTGTTTGCGGTGCTTGCTGTGGTCGTTCGGCACGCGGCGGTGGCGCGGCTTGGGGTTTCGGACCACGTCCAAGCACATAGTCGGCATGGGCACGCACGTCGGCTGGCGATGGATTTTCGGCGCGGCTGTGCTCATTTCCTTCCTTGAAGGTGATGACTGTCGGCGCGCGTATTGAATAGCGCTGAACGAGCTGCGGGTTTTCGTCTATGCGGACTTTGGCGACCAGTAAATTGCCTGCGTTTGTTTTTGCTAGTGACTTGAGCGCATCGTCGAGCGCACTGTCGGTCGTTCCTGACAGAAACATTGTAACGAGAGGCAATCCTGCTTTTAAAACGCGGTCAAAGGATTGGTCATTGGTGTTGAGGGGAGTATCAAAGGGCATAGGTCAACTCCTTGTCAACTACAATCGTGCAATCGTGGAATTGTGCGATAGTGCGATAGTAAGCACGGATAGCACTTGCTAATTATACGCGCGAACTTGCGTATGTTGACACTCGAACAGAAATTGATAGACTACAACGCATTTCAAAAAGGGAATGTGCATATCAACGCTTGACGAAATCAGTTGGAAACACGCCATTTTTTACTAGGCAGAGGCTTTTTGAAATGCGTTGTAGCCAACCGCTTCACTACGGAGGACAGCATGCCAAAATTGGATGCGGAAAATTTCTTTCTCCAGTTGAGTTCGGGAGTCTATCTGGATTCGCTCGGCAAGATTGTCAACAACTTGCCCGCCGACGGTTTTTCACTTGGCACGCTGCCGTTTTCGCTTGACCTCACGGACGATGTCAAGAATGCGTTGAAAGGCGTTGACCTCGCTGATATTCCCGGTGTGCTTCAGGATGCCGCTCCGATTCTGGAAGGGATCGGGGTGAGTGAAAAAGCGATTCAAATCATCGGCTCGTGCATTAGTATCGCCATCGGTCTCACGTCGGTCGTCGGCACAGTGGGAGCCGTAGTCGAGCTGCTCAAAGTGTTTGGCATATTTGGCGGAGGCGGCGGCGGGCAAGCCGATGCCCTTGCGAAAATCTACCAACTGGTGCAGCAGATCAATACCAATCTCAACGGGCTTGGACAGCAGCAGACGGTTGACAAAGTGATCGAGTACGGCTGGGGAAACATTGGGCCCGCCGGAGATGAGCTCATTATTTATTTGAAATCGCAGAATCCGAACAAGGCACAGCTGCGAGACCCGCACCTCAACGACCTGCGTAAATCGCGCGACATTCTGCTCAATCCAAATTTTCAGCGCGCTCCCTACAAAGCCGCCGCCGTTTGGAATCAGCCCTGGTCGGCAGACCTAAGTTGGTTAGAGCCGCGCCCCGGCTCGAACATTCCACCGAATGAAGATTTGAAAACGCTCAACGATGGGAACTGGCGTTGGGATTATACGCCGTACATTGGTGCGATTGCGGCTGTCGCCAACCTGCTTCTCTCCTATTATAAAACACTCGACCCTGCATTTCGCACGACCCGCCAGTTTGAGAGCGAGCTCAATAAATTAGCCGATGGACTGCAAGCGTTTGGAGAAAAGATTTCGCAAGAGATTCTCTGGACACGCGAATGGCAGTTTGGCGACCAGTACTGGATGCCGATGGCGTCCGGCTGGCCCGTCGGCGCAGTAGATGCTTGTAGTGCTGCGAGCGCCATAGAATCGCGATGGAAAGAAGGGGTCATCTCCTTTCCCGACCCGCTTGGCAAGCCGAATGACCCCATTGACGCGTACTATCATCCGCCCATCGTGCTGAACAAGGACGAGAGCTTGGCACGCGCACGCAAAGCGCGGCAACTAGATTGGTTAGCCGTCTTCAATGCCAGCGGCGCGCCCAAAATTCTTCAGTACGCTGCCATCGCCCGCGAAATGGCAACGCCGCCCAAGACGAGCGAGACGGTCAAAACAAAAGTGGGCAGCACGGCGCGCCGCAAATTCGTGCAGACGGTGAAACATGATACGCCGTTCTTTTTAGGATGCGGTCGGGAGACATTCGACGCGGATATGTATTATGTCCAACGTTCCGTCGAAATCCGTGCCACTACGCAGCCCCAGATAGATCAAGATTTTTACAAAATCCCGTACAAGTTCTATCTGGAAGCGTGGCCAACGATTCTTCCACCCGGCTCGGAACTGTGGGGCTATCCCATTTCTCGTGTTGAAATCACTCCGCAAGGACAAAGCGCCACTCTAACGGGACTGACATTTGATTATGAAGTCAAGCCGTCGAAACTCCGCGTCGCGGTTCGTCCAAGCGTTAAGAAGGCGCTCGATACTTTGCGCGCCGACAAATTTGTGAAAATCGCCGAGAGCCGCCCGAACTTGCTGCCGATTATGAACCCTTGGGGGTTACTGCATTCGCCGTTGGACGTTTCCAATACCGTTGCGTTCTCCGACCCCGACTTGCCGGGCGTGATGACCAATAAACAGCAAAAGTCATTGACGATTGACTATTCCTTGCGAATCGGCGATGGATATATTAACGTCGAGTTTTGGAACCGACCCGCCGAGGGCAACTTTGGCGCAGTCTTTTTTGTCATCGAAGAACTGGTGAATTCGGATACGCACGGCAATCCCGGTCCAATTCTCCGCACCCTGACCGATATTTCGATGGTGGGAGTCGAATTGCATCTGCCGCAAGAATACTTTGACTACATTGAGCTATGCACCAAACGGCAGCGTGGCATCGTGGATGAGATCAATCGCAAACACATTGCGGTCAAGAAAAAGCCGACCCCGCAACCCGATCCTTATCGGTACGAGTCGCTCGGCGAGTGGGTGCGCCAGGTGATGCGAGAAAACCCCGGCTTGTTAAAGGGCGAGCTGCTTCGCGAAGCCAAAAAGTTGGCTCAAATTCAGGTCCCGCGCGGAACGACGCGTTCGTAGAACGCCTGCCGGGCTCATCGGACAAGGAGCGAGCCTGACAAAAAGAGGTTACTTGCGCGATCTTGGCGCAGGTAACCTCTTTTTTGGGTATCCGCAGGCTTGGAATCGTCCAGCCGCACGCCAGCAAGGCATTTGCCCCATTTCGTTTCCATAGTATAATTTTGCGCCGATTCGTGGATTTTCCT
>Ga0070741_10017913_pt1 | contig 11561 bp, 8 predicted proteins | sample Coa_R1_4_FD_66440 | JGI IMG/M metagenome (GOLD analysis project Ga0070741, IMG submission 66440) | Surface soil microbial communities from Centralia Pennsylvania, which are recovering from an underground coalmine fire - Coalmine... | ecosystem: Environmental > Terrestrial > Soil > Unclassified ...
CGCGGCCGACGCCGATGCCGTAACGCAGCGCGACGTTGTTGGCCATGATCAGATAGAGGAAACGGTCCGCGGTGTTCACGATGATCGTGCCCTGCGGATATTCGGTGCGGGTAGTACACCGCGGTGCGGCGAAGCTCCGGCGCCACTTCGGCGGCGAGCTGGGTGTGATCGACACCTGGATCAGGATCCTGCGCAAGCGGCGCGCCGAGGTATTGGGCGAATGCCGGTAGCGACGCAGTCAGCAGCAACAGACAGCAGAGAACATAGGCGGGCGTTGCGAGGCGCGTCGGCGCTGACGAACGCCTGACGGATGACGCCGGCACATGCATCTAAGCAGTCCGATAGAGAACCGTCGCCAGGAGGCTGGCGCGAACGGAAGCTTAGCTGGGCGGTCGTCACACGCAACTGCTGAACGAGCAGCAGCTACTCCGGCGCCATGCCTTTTTCGGCCAGTTCTTTTTTTGCCTTCTCGTTCTTGGCCAAATGCGCCAGGCCCATGCCACGCAGCACATGGGACGCCTTGGTGAACTGAATATTGTCGTAGCCGACGATCTCTATCCGGTTGCCCCAGGGGTCGCGAAAATCAAGGAACGGCCCGTCGAGCGGCGTAACGCCGGCGGCCTCGAGGGCTTTGCGGGCGGCTGCCTTGTCATCGACGACCAGACCGAAGTGGCGGCCGTCGTCGGCTGGCTGCCGGCGGCCTTTCTGCAGGGCAATGAACTGGTCGCCCAGGTCGATGAAGGCCATCGAGTCGCTCTTGCCGCGCAATTCGAACTGGAAGAGGCGGCCATAGAACGCCAGCGCCTCATCGATGTCGCCCACCTCCAGCGCAACGTGATTGAAACCTACGGCGCGGGGCTTTGTGAACTCGGCCATGCGAACCTCCTCTGTCGGTCTGACGATTAAATGGATGGCGCGGCCCGCGAAGCCAACCGTTGCACCCGAGAGGAGGCGTTGTTCGCCCGACCTTTGCACCGAACAAAGCCGCCAAATATGTCCGTGGAGCAAGGGCCGGGGTGTGACGTACGTCACATCCCGCCAGCGCCTTTGGCGGCAGCATCGACTGTCGCGAAAGAGACCAAGCGAACCGCGCCAATGCTTGTCACGGAGCAACAAGCTGCAAAAATCGGTTGTCCGCTCCTGACGCTCGCCTTCGGCTATCAAGGCCGCTTCAGCGAAGCCGACCACATTCGCTGTCAAGGAAGCCGCTGCATGCTGTGGCGGTGGCGAGCCGAGCGGTCGCCCGCTGACGACGTCGAACGCAAAGGATTTTGCGGGCTTGGCGGCAAGCCGTAGCGGGGCCGCTGATCAAGAGCAGGCGCGACGCGGGATGATTCAGGTCCGCTCAGGCACTCGGCCCTTTACCGCATTGGCCAAAGCCTCGTATGCGATGCGCCCGTCCGCACCGATCGGCAACTGCTCGCGTAAGCGCGCCTTGAGCTGCGCTTTTTCGTCCGGCGACATGGCGTTGATCACCTGGCCGGCCGGTCCGATCGGCACCAGATTCGACTCGCAGAAATCGTCGAAGCTGGCAAAGCTCACCGGGATGCGGATCTGGCGCGTCTCGATCGCTTGCAGACCGGCCGCTTGCCATAACGCCTGCATGGTCTCGCGCCGTGACGCGGCGGGATTTATGCGCGACGGCGGCGCTTTGCCGAGGGATTTCAGGGCGGCCTCGATCGGCGCAAGCGGCACCCCGCCGGCGAGCGTATCCCACATATAGGTGGCGACGAGCCCGCCCGGCCTGACCACCCGGGCCATCTCCGTGACCGCCTTGGCGGCATCGGGCACAAAGGTGATGACCAGCGCCATCGCCGCCGCATCGAAACTGCGATCGGCAAACGGCAACGCCTGCGCATCGCCAATCTGGAATTGCGCCAGCGTCACGCCGGGGCGCTCCTTCGCGAACGCCAGTTGGCCTTCCGAAGGATCGATGGCGGCGACGGCGGCCGGCGCGCAACGCGCAATGAGCTCCTCGGTGAAGGCGCCGTTACCGCAGCCGACTTCGATCCAGCGCAGGTTTTGCGGTGGATCGAGCCAATCGAGAAACAGCCTGCCGGCAAGTTTGCTCCAGCGGCCCATCATCCGTTCATAGGCTTTGCCGTCGGAGAACATTTGGCCCGCGTCGCTCACCTGAACCCCCATTCGTCGGTCGACGATGTTACAGGAGGCGCTATTCCTTCCAGGAATCGCCGTCCTCGTCTACGCTCTGCCGCGACGGGCGGCGACGCGTGCGGGCCATGCGTCGAGCGCGGCACGACCGGGGGAACGGACGATGTCCCAAAAGCGGGGGAGGAGTTGATGAAGATTCTGAGCACAGCGTCGGAAGCGGAAGTCGATCGCGAGCGATTATTTGTGCCGGCTGCGGCGGGGTTCTACGAGACCTTCGCGCCGCTTGCCTATACGCTCATTCGCGTCGCGCTCGGCCTCATTCTCATTCCGCACGGTTATGCCAAGCTGTTCGGCAACGATGCCGTTGCGGCGTCGCGCAACTTCGTCAATTTCGGTTGGGCCTATCCGCTGGCCTGGGCCTATTTCATCGGCGCGGTGGAATTCTTCGGCGGCATCCTGCTGGCGCTTGGGCTGTTTACCCGCATTGTCGCCGCCGCAATCGTCATCGAGATGGCGGTGATATCGTTCGCGGTGCTCTACCCGAACTGGTCGTGGGGCAGGCGCGGCATGGAATACGCGCTGTTCATGGGCATCGTGGCGCTCGCCATTTTCTTCCGCGGCGGCGGGCGCTGGTCGCTCGATCGGCTGATCGGCCGCGAGTTTTGATCGGGGTCGCGCGGGCAGCCTCTCCGCAGCGTGCGCCCGGCGCGATGCGCGACCCGCTGCGAATGCGATTCTTCAATCGCCGCTTGCGGGCCAAGCATGCTTGTTGCGCGTGGCGATCGCTTCCGTGCCGGCTGGAAAATCACTAGCATGCGCTCGACTTCGGCGCTGCGCGAATAATCTCGGCTGACGCAAGCGCCGATGCCGCTTGCGGCAGCAATCAAGACGCCGGAGGACATCCGCGATGCAGTTTGGCCTTTACGCACCGGTGCCGCATGTCACCGTCGGCTCGCATGCGATTGAACAATCCGTTGCCGGCGCGCTGAAGCCGCTGCCTGCTGGCGACGTCGATCCCGCCTTCGATCTGGCCAAAGAGATTCTCTGCGCCGCCGATCGTGCTGGCTTCGACATTATCCTGTTTGCGGAACGTCACCTCGGCGCCGATTTCGAAGCCTGGATCCTGGCCGCCGCGGTCAGTTCCTGGACCGCGCGGATCAGGAGCATGGTGGCGGTGCATCCGGGGCTTTGGCATCCGACCCTGGTGGCCAAGATGGCGACGTCGCTCGACCGGCTGACGCCGGGGCGCACCGCGATCAATCTGGTGACCGGATGGAACGTGGAAGAACATACGATGTTCGGCGGCGACACGCTCCTTAACAACGACGACCGCTACGTCCGCGCCGAGGAGTTCATCGATGTCCTGCGCGGCGTGTGGAGCGAGACGCCGTTCTCCTATCAAGGCCAGTTCTATCAGGTCGACGGCTGCCAGCTTTTGTTGAAACCGGCGACCCAAACCTTGCCGGAGATTTTCACCGCAAGCCGCAGCCCCCGTGGGCTCGATATGGTGGCGAAAGCCGCCGACTGGTGGTTTCTCGATTTCGACAAGGAGGCCGAGACGGTGCAGGATGTGATGGACAGCCTGCAGCGCTCGATCGACGTGATGAACCGCAAGGCGGCGAGCTTCGGCCGCAAGGTGCGGTTCGCCTTCAATCCGTTTGTCGCCTTTGGCGACAGCGTCGCCGACGCCAAAGCCGCCGCGGTGCGGCTGCTCGTCTCCGACGGCTCCGAGGCGGACATGCGCAAGATCATGCAGCGCACGGCGCCGGCCATGAAGGCGGGCTGTCTCGGGCCACCCGAGCACGTCCGCAAGCAGCTGCGGGTCTATGGCGAAATGGGCATCGAGCTGTTCCTGTTTAAGCTTGTGCCGAATCTGGAGCAGATTGCGCTCGCTCAGAAAGAAATCATCGAGCCGTACCGGCGCGAGCCGGGGCAGCGCACCGCCGCGGCCTAGGCGGCGCGCGGGCCTAAAAGGGCAATCATCGACATGCGAAACTTTGGACTCTTGGCCTTGCTGGCCGTGATGACTGCTTGGACGGGCGGCGCCCGTGCGCAAGATACCTATCCGTCGCAAACCGTGCGGGTTGTCCTGCCGTTTCCAGCCGGATCGACGACCGACACGTTGACGCGGATCGTCGCCGATCAGCTCAGCCGCAAATGGGGCAAAGCGGTCATTGTCGAAAACATTCCAGGACTGCACATCGGCGCCGAGCGCGTGTCGCGGGCCGATCCGGACGGTTATACGCTCTTATCGAGCCCGCCGTCGCCGCTGACGATCAATAAGCTTCTCTATCAGAACCTGCCCTACGATCCCGACAAGCTGATGCCGATAACGCTCTTGGCAACGGGCCCGAACGTGCTCGACCTGCGCAAGGACCTTCCCGTCAACTCCGTCAAGGAACTGATCGCCTACGCCAAGGCCAATCCGGGCAAACTGACCTACGCGTCGCAGGGCGTCGGTTCGACAGCGCAATTGAGCACCGCTCTCTTGGAGCAAATGGCCGGCATTAAGATGCTGCAGGTGCCGTATCGCGGCGCGCTGCCGGCGCTCAACGATGTCATTGCCGGCCACGTCGACATGTTCTTCGACACCGCGACCACGTCGGTGCCGATGTTCCGGAGCGGTCAGATCAAGATCATCGCCGTCGGAAGCGAAAAGCGCATCCCGGCGCTGGCGGAGGTGCCGACCATGGCGGAAGCCGGGCTCGCCGGCTTTCGTTCGATCACCTGGTTTGCGCTCGCCGCGCCACCCGGCACGCCGACCGCGCTGATCGCCAAGATCAATCGCGACACCGTCGAGGTCCTCAAGGACCCGAAGGTCGTTGAGCGGCTGCACGCGCTTCAGCTCGATCCTGGAGCGACAAGCCCGGAAGAGACCGCGCAGTTCTTCGCCGACGAGCTCAAGCTCTGGGGCAAGGTGATCGCCGAGGCGCATATCAGCGTTCAGTGATCGTGGTCGTTAAATTCAACGCTCAAGCGTTCGGGACGGCGGCTGCCATGCTTTCCCGAGCCTTCTGCTCCAACGTCGCGGCGCGTTGCAGCCTTGCCAATTCGATTGCGGCGCGGAACGCCACTTCAGCTTCTTGCTCGTGTCGCGGCCAACGGACGAGGCACTCGCCGCGCAGGCGATGGAGTTCGGCGCTGTAGAAACGTTCACCGGTAGCTCCTGCCACGGCGAGTCCATTATCAGCTGCCATAAGCGCGTCAGATGGACGGCCGGCTTTGAGATGCAAGTCAGCCAACAATCCAAACAGATAAGCGAGGAAATGGCGCGAGTGGATCGTGTCCATCGCCGCAATTGCATCTGTCACGAGCCTTAGCCCGCGTTCGGGTTCACCGTTTTCTGCGGCGCACCAGCCGGCCACGCCCATGCTCCAGGCCCTCGGCTGCGCCAGATCGTGCTCCGTCGCCACCTGCATGCTGAGTGCCGAGTTCGTACTGGCAAGAACGACATCGCCCAAAATCTGCGCGGCTGTGGCGGTGAAAAAGAGCGCCAGCGCCAGCGTGAACGGATCGTCGAGCGCTTTTGCCGCCGCGACCACCTCCTCGATCGTGGTTCGTGCGCTGCCGCGCTCGCCCACGAGCGCCAATGCCATTGTCGAGAAGTACCGCGCACAGCAGGCCACGTCATGGTTGCCGTAGCTTGAGGCCAGCGTCCGGTGAAGCTTGGCCTCGAAGAGCGCGAGGCCGGCTTTGGCGTGAGCGAGGGTTTGATCGAACGCGCCGCAGACGAACGAGGTCGCCCATGTCGCGTGATGAGCCTGTATCTTCAGCCCGGCGTCGCCGAATTTTTCCGCCAGCGTCAACAGGCGCTGGCATAGCCGCTGCGCGGCGTCCGTCTCGCTGCGGCCGGTGCGGAACATCCACTGGCCCCAGATGGCGGGGAACAGATCGGCGCGTTCGCCGAGACGTTCGCAAAGCGCTTCGGCTTTCGAATAGGCGTCCAACACCTCCGGCGCGCCAAAGCCGCGGCTGGCAATGAACGCCGCGCCGAGCGCGACCTGCAATTCGACTTCAAGCCTGGTCCGTTCGAGTTCATCTGAGGCGGCGCCGATGCCGGCGAGCGCTCGGCGCAAATGTCCGATGGCTTCTGCGTTTGCGCTGCGCCGCATCGCTTTCGCGGCTGCGCGCTGGTGATGCGGCAGCGCGCGCGCTGCGTCGTTAGCGCGTTCGAAGTGCTCCGCCAGTTCCGTGGCAATTTCGTCGAGCCGGCCCGTCCAAGCTCGCTCCAGCCGCCGGCCAACGCGGCCGTGGCTGGCCGCACGGCGGGTAGGAGGCAGGCGCTCGTATAACAGTTCGCGATAGAGATCGTGCCGAAATGAATAGGTCTCCGCCCGCGTTCCGTCAGGCCAGACGGTCGAGCTGGATCTGGCAATGAACACACCCTGCCGGGCCAACCGGGCGCAACCGGCCTCGATTGTCTCGACATCGCCGTCCAGTGCGGCGGCAACGCCGGCTGTTGCGAATTCCCGGGCGATGACGCTCGCCGCGCTCAACGTGTCTCGGTCTGCTTCGTTCAGCTCGTCGATTTGCCGGTCGATGAAACGCCGGATGTCCCGAGGGATCGATACGATCGGATCGAAGCCTCGCGCCGCCGCTTCGCGTCGTGTCAGCTGGTTGACGAGACTGACCATGAAGAGCGGATTGCCGCCGGTGCGGTCGAACAGCGGCCGGGCAATTACCTTTGGTTCGAGCTCGCCGGATCGTTCGCCAAGCCGAAGCGCCAGGTAATTTTCGACTGCCTCAAGTTCGAGGGCATGCAGCTCGATCTCGCTGCACAAACCGTGCACGGCAAGCTCGTTCATCAGCGTGTACAGCCCGACCTTGACGCCGGCTGGCTCGGCCGGGCGCGCGGTCGCCACCACCATGACGCGGGCGGGCTCGCGACGGCGCGCCACGTGGGCAAGCCAATCCAGCGTAGAGGCGTCGCTCCAATGGACGTCTTCAAGCTTGATCAGCAACGGGGCATCGGACGCAAGGATTTCGACTGCAAGCGTCAATTCGCGGATCATACGTTCTCGCGTGGCGCGGCCGCGGCCGCCAAACAGGCTGCGGTCCGCTTGGGTCCACAGCGATGGCATCTGGGCGAGCCAACTCGGAGCCTGACTGGCAAGGACATCCTTGATCGGCGCGCCATCCCCGCCGGTGACGAGGCCTGTGAACGCTTCGATCAAAGGCAGATAAGGTTCGCCGACACCGTGATGGTCGAGGCATTGACCATGCGCAATCCGGACGGCATGAGCGCCTTGCACACGTTGCGAAAACGCATCGACCAGCGCGCTTTTCCCGATTCCCGGTTCACCGGTCACGAATATGATCTGACGTTTACCCGAGCCGGCAGCGTTGTAGCAGTGCATGAGCTGCTCCAACTCGGCGGTCCGGCCGACGAGTTGCGCCGATTGGGAGCCGGTTTCCGCCAATTTGGGCGCGCCGGAGTCAGCGGCGAGCGCAGCGACCGGCATCATCAGGCGGAAGCCGCGCCGGTGGCGGGTCTCGATGTAGCGCGGGTGTCGCGCGTCGTCGTCGAGAGCCTCGCGCAACTCGCCAATGCATGAGGTGAGTGCGTCGTCGGTGACGGCGAGGCCGCCCCAGACGCGATCGAACAAATCCTGCTTGGTGACGATCTCCTGGGCGCGCTCGGTGAGGCGCTGCAACACCGCGGCCGCCCGCGGCGTGAGCCTCAGTTCGCTGCCGTCACGCCAAAGCTGCCCGGTCCGCGGCGCGAACCGAAACGAGCCAAACGCGACCTGCCGATCTTCGGCCATGCGTCAGCTCGCCTCCGCATTTCCCGGAAATTTCCCGGAACTCTCTCGGTACTTCAGGCCCGGTGGCGGCCAAAGTTGTCGCATGCGGTCGCGGTGGCCGCAACAAGCCGGGAGATCGCCATGAAACACAGTTGCCGCAATGGGTTGATCGTTCTTGCGCTCATCGGTGGGATGCAGCCGGCAGCCGCCGACGTGATCAGCGATTGGAACGACAAAGCGGTCAGCTTCACCGTCAGTCACAAGATGCCGCCGCCGCCGGCCGACCGGGTCGTCGCGATGACGCAGGTGGCGATGTTCGATGCGGTCAACTCGATCGACCGCAAATACCGGCCTTATCTCGTGCAACTTCCTGCCGAAGCCGCCACCTCCAGGGAAGCCGCGGCGGCAACCGCGGCCGCGACTGTCCTTGCGGGCATTGACCCGCAGACAGGCGATGAAATGAAGGCCGCGCTGGCGCAGTACCTGCAATTCATTCCGGACGGGCCGGGCAACGCCGCAGGCGTACGACTGGGCGAAGCTGTCGCGGAAAAAGTTCTGGCAGCGCGCAGCAACGACGGCGCCAACGCACCCGACGCCTATCGGCCGCGTACCACGCCCGGCGTTTATGTTCCGACCATTGCGACGGCAACGCCGCAATGGCCGGACGTCAAGCCGTTCGCGTTGACCAGCGCGTCGCAATTCCGCCCGGCTCCACCGATTGCGCTGGCGAGTGTCGAGTGGGCCGCCAACTACAACGAAATGAAACAGTATGGCGCGCTTGCCAGCACGAAGCGCTCCGCGCGGCAAACCGAGGACGCCCGCTTCTGGTTGGCGACTGACGGCAGGGTGTTCTATCCGCTGGTCAGTCAACTAGCGGCAGCCAAGAAGCTCAACATCATCGACTCCGCACGCCTGTACGCCTTGAGCGCCGTCGCGCGCGAGGATGCTTTGATCGCCGTGTTCGACGCCAAATACCACTATGAATTCTGGCGTCCTGTTACCGCCATCCGCAACGGCGACTTCGACGGTAATGCGGCGACCGAGCGCGATCCGGTCTGGCAGCCGATGGCGGCGACGCCAATGCATCCCGAATATCCGTGTGCGCATTGCATCGAAAGCGCGGCCCTTGCCGGCGTCATCGAGACAGTGTTCGGCACGGCCGAGATTCCGGAAGTGTCGCTGACCAGCCCGACCGCGCCGGGCGTCATCCACCACTGGACCAATGTGCGCGCCTTTACCGACGAAGTGTCCCAGGCACGCATCTGGGCCGGCTTTCACTGGCGATTTTCGACCAAGGTCGGCCAGGACATGGGCTACCGCATCGGCGCCTACGTGGTCGAGAACGTCATGCAGCCGAACACTGTCGCGGTTCGCTGAGACATCTGCCGCCCGGGGCCGCCAGCTGGCAGCATCGGTTGGGGCACGTCGGCGGCGGCGCGACCGCCACGATCTATCAGGCTGGCCCACGCACAGGCATAACGCCCGTGCGTGCAGGTCATTTGCACCATTGCCGGTCTGTGCCACCTATCAGGCGCAAAGGACTTGAGTCGACCGTTTTGGAAATGCGCATTGTCTGAAGCCTCGCAATCCTCGTCCCCTGCATTCATCATCCAGCGGCGGCTGGTGACCGCCGCGTGCATGCTGGCGATTTTCATGGCCGCGGTGGAAGCGACCATCGTCGCCACCGCGATGCCGACCATCGTGGCGGAGCTGGGCGGCTTTCGGCTGTTCAGCTGGGTGTTCGCCGCCTACCTGCTGGCGACCGCGGTGTCGACGCCGCTTTACGGCCGGCTCGCCGACCTGCACGGCCGCAAGCCGGTATTCGTGGTCGGCGCCGCGATCTTTCTGGTCGGCTCGGCGGCCTGCGGCTTTACCCGCAACATGCTGCTCTTGGTGATCTTCCGGCTCATCCAGGGGCTCGGCGCCGGATCGGTTCAATCGATCTCGACCACCATCGTCGGCGATATCTACGGCCCGCACGAGCGCGCCCGCGTGCAAGGCTGGCTGTCGGCGGTCTGGGGCGTCGCCGCCATTGCCGGACCGACGCTCGGCGCCTTCATCGTGCAACACCTGCACTGGGCCTACGTATTCTGGATCAATATTCCGATCGGCATCGCCGCCATCGCGATCCTTATCCTGTGCCTCGACGAGACTGTGCCGAAGCGGCCGCATCGCATCGACATTCTCGGCTCGGTGCTGCTGATGATCGGCATCGGCGCGATCCTGATGGCCGTCGTGCAGGCGCGCAGCCTCGACGCCGCGACGCTGATCGCGCTATTCGCGGCCGGCACGGTCGCGCTCGCGCTCTTGGTGGTGAACGAGCGGCGCGCCGCCGAGCCGGTGGTGCCGTTCCGCATGTGGACGAGCCGCGTCATGGCGAGCGGCAATGCCGGCAGTCTCGTCCTCGGTGCGCTCCTGATGTGCGTGGTGGCATTCCTGCCGACCTACATTCAGGGCGTCATGGCGCGCAGCGCCACGGTCGCCGGCGTCATTCTCGCCACCCACTCGGTATCGTGGAGCACCGGCAGCATCATCTCCGGCCGCGTGATGGGAGCGACTTCGTACCGGACCAGCGGCGCCATCGGTGCGCTCGGCCTGATCGCCGGCACCGCGCTCCTGATCGGTCTCGATCCCTCGAGCACGCTGCCCCATCTCGCCGTGGCGGCGGTCCTGATCGGCCTCGGCATGGGTTTTTGCAATCAGACTTTCCTGGTCGCGATCCAGTCGAGCGTCGGTTGGCAAGAGCGCGGCATCGCCACCGCCTCGACGCTGTTCTCGCGCACCATCGGCCAATCGCTCGGCGCCGCGCTCGGCGGCGCCATTCTCAATTTCGGCGTCGCGCACCTCGTCGGCGATTCCGACGAGGCGCTCAATCGGCTGCTCGAACCGTCGCGGCGTGCGGGCATTGCGGCGGATGCCTTGCCGCGCCTGATCGAAGCCATCACGACGTCGTTGCACACCATCTACATCATCGCCGGTGTGCTCGCCGTCCTGGCGCTCGCGGCGGCGTGGCTCATTCCAGGGCGACTGCGCCCGTCACGCGGGCCTTGAGGTTGGCCCAAGGCCTATCTATTTGATCGGCGTTCGTGGCACGGTCCGCACACTGCGGGTCAGTACGGAGGGGCGAAATGACAATGCTCGTATCACGCTTGCGCGTGATCTTGGCGGTTGTGGGCCTCAGCCTGACGCTTTCGGCCTGCGGCTACAACACGATTCCGACGCTGGAAGAGCAGGCCAAGGCGCGCTGGGCCGACGTGCAGAACCAGTATCAGCGCCGCGCCGATCTCATCCCCAACCTGGTGGCGACGGTGCAGGGCTACGCGGCCCAGGAAAAGAACGTGCTCACCGCCGTAGTCGAGGCGCGCGCCAAGGCGACCCAGGTCAAGGTCGACGTGTCGCAGCTCACCGATCCGGACAAATTGAAAGCATTCCAGGACGCACAGAATCAGTTGAGCGGCGCGCTGGGCCGGCTCTTGGCGGTCACCGAGAACTATCCGGAGCTGAAATCGAACACCAATTTCCTGGCGCTGCAGTCGGAGCTCGAAGGCACCGAGAACCGCATCGCGGTGGCGCGGCGCGACTACATCGATGCGGTGCGCGTCTACAATACGGCTTTGCGCACGTTCCCGACCGTGCTGTGGGCCAAGACGTTCTTCTCCGGCAACAAGCCGATGGCCGAATTCACCGCCACCGAAGGCGCTGAAA
>Ga0070741_10017914_pt1 | contig 11561 bp, 8 predicted proteins | sample Coa_R1_4_FD_66440 | JGI IMG/M metagenome (GOLD analysis project Ga0070741, IMG submission 66440) | Surface soil microbial communities from Centralia Pennsylvania, which are recovering from an underground coalmine fire - Coalmine... | ecosystem: Environmental > Terrestrial > Soil > Unclassified ...
GCGTTTCGCGCCGCCATGCAACACCAGTTGCGGAGGACCGCCGCGCCGGACGACCTCGACGTCGCGCCACAGCACGCCGTGCGAATGGCCCGTGCCCAGCGCTTTCATCGCGGCTTCCTTTGACGCGAACCTCCCGGCAAAATTGATGGCGGGGACCCGATGGCGCAGACAGTAGGCGATCTCGCCCTCGGTGAAGATTCGGTGCAGAAAGCGATCGCCGTACCGTTCGATCGTATCGGCGATGCGATCGATGTCGGTGGCGTCGAGTCCCAACCCGATGATGTTCGGCATATGCTCAATTATTGATGATGCTCCCGACGCCCAACCCGAACTTCCGCTGGATTGAGACCGACGACGGCCCCGCGCTGGTGTGCACCCCGCTCGAGGCGGTCGCGCGCCACTTCTTTACGACGCGACCGTGGACGCTTGGTTCCGCGCTGCCGGGCGACGCGAGCCCGTGGGACGAGGTCGCCCGCGCGGTCGACGTGGGACGCGCAAAGCTCGTGCGGCTGCACCAGGTGCACGGCGCCACGATCGTCGTCCGCCGCGCAGGCGAGCTGCGCGACGTCAATCATCTTCCCGACGCGGACATTGTCATGACCGACGATCCGTCCCTCGCGCTCGCGATCCAGACCGCGGACTGCGTGCCGCTGCTGATCGCCGATCAGCGCACCGGCGTCGTCGCCGCAGTCCACGCAGGGTGGCGCGGTCTCGCGGCGGGCGCGCCGCGCGAGGCGGTCGACGGGCTCGCGCAGATCTTCGATGTCAAAGCGTCCGATCTGATCGTGGCGGCCGGACCATCGATCAGCGCCGCGAAGTACGAAGTGGGATCGGACGTCCGCGACAAGTTCGTCGTCGCTGGATTCGACGTGGAGCGGTGGTTTCTGCCAGGCGCGCGACCCGATCACTGGCAGTTTGACGGGTGGCGCGCGACCCGCGACCAGCTGGCGGCCGCCGGCGTGCCCCTCGATCAGGTGTTCATGTCGGAACTGTGCACGGCCACGTATCCCGACGTTCTGTGCTCGTATCGCCGTGATTGGAAGGATGCAGGCCGAATGGCCGCCGTCATCCGCGGTCGGTGACGGACCAGAATGGACCCGTCAGGCCGGCCTCAGTCAACAACTGCTGCATGACGGCTGGCGTTCTCGGCGTCCATCCGAGATCGAGACGATCCGCGTACCACGGTCCGGCAAGCCGCCACACCTGTTCGATTGGCACGACGGCGCCTTTCGTCATCTGACGCTGCGCGCACCACCGATCGACGTGCTCTTCGGACCTGAAGAGCAGGAGGTTCGCTCATGTGAACGCGACGTTCTCCCAGAACCGTCTCGGCGGAACAACGTAATGGACGACGCCGCCGCCGTCGATCGTGCCGCCGCGAACGGTGATTGTCAGCTCGGCGCCGCAGTCGTCGCATCGTGTGTGCGCATCGCCGTCGCCGACGAGTGACAGGATGCCGGCCGCATCCCACGCGCAGTTCGCGTGGTACCGCTTCCCGTTGGCGATGACCGGATATGCCGTCGGCACGGCCGAGAACGGATGCGCCATCCAGATCGCGCTCGTGGCGGGCGCGAGGACGAGCGCGTGCAGATCGGCGAGCGCGTGCAGCGCCCCGATCACCTCGAGCGCGCGCGCGCCAACGGCGTCGGCGATCGTTTTCAGATCGGGCGCGTTCGTCGTCTCGATGAAATGTCGATACACGAACAGGCGCACGTTGCGTTCGAGCGGCGAAAGGACGTCTCTCTGGACGCTGGAGGCTGGAGGCTGGAGGCTAGGCGTTTGGGCCTTGGGGCTGGACGCGCGATCCATCGCCTCATTGGCTAAGCGATCCGCGTGCGCGTTGAGCGATCGGCCGACGTGTTCGAACGTGACGCGCCCCACGTCCCGGGCGAGGCCGCGCGCTTTCGCATGCAGCGGCTGGAGTCCCTCGTTCTTGACCTTGTAGTTGCCGAGCATCTGCTGCACGAGCAGCAGCGAATCCGACCGCACGTGCAGCGTCGTCTGGTCGTGGCGCTTCGCCCACTCGAGCGCCGCGATGAGGCCGCGATACTCGGCGACGTTGTTGGTGGCGGTGCCGATCGATTCGGAGAATTCTTCGACGAGCGTGCCGTCGGGTTGCTCGATGCGGACACCGAACCCCGCGGGACCCGGATTGCCCCGCGATCCGCCGTCGACGTACGCGATCACACGGCGTGAGTGGCGCTGTCGGACGCAGCTGGCGCCGCGGCGGTCTGCGCGAAGTAGAGGATGCGCTGGCAGCTATCGCACTGGATGATGCTGTCGTTCTTGCGGACGTTGTTGAAGATCTGCGGTCGCAGGCGCACGTGGCAGATGGTGCAGATCTCGTTGCGCGCTTCGGCGATCGCAATGCCGTTGCGTCCCTTGGCGACGCGCTCGAACGTCGCGAGCACCGTTTTGTCGATCTTGCCGGCGATCTCCGCGCGTTCGGCGTGGATCTTGGCGAGCGAGGCGTTCAGCTGCTCGTGCTCGGCGGCCATCGCCTTCTTTTCGGCCTCGATCGCCTTCTGCTCGTCGGCGAGCGCCTTGTCGGCGCGCTTCACCGCGGCGTTGAAGTCGTCGGCTTCGAGCATCAGCTCGAGCACCTTGTCCTCGAGCGCTTTGATTTCGGATTGGGCGAAGCCGATTTCTTTCTGGATGGCGTGATATTCCTGGTTGGTCTTGACGGCCATCGCCTGCTCGCGGAACTTCGAGAGGCGGCTCTGATGCATCGCGACGTCTTTTTCGATGTCGCGACGCTTGTTCTGATTCTCAGCGACCCGCGCTTTCGCGTCCGCGACCGCCTGCTTCGCGGCCTCGAGCCGCGCATCCAGCGTCTTGGTGCGCTCGGGTTCGTCGGCTAACCGCCGCTGCGCGTCGTGCGCCGCGGTGTCGAGCTTCTGCAGCGCGATGACACGTTCGAGATCAGGAAGCATCAGGGAAGGGCATCATTATATGTGGTGACGGTCCGCCTTCGCGCCACGCGAAAAATGGGCCCACCAGGATTTGAACCTGGAACCCGCCGATTATGAGCCGGCTGCTCTAACCGTTGAGCTATGGGCCCGCCGGAATTCTACGACGTCCGACCTTCGAGAAATGCCCGAAGTTTCCGCGATCGCGACGGATGCCGCAGCTTCCGGAGCGCTTTCGCCTCGATCTGGCGGATGCGTTCGCGCGTGACCGCGAAGCTCTGGCCGACTTCCTCGAGCGTGTGCTCGCTGCCATCGCCGACGCCGAACCGCATCTTGATGACTTTCTCTTCGCGGGGCGTCAGCGTTTTCAGCACCGACTCGGTCTGTTCCTTCAGGTTCAGGTTGATGACCGCTTCGGCCGGCGACACGACCTGACGATCCTCGATGAAGTCGCCTAAATGCGAATCTTCCTCTTCGCCGATCGGCGTCTCGAGCGAGATCGGCTCCTGCGCGATCTTCAGGACCTTGCGTACCTTGCTGACCGGAATATCCATCCGCTTCGCGATTTCTTCTGACGTGGGCTCGCGACCCAGCTCCTGCACGAGCGCGCGGCTGGTGCGAATCAGCTTGTTGATCGTCTCGATCATGTGGACCGGGATGCGGATCGTCCGCGCCTGATCGGCAATCGCGCGGGTGATCGCCTGGCGGATCCACCACGTCGCGTACGTCGAGAACTTGTAGCCGCGGCGGTACTCGAACTTGTCGACCGCCTTCATCAACCCGATGTTGCCTTCCTGGATCAGGTCGAGGAACTGCAGACCGCGGTTCGTGTACTTCTTCGCGATCGAGACGACGAGGCGGAGGTTCGCTTCGACGAGCTCTTTCTTCGCCTGCTCGGCGCGCCATTCACCGTTGATGATCACTTCGAGCGTCTGCCGGAGTTCGTCGGCCGACTGTTCGAGCGTGTCGGTGATCGCCTTCACTTTGAGCTTCAGCTCTTTGATCGTCTTCTGGATGTTCTTCTTTTCGTCTTCTTTCAGCTTGGTCTTGCGTCCCTTCGGGTTCAGCGTGCGGTCCCACGCATCGATCTCGCGCTGGACCATCTTGACGCTTTCGACCGCGTCCTTCATGTCATCGATCAGGCGGCGCTTGACCGACTCGGTGAATTCGATTTCGCGGATCGCGTTCGAGACCTCGATCTGCGCGCGCATCGCGGCCCACTTCGCCTTGCGATATTTCCGCTTCTCGCGCTTTTCGGTGCCTTTCGGCGTTTCGTCGAGCTTGACCTTGAGCTTCTCGTAATTGCCGCGCGCCTTGCGGACGGCGTCGATCTGTTTCTGGACCTGCTTGCGGCGCTCTTCGATGCGCTCGTCGGTGATCTCTTCGTCGTTGAAGATCACGAGCTCGCGGATGGTGCGCTCGCCGGTGTGCAGATGGTCGCCGAGCTCGATGACTTTCTTCGCGATGAGCGGCGTGCGCGAAATCGACTTGATGACGGCGAGCTTGCCGCGCTCGATGCGCCGCGCGATCTCGACTTCGCCTTCGCGCGTCAGCAGCGGAACGGTGCCCATCTCGCGCAAGTACATGCGGACGGGGTCGTTGGTCTTGTCCAGCGCGCCGGGCGTCAGGTCGAGTTCGAGTTCCTCGGCGCCTTCGCCGGTGCGATCGATCGGCTTGTCGTCGCGCAGGTACTTCTGATCGGAGTCGATGACTTCGATGCCGGCGCTGCCGAACGTGTTGAACAGATCGTCGAGCTCGTCGGAGGAGGTGATCTCCGACGGCAACATCTCGTTCACCTCGTCGTACAGCAGGTACCCTTTTTCCTTGCCGATCGTGATGAGCTGCCGTACCTCGTCGTACTTCTCCTCGATGGAGAGGTCGGCGCGATCTACGTCAGTTCCTCGATGCGATGCATCAGATCTTTTTTCCGCTGCCATAAGTCGTCTATCTCATTCCCATGTTGACTGGCGCCAAGCTGCTGGAGCCGGTCGATTTCGCGTTGAATGTCCGCCCGTTCTCGTTCCCACCTGAGCCGTTTGATTGCCCGTACGCAGTCGGCGGCTGGCGCTGGAGGTGTTGCGCTGGCGGCAATGCTGGTGACCAGTTGAGCGTGTCCAGTACTTAGACGCTGCAACAACGCAGATGGTAAGAGATCGGGTTGCGTGTGCTGCAGGCTGCGCGCCACTTCCAGAATATCGCGTCCCGCCAATCCTTCGAGGTCGACTTCGTCCAGTTCGCCGAGCGCGACCAGTGCGTCGCCCGTGTTATGAATGACCCCCCAAATGAGTGCTTTCTCGGCCTGTTTCAGCTGCCCGAACGAGGGCAGCTCGCGCGCCGTGATCGTGGTCCGTTTTTGCACGGCCGCCTTACGGATTTCGCCTCGGACGACGTCTTCTGTCACCCGTGCCTTGTGGGCGAGGCGGTCTGCGAACTGATCACGCGCGGCTGCGTCCGGAATCCTAGCCGCGACGGCGAGCATTTCCTCCAAAAAATGTCTGCGCGTGTCGTCGCGTCCGAAGTCCTTGCCATCGGCAGCGCGGTCGAGCAGGTACTCTAAATACGGCCGCGAGCTGCGCAATCTTTCACGATATCGCTCGGGACCCTTCTTCCGGATAAATGTATCGGGATCTTCGCCCTTGTCCAGCACCACCACGTTGACGTCAAACCCTTCGGCCACCAGCATTTCGCAGGATCTGGCGGCCGCGCCCTGGCCCGCCGCGTCGGGATCGAAGCTGAGCACCACCTTTGACGTAAAGCGCCGAAGGAGCTGGGCCTGCTGCGGCGTCAGCGCCGTGCCGCACGACGCCACCACGGGCGCCGCCTGCGACTGAAACACCTGCGCAAAATCGAAGTACCCCTCCACCAGAACGGCGAACCCGGTCTTCCGGATTTGGGTTTTCGTCAGGTTCAAGCCGTAGAGCGTCCGCCCCTTCGAGTAAATCGGGGTTTCGGGGGAGTTGAGATACTTCGGGCCGCCCTGATCCGGATCCATCTGCCGTCCGCCGAACGCGATGACCGATCCCGTATCGCGGCAGATCGGCACAATCAGGCGATGCCGGAACCGATCGACGACCTCGCCGGAGTCGCGGCGGACGATGAGACCGCTCTGCAGCAGCAGGCCTTCGCTAAAGCCTTGTTGCAGCAGTCGTGATTTCAAGCCGTCGCGCGACTGCGGTGCGTAGCCAAGCTGCAGTTGGTCGATCGTCGCGGCCGTGACGTCCCGCTCTTTCAGCTGCTGCCGCGCCCGCGCGCCCCCCGGCGCCGCGAGCTGTTCGCGGAAATAGAGCGCCGCCACTTCGTGGATCTTCAGCAGCGTCTCCCGCACTGCGTTATCGCGACGCGCATCGTCGGAATCGCCGTCGGTCATTTCCGGGAGCGAGATGCCGAACTTCTGCGCCAGCAACCGGACAGCGTCCGGGAATGCGACTTTTTCGTGAAGCTCGAGGAACTTGAAGACGTCGCCGCCGACACCGCAGCCGAAGCAGTGGAAGAACCCCTTGTCGGGATTGACGTGGAATGACGGCGTCTTTTCGTTGTGGAACGGACAGAGGCCTTTGAAGGTGTTGCCGGCGCGCTTCAGCGGCACGTATTCCTGCACGACCTGCACGATGTTCGCCTGCAGGCGCAGGTCGTCGATGAACTGCTGCGGAAACAACGCCACTAGTCTTTCAGCTCCACGACGGTGACACCGCCGCCACCTTGTTCGGGCGGTGCGGTCGCAAATCGTGAGACGAGCGGATGCTGCTGCAGGAAGCCGGCCAGCGCGCGCTTCAGCTGACCGGTGCCGTAGCCGTGAATCAGCCGCACGACGCGTTGATCGCCGAGGAGCGATTCGTCGAGAAACCGTTCCGCGCGCGCGATCGCTTCGTCGACCGTGCAGCCGATCACGTTGAGATCGCCGGTCATCCCTTCGCGCGGCTGGAGATCCACCTGGACGCGGACTTTCGCTTCCGGCGGCGGACCGCCGACGATCCGCAGATCGCGCGTGCTCGCGCGCATCCGCTTGCCGCGGACATCGAGTTCGGCGGTCCCGTCGTGGACGGCAGTCACCGTCGCTTCGAGGCCGAGACCGCCTACGATGACGCGATCACCAATAGTGACATTGCGGATTGCGGATTGCGGATTGCGGATTGATTGTTGATTGGCAGGCGATTCGCCCGCGGCGATGCGCTCGGCGATTTTGTCGACGGCCGCTCTCGCATCCGCTCGCGCGGAGCCGGTTTCTCCCGTCGAGACCAGACGCGGCGCGCTCGCCATCGCGGCGGCTTTCTGCTTCAAGTCCGCGATGACGTCGTCGATCTCCTTGCGCGCCTGACGCATCTGCGATTCGAGCTGCTCGGTCAATTTCGCGCGTGACGATTCTTCGCGCTGACGCAGCGCGTCCTCGCGCTGACGGATGCGCGCTTCGGCTTCGCTCAGGGTTTCGCGCTCGCGCGCGACGAGCCGTTGATCGTGTTCGAGCGCGCGCATGTCGCGGTCGATCTTCGCGAGGTGTTCGGCGAGCTGCGCTTCGCGCGCGCTGAGATTCTGCCGCGCCGCATCGACGACCAACGTCGGCAGCCCCAGGCGGCCGGCGATTTCGAGCGCGAGGCTGCGGCCCGGCGATCCGTACATCAGCTGATAGGTCGGCGCGAACGTCTTCTCGTCGAACCCGAACGCAGCGCTCGCCACGCCGTCGGTGGTCGACGCGTACGTCTTGAGGGCGTCGTAGTGGCTCGTGGCAATCACCGTCGCGCCGCGCTGCTTGAAGTGATCCACGATCGCGACGCCGAGCGCGCCGCCCTCGATCGGATCGGTGCCCGATCCGATTTCGTCGAGCAGCACCAGCGCCGGCGTCGCGAGGCTGCGATCCATCGAGACGATGTTCGCGATGTGGCCGGAGAAGGTGCTGAGGTTCGCGTCGATCGACTGCTCGTCGCCGATGTCCGCAAACACCGACCGGAAGACCGGCACGCGCGACCCGTCGGCGGTCGGAATGCGCAGTCCCGATTGCGCCATCATCGCGAGCAACCCGGCGGTCTTCAGCGCGACGGTCTTGCCGCCGGTGTTCGGACCGGTGATCAGCAAACACGTCGCCGGCGGAATGATCTTGATCGTGACCGGCACGGCGTTCTTCAACAGCGGGTGCCGCGCCGCCTGCAGCTCGAACGCGCCGTCGGTGGAGAGCGCCGGCTCGACGCCGTCAACGGACTCCGAGAACCGCGCGCGCGACTGCAGCACGTCGAGCTCGGTCGCGACGTCGATCGTGCGGGCGACGTCTGCGGCACGCGCGCGGAACGTGTCGGTGAGCGCGAGCAGGATCTTGCGGACTTCTTCCGCTTCCTGCTCTTCGAGCGCGACGATGTCGTTGTTGATTTCGACCGTGGACAACGGTTCGAGGTACAAGCTCGCGCCGCTCGTCGACGACCCGTGCACGATGCCCGGGATCGAGCTGCGGCTTTCGGTCTTCACCACCAGGACGTAGCGTCCGTTCCGTTCGGTGACGACCTGATCCTGGAGATACTTGGACGTGTCCTTCCCGCGCAGGTACGACTCGAGCGTCGTCTTCAACCGCGTCCGCTGCTTGCGCAAACGCTCGCGGATCAACTTCAGCTCGGGGCTCGCATGGTCGACGACGTCACCGGCCGGATCGATCTTGTCGCGCACGGCCGCGATCTCGCCTTTGAACGCCGCCGCGGGGCCGCTCGCCGCGTCGAGCAGCGGAAACGATCCCACCGCGCGACGAATCGCCGCGCGCGATTCGTCAATCGATTCGAGGAACGCGGCCAGCGCGAGCAGGCGTTGCGCTTCGAGCGGACGGCCTTCGACGGCGAGCGCGGTCAGAATGCTCGGCAGGTCTGACGAGGCGCGCAGCGGAAACAGTCCGTTCGCGGCGATGAACCGGGCGGTTTCAGTGGTGCCGGCGAGCAGGTGTGCGACTTTCTGCGGATCGGTGGAGGGCGTGAGACGGGCCATGCGCTCGGCGCCCATGGGCGTCAGCGCGAAGCTCGTCACTGCCTCGACAATACGATCGAACTCGAGGGCCCGCAGGGCGCTCAGCTGCATGGGTGGGAAACTACATATTCTACAAGTGATTGATCATCGAAGCCACAGTGGCGGCGCCAAACCCGTTGTCGATGTTGACCACGGTGACGCCCGACGCGCAGCTGTTCAGCATCCCCAAAAGGGCCGCAAGTCCATTGAAACTGGCGCCGTAGCCAATGCTCGTCGGCACGGCGATGACCGGCACATGCACCAGCCCGGCAACCACACTGGGGAGGGCGCCTTCCATGCCGGCGACGACGATGATCACGCGGGCGCCGGCGAGGCGCTCGCGCTCGCCAAGGAGGCGATGGATGCCGGCAACGCCGACGTCGTACAAACGGCAGATCTCGTTGCCCATCACTTCGGCCGTGTGGGCCGCTTCCTCGGCGACAGGGAGGTCGGAGGTGCCGGCGGCGGCGATGACGATGCGGCCTTTACCTGGCGTTACATCTCCCTGACGAAGCGCGATGATGCGTGCATCGGCGTAATACGCCGCGTCCGGGACGATTTCGCGCACGGCGTCGTAGGCCGCTTCGGTCGCCCGCGTGACGAGCAGCGTCGATCCACGGCGGACGATCTCGGCCGAGATCGCGGCGATTTGGGCAGGTGTTTTGCCTAAGCCGAGGACGACTTCGGGGAATCCCTGGCGAACGGCGCGATGATGGTCGACACGTGCGAACCCAAGATCCTCGAACGGCTGCGCTCGGAAGGCATCGATGAGCTGGGCCCGGGCTGTGTCGACATCGAGCGCACCGGAGGCGACACGTTCGAGCAGATCTTGGAGCTGTTTGTTTGACGTCATTCAAACCCGACAGTAATATAAATGATTGCGCTGCTAGAACATGACGCCCGTTGAGACGCTCACGCTCGCCGCATATTTCTTCGTACTGATCATCCTCGCAGTTTATGGCTGGCACCGGTACTACTTGGTGTGGCTGTACATGAAAAACCGCGAGAAGCAGCCGAAGGACTTGCCCGCGCTCGATCCGACGCCGGTCGTCACGATCCAGCTGCCGCTGTACAACGAAATGTACGTCGCGGACCGGTTGATTCAATCCGTCTGCGAAATCGATTACCCACGCGACCGGCTCGAGATCCAGGTCCTCGATGACTCGACCGACGAGACCCGCAGCATCGCCGAGCTCGCCGTCCGTCGTCATGCGGCGCAGGGCATCGACATCAAGTACTACCACCGAGTCGATCGGACAGGCTACAAGGCGGGCGCGCTCGAGGCCGGGATGCGCGTCGCGCGCGGCGAGTACATCGGGATCTTCGACGCCGACTTCATCCCGGCGCGCGATTTTCTGCTGCGGCTGATGCCGCACTTCGTCGACCCGAAGGTCGGCATGGTGCAGGCGCGGTGGGGACACATCAATCAGGATTACTCGCTGCTGACGAAGATCCAGGCGATTCTGCTCGACGGGCACTTCATCCTCGAGCACGGCGGACGCAACCGCAGCGGCCGCTTCTTCAACTTCAACGGCACGGCGGGCGTGTGGCGTCGCACGGCGATTGAAGATGCCGGCGGATGGCAGCACGACACGCTGACCGAGGATCTCGATCTCAGCTATCGCGCGCAGCTGCGCGGCTGGCGTTTCGTGTTCGTGCCCGACGTCATCGCGCCGGCAGAAGTACCGGTCGAGATGAACGGCTTCAAATCGCAGCAGCATCGGTGGGCGAAGGGGTCGATCCAGACCTGCCGCAAACTGCTGCCGACGATTCTGCGATCGGATCTGCCGTTCGGCGTCAAAGCGGAAGCGTTCTTCCACCTGACGGCGAACTTCAACTACATCTTCATGTGCATCCTCTCGATCCTCATGTTTCCGGCGATGGTCATTCGCTACAACATGGGGTGGTACGAGATGCTGCTCATCGACATCCCGATGTTTTTCGCGGCGACCTTCTCGTTCTGCAACTTCTACACGGTCTGTCAGCGCGAAGTGCACAAGGACTGGCGGACCCGCGTGAAATACGTGCCGTTCCTGATGTCGGTCGGCATCGGCCTCTGCATCAACAACACACGCGCGGTGTTCGAAGCGTTGTTCGGCAAGGAATCAGAATTCGCGCGCACGCCGAAGTACCGGATCGAAGGCGACTCCGACGAGTGGGTCGGCAAACGGTATCGTCAGTCGGTGGCGTGGCAGCCGATCTTCGAGCTCCTGCTCGGCCTGTATTTCACCTGGACTGTGTTCTACGCGCTCGCGAACGGGATCTACGGCACGTTGCCGTTCCTCGTCCTCTTCCAGGTGGGGTTCCTCTACACTGGTGTCCTGTCGATCGTTCAGCAGTACGCGGGTGAATCGGTCGTGCTGAATACGCAGGTGGCCAGCGGGAAATAATGAAAGCTCAGGTCGCGGTTCTCAGGGTCCAGCCAGACAGCATCCTCCAAGACATCGATCGGTTGTTCGACATCGCGGGCGTCTCGCGCGCGCTCGCGCCCGGCAAGACGACGATCCTCAAGGACAACATCTCGTGGCACTTCCCGTTCCCCGGCGCGAACACGACGCCGTGGCAGCTCGAAGGCACGATTCGATCGCTCGCGCGCCATGGCTTCACCGATCAGGTGTGCGTGCAGAACAAAACGGTCGTCACCAACGCATTCAAGGGTGAGGACCTCAATCACTACGT
>Ga0070741_10017915_pt1 | contig 11561 bp, 9 predicted proteins | sample Coa_R1_4_FD_66440 | JGI IMG/M metagenome (GOLD analysis project Ga0070741, IMG submission 66440) | Surface soil microbial communities from Centralia Pennsylvania, which are recovering from an underground coalmine fire - Coalmine... | ecosystem: Environmental > Terrestrial > Soil > Unclassified ...
TTGCTCGAGTTGATCGTCGAAGTTGTAACTGTTACCGCCGGCCCAGGGGAAGTGGCTGTCCCCGATGTCCACTTCATCACCCAGCGCTCTCCAATCCACATGAGAGGCATGGGTGGCAATAAGGCCGGCGAGGATGAGGAACAGCAACAGGAATACTCCCCCAACACCGATGCCTGACGGACGGGTGGCTTGGCGCTGCGCCTGGTAGTCCTCAAGCAGTTTGATCACGCCCCATACGATGATCAGCACCGGCCAGTAACGCGCAAACCATTCTCCCAGCGAGCGCCAGGTGATGACGTGCATGTTCCCAAGTAGAAAGATCACTCCGAGCGCAATGAGCACGACCGGGCCGGCGAAAGAGCGCCGGGACCGCGGAGCCATCACGGGCGCGGGACTAGACACGGTTTACCTCCTCCGAGGAGGGCTGTTGCTCTGGGGAGGCAGGCGGAGCTGAGTCCCCAGGGGGCAAGGTTGAACCGCCAGATGTGCCGGAGATGTTGCTCTGAAGAATCTTGACCAGTCCAATAACCAGCAGCAGTATGGGCCAGGTGCGGCTCAAACTTATAACGTTCAGTTCCTGGAGCAGCAGCAGCACACCGACGGTGAACAGCACGGTGGGCCTCATCAGGCCACGCATACACTGGTCTGGGGTGCTGGGACGAGATCCGCCCGCATAGCCGAATCGACGAAGCAACTGCCATACCGCCAGTCCGATAAGAAGTATTGGGAGCCACAGGCGATTGAACAGGGCGAACTCAAACACGCCCAAATTCGCCAGCAACAAAATGACTCCTAGACCAATGAGGATCAACGCGCCGATCGGAATGTTCGAAGCCCTGATTCCCCGGCCTGAGCCGAATGTTGCGGAGAGGCCGAAAGGGTCGGGAACCGGTTGCCCGAGCTGCAGGGCTTTTGCGGTGCGATACGCGTCAATGATCTGATATACGTAGAAAAATGCGATGCCGATGCCAAACAACCATTCTGGGTGAGCGCTGTTTGCCCCCCACACCAGAAAGGCGAAGATCAGCATTTCGGCCAGCCCTTTCATGTACTGCCCGCAATAAACGGAGGCGACCCCAAAAGGAAAGAAACCGGCCAATACCGCGGCCAAACCAGGATTAGGTCCGCTGGAGACGACGACCACTTGTCCGGGAGTCACTGCTCCAGGAGGCGCGGCCGGCGGTTGAACGTCCTGCAGGCGCTGGGCCAGGCAGTTCTCGCAATAGATCACGCCGTGCACATCGCGCTTGCAAGTGGCGCAAAGAGCCGTTCCGCAGGTACGGCAGTACGCCACAGCCGGGGTATCGTGGAAGGCGCAGTTCATGCTTGCCTCCTCGATCCGATCACCGGCGCGGCCAGAGCAAGGTTCAGGTGCTCCAACGGAGAAGACGCCAGCACGGGGTGGGTATCATAAGTGCTGTAATTCTGGTTCTGGTGATGATCGGGAGTCTGAGTCGTATCGTTCTTTCGGTTTTTCTCCTTGGCAGGCTCCGAAGTTTCCTCTGGACCGGTGAGGCGCTTCAGTTCGCGGACCCGGGATTCAATCTCATAGACGAAGCGGATATTGTCGTAATACTTCACCGCCCTGGCGGAAGTCTCGTAATAAGCGCGCCGCACTGCGCTGGGGCGCAGGTCCACGTTTCGCACGCTGCTGAGTTTCACCCCGGCGACGTTCAGGCCGATGGCAAACGAGAAGAAGACCATGGCGAACGACATCGCGAAGCGGGGCTGGCTTACCGTGCCCCAGGCCGGCCGCAGCACTGAAGTGAGCCAACCGCGAGCTCTCTCCGCCAGCGAAGTTTCTGCCGGCCCGACGACGGAGGCGCGAGTTTCCACTCCCGTGGTTGCAGCGAGGATGTTGTGGACCAGGTTCGCGGGTGGCTCGACTTCCACTACCGACTTGAGCCAGCGCATGCCTGCCTCAGCCTCGAGGAAGAGCGGGCCGCACGCCGGGCAGGCCGTGCTGTGGACCTTAAATCTCTCTAGCGTAGCTCCACTGAGAGTGCTGTCCAAGGCCTCGGAGAGCAGGGCCTCAAACTCTGCGCAATGCATTCCGGACTGGGTTTCGCCTGCCATCAAACCACCTGCCTATTTATACGTGAAAGCAGGCGTGCAAGTTCCGCACGCCCGCGGTTGATCCTGGACTTGACAGTACCTTCGGGAACCCGCAAAACAACGGCAATTTCTTTGTAATCCATATCTTGCAGGTCACGTAGGACAACAGCCTCGCGTAACTCCGGCGAAAGCTTCTGGAGGGCCTGATGCACCATTTGGCCCGTCTCCAGGCTTTGTATGTGGGTGTCGGGGGTTCGGCCCTTGTCCGCCAGTTCGTCGCCCAGGGTGCGGCCATCCTCCTCCTGCGAGGGCGCGGCATCCAGCGAGTCGGTCTGGCGATCGTGTTTGCTCTTGCGGAAATGGTCCACCAGCAGGTTGCGAGTCAGGGCGGTCATCCACGTGATGAACGCACCACGATCCACATCGTAGCTGCTCAAGGTGCGATACATTTTAATGAAAACTTCCTGCGTCAGGTCGTCGGCGTCATCGGCGGAGCCGGAAAAGCGATAGCAGATGTTGTAAATACGCCGATGGTAGCGTTGTACGATTTCTTCCCAGGCGACCGCATCGCCGCTGATGCAGCGACGTAGTAGCGAGGCCACGACCTGGGTGTCTTCCAACCAGCACTCCCTCGAAAAACTCCTGGTCCTCGATATCCGCTCCAGACCCGGGGAATGTTCACCACCACAGGAGCTTACGGTTTCACAGCCCTAAAAGTTCTGAGGGCAATTAAAAGAGGCATTGTAGCAAGTGAACGAGGTTTTTCTCGGAAACAGGTGGCTGGGAATCAGGTGAGTACGCCGCTGCCGTTATTTGGCAGTATTTATGAGCATGTGAGCACTATTCTAGAAACGCAAACCAGCATTTCTCTCTCACCAGAATGGCTGTCGGCGTGCAACACTGCTGGAGTAATAGAAGGTCTAAACATAACAAATACAAGGGCCCGTCACCGATGTCCTCTCTGCTGAAGATCTCCAGATTGCCATTTGTTTTCTTCTGCTTATTGTTTTTTGTATCAACAGCTCTTGCCGGAACGGTCACAATTCAAAGTCCGGCAGACGGAACGGCGGTGAATTCTCCGGTCCACGTTCACGCGACCTATAACGGCTCGGTGACCGCGAGTTACATGAAGCTCTGGGTGGACCACGTCGCTGGCACGGTGCAGATGAACACCAATACATTCGACACGACGATCACCCTTTCGAGCGGAAAGCACCTTGTGGAAGTCCAGGCGGCAGATCCTTCTACGAGTCAGGTCTATACCACGCCTTCGAATTTCACCGTGGCCACGCTAGCGGTGAATCCGCCGGCGACCAGCTTGATAGCAGGCGCGACGCAGCAGTTCACGGCGAGTGACGCTGCTGGGTTGTCGGTTACCTGGTCAGCCACGGGCGGCACCATCTCCAACAACGGTCTATACACGGCCGGCGCCACTCAGGGGACGTTCAGTGTGACGGCCAAGGACTCAAGCGGCAACCCTGGGACCGCGAAGGTTGTAATCGCACCCGTCCACACCGTGACCATCGAAAATCCGGCCAACGGTTCAACGGTACCCTCCCCTGTGCTCATTCATGCCACTTACAACGGCTCTGTAGTCGCCACATACATGAAGCTGTGGGTGGACCACGTCGCGAATCTGATTCAGCGGAACACGAATGTGTTCGATACGAGTATTTATCTCGCTCCGGGGCCTCACCTCATTGAAGTGCAAGCTTCAGATCCTTCCACCGGCCTGGTGTACACCACCGGTTCAAGCATGACCGTTTCAGGCACCATCCTCCGGAATTACACCACCTGGAGGAATGACAACATGCGGACCGGGCAACAGCCCAATGAGACCGTACTGACGCCCGCCAACGTGAACGCCACTCATTTTGGAATCAAGTTCAGCGTTCCGGTGGACGGAAATCTTTTCGCGCAGCCACTCTACTTGTCGAAAATCTCAATCGCCGGTGGCACACATAATGTGGTGTTCGTCGCAACTGAGCACGATAGTGTTTACGCCTTCGACGCTGACACCGCGGGCGCCCCGCTATGGAAAACGAGCTTGCTTCCTGCCGGTGCAACTACGGTTTCGCAAGCTTTTGTAAATGGAACCATCTACCCGGAGAACGGCATCACCGGCACTCCAGTGATTGATTCAGCCGCGGGCACTATCTACGTTGTCGCGGAAACGCTGGAAAGTGGAAATGTGGTCTTCCGGCTGCACGCGCTGAGCGTCACCACAGGCAGCGAGCGAGCGGGCAGTCCGGTAGTGATCACTACATCCGGATGGCAGCCGAAAGAGCAGATGCAACGCCCCGGCCTGTTGCTGGCGAACCGAAACGTCTACATCGCGTTCGGATCCCAGGGAGATACCCCACCCTACCGCGGTTATATTTTCGCCTACAGCGCCAACACGCTGGCGCAGGTTGCGGTGTGGAACGTCACCCCTACCGGGAACGAAGGCGCTATCTGGATGAGCGGCTCCGGCATATCGGCTGACGCGAACGGTGATCTGTTTGTCTCTACCTCGAATGGCACTTGGGATGGAGTGAAGAACTACGCTGACAGCTTCGTTCACTTGAGCCCGAATCTGACCGTATTGGATTACTTCACTCCTTACAACCAGGCTACGCTTTCAGCACAGGACAAGGATCTCGGCTCCGGTGGTTTGTTGCTGGTTCCAACTCAATCGGGTAGCCATCCCCACGAGCTGATCGGTTGTGGCAAAGGGCCGGCGATTTACCTTGTAGACCGCGACGTTATGGGTCACCACCAGACCACCTCTGACAGCCAGATTATTCAAACCGTAAATAATGCGATCGGAGGCACAACGGGTCAGCAGGCGGACGATCACTGCTTCACGACGCCTGCCTATTGGCAGGGAAATTTGTATTTCGTGGGAAACAACGACGTGATGAAGGCGTTCAAGCTCGATCCCGCAACCGGAATGATGTCCACCACTCCATGGTCAAAAAGCACATTCGTGTTTAATTTCCCGGGTGCTCACCCAGTGGTGTCGTCAAATGGTTCCAGCAATGGGATTGTCTGGGTGATGGATCGTCCTACCGCGAATGGGACGTTGCACGCTTACAGCGCGACCAACCTGGCGACCGAGCTGTATCGTAGCCCGAGCCTGGGGACGCCAACCAAGTGGGCTGTGCCTACCGTAGTCAATGGCAAGGTCTATGTGGGCACTGAAACCAAGCTGTATGTGTTCGCTCCGATGTAACCCGGAAAACACCGTGAGTGTGCAGGTAGAACCGTACTATCTGCGCACCACGATCTCGCCTACCATGCCGTTGTCTTCGTGCTGGGAGCAAAAATACTTGTAGGTGCCGGGCGCGGTGAAGCTCTGTCGGAAGGTCCCACCGCTTGGAATGATGCCTGAGTCAAACGGCTTGGCATCTTTCGGAAGCTGGGCATCGCCGGGATTAACTGCGCGCTCCGGAAGCAGCGTCACCGTGTGGGTTCCGCCGGTCGTGTTCTTCCACAAAACAGTCTGTCCGGCAGCGATGGTGAGCCTGGCAGGCGTGAACTCGTTCTCACCCATCCTCACAACCACAGTCGCCCGTCCCCGCGTGCCCTCCGCACTGCCTGATCCATGGCCTGCAGTCGTGGGTACGAAGTGAGCCACGACTCCCAACCCGGTGGCGCGCTGCCCCTCCCATGGCTGCCCGTTAGCGACGCAGGTTTCAGCCAGTCCATCCGCAGAGTATTTGACGCTGCCGCTCTGATCAGCACACAGCGCAGGCTTACCGGCCTGGAGAGGAACCGCGGTGATCTCGAATGAAGTAACCGGCGGACTACCGCAACCGCCGATGGCGAATTTATAGCCGTCCTTGGTACCACTCGCGAGCGCCCGGTCAAGGACAAGAGCGCTGCTATTTCCATGGCCAAAGCGCACAATGGCCAAATCCTGCAGAGAGCAAGTAAAGCCATGCTCGGGGTGTAGTGCCCTATATTTCACCTCCGCATTCTGTAGAATGCCGAGATCGTTGGCCACCAGCATCCCCGAAGTAGCGGACTCCTGTTTTTGAAACGTTTGAGTCAGTGCCTTGAGAAATTCGGGATCGTCCAGAGGCAGGCGCAGGCCCAGCCCGATCTCCTTCAGCTTCCAGACTCCACCCTGGAGGGCCATTTTAAGATTCACTTTGGGATAGAAAGTGGTCATTGCATCTTCCACTTCGCCCTTGAAGGTGTGAAATGACAGGGCCAACTCAGCCTGATCGCCCATCAGGTCATCTGTGTCAATGTTCACCTGGAATTTCTCTCCCGTGCGTGGGTCGCGGCTCCAAGCCAGGATGGGACCGGCTTCAACAATTTGCAATCCCCCAACTTGCCCGTTGCCGTGGAACCCGAGACTGCCGAGCATAGGGACTCCAAATCGCATCGCACCTGCCTTTACCAAAGCGAGCTTTGTAGCGTCCGGCAGATGCGTCTCGAAGGCTGCCTGGCCGCCGCTGAAGAACATTTCAATCAGCGCCTGCCGCGGCGATTGTTGGATTTTGGCTTGCTGCGCGTAAAGTGAGGAAGTAAATACCAGAAGCAGAACAAGGCGGGACCGGAACATACGTCCTCCTGCTGTAGCGAACTTACACTTAGTTCCCAGCGGATGCAAAGTATCGCGGAGGCTGCAGCAGTCTATTCGGAGGTGAAGTAGTCCACCGTCACCGGATTTTCAAACAAAGAGTAATCGCGGGTGACCACGGTGATGCCGCTGTCGGTAACGAAGAAGCGCTGGCGATCAGCTTCGGTGTCATAGCCGATTACCGTGCCTTCAGGGATGTGCACATCGCGATCAAGAATGGCACGCCGAACGCGGCAATGCCGACCGATGTTCACATGGGAGAACAGGATGCTTGCGTCCACTTCGCTATAGGAATTGACCCGCACGTCGGGGGACAAAATGCTGTTGCGGACCACGCCTCCCGAGACGATGCAGCCGGCAGAAACAATGGAATCGAGCGCAATGCCGGTGCGCCCCGGCTCGGCGAAGACGAATTTTGCAGGCGGATACTGCCGCTGGTGAGTGCGGATCGGCCAGTGCTCGTCGTAAAGATTGAAGACCGGCGAGACTGAGACCACATCCATGTTGGCCTCGTAGTAGGCCTCGAGCGTGCCCACATCCCGCCAGTAGAGTGCTTCCTTCTGGTTCTCATCAATAAAGTTGAAAGAGTAAACCTTGTAGTCCTCAACCATTTTGGGCAGGACGTCGTGCCCAAAGTCGTGAGAAGAGTTGGGGTCTTCAGCGTCCTTCAGCAGGACCGGAATGAGCACGTCGGTGTTGAACAGATAAATGCCCATGGAGGCGGAGACCATGCGCGGATTGTAGGGAGAGCGGATATCGGTACGTTCGGGTTTCTCCTGGAAGCCAACGATGTGACCGGTGCGATCAATGTCCACCACTCCGAAGCGATAAGTCTCACTGGGATCAACCAGGATGGTAGCCACGGTGACGTCGGCGCCGGAGTCAAGGTGTTGCTGCAGCATGAGGCCGTAGTTCATCTTGTAGATGTGGTCGCCGGAAAGAATGAGCACGTGCTTGGGCTGCTCGGAACCGATGGAATAGATGTTCTGGTAAACCGCGTCCGCCGTCCCCATGTACCAGTTTTCGCTCACCCTCTTCATAGGTGGCAATATCTCGATGAATTCGCCCATTTCGCGGGCGACGATGTTCCAACCCTCACGGATGTGGCGATTCAGGGACAGCGCTTTGTACTGGGTGAGAATGTAAACCCGGCGCAGGTCAGAGTTGACGCAGTTGGAAAGTGTCACATCAATAATGCGGTAGATACCGCCAAAAGTGACCGCGGGCTTGGCCCGGTCGCGGGTGAGCGGATAAAGGCGCTCCCCTGCGCCGCCGGCCAACAGTACTCCGAGAGTGTCTTTCATCGCGGGTCCATGGAGTCCGTGCACGAGTGACTGGCGACGAACCTGCGCACAGGAACGGCGCTCACAGCGCTTGTTCCCGCACCGGGAACGTTAGATGCTAGCACAATGGGTGCGAGAAGACTGCAAACCTCGCGCGCGGTGCTGGGGACTTTCGGAAGGCGCGCGAAAAGCACGCTAGGCGGCGTCTTCGGAGCTGATCTTAAGCGCCTTGAGGAACTTCAAATCGTGGGTGTTGAGTTTAAATTCGGGTACCCGGGTTCGGGTGGTGACCAGCGGGCGCTTGCGGGCTGGCTGTTCGTCAGGGCGATTGAATCCTATAGTCGCCTCAAGAACGAGAAAAATGTCATAGCCGTCGGCTTTGATGCGGGAGATGACTTCAGCGATCTGCTCCGAATCAGTCAGCGATTCGCTGATGGCGTCACCCAGTTCCTTTATAAGTTTCTTTAGTTTCTGGTCCACATTGCCCTCTGCGGGGTATTAAAGGGTCCGTTTGCGACCCTCTAAACACTTTGATGCCCGTGGAGGCCCGAGAGTTTCGCAGAGACCCTCAGCATTACGCAGCACTGCTAAAATGCGGGTGTGGCGGGGATCTCGACAGCCCGAAAAATTGGCGTGGTGGCCCGAGTTGCCTCCCGAGTAGCTGCCCAACAGGCGGGACGGAATCGCACCCTGGGGGCGGCAGTCAAGGCTGGGCGCGTCACTCTGGCCTCATTCGGGCGAGTGCTGCATCTGCTTTGGCTGGAAGTAGTGGGATTCTTTTTCCTGTCGTTTGCCGTCATCGGCTGCGTCGCCCTGGTGCGTGAATACCCTAAGTATCAGGCAGGTAAAGTGGGAGCTGCGAAGATTATCGCCCCAGCTTGCTTTATGGTGCTGTTCGCCTATTTCGGCGTGAGTTCGTTCTTGCGGACGAGAAAAAAGAGGCCCTGATCAGGGCTATGGTAGAGAAAGTCAAACCCGGCTCTGATCTGCAACCACCAGCCGCGGAGCAGGCCGTGGGTACAGGCACACCGGCAGCCGCTCCGGGTCCTTCCCTGGCAGATACTCAGGAAACCTCCTCTCACATAAACGTGCACCCGCTGTACACGCCCGCCGATCTCGCGGACTGGAACCAGGAGCGGGATGTCGGCTATCCCGGGGTGCCGCCCTTTACCCGTGGCGTGCAGCCCACCATGTATCGCGGCCGTTTGTGGACCATGCGCCAGTACGCCGGAATGGGCGATGCCGAGGAGTCCAACAAACGTTACAAGTATCTATTGGCCCACGGGACCACGGGACTTTCCGTCGCTTTCGATCTCCCCACGCAAATTGGTCTTGATTCTGATCATCCCCTGGCGGAAGGCGAGGTGGGCAAAGTAGGCGTGGCCATTGATTCCATCGAGGACATGGAGCGGCTCTTCGACGGCATTGATTTGACCAGGATTTCCACGTCCATGACCATCAACGCCACCGCAGCCATCTTGCTGGCGCTGTATATCGCCGTGGCAAAAAGAAAAGGTGCGGATTTGCGGAAGATTTCCGGCACGGTACAGAACGACGTGCTGAAGGAATACATTGCCCGTGGGACGTACATATATCCAGTGGCATCGGCAATGCGCATCATTACGGACCTGTTTGCATTTTGTAACCAGCAGGTGCCGGAATGGAACACCATTTCAATTTCCGGTTATCACATGCGCGAGGCCGGATGCACAGCCGTGCAGGAAGTGGCGTTCACGCTTGCCAACGGCATCACCTATGTGACTGCCGCCAGGAACGCTGGCCTCGATGTTGACCAGTTCGCGCCGCGACTCTCGTTCTTCTTCGCTTCCCACAACAATTTCCTGGAAGAGGTAGCCAAGTTCCGGGCCGCGCGGCGAATGTGGGCGGAGATCATGCGCGAGCGCTTTGAGGCGAGCAATCCGCGCGCATGGATGCTGCGCTTCCATACCCAGACGGCAGGTTCCACGCTCACCGCGCAACAGCCGGAAAACAATATCGTTCGCACCGCGCTGCAGGCCATGGCTGCCGTGCTGGGCGGAACGCAATCGCTGCATACCAATTCGTATGATGAGGCGCTGGCTTTGCCGACGGAGCAAGCGGCGCGTGTGGCGCTGCGCACGCAGCAAGTCATCGCCTACGAATCGGGCGCGGCGCAAACCGTTGATCCCGTCGCCGGTTCTTACTACCTGGAAGCTCTCACCAATGACATTGAGGCGCGCGCCAATGCCTACATTGAGAAGATCGATGCCCTTGGCGGTATGCTGCGGGCTATTGAGCGCGGCTACGTGCAGCAGGAGATCCAAAACGCGGCCTACGAATTTCAACAGGCGGTTGATGGGCTCGAGGCCGTTGTCGTGGGCGTGAACCGTTTCACCGTGGAGGAGGATAGTTCGGTCCCGCTGCAGCGCATCGAGGAAGGACTGGAGCGAAAGCAGATAGGACGCCTACGCGCATTGCGAGCCAAGCGAGACACCGCCTGGAAACAAGCCATCGTCCAGGTCGAGGACGCAGCGCGCTCGGGCAATAACTTGATGCCGCATATCATTCATGCCGTAGAGTCCTATGCAACCGTGGGCGAAATCTCTGATGCGCTGCGGCGAGTGTTTGGGGAATACAAAGAGACAGTAGTGATCTGAAGAAAGTTTCGAGTTTCAGATTTCAAAGCTAATTTTGCGCTTCGAAATCGCAGGCTTCGCGGCAGTTCCGGCAGTAGAAGCAGCCATCCTGGCACAGACGGACATTATCTTCGCCATAGCAGATTGAACAATACCGGTCACATTGGCAGTGTTTTTCTTCCTGCTCGCAAATACCACAGCGAAATTTCGCGTCCGTGGGCATCGCCATACTTTAGCGCGCTCCAGCATGGGTCCGAAGTTACCGAGGTACTCGCAGAGGCTGTACGAAGCCCGTTTATGCAATGCCAGCGGTAGTGGGTCAATTTGGATTTCTCTCGCTAATCGAACGTCGAGCCATGCGGAAACTGAAGTAGGCGATCAAAAGCGCGACCAGCGTTACAGTGATCGTGTACTTTGCCGACCAATATGTGTGCGTTATTAGAAGGCTGATCCCTGTGCCAGCACCAGCGGCAAAGAGAACCCCGCCAAGAATGCCAGTTATGGCTAATATTGCGCGTTTCAAGCCGTAACTCCCTCCGACTTGAGTCTCCAATAGTACCCGTGCGGTCATCTTGAGTGCAAAGCTACTGAACTCCTGCCACAGGGTAGGTCGGTCCGTCGGTCATCGCAGCACGCAAGCAGCAGCAGAACGAGAAATAGTCGGTAGTGGCTCAGTTTGCTGCCAGCGGCACAATTGACCATCTGAAAATGCGCGTGTTACCGTAAAAAGTTCAAACATTTCCGCTCGACGAGACCAGGAACCGTATTGCCTTCCACGGTTGACACCACCACCCCGACGCTTCGCAAAACGGCGCTCAACTCCGTACACCGGCAGGCAGGCGCCAAGATGGTGGACTTCAACGGCTGGGACATGCCGGTGGAGTATCCGGCTGGAGTGATCGCCGAGCACATGGCGGTGCGCACGGCGGTCGGTGTTTTTGACGTCAGCCACATGGGCGATATTCGCATCGCCGGCCGGCAGGCATTGGCGGCCACCCAGCACCTCAGCATGAATGACGCGGCCCGGCCCGCCAT
>Ga0070741_10017916_pt1 | contig 11560 bp, 12 predicted proteins | sample Coa_R1_4_FD_66440 | JGI IMG/M metagenome (GOLD analysis project Ga0070741, IMG submission 66440) | Surface soil microbial communities from Centralia Pennsylvania, which are recovering from an underground coalmine fire - Coalmine... | ecosystem: Environmental > Terrestrial > Soil > Unclassified ...
CAGGGGACGATAGCGGCGGTAGGACTCGAACCTACGACACGCGGATTATGATTCCGCTGCTCTAACCAACTGAGCTACGCCGCCCCGCCGGTCGAGTGTAGCAAGGAGCGTCCGGCCTTCTTCGTAGATTCGACGGCATGAGCCAGGTCGAGTCCTGCTGGCGTTGCGGAGCCGACATGCGCTGGGTTCACGGCACGTGGCAGTGCCCGCGATGCCGCTTCAAGCTCGGCTGCTGCGAGGGAGAGCCACAGGAGTGCACGGCCCCTGTAGGCCGGATCGAAGCCGAGGGGCGGGACTGAGCCCGCCCCTCTCCCGGTCGACCGGTGGGGAGTCAGCCACCGGTCGCGCCTCGATCCGCGCTGCTCGGCTCAGCGCGTCGATGCGGTCTTGCCCCATCAGCTTGTGGGTATGAACGTCGAGATGGAACATGCGACACCCCCAATCTCTCGAGTTGAAGTATTTTGAGATCGAAAAACTAACAGCAATATCTCTTGACGTCAAGAGATTTGATGTGAAAGAATGGTGACGATGTCGCGAGCGACGGAGACGCAGAAGGACCACGTCGACCGCTTCCTCGAGTCGATCCGCGAGGAGCTTCCCGACCTCGACCTCACCGTCGAAGGGATCGTCGACCGGATCAACGGCCTCAGCCGCCGGATCAAGCGGATGATGGAGGAGACGCTCAGCGAGCGGTCGATGACCTGGGGCGAGTGGAAGGTGCTCGGCATCCTTCGACGCTCACCCGGCTACCGGCGCTCGCCCGGCTACCTCGCAGTGCACGCCGAGCTGTCGAGCGGCGCGATGACGAACCGGCTCGACCGGCTCGAGTCGGCCGGGCTGATCCGCCGGCTACCGGACCCGAACGACCGGCGCGGCGTCGTCGTCGAGCTGACCGACGCAGGTGGCAAGGCCTACGAGGAGTCGACTGCGGCGCAGGCGGCGAAGGAGGGTCTGATCGCCTCCGCGCTCAACGCCAAAGAGAAGGACGAGCTGAACAACCTTCTGCGCCGGTTGATGCTCGTCGCCGAACAACTCGACGCACACCAGGGCCCGGAGAAAGCCGAGTGACCTCGGTCGTCGAGGTCCGCGACCTTCGCCGAACGTACCGGACGTCCACTGGAATCATCAGGCGCCGGTCGATCGAGATCGAGGCTGTGCGCGGCGTGTCCTTCGAGATCGCCCAGGGCGAGCTCTTCGGGCTTCTCGGGCCCAACGGAGCCGGCAAGACGACCACGATCAAGATGCTGATCACCCTGCTGATCCCGACCTCCGGGACGGCCCGCGTGCTCGGGCTCGACGTCGTCAAGGACGCGCAGGAGGTGCGCAAGCGGATCGGCTACGTGTTCGGCGGCGAGCGCGGCCTCTACGAGCGCCTGTCGGCCTACGACAACCTCCGCTACTTCGCGGAGCTTTACGCCGTGCCGCCGCGCGAGCAGAAGCAGCGCATCGCGTCCCTGCTCGACCTGGTCGGACTGACCGGCCGCGAGAAGGAGCGGGTCGAGGGCTACTCGCGCGGCATGCGCCAGCGCCTGCACATCGCGCGCGGGCTCCTGCACGACCCACCGGTCGTCTTCCTCGACGAGCCGACGATCGGCGTGGACCCCGTCGGCGCACGCGAGCTTCGCGCCACGATCGCCTCGCTCACGCAAGCGGGCAAGACGGTGCTGCTGACGACGCACTACATGTTCGAGGCGGACAGCCTCTGCAGCCGGATCGCGGTCATCAACAAGGGCCAGATCGTCGCGGAGGGCACGCCCAGCGACCTGAAGTCGATCGTCGCCGACCGGACCGTCGTCGAGATCGAGACGTTCGGCATCGCCGAGGAGACGATCGACCGGCTGCGGAAGGCGCCCGGCGTGACGTCGATCGCGGTCGAGGAGCGAGACCAGGCGCAGGTGCTGCTCGTCCAGTCCGCGAAGGGCCTCGAGCTCACGCAGACGCTGCTCGCGATGCTGGACGGGACCACCGTGGGCCGCGTCGCCGCGCGCGAGCCCACGCTCGAGGACGCATACGTCGCCCTCGTCGACTCGGTCGAGGACGCATGAGGAACCTCAGGGTCCTGCTGCTCGGGTGGGCTCTGCATTTCAAGATGCTGTCGCGGTCGTCGTTCAACAGCGTCCTGGCGATCCTCTACCCGGGCTTCTTCGCGACCGTGGCGTTCTTCCTCTACCGCGAGGGCAGTCCGCACGCCCTGCTCTACGCGTCGCTCGGCGCCTCCGTGATGGGCATCTGGGGAGCGACGAGCACTTCCGCCGGCGCCGCCCTGCAGCGAGAGCGCTGGCACGGGACGCTCGAGCTGCTCGTCGCGTCGCCGGCGCCGTTCTCCCTGGTGATGCTCCCGGTGACGCTGGCGATGTCGACGATCGGGCTCTACTCGATGGCGGCGACGCTCCTGTGGGGCCGGCTCGCGTTCGGGATCTCTCTGCACGTCGCGCACCCGTTGCTGTTCGGCCTGGCTGTCGTCGCGACGGTGATGTCGATCGGGATGGCCGGCTTCTTGCTGGCCGTGACGTTCGTCCGCTACCGGACGGCGTGGGCGCTCGGGAACCTGCTCGAGTATCCGGTCTGGCTCGTCTGCGGGTTCCTCGTGCCGATCTCGCTTTTCCCGGGCTGGGTCAGGCCGATCTCGTGGCTTCTCGCGCCGACGTGGGGCATGCGGGCGATCCGCGAGGGAGCGACCGGGAGCGGCTCGTATGTCGACGTCGCGGTCTGCGCCGCCATCGGCGCCGGCTACGCGATCATCGGCGCGCTCGTCGTCGGCCGGCTCCTGCAGGCCGCCCGGGAGCGCGCGACGCTCGCGCTCACGTGAGCAGCGTCCGGATCTTCTTCATCGGCGGCGCGATCGCGTATCGCGGCCTGTTCAACTGGCTCTCGCCGTGGATCTTCGTGCCGACCTTCCTCGTCGCGCCGGTGTTCCAGATCCTGCTCTTCGTCTACATCGGCCGCTCGGCGCACGCGCAGTCGGACGAGTTCTACGTCGTCGGCAACGCGCTGCAGTACGCGTCGATCCCGTGCGTCTTCGCCATGAGCAACACGATCGCCGGCGAGCGCTTCCAGAAGACGCTGGGCTACATCCTCGCGACGCCGGCGGGCAGGCTGCCGCTCTTCCTCGGCCGTTCGCTTCCCGTGATCGCGAACGGCGTGTTCGTCTCTGCCTTCGCGTTCGTCGTGGGCGGCCTGATCGTCGGGATCCACGTGCCGGGCTCGGCAGTCGGCTCGCTCGGGCTCGTCATCGTCGTCTGCGCCGCGTCGTGCACCGGCCTGGGACTGCTCAGCGCCGCGCTCGGCCTGCGGGTTCGCGAGACCGCGACCCTGAACAACATCGTCTTCGGGCTGCTGCTCGTGTTCTGCGGGACGAACGTGCCCTTGCGCGAGCTGCCGGGCTGGATGAGCTTCCTCTCGCAGGGCATGCCGCTGACGCACGGCATCGAGGCGGCCAGGAAGCTGGCGACAGGGCATTCGCTGGGGTCGGTCGGGGGATTGATCGGTGCCGAGCTGCTCGTCGGCGCCTCCTACGGCGTCGCCGGCTACGTGTTGCTGCGGTTCATGGAGGTACAGAGCCGGAGGCTGGCGACCCTCGAGACGCAGTGAAGCTCGCGCGCCTGATCTGGGTCGGACTCGTCTTCCGGGTAAAGGAGCTCACGCGGTCGGGGCTCTTCGTCTTCACCGCCGTCATCGAGCCTCTGATCTTCGCCACGCTGACCTATTACCTCTTCAACGCGGGGTCGAAGCCGGAGACGGTGATCTACTCCGCACTCGGCGCGGGGATGATGGGGATCTGGACGTCGACGCTGTTCGCGTCGGGCGGGGCGATCTCGTGGCAGCGCTGGCAGGGGACGCTGGAGCTGCTCGTCGCCTCGCCGCCGCCGTTCCTGCTCGTGATCTTCCCGCTCACGCTCGGGTCGGCCACGATCGGCCTGTACTCGCTGACGGCGACGCTGGCGTGGGAGCGGCTCGTGTTCGGGCTGCCCTTCGACCCCGTGCATCTCGGCCAGTTCGTGCTCGCCGTGCCGATGCTGATCTTCGCGCTCGGCGCCCTCGGCCTCGTGCTCGCGACCAGCTTCGTCCTCTACCGGAACGCGAATGCGCTGTCGAACATGCTCGAGTTCCCGGTCTGGCTCGCGACCGGTGTGATCGTGCCGCTGTCGCTGCTCCCGGGGTGGACGTCGTGGATCGGCTGGACGCTCTCGCCGACCTGGGGCTTCCGTGCTCTGCGGAATTCGGTGTTCGGCGGCGACGTCTGGGGTCCCATCGGGCTCAGCCTGGCGCTGTCCACGGCGTATTTCGCGATCGCGTGGGTACTGATGGGGATCTTCGAACGGCGGGCGCGCGAGCGCGCGACCCTCTCGCTCGTATGACGTCGCTTCGGGTCTTCACCGTCGGCGGCTACCTCTCGTTCCGCGCGCTCTTCAACTGGCAGAGCCCGGGCTACTACCTCACGACGATGCTCGCGCATCCCGTGTTCCAGATCCTGTTCTTCTCGTACCTGGGACGATTCAGCGGCACGCAGTCGGACGCCTACTTCGTGGTCGGAAACGGGATCCAGGTCTCCGCGATGGCCGGCGTGTACGGCATGGCGCTGACCGTCGGCGGCGAGCGCTGGACGAACACGCTCGGGTCGCTGCTGGCGACGCCGGCGAACCGTGCTGCGCTCTTCCTCGGGCGTGCCGTGCCGAACGTCGGCAACGGCGTGATCGTGTCCGCGTTCGGGCTGCTCGTCGGCCGGCTGCTGCTGGACTTCCACCCCGCGGTCTCGTCCGTGCCGGCGATCGCGCTCCTCGTCCTCCTCTGCACCGTGACCTGCTGCGCCTTCGGGATGACGGTCGGGGCCCTCGGACTGCGCTTCCGGGACGTGTTCATGATCGCCAACCCGGCCTACTTCATCATGCTCCTGCTCTGCGGCGTGAACGTCCCGCTCGACCGCCTGCCGGGCTGGATGTCCACGATCGGGAGCGGCCTCCCGCTGACGCACGGCATCGCCGCGGCGCGCGTGGTCGCCGGCGGCGGGTCGCTCGGCTCCGTCTCGACGCTGATCTGGAAGGAAGTCGCCGTCGGCGCCGCCTGGACCGTCGCCGCGTACGTGCTGCTGCGGGTCTTCGAGGCCGAGGGCAGGCGGCGCGCGACCCTCGAGGTCATGTAGTCCGCTGCGGGCACAATGCGCCCGTGGACAGGAAGGAGCGCGAAGCGATCCTCGGCGAATGGGGCGTCCGCGACGGCACGATTCGCGAGCGCGCCGAGCGATCGGCGCTCGAGCGCGACCTCGAGGGGAGCCCGCTCAAGGGCAAGCCGCTTCCCGGCCGGCTCCGGAACTTCCGCCCTGCCGTCGACAACTACGTCGTCTCGCTCGGCGGTCCGCTCGCGTACATGCAGCGGCTGCGGCAGATCGAGGTCGAGACCGCGTCGCACCTGGAGCGGCTCGACGCCGCGTGGCGCGAGCTGGCCGAGTCGAGCCGCGACGCAGCCGAGTTCGCCGCGCTCTGGCGCCGGACGGCCGAGCGCTGGAGCTTCACGGCGGTGAACGAGTTGGTCGAGCGGCACAACCGCTGGTACCCCGCCGAGGCGCGGCTGCCGATGGACCCGCGCAGCGGCGACTTCGTCCTCGTCGCCGGCCGGCCCTACCGGCGCCGGCTCCTTGACGCAGCCTGGGTGCTGGAGCGCTTTCCGGCCGAGCTCGAGCTCGCGCGCGCCGCCTAGCAGCTACCGCGCGCCGGCTGTGCGCGCCGGGCGGCGTGCCAGCGGCGTCCGCCGACGGTCGTCTCCAGGCAGTACGTGGACCCGGCCCGGTGGAGCTTGACGCCCGCGGGCACCGCAGCTCCGGCCTCCACGTTCTTCCCTGCCTGGACGAGGCGCGTCTTGGCCGTGTCGTCGTTCGCGTTCTGGCGCAGCTGGAAGTACTCGGGGACGGCGACCGCGGTCGCGATGCCGAGCACGACCGTGATCAGGCCGATCTCGAGGTAACTGAGCGGGTTGTGCGTGTGTGCGTGCCGGCGTCCCGACATGACCCTGTATCCATCGGCCGTGTCCCCCGTGCGGGTGATCCCCGAAAGAGGGACACCGACGCGCGGCAGCTGGATGATGGTCACAGCGCTCCCCACGCGAACAGCGCGACCAGCGAGCCCAGGGCCAGGAACGGCCCGAACGGGAAGCCGACCTTCCGGCCGGCGCGGCCGTGGCGGGCGAGGATGTAGATCGACGGCCCGAGCGACGCCAGGCTCGCGATCACGAGGGCGACGGCCACGTTCGTCCCGAGCGCAGCGCCCATCAGGAAGGCCAGCTTGACGTCGCCCATGCCCATCCCCTGCGGCGAGATCAGGCTGAATACGAGCAGGAACGCGGCAGCGCCGAAGGCTGCGATCCCCCACACCGGGCTCGGCCTGGCCGCGGTCATGCCGGCGAGGACGACGAGCGACGCCGGTCCGACGACCCGGTTCGGGATCAGCCGGTACTCGAGGTCGGTCGCCGTGATCACGACCAGCGCGAGGGCGAAGACGGCGGCGACGAAGCCGTGAAGGGTCGCCCCGAACTTCACCAGGCATCCGCTCACGAGGCCGAGGCCGACGAGCGGCAGCGCGCGATAGAGCCAGACGGGCAGGCGGCCGGGCGCCCGATCGACGTCGGGCAGCGTGTACGACACGACTGCGGCGAAGAGTCCCACCGACTGAGTTGTCGGCAGGCGGGCGCGGGCAGTTAAGCGGTGCCGGCTTCCGCGCGATAGCCGGCGCCGGGATCGCCCGCCAGCTTGGCGAGGCCCTCGATCGCCTTCAGCCCGAACCGCGCCGGGCCGCGCTGGTCGCCGGGATGGCGAAGGTCGCCGTTCAGCATCCGCTCGACCACGCCCCAGGCGAGCGGCATGCGTCCGAGCGTGAACGTGAGCCGCGGATACCGGTCGAAGGCGATCTTCGCTCCCCACGAGGCGGCGGCGCCGAGCCCAAGCGCGTTCGAGAGCTTCTCCGTGTAGCCGTCGAGATTCTCGACTTGTCCGGCGAAGAGGCCGGCGATCTCGTCAGCGGCAAGGCGAGAGGACGCGAACGCCTCGAACATTCCGTCGCCGGTCAACGGATCGACGACGCCTGCGGCGTCACCCACGAGCAGCGCGCGGCCGCGCGCGGCGAGGGAACCTGCCTTCCGGAGCGGCAGCCGGTGCCCGCGCAGCTCGGAGACGCTTTCCTCGGGGATCGAGTACGCGCGGCAGAGGACCCGGAGGTGCTCCCGCAGAGTCGGCCCGGTGTGCTCCCAGCCGCCGACGCCGACGTTGACGTGGTCACCTTTCGGGAACACCCATCCGTACCCGCCGGGGATCGTCCCGAGCTCGAACTCGGCGATCCCGTCGAAGCGGCTGCCGACGAGCGCCTTCGGCACGTTGCCCTCGAACGCGACGCCGAGGACGTACTCGCCGCCGAGGTCGAGCGCCTTGCGGGTCGGCCCGTTGACTCCGTCGGCGCCGACGAGCACCTCTGCCTCGACCGGCGTACCGTCGACGGAGACGCCGGCGCCGTTCTCGGCTGCCCAGACGTCGGTGAGCTTCACGCCGTCGCGGAACTGCGCCCCCGCCGCGACGGCCTGCTCGACGAGGTAGTGGTCGAGCCACCGCCGCTGGGTCATCAGGATCAGCGGCGCCCGCCCGCGACGCTCGAACCGCGTCCCGTAACGGAGCCTGAACCCCATCCGGTCGACGACGTGCTCGACGACCGGGTCCGGGGACACGGGCAGCTGCTTGACGGCGCGGAACGTGAGCCCCCCGCCGCACGGCTTGTCGCGCGGAAAACGGGCCTTGTCGAGGAGCAGGACGCGTGAGCCCGCCGTCGCGAGCCGGTAAGCAGCGGTCGAGCCGGCAGGGCCGGCGCCGACGACGATCGCGTCGAAGCGCTCCACGCGGGGATCGTAGTCCGTCGTCGTATGCGAACATATGTTCGTGGCAACCGGGGCTGCGATTCTGCACGCCGACGCCGACTCGTTCTTCGCGTCCGTGGAGCAGCGCGACGACCCGCGGCTGCGCGGAAAGCCCGTGATCGTCGGCGGAGGCGTGGTGCTCGCCGCGAGCTACGAGGCGAAGGCCTTCGGTGTGCAGACGGCGATGGGCGGGCGCCGGGCGCTCCGGCTCTGCCCCGACGCGATCGTCGTCCCGCCGCGCATGGAGGCCTACACCGAGGCGAGCAAGGCGCTCTACGAGCTCTTCGAGGACACGACGCCCGCGGTCGAGGGCCTGTCGATCGACGAGGCGTTCCTCGACGTCCGCGGCATGGAGCGGATCGCAGGGACGCCGCTCGATATCGCCGTGCGGCTGCGGCGCGCGGCCCACGAGCGCGTCGGGCTGCCGCTCACCGTCGGCATCGCTCGCACGAAGTTCCTCGCCAAGGTCGCGAGCGCGGTCGCGAAGCCGGACGGCCTGCTCGAGGTGCCTCCCGAGCAGGAGCTCGCGTTTCTCCATCCGCTCCCGGCCGAGCGGGTCTGGGGCATCGGCCCGAGGACGGCGGCGAAGCTCCACGCACACGGGCTGTTCACGGTCGGCGACGTCGCGCGGGTACCCGAGAGCACGCTCGCGGTGATGCTCGGGCGCGCCGCGGGCCGGCAGGTCCACGCGCTCTCGAACAACCGCGACCCGCGCCGCGTGCGGCCTCGGCCGCGGCGGCGGTCGATCGGCTCGCAACACGCGCTCGGCCGGCGGAAGCGGACTCCGCAGGAGCTCGACGCCGACCTCATTGCGATCGTCGACCGGGTCGCCCGCCGGCTCCGTGCGGCGCACCGGGTCGGCCGCACGGTCGTGCTCCGGCTGCGGTTCGACGACTACTCGCGCGCGACCCGCTCGCTGACCTTGCGCCACCCGACCTCGCAGACGCGGACGTTCATCGAGGCCGCGCGCGCCCTGCTGGCCGCGGCGCAGCCGGTGATCGCCCGCCGCGGCCTCACGCTGATCGGCTTCACGGTCGCGAACCTCGGCGACGACCTCCCGTTCCAGCTCGCCCTCCCGCTCGATCCCGGAGACAGCGCGCTCCTCGACGCGGCGCTCGACGAGATCCGCATCCGCCACGGCTCGAACGCCGTCACGCGCGGCGTTCTCGTCGGCCGCCGGCCGGCGCCCGCGATGCCGTTGCTCCCCGACTGAGCGGTACACTGGGCGCCCCCAGGGGGTGTACCCGAGTGGCCAAAGGGGACGGGCTGTAAACCCGTTGGCTCAGCCTACGGAGGTTCGAATCCTCCCGCCCCCATTCAAAGCCAGCGGCCGCGGCGGCGGCCCGTGCTGCTACCGTGGCTCTACGGCGACGAGTAACCGTCGCTGGAGATTGAGCTTCTCGTTCCTCCTTCGGGTGTTTCGAGTCGACTGATCTCGAACCCGAACCAAGGAGTCGAACCAGATGTCGAATGAATCATTTCGCTCGCTCGGCGTGCGCCCAGAGATCGTGGACGCGCTCGCCGCACGCGGGATCACTACACCGTTTCCGATCCAACGGCTCGTCCTCGTGGATGCGCTCGCCGGGGCCGACGTGCTCGCAAAGTCGCCGACCGGGTCCGGCAAGACGCTCGCCTTCGGGCTCGCGGTGATCGAGCGCACCCGGCGCGGCGGCGAGACGCCGTCGGCTCTCGTCCTGGTGCCGACCCGGGAACTGGCCGCCCAGGTCGCCGAAGAGCTGCGCGCGCCGGCAAAGGCGGCCGGGCTGAGCGTCGAGGCGGTCTACGGCGGCGTGCCGCTCGCACGACAGGCGAAGCGCGCGAAGAGCGCCGCGATCCTGGTCGCGACGCCGGGGCGCCTGCAGGACCTGGTCGACCGCCGCCTGGTCTCCCTCTCACAAGTCGGGATCCTCGTCCTCGACGAGGCCGACCGGATGCTGGACATGGGTTTCCGACCGCAGGTCGACGCGATCGTTCGCCGGCTGCCTGCTGCCCGGCAGACCATGTTCTTCTCGGCCACGCTCGACGGCGAGGTCGGTGCCCTCGCCCGCGCCTACACGCACGACGCCTGCCGTTTCGAGCTGGCACCGCCGGACGCGGACGACGAGGCAGAGGTCGTCGACCACGCCTTCGTGCCCGTCACGTCCGCCGAGAAGCTCGACGTTCTCGTCGAGCATCTCGGCGGCGCCGAAGGGCTCGCGCTCGTCTTCGTGCGGACGAAGCGCGGCGCCGACCGGCTGGCGAGGAGGCTGTCACAGCGCGACGTCCCGGCAGCAGCGATGCACGGCGACATGCCGCAGGCCCGACGCGAGCGAACGCTTGAGCGCTTCCGCTCCGGTCGCGTGCCGACACTGGTCGCGACCGAGCTCGCCGCCCGGGGGCTCGATCTGGTCGAGATCACGAACGTGATCAACTACGACCCGCCCGAGGACGACACGAGCTACCTCCACCGCGTCGGTCGAACCGGTCGCGCCGGCCGCGGCGGCGCAGGCGTGACGCTCGTCCTGCCGGAGCAGCAGGCCGACGTCGGCCGGGTCGCGGCTCGTGTCGGCCGCCGAGCCGAGTTCGAAAGCGCCGGCCTCCGTCCGGCCCGAGCGAAACTCATGTACACGAGCCGCCGCGGACGCCGTTCCCGCTGGTAGCACCGGTTTGAACTCTTAGCGGTTTCTCAGCTGGGAGATACGTCCCGCTCATACAGCGCTGGCATCTTTGTCCGCGTGAGCGAAGTCGGTTTCGGAGTCGAGACCCGCCCCCGCATGCGCGCCGTCGTCGGACCCGTCGGGCTTCGCTCGCAGGTCGTCCCCGCGACGGTCTGGAGCCTGCTGCTCGGGAACCTCGTCGCGATCGTCTGGCTCTGGTGGCACGGCGGGAACGTCGCCGGCGTGCACACGTCCGGCGAGGCGCTGACCAGCGTCGCGCGGCTCACCGGCCTGCTCGGCGCCTACGGCGCTCTCCTGCAAGTCGTCCTGCTCTCGCGGATCCCCTGGCTCGAGCGCGTCGCCGGCTTCGACCGACTCAGCGTCTGGCACCGCTGGAACGGCAAGGCGACTCTCGCTCTCGTCCTCGCCCACGTCTTCTTCTCCGTCTGGGGCTACGCCTCGGTGGACAGGTACTCGATCGGCAAGGAGATCTCGACCATGCTCGGCGGCGGGATCTACCCGGGGATGATCACGGCGACCGTCGGCACCGGGCTGATGGTTGCGGTCGTCGCCACGTCGCTCGTCATCGTCCGGCGCCGGCTTCGCTACGAAGCCTGGTACGCCGTCCACTTCACCGCCTACGCGGCGATCGCGCTCGCGTGGTTCCACCAGATCCCGACCGGCAACGAGCTCGTTCTCAACGAGACGGCGGCGGACTACTGGCGCGCGCTCATCGTCGCGGCGCTCGCGCTCGTCGTCGGCTACCGCGTCCTGCGCCCCGCGGTGAACACGTTTCGCTACGGCCTGCGGGTCGCCGACGTCGTCGAGGAAGGCCCCGGCGTTGTCTCCATTCACCTGCGCGGGCGCGGGCTCGACCGTCTCGGCGCGCAGCCCGGGCAGTTCTTCCTCTGGCGCTTCCTCGACCGGCACCGCTGGTGGAGCGCCCATCCCTTCTCCCTCTCGGCCGCGGCGGAGCCGGACCAGCTGCGCATCACCGTCAAGGCGGCCGGCGACTTCACGAGCCGGATCGGCTC
>Ga0070741_10017917_pt1 | contig 11558 bp, 7 predicted proteins | sample Coa_R1_4_FD_66440 | JGI IMG/M metagenome (GOLD analysis project Ga0070741, IMG submission 66440) | Surface soil microbial communities from Centralia Pennsylvania, which are recovering from an underground coalmine fire - Coalmine... | ecosystem: Environmental > Terrestrial > Soil > Unclassified ...
AAAAGCTGTTCGCTCCCCGCCTTGAAGTTCGTACTGAACAGGTCATTCAGCTTGCACGAATAGCCGCGATCGGAATTCTTGGCGGCGTATGAGTTTTCTGCTCGCACGATTGCATTAAGACTGAAGCGCGTCATGTTCTCGAGTGATTTGTTCTGGCGGTCCTGCAACCCCTTCAAGTAATCCGGATCCGATAGGGGGAACTCCCCTTGCAGAGTGATCTTGCTCAGTCGCCAGATTTCTTTCTCCTGTTGCATCAGGAAAATGATGCGAGGAATGACCGGCAGAACCTGTAGTTCGCCATTCTCGTAGTCTTTTAGCGACAGCTCGATCTGATCTTCTTCGCCTTGGAGATCGTCTCGTTCGACGATGAGTTCAAATTTCTCGCGGCCATTGTTCTGTTCGGTCGACATCAGGATCGGACCGACATCAAAGGTCTGCAGCCGATTTTGCTGGGCTTGTGCCTGGTGGGCCATCATAGAGATTTGAAAGATCAAGGAATTTTGCGAGTTGCCGCCTTTTCCGCCCAGGGCGCGAAGGGTGGCTTCCGGCAAATGCCTTTGGAGTGAGTCCACTCTCTTGCCAGTGAACATTTCTATTAGAGCTTGGCGTGCAGTTTGCGGCGGTTCGGACGCTTCAGAATTGGTTTGCGCAAATCCAGTTGCGGACATGATGGTGGCGAGCAAGCACAACCAGATTGCCTTCATAGGACTCCTGGACATCCGAGATACATGATGCGACACCTTGCAAGTTACAGACAATTACTCCATATCCCAATAGTGTTACCAAAGTTCCCCGGCTTGTTCATAGTGTCAGTGCTCGATAGTATTTCAGGCAGCCCAATCGAATGAAACTGCTGATTGTTCTTTCGCACCGCTTCGAACTGTGGAATGCTCCATCGTGGGTGTCCGAGCGCTTGCGCAGAGATTTTCCGGATGTCGATGTTGTGCACCTCACCCGCTACGAGGGCATGGAAGCGGATCTGCGAGAGGCTGAAGTTGCCATCACCTGGTCGCTGCGTCCCGAGCAGTTCGCGCAAGCCCAGAAGCTGCGCTGGATTCATTCTCCTGCGGCAGCCGTTCACCAACTCATGTTTCCCGAGTTGGTCGCGAGCGACGTCATTCTCACCAATGCGCGCGAGGTTCACGGGCCAGTGGTCGCCGAGCATGTGCTGGTCCTGATCTTTGCGCTCGCGAAGCAGATCCCGCAGGCGGTGCGCTTTCAGCAGAAACATCACTGGGGGCAAGAGGAGTTGTGGAACATGCGCCCCCGCCCTCGCGAAATTGCGGGCGCGACTCTGGGGCTGATGGGGCTCGGGTCGATTGGCAGGGAAGTGGCGAAACGGGCATCGGCTCTGGGAATGCGGGTAATCGCGGCGCGCGAGCACCCGGAGAAGCCAAAGCCTGCGAGCGTCGATGAAGTTGTGCCCGCGGAAGACATCGAGCTTCTCTTGAGTCAATCCGATTACGTGGTTCTGGCGGCACCGCTCACCAGGGAAACGCGCGGACTGATAAACGCTGCGAGGCTGGCGAAGATGAAGCCGGACGCCTGCCTGATCAACGTCGGCCGCGGCCCGCTGATCGAGCAGCAGGCGTTGTTCGAAGCCCTACGAGCGCGTCAGATCGGCGGGGCTGCGCTGGATGTGTTCGAAAAAGAGCCGCTTCCTGCGGAGTCTCCGCTCTGGGATCTGGACAATCTGCTGATTACGCCGCACAGCGCCGGGCTCACGGAGAAGTTGTGGGAGCGGCACTATGCGCTCATTTCTGAAAATTTGCGAAGATATCTCGACAAACGGCCCCTGCTCGCGATCGTGGATAAGGCGAGAGGATATTAATTTTCGAATCAGGGCAGGATCTGGCCTGAGCTCCGATTGACACTGCATCGCGCGAATCATACGATGCTCACCAGCATGATCGGCCAAACGGTCTCTCACTACAAAATTGTCGGCAAGCTCGGAAGCGGCGGGATGGGTGTCGTTTACGAAGCTGAGGACCTGAAACTCGGCCGGCATGTGGCTATCAAGTTCCTTCCGCAGGAACTGGAGAAAGATCATCAAGCCCTGGAACGACTGCAGCGCGAGGCACGCTCGGCATCGTCGTTGAACCATCCCAACATCTGCACGATTTACGAGATCGATGAATATCAAGGGCAGCACTTCATCACGATGGAGTTGCTGAGCGGGCAGCCTCTGGATCAGAAGATCGCCGGGCGGCCGCTTCCGATTCCGCAAATGCTGGAGTTCGGGATTCAAATTGCCGATGCGCTCGACGCCGCTCATTCCAAGCGTATTCTGCATCGGGATATTAAGCCCGCGAACATCTTCATCACGGATCGCGGTCAGGCCAAGGTTCTCGATTTTGGTTTGGCGAAGGCGACGGCCGACGACAATCGCGAGACTCTGGGCGACTCGGCGACGCTGGCCACGCAGCACCTGACCAGTCCCGGCGTCGCAGTCGGAACCGTGGCGTACATGTCTCCCGAGCAGGCCCTGGGGGAGCCACTCGATGCGCGCAGCGATCTGTTTTCGTTCGGCACCGTGCTGTACGAGTGTGCCGCAGGAGTTCTGCCGTTCAAGGGGAACACCTCTGCGGCGCTATTTGATGCAATCCTGAACAAGCCGCCAATTCCGCCGGTGCAATTGAATCCCGACCTGCCGCCTGATTTTCAGCGCATCGTGGTGAAGTTGCTGGAGAAGGAGCGGGACCTGCGCTACCAATCCGCCGCCGAGGTGCGCGGCGACTTGAAGCGTCTCAAGCGCGATACGGATTCCAACCGCACCGTAATCTCGTCGCCGCAGCAACCAACGGCCGCAGTGGGGACGGTCAAGCGGGATTCCTCATCCCGCGCCGTGGAACTGGCCAGCAGCAACAAGGTGAGTACCGGGGTGATTGCGTTGCTGGTGCTGGCAGTGCTGGGCGCGGCAGCGTACGGGATCTATGCGTTTCTGCATCGTCCGCAGGCTGCGCCATTCCAGAGCATGAACATCAACAAGCTGACCGATACCGGGAAGGCGTTTATGGCGGCGATCTCTCCGGATGGGAAGTATGTGGTGCATGTCGCGCAGGAGCAAGGCAAGCAGAGCCTCTGGATTCGCCACATCGCCACAGGGAGCAACACGCAGATCGTGCCCGCGACCGACGCCAACTACATTGGCATGACGTTTGCGCCCGATGGAAATTACATCTACTTCGATCGCATCGAGCACGATCGGCCATCGATCGGCCAGCTTTATCAGATTCCGGTCCTGGGCGGCACTCCGAAGCTGATTGCAAGCGACGTAGATTCTCACGTGAGCTTCTCGCCGGATGGCAGCCGCTTTGTGTTTCTGCGGAACGATTCATCCCATGGGCTAAGCAGCTTGGTTGTGGCCAATGCCGATGGTACGAACGAGCAGAGCCTCCTCTCGGTGACGCAGCCCGCCTTGCTGCAGGGAGCGCCAGCCTGGTCGCCGGACGGAAAGGTCATCACGGCGATGGAAGTTCTGGGCAAGGAAGGCTTGGGCTCGTTTGTTGCCGTCGATGCAAAAACTGGCAAGACCACGCCGATCGTCCCGGCATCCAAAATCGGCTCGGTGATGGATTCGGCGTGGCTTCCTGATGGCTCGGGACTGCTGATCTCTTATGCTAATCAGAGCACCCGATGGGATCGGCAGATCGGATTTATCTCTTATCCCTCGGGCCAGCTCAAGCGCGTCACCAACGATCTAAACCACTACTCCGATTTCTTTAGCGCGACCCGGGACGGCAAGTCGCTGGTGACAGTCGCCGCCGACTCCAACAACAATGTCTGGATCATGCCAGCCAACAGCAACGGGAACGATGCCCAGCAAATTACCTCAGGCGAGGCAGAGGCCTTCGAACTTGATTGGACCCCGGATGAAAAAATCGTGACGGAGCCGCACAGTGCCGGCTTCGAACTGGATCTCTACAACCGTGACGGCAGCGGACGGTCGACTTTGTTCGAAGATGAATGGCCGGCCAATTTTCCGTCGGTTTGTGGGGACGGCAAGCACATTCTCTTTATGTCGCTGCATTCGGGGAAGGCGATGAACGTCTGGTCGATTGACGGCAAGGGGGGAAGCCTAACCCAGCTCACGCACGGAACTCTGGACCAGATTCCAGACTGTTCGCCCGACGGGAAATGGTTTGTGTACACCTCCTCGGAAGGCGGAAAGATGACGGCGTGGCGTGCTTCGATCGACGGCGGTACTCCCCAGCAGCTGACAAAGGAGCCAACTTATATCCCGGCCATCTCGCGTGACGGGACTCTGATTGCTGCGATGCAGGGAGAGGGCACCGCCACTACCTATAAGGTGAAGTTGATCGTGATGCCCGCATCCGGCGGGGCGGCAATTCACGAATTCGACATGCTCCCGACCCGAAATAGCAAGCTGCGCTTCACTCCCGATGGCAAGACAGTGGCCTACGCCGCGCTGGACGACAACGGGGTGGCAAATATCTGGTCGCAGTCGCTGGAGGGTGGGGCTCCCAAACAGATCACTAGTTTCAAATCCGACATCATCTTCGACTTCGCCTGGTCTCCCGATGGCAAGCAACTTGCCGTTTCCCGGGGACGCACCAGCCGCGACGTGGTTCTGCTTACCGACACGGCAAATAGTCGCTGACCCTTGATCCGGTATTCCTCCAACCTTCGTAACTGGATGGGATTTTGCGCTCGCGAGAAAATGGCAGAGTCGCATGGACCAAGCTGATTCCAATGCCTTCTTGCCTAAGCTGAAGTCTTTTGCCAGCAAGGGTTTAAGTCTATCGAAAAAGATACCGGTTACCGGGCGCATCGCGATCGGGTTGCTGGTCGTGTTTGCAGGGCTCATTGCGGTTCATCAGACCATGGTTTCTAAAGATGTAACCCTGCGCATCAAGGTGCAGCATAGTTTTCGTTCCGGCCAGCTATGGGTCTGGGTCGACGACGATCTGGCTTATTCCGGAAAGTTGAACGGGACGATGAAAAAGAAATTCGGGCTCATCCCGGATTCTATTCAAGGGAGCCTGTCCGAAACTCTGCAAATTCCATCAGGGTCCCATCGACTCACCGTGCGCACCAGCGCCGAAGATGGAACCGTCCAGGAAGACAAGATTGCTGGCGAGTTCGCGCACAATTCGCAGAGAACATTGTCGGTGAACGCGCGGCATAGCGATGTATCGCTGAGTTGGCAAGGATCGGCAAGCTCGTTGCCGGAACCGGATTCAGGTTCGAGTTGGTACTCGAAGTACGCCAGTTCGCTATTTCTTACTGCGGCGGGATCCATCATTTCCGCGCTCACCGGCTTCGCCCTGAAAGAGATTCCCAGCCAGCTTCGGGCGCGGCAGAGCGCTTCTCCTAAAGCGTGATTGCATCCTAAGCGGGAGAAGTATTTTCCTCGGTAACATCCAGCACGGTTCCCGTGGCTGCTCCCGGCGAAAGCAGCGGCCATCCGCGACGGAGTACATAGTCGAGCCACGCGCCTGCTAACTGCGAAGTGAGGACTGCGGCTAGCACCAACGTGGTGTAAAACGTCGCGCTTATAATGCCGGCATCGAACGCGACGCTGGCCAGCACAATACCCGGACCGCCGCGGGCATTGGTGGTGATCGCCAGGTTCACCAGGTCCAAGCCTCGAAACCCCGCAAAACGTCCCGCCAGACAAACCGACAGAATCTTCACCACACAGCTTCCGATCAGAAATGCAGCCAGCATGGTGAGGGAGAAACCACGAACCAGGTCCAGTTTCAATCCAACAATCGCGAAGTAAAGAGGGATGAAGAACGCGAAGGAAACTTTCCCGATTGCTTCGAGGGCATCCGCGAAGAGGCGGCGTTTCTTGTGCACGACCGCAAATCCCGCGAGAAAAGCGGCGAAGACCAGGCTCACATCGAGCGCTCCCGCCACCACGCAGTATCCAAACAGCACCGCCAGCGCGTAGCCGACCGGAGAGTGCCTGGCCAGTACGTTGAATCTGGACTTATTGATCCGTTTTACGGCACGCGGAACAATGGTCAGGCCGAGGACGAAGAACCCGACGGTAGCCAGCAGGTGATACGAAATGTGTCTAGGATCGAGTACCTGTTTACCGGCCATCGCGGTAGCCACGGCAAGCGCCAGCCAGAGCACGATGTCTTCGAGCACCGCCACACCCAGCACCAGGCGTGCGAAGCGGGTATGAAGAATCTTTAAATCGGCAAAGATCTTGGAGACGACAGGAACCGAAGTCACGGCAACGCCCACCGCCAGCACGATGGTGAGAGAGACTCGGCTGCTGCTGGGACCGAAAAGCGACGGACGGATCAGCCAAGGGCCAAAAACCAGGCCGAGGGCAAAAGGAATTCCTGTGCCAACGATAGTAAGCCAGCCGACTTCCTTGCGCTCCTCGCGGGTGAATAGCTGACGCGTCTCCGCGCCGGACAGGAACATCAAGAGCAGAAGTCCGAGCCAATAAAGGAAATTCAGAATGTCTGCTTGTTGCTGCGCCGCCTTCATGAATCCCGCAGCCAGGGAAAGCCGGCCGAGCAAGGCAGGACCAAGAACGACGCCGGCGAGGATTTCTCCGACCACCTTGGGTTGCCGCAGCTTGACTGCAAAGTAACCCAACAGCTGCGCCAAGCCCACCAGCAGCAGCAGGACCAGCAGAACGGATGTCAGATCAGAGTTGGACAAGTGCGCTCCCCCGCAACTTAGGATGCATTCCACGGGGGAGGGCTGCCATGACCATCGCCCGAGACCAGGCTAGAACGGAAATTGCTGGACAACTTTGTAGCATTCACAGGCAGCGCCTTCGAGTCCTTCGCGATTCACGATCTTCACGGTGCCGCGGGAGTACTCGATATAGCCGGCCCGCTGCAGAACCGCAGCAGCGACGCTCACGGTCGGCCTGCCCGTACCCAGCATCTCGGCAAAAAACTCATGCGTCATGGGCAGCAGATTGGATCCCAGACGGTCCTCACACATAAGTATCCACCGTGCCAGCCGCTGATCGATCTCGTGCAGGCGATTGCATGCGGCGAGTTGCGAGAGCTGCATTCCCTGCATCACGGCGTAGCGCACGAGTTTGTCGCGCAAAACCGGAGCATCCGGTAGTAACACCTGCAAGATGTCCGCTTTCACACGAAACCCCCGAAGAGGAGCCTGGACCACGGCGCGGTACGGAGTTTCCGTAATGTTCGCGGCCAGAGGAGCCCCGACAAATCCTTCTCTCCCCACAATTCCTACTTCCACACTTCTGCCGTCGCTGACAAACACAACGAGAGAGATCAGGCCCGAGTCGGGGAAATACCCGCAGGCGAATCCCTCCGCGGGATCGAGCAGGGTGCGATGGAGAGGCAACTCCACAAATTCCAGATAAGGGGCCAGTGCCGAGTATTCTTCGCCGGGAATGTCCAGCAGAATACGGTTATGAACGTCGTGCCCCGTTTGATCCTGCCGGTAAGACTCAATGGGGGTGACAATTTGTGGAATGTTGCCATTGCTTGGATTTGCTTCTTTCGTGAAAGGGACTCGGGTAGCCATTGAGAACGCTCCTTACTCCAGAGCCCCTATGATGCAGGGAAGCTGGATGGCGATGGTTCGCAGTTTTGTGGAGAAAATTAAGGGATTCGTCTTAGAAAAGCCCGAGCCAATTCAACAATTCGAGATTTGTTCGCCAAAAACAAGACTTTCCGAGCTTATGAGCTTGAGCGTGAGTTGATCCTTGCCTAGAATCCACAAATCCCGAAAACCTACCTGGTGAGAGCCCAAAACCACGGGCATGCCGGTATCGCGTGCGCCACGCGTTCAGAACAAATTTGGAGAAAGTTACGAATGAAGAAGTTTTGCCTGCCTATCTTCTTTTCCGCAATACTATGCGGGTGCGGCGGAGGCGCCCTTAAGAATCAGACGCAACCAACCACGACCGGATCAGCAGATTCGGCGGTCCAGGTTCTGTCTCCCTCGGATAACAGCACGGTGGGATCGCAGGTTCACTATGTGGCGAACGCCACCACAAATTGTGCCAAGGGAATTGCGAGCGTAGATGTTTACTCCGCTCCCGGCGTGCTTGCCCATTCCTCTACTGGAGCCAGTCTTGACGCTACAATTACTCTATCCCCGGGCCCTTACAAGACGTCCGTACAGGCTACCGACAATTGTGGCGGAACGGCTACCACCCCGGTCAACATCACGGTGAGCACAGCGGCGGCGCAGCCAGGAGTCCAGGTTGTATCTCCCGCCGACAACAGCACGGTCTCTTCGCAGGTGCACTACGTGGCATCCGCGAGCTCCACTTGCTCGGCAGGAGTCGGCAGTGTAGGAGTTTATTCTGCGCCTGGGCAACTGGCGTACACGGCGAATGGTTCCAGCCTCGACGCGACCCTGAATTTCAGTTCCGGAACTTACAACACCACGGTCCAGGAGTGGGATAATTGCGGCGGTTCCTCGTCGACTCCGGTCACGATCACGGTCCAAGGCGCAACGTCGTCTTCCCCGGTTCCTTCGCCAGTGCCATCGAATGCCAAGACTTTTGCCAACCTGCAAAAGGACAAGGGCTGGACCGGTTATGGTCTGCTGTCGCCGTCCTATAGCATCTGTTCTTCGTGTAAGGCCAGCGGCCCGAAGGTGACATGGGGATCCCAACAAGGAGTCAGCAATCCCTCGCAGAGCGGAAGTTCCATGCAGTTCGATGTTGGAGGAGCGACTCCGTATTCCGACGCTCTCTGGAACAATCACCTGATCGGAGATTTTTCGTCGCAGGGGCTACCTGACAGCGGGAAGTCTCTGGCTCCATCGCTCCACAATTTCGTTTACGACGTCTACTTTTACGCCGACAATCTGCCACTCTCGCAGGCGCTGGAGTTTGACATCAACCAGTTTGTGAACGGCAAATCCTTCATCTGGGGCCACGAATGCCGCGTCGCCGGCGGAAACCAGTGGGACATCTGGGATGACAAAGCGATGGCGTGGCATCCGACCGGAGTCGCCTGCAATCCGAAGAATAATGCCTGGAACCACCTCACCATCCAGGTGCAGCGCACTTCGGACGATCAACTGCTGTTCCAGACGATTACCTTAAATGGAAAAACCGCAACTCTGAACTACAAAGAGCCGCCAACTTCCACCGGCTGGTATGGAGTGACCATCAATTACCAGATGGACGGAAATGGCTCGCAGCAGCCGTATTCGATCTGGCTCGATAACCTGAACTTCAGCTACTGGTAGAGGCAGGAAGGCGGGCGCAAGCTGCGCCCGCTTCAGATTTCATAGCCGCTGAATTAGAGCGCAAGCTGTTTGCGGTAGGAACGCCACCGCGGATCGGAATGGAAACCATCACCATGGTTCCCGAGTTCGACGAGACGGTGAAGTGGCCGCCCAGTTCAGAAACTCGCTCCCGCATGCCCGCCAGCCCGACGCCGCTTCCCATCCGTCGCTGTTTGAGAGTGTCGGCTGGAATTCCGGTTCCGTAGTCCTGGATTGTGAGGACCACATACCCGTCGGATTTTTGCACTTTCACGTCAGCCGTCTCACTTCCAGAATGCCTGAGGATGTTGGTCAACGCTTCCTGGAGGACGCGAAAAAGGGTGAGTTCCACGTCCGATGGCAAACGCTCGAAGTGGGGCGGGATATGGAGGTTCACCTTCAACTGGCTTCTTGCGCCCAATCCCTCAATTAACCAGCGCGCAGCGGAAGAGAAGCCCGCTTCGTCCAGCAGAGGCGGATGCAGCAAGTATGAAGTCGTACGGATCTCGTTGAGTGCCTGATCCACCAGGGCTTCAGTGTCGCAGATCAGGCGTTCCGCATCGGCGCCGCCACCGCCGAGGGTTGATTGCAGAGCCGCAAGATTCATTTTGAGCGCGGTGAGAGTTTGTCCCGTGCTGTCGTGTAACTCGCGGGCGATCCGCCGCCGCTCTTCATCTTGCAGCCGCAACAGTTTTGCGGACAATTCCCGCATCACGGCTTCGGTCTGCGCGCGCATCTGTATTTCGGAACGAAGTTCGCTCATCGTGGTGATCAACTCGCGAGTGCGATCTTCCACCCGCTTCTCGAGTTCCGCGTGCGCATTGCGCAGGTCTTCCTCAATTTGCTTGCGGCGAGTGTTGTCCACAGAAACTCCGAACATGCAGGAATCTCCGGTGGCGGAAGGAAGTACGCGTCCTTTGCTAAAGATCCAGCGAATCTCACCGTTGGGATGATGGTAGCGATATTCAACCTCGGCGCTCTCCTGCTGGAGACCTTGTTCCATCATCGCTTCGACGGCGGGCAGGTCTTCCTTAGCAATACGGGAAAACCAGGAATCGAAGTAGTTGGGATCGGAGCGCTCGATTCCGAAAATGTCGAAGGTTTCCGGAGACCAGTTATAAGAGCGGTTTTTCCGGTCGTATTGCCAGGTTCCAATGCCTGCCGCGCTGTGCGCGAGCGCGATGCGTTCCTGGCTGGCGCGAAGCTCAGCTTCCGCCCGCTTGCGCTTACTGATGTCCACACTGGCGCCGATCCACTCACGAATGCGGCCGTCCGGCTTTCGAATGGGAACCGCCCGCGTCTCCTGGTACCGGTAAGTGCCGTCCTTATGCAAGCGGCGGCATTCCTCGAAATAGGGCTGCCCGGTTCTTAACGATTCCTGCCAGGCGCGAAGAACCCTTTCCCGGTCCTCCGGATGAATTCTCTGAATCCAGTCTTCACCCGCGGCGACCTCAGCTTCCGAGTCGTCGAGGCGGGTCCATTTTTCCGAATGTTCGATGTTCTTGCCTTCGGCATCGCAACGCCATACCGACCGGGCGCTGGCCATGACCAGGGCACGATAACGCTCTTCGCTGTCCCGCAATTGCTGTTCGAGCGCCGCACCCCTCCGCAGAATTTCCTGAGGATCGATATGCGAAGTGGCTTTCCCGGCAGGGGAGGCATTCCGATGGATGAAGAACTCGCTGCCATGGATGGATTCCATGGCCGAGATCAGGTCCCTGGCGATCGAGGACTTGACCACGTAGCCGTGGGCGCCGGCATGGGCTGCTTGCCGCATCATCTCTTCGGATTCATGCTGGGTGAGGATGATGACTTCCGGGCCAGGAATCTCGCGACGGATGAGGCGCGTGGCCTCCAGGCCATTCAGTCCGGGCATGCTTACATCCATGATGACCAGGTCGGGCTTTAGCTTTGATGCTTTATCGACCGCGTCCTTGCCATCCACAGCCTCGCCGCAGATGTCGTAGTTGGGCCGGGACTCCAGAAGCGAACGGACACCGCGCCGGATGATCTCATGATCGTCGGCGATCAGGATCCTGATGCGAGGAGTCGCGCAGCGCGAGTCAGCGGGTAAGGTCGGGCCGAATGGTGCTGTCATGAATGCAACAAGAAAGCTTTAGATTTCGCCAATGGCGCCCCGTCTTTCCGGGGGTGGTGTATTAGCATAGTAATTACGCAGATAGCCAAGAAGTATACGGTGAATGCTGTAGGCAGACCTGAGTTGCGTCAGCTTTTGCGTCGATCCGTTATGAAGTTTCGAGTATCAGCCATGTTCGTGAGTTGTTGCGGGCTGCTCTGCCTTGCCGGAGGAACTACCGCGCCAAGCACCCAATCCGCGACTTTCTACAAAGACGTGCTCC
>Ga0070741_10017918_pt1 | contig 11558 bp, 8 predicted proteins | sample Coa_R1_4_FD_66440 | JGI IMG/M metagenome (GOLD analysis project Ga0070741, IMG submission 66440) | Surface soil microbial communities from Centralia Pennsylvania, which are recovering from an underground coalmine fire - Coalmine... | ecosystem: Environmental > Terrestrial > Soil > Unclassified ...
GGCGTCGGCCACGACGACCCGGTACGTCGGCTGCTTCTTCTTGCCCATCCGCATCAGGCGGATCTTCACCACAGCACTACCACCTTTTCTTCCACAGACAACCGGGAGAGGTTACAGCACGGCCACGGCCGGACTACATGCCCGGGAAATCGCCCAGGTTCGGCATCTTCGGGAAGCGGCCCTTCTTGCCGCCGGCCCCGGCCATCTGCTTCATCATCCCCTGGACCATCTTGAACTGCTTGAGCAGGGCGTTGACGTCCTGGGTGGTGGTCCCGCTGCCCTGGGCGATGCGCAGGCGGCGGGACCCGTTGATGATCGAGATGTCGTTGCGCTCGGCCGGCGTCATCGACCGGATGATGGCCTCGACCTTGCCCAGCTCCTTGTCGTCGACCTGGGTGTTCTTCAGCTCCTTGGGGATGCCGGGGATCATCCCGATGATGTTCTGCAGCGGGCCCATCTTCTTGACCTGCTGCATCTGCTCCAGGAAGTCGTCGAGGGTGAAGCTGCCCTTCTTCAGCTTGGTGGCGGCCTTGAGGGCCTGCTCCTGGTCGAAGTTGGCCTCGGCCTTCTCGATCAGCGTGAGGACGTCGCCCATCCCGAGGATCCGGCCGGCCATGCGGTCGGGATGGAAGGGCTCGAAGTCGGCCAGCTTCTCCCCGATACCGGCGAACAGGATCGGCTTGCCGGTGACCTCCTTCACCGACAGGGCGGCGCCGCCCCGGGCGTCGCCGTCGAGCTTGGTCAGCACGACGCCGTCGATGCCGACCGTCTCGGCGAACGACTCGGCCACGCTGACGGCCTCCTGGCCGGTCATGGCGTCGACCACCAGCAGGACGTTGTCGGGCTCGACGACCTCCCGCATGCGGCGCAGCTCGTCCATCAGCGCCTCGTCGATCTGGAGGCGCCCGGCGGTGTCGAGGACGATGACGTTCTTGCCCAGGCGGCCGGCCTCGCTGCGGGCGTTGCGGGCCACGGTCACCGGGTCGGTGGGTTCGGAGTAGACCGGCACGCCGACCTGCTCGCCGAGCACCTGCAGCTGGGTGACGGCCGCCGGCCGCTGGAGGTCGGCCGCCACCAGCAACGGCTGGAGCCCCTGGCTCTTCAGGTGCCGGGCCAGCTTCCCGCAGGCCGTCGTCTTGCCCGACCCCTGGAGGCCGACCAGCATCACCACGGTCGGCGGCTTGGGGTTCATCGTCAGCTTGCCGGTCGTGCCGCCCAGGGTGTTGATCAGCTCCTGGTGGACGATCTTGATGACCTGCTGGGCGGGCGAGAGGCTCTTCGACAGCTCGGCCCCGGTGGCGTCCTCCTTCACCCGGCTGATGAAGCTCTTGACGACCTTGAAGTTGACGTCGGCCTCGAGGAGGGCGAGGCGGATCTCCCGGGCGATCTCGTCGATCTCCTTCTCCCCGAGGCGGCCACGGCCGCGCATGCGGGAGAAGATCGACTCGAACCGGTCGGACAGGGAATCGAACATGGGACAGGGAGTGTAGGCCCGCAGGGCCCGCCCCGACCCTGGCCCGGGGGCCGGACTAGTCGGGATTCTCCCCGATTCGGGACCTTCGGCCCCTTTGCCCGCCGCCCCGCCCCGCCGACGGGATTCCCGAGGCCACAACGCTTCGGGCGGGAGACGGCATGCAACCCAGGGCACGGCAATGGACGGCGCGTCTGGCCGTGGTCCTCGGGGTCGGCCTGGCCCTCGTCCCGGCCGGCGGAGCGGCCTACGCCTTCGGGCCCGGGTCGGGCACCGTCCGCCTGCCGACCACCGTCGAGCAGGGCGGCCTGACCACCTCCGTCCCGCACCCCGCCGCCCCCCGCAAGCCCGCCCCGGCCCCCGCCACCCCCGCCCGGTCCGCCGCCCGGCGGGCCCCTCACCGGACGCCCGCCCCGCACCCCACCGGCGGTCCCGCCGCCCGGACCGCCCTGCCCACCGTGCTGGCGGCGGCCCAGGCCCAGGTCGGCGGCCCCGAGGAGCGCTACACGGCGGACTGGAGCTTCTGGCCCGGGTTCTGGTGCGCCAAGTTCGTCTCCTGGGTCCTGGCCCACGCCGGCGTCGCCGTCCGGTCCGACGGCCCCGGCGAACTGGCCCGTCTCGTCCCGGCGGTGGCGACGCCCCGGCCCGGCGACCTGGTCTTCATCAACCTCACGCCCACCCTGCCGGGCACCGGCACCAGCCACGTCGGCATCGTCGAGGCGGTCGAACCCGACGGCTCCGTCCGCACCATCGAGGGCAACGCCGACCGGACGCACCGGGTCGTGCGCAACACCCGCCGGGGCGCCGAGATCGTCGGCTTCGGCCGCCCGCCGGCGCCGGTGTCCTCCACGGTGATCCCGGCGCCGCCGGCGCCCCCGCCCTGCGACTGGGTGGCGCTGGGCAAGCCGTGGCTGTGCAGCTGACGCCGGGCCCGACCGGTCAGGCGGCGAACAGCGCCTCGACGAACTCCTCGGGGTCGAAGTCGATCAGGTCGGCGGCCGACTCGCCGACGCCCACCAGCTTGACCGGGATGCCGAGCTCCTGCTGGACGGCGAGGACGATCCCGCCCTTGGCCGTGCCGTCGAGCTTGGTCAGGATCACGCCGGTCACGTCGACGGCCTCCCCGAACTGCTTGGCCTGGTTGAGCCCGTTCTGGCCGGTCGAGGCGTCGATGACCAGCAGGACCTCCTTGAGGGCGCCGGGCGTCCGGTCGACGATGCGGCGCAGCTTCTTCAGCTCCTCCATCAGGTTGACCTTGGTGTGGAGCCGACCGGCGGTGTCGACGAGGACGAGGTCGGCGCCCCGGTTGCCGGCCGCGGCCATGGCGTCGAATACGACGGAGCCGGGATCGGCGCCGTCCTGACCCCGGACGAGGTCGGCCCCCACCCGCTGCGACCACAGCTGGAGCTGCTCGGCGGCGGCGGCCCGGAAGGTGTCGGCGGCGGCCATGACCACGCTGCGGCCGGCGGCGGCCTCCCGCTGGGCGATCTTGCCGATGCTGGTCGTCTTCCCCACGCCGTTGACGCCGACGAACATCCACACGTTGGGCTGCCCCGGCTCGAAGCTGAGGCCCCGGTCGGCGCTGCGCAGCTCCTCGACCAGATCGGCCTTGAGCAGGTCGAGCAGGTCGGAGGGCGTGGCCACGGCCGCCTCCTTGGCCCGCCGGCGGAGATCGTCGAGGATCCGCCCGGTGACGGTCACGCCGACGTCGGCCCGGATCAGCGCCTCCTCCAGTTCGTCCCAGACGTCGTCGTCGATGGCGGTCCGGCCCCGCAGGTCGCCGAAGTACCCGGCCAGCAGCGCCCGGGCCTTCCCCAGCCGGTCCCGCAGCCGGGGCCGGACGGGCGGCTCCTCCTCGACGACCGGCGCTTCCGGCTCGACCTCGATGCCGGCCTCGGGCGGGACGACGACGTCGTCGCCCGGGGGCAGGACGATCTCGACGTCGCCCGGTTCCTCGACCGGTCGGGGCGGGGGGCCCGGCTGCGGCTTCGGAGGCGGCTTCGGCTGCGTGACGGCCCGGCGTTCGGCGGCGTCCATCTGCCGCTGCGACCGTTTCGACATGGTCGCCACCACGGTGGCGGCCAGGGCCAGGAGCACCACGATCCCGAGGACGAGCACCAACGTCATAGGCGCCGATCCTACCGGCCGCCGGTAGTGTCCAGCCGATGACGAGCACCGCTCCCGAACCGCCGGTGGCCAAGCGGATCCCCCATGTCCACGAGGCCCACGGGGACCGGCGGCCCGACGACTACCACTGGCTCCGGAACCGGGACGACCCCGACGTCGAGGCCTACCTCGAGGCCGAGAACGCCTTCACCGATGCCGTCCTCGAGCCGCTGCGGCCGCTGCAGGACAAGCTCTACGACGAGATCGTGAGCCGCATCCAGGAGACCGACCTGTCGGTCCCCGTCCCCCACGGGCCCTGGCTCTACTACTCCCGCAGTGTCGAGGGCCTCCAGTACGCCATCCACTGCCGCCGGGCGCCCGAGGAGGGCAGCCCCGAGCACGTGCTGATCGACGAGAACGCGCTGGCCGAGGGCCACGACTACTGCTCCCTCGGCGCCCTGGAGGTGAGCCCCGACCACCGGCTGCTGGCCTGGTCGCTCGACACCGAGGGCGACGAGGACCACGTGCTGCGCTTCCGCGACCTCGACACCGGCGAGGATTACCCCGAGGCCATCCCCGGCACGTCCTACGGGGTGGCCTGGGCCGGCGACAACCGCACCGTCTTCTACACCACCCTCGACGAGAGCCGCCGCCCCTGGCGGGTGTGGCGCCACCGGCTCGGCACCGACCCGGCCGCCGACGTGATCGTCCACCAGGAGGACGACGACCGGTTCTTCTGCAACGTCGAACGGACCCGCAGCGGCGGGTTCATCGTCATCGACCTGCGGTCGGCGGTGACGTCCGAGAGCCGGGTCCTGGCCGCCGACGACCCGGACGGCGACTTCACGGTGCTCGTCGAGCGCCGCCAGGACGTGGAGTACGGCCTCGACCACCACGGCGACCGGTTCTTCATCCTGAGCAACGACGGGGCGCCGAACTTCCGGCTGGTGGAGGCGCCGGTGGCCGACCCGTCCCCCGACCGGTGGCAGGAGATCCTGCCCCACTCCCCCGACGTCAAGCTGGAGGGCCTCGCCGCCTTCGCCCGCCACCTCGTCGTGCTGGAGCGGGCCGAGGCCGTCCGCCGCCTCCGGGTCCTGGCCCTCGAGGGGGAGACCGTGGCCCGGCGCAACGGCTCGGCCGGCGGCGCGGCCCACGTCATCGAGCAACCCGAAGCCGTCTGCCGGGTCGGGATGCCCGAGGAGGACAACCCCGAGTTCGACCGGGGAACGCTCCGCTACACCTACACGTCGCTGGTGACCCCGCACTCGGTCTTCGACTACGACCTCGACACCCGGGAACGCACGCTCCTCAAGCAGGAGCCCGTCCTCGGCGGCTACAACCCCGACGACTACGAGACCCGCCGGCTGTGGGCCACCGCTCCCGACGGCGCCCGGGTGCCGATCTCGCTGGTGGCCCGCAGGGGCATCGCCCTCGACGGCTCGGCGCCCTGCGTGCTCTACGGCTACGGCTCCTACGAGGCCAGCTCCGACCCCCGCTTCTCGTCCCTGCGCCTCAGCCTCCTCGACCGGGGCTTCGTCTGGGCCATCGGCCACATCCGGGGCGGCGGCGAGATGGGCCGGGCCTGGTACGAGGCCGGGAAGCTCCGGCACAAGATGAACACGTTCACCGACTTCATCGCCTGCGCCGAGCACCTCGTCAAGGAGGGCTGGACGTCGGCCGCCCGGCTGGCGATCCTCGGCGGCAGCGCCGGCGGCCTCCTCGTGGGGGCGACCGTCAACCTCCGGCCCGACCTCTTCCGGGCGGCGGTGGCCGAGGTGCCCTTCGTCGACGTCGTCAGCACGATCTCCGACCCGACGCTCCCCCTGTCGGTCATCGAGTGGGAGGAGTGGGGCGACCCCGCCGATCCCGAGTTCTACGCCGCCATGAAGGCCTACTCGCCCTACGACAACGTGCGGCCGGTGCGCTACCCCGACCTCTACGTCACCGCCGGGCTCAACGATCCCCGGGTGTCGTACTGGGAGCCGGCCAAGTGGGTGGCCAAGCTGCGGGTCACCGCCGACCCGCAGACGCGGATCCTCCTGCGCACCGAGATGGGCGCCGGCCACAGCGGCCCGTCCGGCCGCTACGACGCCTGGCGCAAGGAGGCGGAGATGTTCGCCTTCCTCCTCGATGCCGTCGGCATCAAGGACTGACGGGCTAGCAGGCGATCTGCGAGACCCGGGGAGCCGCCGGCCGCCGGGCCTGGGGGTCGACCATCTTCCAGCGGTTGGCCTCGATGACACCCTGGATCACGCAGGGCGGGACCGGCTGGGGATCGGGGCTCACCGCCGGGGACATCAGGTTGCCCTCGTAGTTGGTGTGGCCGAGTCCCAGGGCGTGGCCGAACTCGTGCTTGGCGATCTGGCCGAGCCCTCCGGAGTTGGCCGGCGCCAGCGCCCCCTGGATGGTGATCTCGACTTTGCTGATCAGGCCCTTCTTGCTGAAGCTGGTCACCGCCTGGCCCTCGGTCCGCCCGGTCGACGGGGTGTAGCGGATGGCGATGTCGGCCGGCGTGCCGACCGCCACCTCGCTCAACGTCAGGGCCGGGAGGTCGGCGTCCCACTCTTCGACCGCCCGGCGGATGACCTCGCCGCTGGCGGCGTCGGGCGACGCGATGCTGTAGGTCAGGTTGCCGTGGTCGAGGCTCCGGCCCCAGGCGCAGCACAGCGCCAGCTCGTGGTCACCCTCGGCGCTGGCGCCGCCGCCCCCGAAGGGGAACTGGGTCCACACGAGCGCGAGCAGCACGATGAGCACCCTCGCCATCCGTCTCGACCGTGGCACCGGCACAGCCACGGAGGCCTCGACCCGGTCCCGCAATTGGCCCTCCCCAGGTACTCCGCCGCAACCCGGGGCGAGCATATTCCGGCAAATCGGGCAAAAGCCAGCGGCCTACGAGGCCCCTGAGGTCGGTGATACTGCTGATGAAGGAGGCTCAGTTCACTCTCAGCGACCGGCCTGGTCACGGAACTTTGCCGTCAGACGGCGACCTGAACGGGCTCGGGCGACGGGACCCGCTGGGTGACCACGATGCTCGACCCGCCGGGCGGCATCGACACCCCGTAGAGGCAGTCGGCCGCCTCCATCGTCCGCTTCTGATGGCTCACCACCAGCAGCTGGGCCTCGTCGCGGAACTCGTGGATGAGGTCGACGAAACGGCACAGGTTGACGTCGTCGAGGGCCGCCTCGACCTCGTCGAGGATGTAGAACGGCGTCGGCCGGGCCCGGAAGACGGCGAACAGGAAGGCCAGGGCGGTCAGCGACCGCTCACCGCCGGAGAGCAGTGACAGCCGCCGGACGCTCTTGCCCGACGGCCGGGCCTCGATCTCGATGCCGGTGTTGAGCGGGTCCTCGGGGTCGGTCAGGCGCAGGCGGCCGGAGCCGCCGGGGAACAGCGTGGCGATGAGGGCCTCGAAGTGCCGCTCGGTGTCCTCGTAGGCGGCGGCGAACAGCGTGGCGATCTCTTCGTTGACCTGCTTGATGATCTGGGCCAGGTCGCGCCGGGCGGCCTTCACGTCCTCGAGCTGCGACTCGAGCAGCGTGTAGCGCTCCTTCTGGGCCTCGTACTCCTCGAGCGCCAGGGGGTTGATGGCCCCCATCAGGCGCAGCTCCCGCTCGATCTCCTTGCCGCGGGCGGCCAGGGTCGTGCCGTCGGGGCAGGGCGGGGCGGGGGCGGCCAGGGCCGCCTCCGGCTCCTTCTCGAGGTCCCGGCGGCAGGCCTCGACGGCGGCGTCGAGCTTGGTGCGGACCTCGGCCTCTTCGATCTCCACCCGGGCCCGCCGCTCCCGGGCGTCGCCCACGGCCCGCTCGGCGCCGGCCCGCTCGCCCCGGAGCGCCTCGAGGCGGGCGGCCGCCGCCCGGGCGGCCTCCGACCGCTCCCGGCGCTGGTCCCGCAGCCGGCCGTGCACCTCGGCCAGCACGGTGATCCGCTCGGCGATGGCCCGCTCGACGGCGGCGTAGGCCTCGCCCCGCCGGGCCAGGACCAGCCGCCGCTCCTCGGCCTGGAGCCGGGCCTCGCCGTGGCGGACCAGCCGGGCCTCGACCTCCTCCAGCCGCTTGGCCAGGCCCCGGCGCCGCTCGTCGACGGCGACCACCTTGAGGTCGTAGTCCCGCCGGGCGCCGGCCAGGGCCCGGGCCTCGGCCTCGATGGCCTCCGCCGCCGCCCGCCGGGCCGACTCCTGGCGCCGCTCCTCGTCCTCGGCCTCTTCCAGCCCCGGCAGCCGGGCCTCGATCTCCCGCCGCCGGGCGGCCTCGGCCTCGGCCTGGGCGGCCAGGGCGGCGGCGTGCTCCTCCAGGGCCGCCGCCTCGGCCTCGGCCTCGGCCCGCTCCCGCCCGAGCCGCTCGGTGGCCGCGGCCACGGCGGCCCGGCGGGCGCGGTGCGAGTCGAGCGCCTTGTCGCCCGCCGCCTCCCAGCGCCGGGCCTCGTCCAGGGCGGTGCGGGCCTCGGCCAGCGCCGCCGCCGCCCGGTCGCGGGCGGCGGCCGCCTCGGCGGCCCGGCGGTGCGCCTCCTCGGCGGCGGCCGGCGTCGCCCCGATGGCGGCCCCGCCGGCGTGCCACGCCCCCCGCCCGTCGAGCCGGTCCCCGTCCGGCGTGACCACCACCAGCTCGGGGTGGGCCAGCGCCACCGACAGCGCCTGCTCCCAGCCCCCGTCCACCACGACGGTCCCGGCCAGCAGCCGCCCCAGCACGACCCCGAGCCCCGGTACCCCGCTCCCGACGCACCCGCCCAGCGCCCGCGCCCCGTCCGGCCCCCCCAACCGGCGTTCATCCGCCGCCATATCCGGGCTCGTGCACGCCGGTTCAGCGACGGCGCCCGCGGCCCCGGCCGCCGTCCCCAACTGGCGTTCATCCGCCGCCATATCCGGGCTCGTGCATGCCGGTTCGGCGACGGCGGCGGCGAGGACGAGGACGGTGCCGGCGGTTCCGGCCGAGCGCAGGCGGGCCAGCGCCGCCCGGGCGGCCTCGGCGTCGCGGGCCACGACCCCGCGCAGGGCCTCGCCCAGGGCGGCGGCCACGGCCGCCTCGTAGCCCGGTTCGATCGTGATCAGGTCGACGACGGGGCCGAGCAGGCCGTCGACGCCGTCGAGCGCCTTGGCCAGGCCGGCCCGCAGGTCGCCGAGGGCGGCGTCGAGCGACTCGGCCCGGGCGCTCCAGCGGTGGACGTCGCCGTCGGCCGCCCGGCGGGCCTCCTCGGCCGCCGTCGACTGTTCCTCGGCGGCGGCCCGGGCGGCCCGGGCCGACTCCAGGGCGGCCACCAGCGGCGCCTCGTCGAACTCCTCGACCCCGGCCGCCGCCGCCTCCTCGGCCAGCCGGGCCAGCCGGCGGCGGACGGGCTCCCGCCGGTGTTCGAGCCGCGACTGCTCGGCCTCGGTCCGGGCGACCGCCCCGGCCAGGGCGGCCAGCTCGGCCCGGGCGTCGGCCGCCGCCTTGCGGGCGGGCAGGTCCCCGGCCGGGTCGAGCTCGGCCCGGCGGTCCTCCAGCGTCTCCTCGATGGCGTCGAGCTCGGCCTCCCGGGGGGCCAGCGCCGCCGACTCCTCCTCCGCCCCGGCCAGGTCGGCCCGCAGGGTGGCCGCCTCGGCGGTCAACGTCTCGACCACCCCGGCGTCGGCCAGGGCGGCCAGCGACCGGTCGATGTTGCGCCGCTTCTCGGCCACCAGGGCCCCGAGGCCCCGGGCCCGGGCCAGCAGCGACTCGGCGGTGGCCACGGCGTCGCCCAGCGAGTCGGCCGGGAGGGAGGCCAGCGCCGCCTCCGACTCGGCCACCTGGGCGTCGAGCCGCTCGGCCTGCTCCCGGGCGACGGCCTCCTCGGCGCCGAAGCGCTCCCGCTTGTCGCCCAGGCCGGCCAGCCGCTCGGTCAGCGTGGTGATCTCCCGCCCGGCCAGATGCAGGCGGATGGCCGCCAGCTCCTCGGTGAGCCCGCCGTGGCGCCGGGCGGCGTCGGCCTGGCGCTCCAGCGGCTTGAGGTGCCGGCGCACCTCCTTCACCAGATCGCCGAGGCGCTCCATGTTGACCGCCGTCGCCTCCAGGCGCCGCTCGGCCTTCTCCTTGCGCTGGCGGTACTTGAGGATCCCGGCCGCCTCCTCGATGACCGCCCGCCGGTCCTCGGGGCGGGCCTGGAGGATGGCGTCGAGCCGGCCCTGGCCGACGATCACGTGCTGCGTCCGGCCCATGCCGGTGTGCGACAGCAGCTCGGTGATGTCGAGCAGCCGGCAGGGGTCGCCGTTGATGGCGTACCCCGACTCGCCGTCCCGGGTCAGGCTCCGGGTGATCGTGACCTCCCGGGCGGCGACGGGGATGTCGCCGGCCGAGTTGTCGAGGGTCAGCGACACCTCGGCGGACCTCGACGGCGGCCGCTTCGGCGTGCCGGCGAAGATGACGTCCTCCATCTTCCCGCCCCGCAGCGAACGGGCGCCCTGGGCGCCGAGCACCCAGGCCACGGCGTCGACGACGTTGGACTTCCCCGAGCCGTTCGGCCCGACCACCACCGCCACGCCCGGCTCGAAGTCGAGCGTCGTCCGGTCGGCGAACGACTTGAAGCCCTTCACGGTGAGGCGCTTCAGGAACATCGGGGATCCAACCTAACGGGCCCGCCGCGGGGAGGCGCGGATCCCCAAGAAATGGCAAGTGACCTGGTCATGAACTATCCGAGACCGAATCCCCGCTCGCCCTGGGGAGTCTCCGGGATGACGTCGACCGAGGTCACGATGGCCGCCGGCGGGCCGCCCCGGCTCCAGGCCACGGCCCGCTCCACGGCGGCCGGGTCGCCCTCGAAGACGGCCTCGACCCGGCCGTCGGGCAGGTTGCGGCACCACCCGGCCACGCCCTGCGCCTCGGCCACCCGGCGGCACGACCACCGGAAGCCGACGCCCTGCACCCGCCCGGAGATCAGCAGCCGGCGCCGGATCGACTCCCCCGCACCGGTCACGGCTGGCACGTCTCGCAGAAGAACGTGGAGCGGCCGCCGAGCGACAGGCGGCGGACGGGCCCGCCGCAGCGCGGGCAGGGCTCGCCCTCCCGGCCGTAGACGCGGTGGCGCGACTGGTAGTCGCCGGGGGCCCCGAAGAGGTCGACGTACTGGGCGTCGGCCAGCGTCGAGCCCCGGAACCGCACCGCCTCCCGCAGCGTCGACCGCACCGCCCGGTGCAGGCGGCCGACCTCGTCGCCCGACAGGGACCCGCCCGGCCGGTCGAAGCGCAGCCCGGCCTCGAACAGCGCCTCGTCGGAGTAGATGTTGCCGATCCCGGCCACGAAGCGCTGGTCCATGAGCAGCAGCTTGAGGCGGCCGGTGCGGCCGGCCAGTGACCGGCCGAGGGCGGCGGCCGACCAGCCGCCCGACAGCGGGTCGGGGCCGAGATGGGCCAGCGCCGCCACCGGCGACGGGGCCACGAACAGCTCGCCGAAGGTCCGGGGATCGACGAAGCGCAGCTGGCGGCCGTCCGCCAGCGAGAGGACGGCGTGGGTGTGGCGGGCGACGGGCCACTCCGGGACCGTGAGGAGCAGCTGGCCCGACATCCGCAGGTGGATGACCAGCGTCTCGGCGCCGTCATCGAGGGGCAGGAGGAGGAACTTCCCGATCCGCCCGGCCGCTCCCAGGCGGGCCCCCCGCAGGCGGGCGACGAGCTCCCCGGCCGGCTGGCGGCGCACCGTGCGGGCCCCGGTCACGACCGCGGCGGTCACTTCCCGGCCGGCGACCTCCCGTTCGAGCCCCCGGCGGACGACCTCGACCTCAGGAAGCTCCGGCATCGTCGTCGAGGGCGGAAGCGGCCGCCTCGGCCGCCTCGGCGGCGGCCAGGGCCGCCGCTTCCGCCTCGGCCTCCCGCAGCCACTCCCAGGCCACCCGGGCGGCGGCCTGCTCGGCCTGCTTCTTCGACCGGCCCTCGCCCCGGCCCCGGGGTGTGCCCTGGAGCACGACGTTGGCGTAGAAGCGCTTGGCGTGGTCGGGCCCCTCGTCGCGCACCTCGTAGCGGGGCATCTGGTCGAAGCG
>Ga0070741_10017919_pt1 | contig 11558 bp, 10 predicted proteins | sample Coa_R1_4_FD_66440 | JGI IMG/M metagenome (GOLD analysis project Ga0070741, IMG submission 66440) | Surface soil microbial communities from Centralia Pennsylvania, which are recovering from an underground coalmine fire - Coalmine... | ecosystem: Environmental > Terrestrial > Soil > Unclassified ...
TTGGGTACGGTGAGGCCCAGATAGGCGGTCGGATTTTCGTCCGCCCATGTGTCGCGGAGGTTCTTTCCGCCGCGGCCGGTGATATCGAGCCGTGCCGCCATCTCGGTAACTTTGAAGCCGGTCGCAACGACGATGACATCGTACGGCCGTTCCTTTCCATCCTTGCTCAGTATGCCGTTCCGCGTGAACCGGTCGACGTCATCAGTAACAAGTTCCACACTCGGCTTCGTGAGCGTTTTGAACCAGCCGTTGTCGAGGAGGATACGTTTGCCGTAGGGCGGATAGGTCGGTATGCATTTCTTGATTAAGTCCGGACGATCCCTCAATTCCGACAGGATAAACTCAGTGAGTTCCTCGCGGTGTCGGTCGTTGCCTTTGTTGACCGCGCGATCGGGATGTGGCCAGGCGGGGTCCTTGCGCAGAAACGGCAACAGGCCATCGCCGTAGCGCCAGAACATGTTGAATCGATACCATTGCACATAGAAAGGCAGATGTGCGAGCAGCCAGCGGGCGCCCTCGGGGATCGGATCGGAATAACCCTTGACCGGCCGCGCCCATTGGGCGGTCCTTTGAAATACGGTGACCGATGCCACGCGATCCGCGATGGAAGGCACGAGCTGCATCGCGGTTGCACCGGTACCGATCACGGCGACACGCTTGCCGTCCAGCTTGACGTCATCCGGCCACAGCGCCGAATGCAGGATCGCGCCGCCAAAATCTTCCTCGCCCTCAAAGCGCGCGCGAAAAGGATCGTTGAGTTGGCCGATTGCGCTGACGAGCACCGTCGATTCGAACGTTTCCTCGCCGTCTTTCGTCCTCAAGGTCGAGATCCAGCGCGCTCTCGCCTCGTCCCAGCGCGAGGACATGAGTTGGGTGTTGAGGCGGAGATGGTCCCGAACACCGTACTCGTCGGCGACTTTCTTGAGATAGTCGAGCAATTCCTCGCGCCGGCAAAAATAGCGGGTCCACGCGTTCCGCGACCCAAAGGAGTACGAATAGGAATGGTTCGGCGTGTCGACCCCGCAACCGGGATAACGGTTGACGTACCATGTGCCGCCGAGTTCGGCGTTCTTCTCGACAATGGTGTAGGGGATTCCGAGGTGCCCGAGTGTCACGGCAAGCGCGATGGCACAGACGCCGGCGCCGACGATCAGGACATGATGACGCGCAAGCGTCTGGTTCGTCGGGGGTTGGCTCCAGCGCGGTTCGCGCGACACAAAGCCCATTTCCTCCCGCATCAGAGGGGCGTATTCGGGCCCGACGTTCTCGCCGAGGCAGGCGCGCATCATTTTCAACATCAGTTCGTTACCGGGATCAATGATCGCCGGCTTTGGGGTGCTTTCAGCGAACAGCCCCACGACCGCAGCGCGGATTTCATCGCGGATTTCCGCGGGCACTCCGGCGTCGGCATCGGGGATCAGGCGCACGTCACGCTTGGGCGTATAGGGCGGCTCCAGCCAACGCGTGTCCCCGGTCATATGCACCAGCACCATCAAAAGGCAGCGGATGTCCGCCTCAACGATAGCGGATGAGAGATCGAAATCTCGGCGCGGCAATTCGATATTCATGATGATCCGAGGCCTACAACGTCAACTCGATGGCTTCCCGCAAGCGTTCGTAATTTCATCCAGGCGTATCTCCTTTTGAACCCCAAAAGCAACCTTACGGCACGTCCTTCGTCGAAATTCACCGCGACCGGCGCTTCCTTCCTGCACGGCTGCGCCTGGTCCAACTTCCAACCGAGAGCGTGGAACTCTGACCATAGCGGCATGGTGGCCGAACCGACGGTGGGGCAGCGCGGTGAACTCGAAGCAGGCGCTGACAACGCTCTCACTGTCATCCAAAGGTTCGAGACGACAAATGCTGTCTTGATCAGAGCGTTGTCGCCGATCTACAGTCCAATGGAAAAACAGGCCTATATCTCAAACCCGGGCCGCGCCACCAGGGAGGTGCAGATCAAATGAGCACACACATCAATCGTCGCACGATGTTGGCCGCCGGTACGGCTAGCCTGCTGTCAGCGCCCTGGGTAGCCAGGGCACAGGCCAATACATTGCGCATTGGAATGCAAAGCATTCTGTCCGGGCCCATCGCACTGCTTGGCACCTCCTCGCGCAACGCGCTGATGATGGAGCAGGAACGCATCAACGCTGCCGGCGGCTTTCTCGGCCGGCAAATCGAATTCGTCTTCCGCGATTCAAAAGGCCAGCCCCAGGAAGCCGCCCGCATCACGCGCGAGCTGGTGAACACCACGGGGTGCGAGCTCTTGATCGATGCCGAGGCCTCCTCGGGCGCCTTTGCGGTCCAGGAGGTCGTACGTGACCTGGGTGTCGCCTGCATTCACACCAATAGCGAGACCTCCTCGCTGACCGCCGATCCCAAGATCCGGGTGGCGACGGCCTTCCGCGTCGCGCGTCAGGGCGTGCACGATGCGGTTGCCGGAAGCATCTATCTGTCCGATTACGCCAATGCCAAGAAACTCAACAAATGGGCGACCTGCTCGCCGGACTACGCCTACGGTCGCGACACCACCGCGCAGTACCTGCAGTTCTTCAAGCAGTTCAAGCCCGACCTGGAAGTCACCACCGAGGCCTGGCCCAAGCTCGGCCAGCCCGACTTCACCGAAGTCATCACCAAGCTGATCCAGTCCAAGCCGCAGGCCCTGTTCACGCTGCTCTATGCCGGCGACCTCTCGGCCTTCGTGAACCAGGGCAACATCTATGCCCTGTTCTCGCAGATGGGGGTGGCGACGCCCAACGTCGACTATCCCGTGCTGGCCGCCATCAAGGATCTTCCGCCGGGCATTCAATCGGCCACGCGCTACCTCGAGACCTTCCCCAATACGCCTGCGAACAAGGAATGGGGCCAAGCCTACCTCAAGCGGTGGAATGAGCGGCCGACCAACTGGGCCTGGCAGAACACCGTGGCGATGCAGTTCTACGAGGCGGCCGTCAAGAAGGCGAACTCGCTCGACGGCAAGGCCTTGGCCGCGGCGCTCACGGGCATGAAAGTCAACACGCCGTTTGGCATCGACGGCACCATTACCATGCGCGATGACCATACGATCATCGGCTATGCCATAGGCTGGGGCCAGACCACGCCGAAGGACCCGTTCATCATCGACGTGAAGCCCGCCGACTGGGGCAAGATCCTCGAGTACGAGACGGAGTGGAAGAAGCAGCAGAAGTACATCTGAGGTTCAATGGACCTCGACGCGCTCGGCGCTTGCCTCACAACGTCCGCCTGCGTGGTCAACCAGACCACCAGCGGGCTCATTGTGGGCATGTTGCTGTTTCTTGTTGCTGCCGGCGTGACGTTGATCTTCGGTGTGCTGAAGATCGTCAACTTCGCGCACGGCACCTTTTACATGCTGGGGGGCTACGTCGCCTATACCGTGCTTGGCGCCACCAACAGCTACGCACTTGCGGTGCTGCTGGGAGCAATTGCGATGGCACTGTTCGGCGCGCTGTTCGAGCGCGCCCTCATCAGTCGCGTCTACGGCTCAAACGTGCTGATGCAGCTCCTGATCTGCTATGCCGTGGTGTTGATCTTTGACGACCTCGTGAAGATCGTCTGGGGACCCGAGTTTCACGCCATGGGAATGCCGCCCGCCTTCCAGGTGCCGCCGCTCTTTATTGCAGGTGGCGTGGTGCCGCCCTTCTACGCTGTGCTGATCGGCATCGCTGCCCTGATTGCGATCGTGCTTGGCCTCGGCCTTTCGATGACACGGCTCGGCAAGACGGTGCGCGCCGCCGCGATCAACCCGCAGATGGTTTCGGCGCTGGGCGTCAACACGACGCTGCTTTTCGCGATCGTGTTCGCCATCGGGGGCGGACTGGCGGGCCTGGCGGGCGCGCTGGCGGCGCCGGTGCGATCGCTGTCGCCGGGCATGGGTTTCTCGATTTTGATCGAAAGCTTTATTGTAACCGTGATCGGAGGCATGGGCTCCATCGCGGGAGCGCTGGTATCGGCATTGCTGATCGGTCTGGTTCGCGGCTTCGGCACGATCGGCTTCCCCAAGTTCACCGATGGGATGATCTACATCGTGATGATCGCCATCCTCCTCCTCCGCCCGCAGGGCCTGTTCGGTCGGCAATCATGAAGGAGCGTGCCGCGTTGCGCGAAGCGGCCATCGCCGCCGTTGTCCTGATCGCCGTGCTCGCGATCCCCTTTGTCCATCGCAGCCCCGCTTTCGAAGATTTCGTCATCCGCTTGAGCGCCATGGCGTTGTTTGCGACCTCGCTCAATTTGTTGATCGGTAACACGGGCATGGTCTCGTTCGGCCACGGCATGTTCTATGGCCTGGGCGCCTACGTCTTCGGATTGACGATGCAGATGACGGACCTCTCATTGCCAGTCGCCGCTTTATTGGCAGTGCTGGCTACGACCCTTGCCGCACTCTGCGTCGGCGCCATTTGCGTGCGTCTCGGCACGGACTACTTTGCCTTCATCACGCTTGCGGTGCAGATGCTCTTCTACAGTGTCATCATCTCCTGGCAGAGCCTGACCGGCGGCGACCAGGGCCTCCGCGGAGGCATCCCGCGTCGGGAAATTTTTGGATTCGAACTGGCCTCGCAGCTTCATCTTTACCAATTCTGCGCGATCGTGGCGGCGCTCGGCCTGCTGGCGCTGCGTCACATCTCGGCGAGCCCGTTTGGGCAGACGCTGCGCATGATCCGCGACAACGAATACCGCGCGAGTTTCTTAGGGGTGGTGCTTTGGCGAGCCCGTCTTCGGGCATTCACAATCGCCGGTGCCTTCGCTGGTCTGGGCGGCGTACTGGCGGCGCTGTTCGTTTCTGGTGCCTATCCCGAACTCGCCGACTGGCCGAATTCCGGCCAGGCAATCTTTGCCGTTATGCTGGGTGGCATCAATAGCTTCCTCGGACCGCTCTTGGGCGCGATGATTCTGCTCGCGTTGAATGACGTGGTGACACGCTTCACCGAATATCAAGGCTTGGTCCTGGGGATCGTGATCCTGGTCTTCGCACTCGGCCTTCGCCGCGGCGTGCTCGACTTCCTCAAACTGGCCTGGCCCGGACGCTCGCGATGAAGCTCGAGATCAAGAATCTCACGAAGACGTTCGGCGGCGTGCGAGCCATTGACAACGTGTCATTGGCGTTTCCGTCAGGATCGCTTTCCGCGGTGATCGGCCCGAACGGCGCAGGCAAGAGCACCTTCTTCAACCTGATCAGTGGCGCGTTCCGAGCCGACTCTGGCCAGGTGTTGCTCGAAGGGCAGGACGTCATACGACTCTCCAGAGTCGAGCGTATGCGTCGGGGGATCGGACGGGCCTTTCAGGTGGCAAGCTGCTTTCCGACGATGACGGTGGCGGAGAACCTCATGGCGGCCGTCGCCGCCCATGTCGGCCAGTGGGGCAATCTCTACCATCGCTTCCCTCCCCCTGGGGTGCGCGAGCGCGCCGAACAGGTCATGGAGCTTGTCGGCCTGACGCAGGTTCCAAACATCGAGGCCGCGTTTCTGTCCCACGGCGACCAGAAACTGCTCGATATTGCCATTGCGCTTGCGCTCGAGCCGAAGGTGCTGCTGCTCGACGAGCCGACCGCTGGCATGGGACCGGATGAACGCTGGCGTATGATCGAACGCGTGCGCGGACTATGGGAGCAGCGCAAGCTCACCCTCGTCTTCATCGAGCACGATATGGATATCGTCTTTCGGGTAGCGGATACCGTTCGCGTTCTGTGTTACGGCCGGGTCTTGGCCGAAGGTACGCCCGACGAGATCCGCAACAACCAGGCCGTGATCGATGCCTATCTCGGCACGGAGGCGCACGCCGCATGACAGAGCTTTTGCGAGCCGAAGGACTGAGTGCATTCTACGGGGCAAGTCAGATCCTGTTCGACGTCGATCTCGTCCTGCAGGAAAAGCGCACCTTGGCGCTGCTCGGACGCAATGGTGCAGGCAAGAGCACGACAATGAAGACGCTTGCGGGAATCCTGCCGGCTGGAGGCGGCCGCGTGTTCTTTGCCGGACGCGACATCACCCGAGCGCCGCCACACGTGCGCGCCCGGCTTGGTCTCGCCTACGTGCCCGAAGACAGGCAGGTGTTTCCGGATCACAGTGTGGAGGATAACCTGCTGATCGCGGCAAAGAGCGGCCCCGACGGGCGGCAAGACTGGACCTTGCCACGCATTTGGGAAACCTTCCCGCTGCTCACAAATCTCCGCTCGCGCCAGGCGGGCCGTCTGTCGGGCGGCGAGCAACAACTCCTGGTGATCGCGCGCGCGTTGATGGGCAATCCCCTGATTCTGCTCCTCGATGAACCAAGCGAAGGGCTGGCCCCGATTGTCGTCGTCACCATCGGCAACCTGCTGCGGGAACTGGGCACCAGTGGTGCGACGATCCTGCTTGCCGAACAGAATATGCATTTCTGCCTGCGGATCGCCCAGGAGGCGCTGGTCATCGATAACGGAAAGGTGGTGCACCGGCAGGATGCCGCCGGCCTTGCTAATAACCAAGATATTCGCCGGCGCTATCTCGCAATGTGACACGCGGGACTCGTGATGCTCTACCCGCAGCGCGCTTCAGCCTCTGATTCACATGTCAAACATCTAATGCCAGGCCGCGACGATATGGCAGCGCGGGACATGACTCCGCATTCCCGCGGCATGTTTTGCCCGAGTGATGCATCGTCTCGTCCCTCTCAAGTCAAAGAGGGCACAGGGAATGCCGGTGCACGAAACGCACCCGCAGCCTCGTGCGCGAAAAACAAAAGCACACGAGTTAGTCACCACAGGTCCGCCGAAACATCCGGCATTCCCTGCACGATGGGTCAACGGCTTATACGCGATCTCCCCGGTGTACCGGGCTTGTTAGCCACCGTCGCCTGCGAATTCGTCATCCGCAAACTTGATCCCAGCGTCGGGAGATCAGGACCACGCGATTTCGCCGCACGCCCAGGCCTGCGCTCGTCTTGCGCTGCCCAAGGCGTCCATCGCATCCCGCGCCCAACGTCCGTGACGATCGCGATACGCCCCTCTTGACCGGGCGCGAGACGGGCGGGCTTCTAAAGGTGATTTGCCCGACAACGCAAGCGGAATTTCAAGAGCGACAGATGGCATGGCGGTTAAAAGTGCATTTTCGGTACGAGCGGATGCGGAGGCGCAGCTGGACTATCGATCACCCTTAGCAATCTCCTTCAGCTTGGCATCGTACGCTGCTGCTGTTAGGCCCCTCGCGACAGCCGGCCGCGGAGTTACTCCGCCGCCGGATCGGCCTGGATGACGCATTGGCGATTTGGCAACGCGTCCGGCGGATATTTTTGCTGGCAATCACGGAAACGATCGACGACACGATCGAAGTCGATTACCGCCTGCGATGGCGGTAGTGCGACAAGCCGCTCCGCCATTTTCCGGCTAACCTGGAAATGCTGGTAGTCGATCGGATTGTGCCAGTGACCGCCCCAGATCAAGAAGCCCTCGTCGGCAAACAGTCTGACGACTGCCTCTGCCATCCCCGGTCGTTTGTTCATCCGGTTGAGATAGTCGGCGCCGGCCGGAGGATCGATTCTCAACGAGGCTCCTGTGCGTACCAGGAATGGATTCTGCACCGGGTTTAGGTCGATCGCGAGACCATAGGCGTGAAGGGAAGGCATAGACCCGCCGCTAACGTTTCGATCGTTGAAGGCTGAAGTGTTGTTTGCGCGCGTCGAGGCATCGTCGTCGCCCTCGTACTCGTTCATCGGGCGGACCTTGAAGACAGGAAAGCGCATCTTCCGCAACACATCAAAGATGCGCAGCACGTGGGGTGCGGCTGCATCCATGACGACGATTTCGCCATCATCGTGGATATTGTCGTCGAATCCAAAATATCTGAATTTTACCAGGCGCAACCGATCGCATCCAAGTTTGGCGCCCGTGTTGAGCACGTGGTGCTTGCGCATATCCTCGCAAAACGCCGCGCTGATCGGTGCGATCGCCTCGATGGCGCCTTTCTCTGTTTCGGGCCGGGCAGATTGCGGCGAAGCACACAGAAGTACGAGGCCGACAAAGGCCCTGATGAAAAGGGAGTTTTCGATGCTAGAGCTCATTCCCGTGCGAGCAGCGTATTGCTGCGCGTCCTGCCTTTTTCACGATAGCCGCGCGCGACCATGTCGGCGATACAGTCTTGCTGCCAGTCCTTGCGCGACAGGTGCTCGATGACGACGGCGCGGGGCCAGAGCGTTTGCGGAGCCTGCGCAAAGAAAGTGGGGAGCACGCGGTCCTCGAACCCTTCGACGTCGATCTTCAGCGCGTCCACTTTGGTTACCCGCGCATCGGCGAGAATTCGCTGCAGCGTCCACGCGGGCACGCGGAACGCGCGCCCCGACGACTTGCCATTCACGACATGGCTCGCCCCGAGATTGCCCCCATCGGTCTCGATCAGAAGTTCGCCATCGGATGGCCCGGCGGCGGCGGCCACCAATTTCACTTGCGACAAATTGGATGCGGCACGGTTGAAGGCGAGGCGAGCGTGCGCCACGGGATGTGGCTCGATCGCAATGACTGTCCCGCCTTGGCCGACCTTGTGCGCCAGCACCAGTGCATAGGTGCCGACATTGGCCCCGACATCGACGAAGACGCCGCCTTCGGGCGTGTATGCGCGCAGAAAGGCCAGTTCTTCGAGGTTGTAGTCGGGATTGAGCATTGCGCCGCGTTCGGTGGCGCTTGCCTGATGATAAAAGCGGAACGAGGCGCCCTGATACTGCATGTCGACCGGGCCGGGCCGAAGGAGATGGACCAGCCGCGACATCCAGGGCCGGAACACGCCGCGTTTGAGACCTGAGCGTTGCGCCAGGCGAATGATGGCTGCTTGAGCTGCATTTGGCGCAAACGCGCCGAATGGCGCGGTTGCGACATCATTGTCAGGCGTCATTGCGCTCAATGCCGTTGCGACAGCATTGGCTGGAACAGCCGCTTGATCGTCGACGAGAAACCGTGACGGCCTTGCTCGCGGTCGACGACCGATTGATCGGTCACCCAATTGAGCTGGATTGCCCGGCGCCGGCCCTCATAGGGATGGTGGCCGTGCCAGGATTTATCGGAGCGCTTGAATATCAGCAGCGTCCCGCCGGCGGGCTCGACCTCGGCGGCGTAATTCTCCAGATCCGTGCCGTTGCGCAAGAGCCGCAGACGCCCCGTCGAGCTCTCCCAGGAATCATCGTTCATGTAGAGCAGGACGGTAATGATCTTGGTCTTGGAATCGGTATGGATCTTGCCGTCGCGCGACCGGCAGAATCCGCGGACGGTATACATGGTCGGCCGGTCTGTCAGATCGACGTCGAATTTTTCCTCGATCACGTCGCGGAACGCTGGCGCCAGCATCTCGTCAATCAGTTCCTTGAAACGGCCTGCAATCTTCAGGCCCGCCGGGGGATGCGATCCGGGACCCGGCACATCGGGATAGTCGGCCAGCACCGCCTTCAGCTTCTCGCGATCGACGAAATTCCTTACGATGACATAGTCGAAGGGGTCGTGTTCGACCGGCGTGGCGCGAAGCGTATCAAGTCTCAGCATCGTTCCTCTCAGTGGGCGACAACTAGCGGGGCTGGTATCTCGCCTCGTCCGGACTTCGCGAAAGGCCGAGTGGTTTCTGCCCTTCGGTCCATAGCCGATCATAGACCGCCCGGATGCCGCGCGCCTCCGCCGCCAGCGAAAAATTGGCATGCACGAATTCGAGCGCCGCACGACCCTGTTCAATAGCAAGATTGGGGGTCCGAAAATAGGGTTCTATGGCCGCGACCAGGGCATCCCGATCGCCCGCCGGTACGATGGCGCCGTTGAGTCCGGGCCTGATCATCGCGGGAAAGGAGCCCGCATCCGATGCAATGACTGCCGTTCCCGATGCCATGGCCTCGAGCGGCGTCAGGCCAAAGCCTTCCTGGCGCGACGGCGCCACGAACAAGGTGAAGCGCCGATACCACAGTGAAATGTCCTCGACGTCGCCGAGGACGATGATGCGCTCAGAAAGCCCGGCGTCAGCGATCCTTGACTTCAGTTCGCGCTCGAAGCCGATATTTTCGGCGGTGGTGCGGCCGGTAATGAGAGCCGTCCAGTCGGGATAGCGCGGCAGAAGTTGCAGCATCGCGTCGACGAACAGATCGGTGCCTTTCTGATGGCGGATGCGCCCGGTGCAGCCAATGGCGTATTTGCCCGGCAAGCCGCTCGCGGCGTACGCCTCCTCCTCTTTGCGAACAGGGTGGAAACGTTCAAAGTCCGTTCCATGCGGAACGACCGTAAAGGGTACTTCGAGAAAGCTGCCGGAACGTTCGCTCGTGGTGATCACGGCGTCCATTCGTCTCAACATCCAGCGCGTGAGCGGCTTGTGCCGCCGCTGGCCCGCCGAATTGAAGATCAGGCGCAGCGGCGCACGCAAGACATCCCTGAGCAGCAGCCCCAGCATCATCTCGTTGTTGCGGCGGCAGTGGTAAATTCGGAAAGGCCGGTGCGCCGGCCGACGAAATAGCTTGGGAACGTCGCGCCAGCGCATGCGTGGCACCCGCTCCGGGAGATCGAAGCCGAGCGCAACAATTTGCAATGACTTCGCCTGCTCCGGAACCAGTTGCGCGACGGCCGTGGTGCCTCCCGACTGGCGCCAGTTGAAGTTTGTGGCGATGACCTCGATTTCCGAAAAATCGTTCGTCAATTCGATGATCCCTCGGCGGAACGACGTGACAGGACCGGCGATTGCTCGTTAGCGCAACGGGACCACAGCGTCCATAGATTCCAGAGGCCGTTTCGCCCGCAAGGGATTAGGTTCGATTTGCTTAGGCCACCGGTCTGTTCAGTAGCGCGGATCGTACATCTGCGACCCGATGAAACCCATCATGTCGTTCGGCTTCGGCGCTGTCGCTAATCCGCGTCGATAAGCCACCTCGGCGACCGCAGCCGCGATATGAGCCGAGACTTCCCGGATTCGAGGCAGCGACGGATAGAGACTACCTTGTTCGATGTCCTCCGGCGTGACGAGGTAGGCGAGCGTTTGGGCAGCCGCCATGAACATCTCGTCGGTTACGAGTCGTGTCCCGCTCGCCACCGCGCCGAGACCGACACCCGGGAAGATGTAGGAATTGTTGCCCTGCCGCGGCACAAACGTCTTGCCGTCGAGCTGTACAGGATCGTAGGGGCTGCCGCAGGCGAATAGCGCCCGCCCGCCCGTGTGCCGATAGGCCTCCTCCGCCGAGCATTCGGCTTTGGAGGTCGGGTTGGAAAGCGCGAACACGATCGGCCGCTCGTTAAGTTCGGCCATCGCCCGAAGCACTTCAGGCGTGAAGGCACCGCCGACCGCGGCGACACCAATAATCGCGGTGGGTTTTATGGTGCGGATCGCGGTCAGGAAATCTCCGATTGGCGCATGGTCGTGGGCGTAGCGCAACTTGTGCTCGGTGAGACCGGCGCGGCTCCTTACGACGAGGCCGCGCGAATCGACGAGCCAGTTGCGCCGCAGCGCATCGCCTTCCGAGAGGCCTTCGGCCATCATCGCCGACACGATCAGATCGGCGATGCCAGTCGCCGCCTCGCCGGCACCGAGAAACAATACGCGCTGGTCGCAAAGTTTTCC
>Ga0070741_10017920_pt1 | contig 11557 bp, 10 predicted proteins | sample Coa_R1_4_FD_66440 | JGI IMG/M metagenome (GOLD analysis project Ga0070741, IMG submission 66440) | Surface soil microbial communities from Centralia Pennsylvania, which are recovering from an underground coalmine fire - Coalmine... | ecosystem: Environmental > Terrestrial > Soil > Unclassified ...
CGCAAAACTCGCGCCGTAAATCAGCCCAGTCGCGATGAGGGTGGTGGCGATCATTCTTGGCAAATGATGCCGGACGCGGTGAGATGGTACCAGCGCCGGCGGCACAATTGGCGCAGGCTTTTCTCCAGTCCTATCCGGCAGTTCGCGTCGCCGCCAGATGACGTAGACCACGGGGTAAATGAGCAACTCCAACAGTGCGGAGGTGACAACGCCGCCGATCATCGGTGCGGCGATGCGCTTCATGACGTCGGCGCCAGCTTGCGTAGCGGGCGACCACATGATCGGCAACAGACCGAAGAGAATTGCGCACACGGTCATGATTTTTGGCCTTACGCGGCCCACCGCGCCTTCAATCACAGCATCATCCAAATCGCGCAGCGACTTCATTCGCCCCGCGGCTTTGAATTTTTCCCATGCGTGATCGAGGTAGAGGAGCATGACGACACCTGTCTCCGCGTCGAGTCCAGCAAGCGCGATAAGTCCTACCCAAACAGCGACGCTCATATTGTAACCGAGGATATAAAGAAGCCAGAAAGCGCCGATCAACGAGAACGGGACAGCGAGTAACACAATTGCGGTTTTTACCAACGATTTCGTGTTCATGTAGAGGAGCACGAAAATGATCAGCAGTGTGAGAGGGATCACGATTTTGAGTCGCTCCTTGGCCGCCTGCAGATATTGAAATTGGCCGGCCCATTCGATGTAGTAACCGGGCGAATATTGAATGTGCTGGCCGAGCTGTTGCGACGCCTTGCGAACGTAGCCCTCAATATCGCTTGTGGTGATGTCCACAAAAACGAACCCGACTAATTTTCCGTTCTCACTGCGCACGGAAGGCGGGCCGGTCTTGTAGCGAATGTCAGCGAGCAAGTCGATCGGCACCTGGGCACCTGTGGGCGTGGCGACAAGCACGCGTTTGAGTGCGTCGATGTCCTGCCGAAAATCGCGGGCATACCGCGCGTTGACCGGGTAACGCTCGCGTCCCTCGACGGTGGTCGTAATGTTTTTGCCGCCGATGGCTGACTCGACGATATCATTCACGTCGCCAACTTTTAAACCGTACCGCGCCGCCGCTTCGCGGTTAACGGTGAAGTCGAGGAAATAGCCACCCACGGTGCGCTCGGCAAAGGCGCTGCGCGTGTTTGGAACGTCCGCGAGCTCCTTTTCAATCTGCACTGCAATCTTTTGAATTTCGCCGAGATCAGGGCCGAAAACTTTTATACCGAGCACGCTTCGGAACCCGGTGGTGAGCATTTCGGTGCGCGTCTGGATCGGCATCCAAAAAATGTTCGCCATTCCGGGGGTTTTAATATTGGCGTTCAGCTCCGCGAGCAGCTTGTCCCAGGTCATTCCCTTTCGCCATTGATCGGGCGGCTTAAGCGTGACAACCGTTTCGAACATCGATAGCGGCGCGGGATCGGTTGGCGTATCTGCCTGGCCCGCTTTGCCGAACACAGTCACCGCTTCGGGAATTTTTTTGAGCTGGCGATCCTGTATTTGCAAAATTTTCGCGGCCTCGGCAATCGACATTCCCGGAACTGCCGTCGGCATGTAAAGCAGGGTGCCTTCGTTGAGCGGCGGCATGAATTCGCTGCCAAGTCTCTTGAACGGAAAAATCGTGAGCGCGAGAAGGAGCGTGGCACAGGCGAGCGTGAACACGCGATAGCGCAGCACGAAATTCACGAGTGGTTGATACGCCCAGATCAAGAATCGATTGACCGGATTTTTGACCTCGGGGGTGATTTTGCCGCGGATCAAGAGCAGCATCAGCACGGGAACCAGTGTCAGGCCGAGAAAAGCGGCGAAGAACATCGAAAAGGTCTTTGTGAATGCGAGCGGTTTAAAGAGACGGCCTTCCTGCGCGGTTAGCGTGAAGACCGGGATGAAGCTGACGGTGATAACGAGTAGCGCGAAAAAGAGCGAGCGACCCACGCTTTTCGCTGCGACGACGATCACCCCCGCGCGCTCGACTGTGTTCGGCTCGCGTTTGTGTTCATCGCGGAACCGTTCGAGCGCCTTGTGCGCGTTCTCGATCATGATGATCGCTGAATCGACCATCGCGCCAATGGCGATTGCGATGCCGCTAAGCGACATGATGTTCGAAGTCAGATTCATCCACCACATCGGGATGAACGCTAGGATGATCGCGATGGGCAGCGTGATGATCGCCACCAGCGAGGAACGCACGTGCCAGAGGAAAACAATGCAGACAAGCGCGACCACGATGCTTTCTTCAATCAACTTTTCGCGCAGAGTCGCAATCGAGCGCTTGATCAACTCGCTCCGGTCGTAAGTCGGCACGATGTGCACACCGGCTGGCAGAGACGATTTGATCTCGTCGATTTTCTTTTTGACACCGTCGATTACGTTGAGCGCGTTCTCCCCGTAACGCATCACAACGATCCCGCCAACGGTCTCGCCTTTGCCGTCCAGTTCCGTGATACCACGCCTGATATCGCCGCCGAGATGCACGGTCCCGACGTTCTTCACGTAAACCGGTGTGCCTTTATCCACTTTCAGCACAATGTTTTCGATGTCGGCGACGCTTTTGATGTAGCCGCGGCCACGCACGAAATATTCCGTGGTCGCGATCTCGAAAGTCTTGCCGCCTACGTCGGCGTTGCTCGTTTTGATCGCACTCACGACGTCGCTGAGCGGGATGTTGTAGGCGACGAGCGCGTTTGGATCGAGATCGACTTGATATTGCTTTACGAAGCCGCCGACCGCCGCGACTTCCGCGACGCCTTTCACGGAGGCAAGCGCGTAGCGCAAATTCCAATCCTGGATTGAGCGCAGCGCCGCCAGATCATGTTTTCCGCTATCGTCAACCAGCGCGTATTCGTACACCCAGCCCACGCCCGTGGCGTCGGGTCCGATGACCGGGTTTACACCCTCCGGCAGCGAGCCGCGCACCGAATTCAAATATTCAATGACGCGCGATCGCGCCCAATAAATGTCGGTACCATCCTCGAAGATGACGTAGACGAACGATTTGCCGAACATCGATTCACCGCGTACGAACTTTACTTTGGGCGCGGCGATGAAGACCGTGGAAATTGGATAAGTGATTTGGTCTTCGACCAGATCGGGCGAACGACCCTCCCAATCGGTGTAAACAATCACCTGCACGTCACTGAGATCGGGAATAGCGTCGAGCGGCGTGTGAATCAGTCCATAAACGCCGGCTGCGACGCCAAAGATGGCGAAAATGAAGACCAGAAATTTGTTCCGCGCGCTGGCTTCGATCAGTCGCTCGATCACCATTGCCTCCGCTTATTGCTGCTCAAAATCTTTGAGCGCACCCTGAATTTTTGATTCGGCGTCGATCAGAAAATTCGCGCTCGCCACGACCCGTTCGCCTTCTTTTAAACCGCTGTTGACGGCGTAAACGTCGCCAAACTTGCGACCGAGTTCGAGAACGCGTGGTTCGAGTTTGCCGTCGCCTTTATCGACAAAGGCGATGTTGCGCTTGCCCGTCGGGATAATCGCGCTCACCGGCACGACGAGTGATTTTCCCATGTCCATGTCGAGCACAAGATCGACATACATGTCGGGCTTGAGTTTTAAGTCCGGGTTCTGAATGTCGAGTCGCACCCGGCCAGTTCGTTTCACGTTGTCAATGAAGGGATCAATCAGCGTGATTTGTCCCCGAAACTTTTCGCCGGGGTATGAGGAGGAGGTCACCGTCACCTCCTGGCCGATTTGAAGCATCGGTAATTCGTCCTGATAAAACTCGCCCCAAACCCACACCACAGAGAGATCAGCCACCTCTACAAGCGGACTGCCCATCGCGACGCTTGCCCCTTGAGTCACTGGAAGGTTTTGAACAATGCCATCAACTTTCGAAAGGATCGGGAGCGATTCTTCCGCTTGCCGCGTTTGCTCAATCTTCGCGATCTGTTCGTCCGTGACGTTCCAGAGCCTAAGCCGGCGTTCCGCCGATTCGATCAAACGCTGGAAATCTCCGCGCGCCGAGTGCGTGTTCTTCGCCGTGCCATCGCGCGAACGCAGCAAGTCGATCAATTCACGCTGTGTGGTTAGCAACTCAGGGCTGTAAAGCTTCATCAGCACCTGATTCTTTTTGACAAGCTCGCCTGGAGCATTGACGCCGAGTTCCTGCACGTAGGCAGTCGTTCGAGAGACGACGCGCCAGACTCGCTGTGTTTCAGGCACGACCCGACCAACCGCACGGATGCTGTGACTTAGTGGTTTCGTTTCGACAGTGGCGAAACTCACGCCGATCTGTTGCTGCCGCTCGACCGGCACAACGAATTCGTGGGACGGCGATGAAGTCACGCTACTGTCGGTCGGTTTTCCGGCCAACATTGCCGCGTGGTCATGATGAGGGGCGTTTTGACTGGAGCGCGCTGGGGTTGCGCTCTCCTTCATTACCGGCACAAGGTCCATCGAACAGATGGGACATTTTCCGGGTCCCTTCTCGCGGACCGAGGGATGCATCGTACATGTCCAGTAATCGATGTTGTTCTTTGCGCCGCTGCCGCCACCACGTTTCGAGCACGCAGGCGTGATCGCAAGCACCAATGCAGCAATTGCCAAACGAAAAACGGGATTGTGGAATAGCTGCTTCATTTTGACTTCCTCTTCTCGGCGAAATTTTGCGCGGAAAGCCAATCCTCGATGCCGACGATGGCGTTGAGCTCTGCGATCGCGACCTGGTAGTCGGCGAGATGATTTACATGGGCGGATTCAACGTCTTGCAGGACGCGCTGAGACGTAATTAGCTCTAGAAAATTCGCACTGCTTGTCTCGTACGCGACTCGATTCGATTGCACCGCCTGCCGTGCCAGCGGCAAAATCTTGTCGCTATAAAGCTCGTAGTGATGAGCCGCTGTTTCGATCTTGTTGAGCTGATCGCGGACCAGGCCGAGCGTTTCGGCACGCGTGGCTTCGAGCTCATGCTGCGCGCTTTCGAAATTCCGCTGGGCCTCAGTTACTGTAGCGGAATATTTTCTCGGGTTGAGAAATGGCAGGCCGATCGAAACACCGACGTCGAGCTCGCTTACTGCTTGCCCCGCTTCGTTGTATCGCTGCGCTTGAACATCGAGTGTCGGGTCGGGGAACCGCTGACGATTCGCGAGCTCAACGCGGAACCTTTCGGCTTCGACCCGGTTTTGAGCTCGCTGCATTTCCGGTCGCGCGCTCAGGGCGACAGCTTGCAACGCATGCAATGAAAAGTGCGGTGGTTGAAACGGAATCTGAGATGGCTGGGCGAGGGGCGACTGCGCTGGCCGATTCATCAGCACGTTGAGCTGCGATTGCGCGTCTGAAATTCGGCGGAAAATATCGGACTGCGCTTCGAGCAGCTTGGCAGCGTCGGTCTGCGCAGTAAGCACATCGGCCTGACTAGCGTTGCCAACTTCGTAGCGCTGGCGGTTTACTTCGGCGAATTGATTGAGGAGATCGACGTTGCGTTGGTTTACTTCGAGCTGCGCATATTCGTTCGCCAGCCGATGAAAGGCCGCGCGGGCGCGAGAGATTACATCGAGCTGTATCCGCCGAAAATCCTCGAAGGCCGCGCCGGCTTCGGCTGTCGCTGTTCGTGCCCGGCTCAGATTTTTTCCTGAAATAGGAACTTCCTGCTGGAGCATGAAGCTTTGATCCGTGAACGCATTCGGCGGGATCGAGACGTAGCGCGCGACTCGCGACCTCGCCTGCGCTCTCAAATCCTCCCACGCGGCGGCTTGCGGCACGCGCGCCTTCATTGCCTGCCATTTCTCCTGCGCCGCTTTGATTGCCGGATTATTCGCGAGGACGACGCTAGTCACCTGATCGAGCGAAAGAGCGCCCTGTCTAACTGCACTGCCATTATCTCCGGCCTGCGCAGTCCGAAAAGTTAAAGCTAAAATTAGATTGAGTAATAAAAGGTAAGTTGTTTTCATCGATCCAAGAGCTGAATTGAAGTTCAGGCATGCCGATTAGTGGGCACACCTCCGGCCTCAGACTCTTTGGATCAGATAAGACGGATGCAGATAAGCGCGAGGGGTGTCAGCGAATGCGCAGTCCACTCTACGCTTGAGAAAACGAACTTCTCGGTCGCAGTTTGATTCCACACTACTGCTGCAACTGCCGAGGGCGGGGTCGCAAGATTTTGTTGATTCAAACCGGACTTTGCGAACGGCTGCACTGGTGGTCCGGTGCGTTCGTCGGATGTTTTGCAACAAGCTTTGTTCGCACAGCATTTTGGCTGGCATGCAACCGGACTCGATGCATTCGATAAAACACACGATATCGCCGGCAATCGCAGTGTCGCTGCACAGAGCGCCAGCCCCACTGCAACAGACACCGTCACCTTGCTAAACATCAACTCGTTATAGCACGAGCGGTTCCTTTAGTCGAGTTCAACTAAAGCATGTTAGTATCGCCCGACACACGAGACAGATTCAATTGGTCTATTAACCAAAAATTTCTGAGAGCCATTACCGGTTAGGCAACCGGCGGGCTGCGACCTAGCCGACCCCCCCGGGGGCCCGACTCTCAAGCCGCCCAGCTTTCCGCCCGCATCTGCGGCCTGGTTCCGGAGCACAATCCGTCACGAAAGCCGTAACATCGCAGAGATTTGGCCCGCAAAACGCTTAGAAATCCTCTGATCTCGAATCAGAGGCCTTCCAAGGAATCGCCCATCGGCTTATCGATCTTGTAGCTCTGGCGTCCCGAAGGTTACGCGAAGGATCGAGGTCTGGTCAGGCCGCGAGAAATCGCGGCAGCAAGAAAGTCATGAATCAACGAAGAATGGTGAACGAAACGCACGCGTTTTCCAAGTTCTTCTCGATGACTTTGCGCCAACACGCCAAAACAGGCATTAGCAAACGAATCAGTCATATTATCCACCCCGGAGAAGTCGAATATCACCGTACCGCCCCGCGACAATATCGGTTCAACCTCGCAAAAGCGAAATTTCGCGCCGCGAGTTCCATCGGCAAGAAGCGATCCGAAAATTTCCTGCATCCGGAAGAGGTGTTTCATGCAAAGATTTTAGAGGCTTGTTTATTAATACGCAACCCGAGTCCAGCTCTAGCCTCAGCAAGCATTCTTTGAAAATCGTCAACTTGCCCGCGCTGGAAAGCGACGGCACAGATGGTCCCTTGGAAACTGAATTCCGGCTTCACAATTCTGATGACACCTGGATTCGTGCCGTTTTGCAAGAACCAAGAAGTGCCGCTCGCCAAAAACATGTAACCGATCGACGCCTCCATCAGTGCCCGAAGCATGTTAAGTCCAACTCCGAAATTCGGTGAACCAGCGCTGTATGGGGTTCGGGCTAAATGAGTGGTTGATGAGACATTTGGCTGCAGTGCAAGTTCCAAGCCGTCGCGATCTGTCATTCCTTCACGGTAATGCGGCGACTCGTTTTCACGAAAACTCGCGAGAATACCGCGTCCACAATCGGCGACCGCGATACGCGCGAAATCATGTTTCTGCGCATACTGTGCTGCAACAAAGCCACGGCCCCGCGAGTGCTGCTTGCAATTCAGCATCGCTTCACTGCTCGCGTATTGTAGGAGCTTGAAAACTTCTTCATCAATATGTTTTGGAGCGATGCAGGCAGCCATTCGCGTCGCGATCGGGGCGATGTCCTGGGTGCGAGGAGATAATTCTTGAAGAGGGATGAAATCCTTGGAATCGGCCTTTCGAATGAATTCTTCGGGGAGTTTTAGTCCTACTTTGTCAAAGAAATTGATGCGTTGAAGATATTTAAACGCTGTGCATCTCGTGTGATTGACGAAAAACAGCTTTTTGCCGTTTGCGTGCCAACCGTAAACGTTCGCTGTAACGGCAACGATCGCACCCGGCGTAAAATAGGTCACGTTTTTGAAATCAATGTAAATTTCGGCTGCTTTATTCGCCTCGCCGAGGCGACGCAGCAGTCCAGGCATGTTTTGCTCGAAAATATATTGTGGGAGTCGAATTGTGGCTTTCATCGTCGTCCGCGCATCGCGTCATCTACGTTATCAGCAGTGATGTTCTTACGTGCTGCTATCATGAATCGCTCTTCTAACACAATTTACCTATGAGAAATAGAAAATGGCGAAAGGGGTTGGATTCGAACCCACGGGTTATTCAAACCTAGCGTCAGTGCTACAGGTTGCCTCTGGGCGCGTCACCATAGCGCCGACTACTGATTTGGAATCAGTTCATTGGCGATTACTCACCACCGTCCGCCGCACCGTTTCCGGCCTGAGCATCCATTCGTGCCGTGACCTCGCGAACCCTTTGAAAAAAACGTTCTGGCTCAAACTCGTAATCGCCTGACAATTTCTCCGTAGCTACGACTTCAAAGACGGCGCAGTGCATTTCAAGTTCGCCGCCGACACCTTTAATGTACGCGTTCATGCCGTCATAGTGCATCAGCGTTTGCAACGCATAATATCTCCACATAAACGCCTTGGCTTTGTTAGGTTGGCCTCGAAAATAGCGCACAACCGCCAGACAAAACACATTTTGGGGATGTCTTGTCAGTGCGAACGCCCCGTCATCGGTTTTGATCAGTGGTTTGCCAGTCGCTTGCACTTCATCAGGAAACTCAAATTTAGTAACCATTCCTGCGTACTGGTACGCGCCGATAAACACTTCTGGCTCAAGCGGAGCTATGCTTGAAGGAGGTGGTAGCATATGTGTAGCGAAATTAAACGCGAGCAGCGTTGCACCTAACTTGGCCGGCATTTGCTGCATCCTGCCACATTGAATATTGGCCCCGTTTTCTAGACCTTCCGTATCAGGTGAAATTCACGATCTGACAGTATTCCCTCATCCGCTCAACGATTTTGGCGCCGCGACCGTTTGTGTTCATCCGGGCGGCCAACTCACGACCTGTTCTATTGACAGTGGCAATTACCGGTTCTCGATGCGTGGGTCGAAACTCAAATATGTCGTAGATCGTTTCTTCTACCGCTTCCGTAAATCGCACCGTATCAAGATCATCAAGGAAAACCACACCAGCCGAACGCAGTCGCCAAATCCATGTGTCCGCTGTCTCGGCATCGCGCCAAACGGATGCGACAGCTAATTTTAAATCCATCGGACTCATGGCTATTATTCCTCGATGTTCTTCAAAATGAAGCCGCTCCAACAGCTTCCATGCCGAGCGCGTTTTCCCGCGGCGGGTTGGACCCACTAAAAGCAAACCCATGGGCCCAAATTGCCACCTCTGAACTTGTTCAAACTTCTCTAAATTTGGCAGCCGCTCGGGACTCGTCTCCCGATATTCCGGCGGACAGAGACTCTCCCAAGCCCTTCGGCGGGATATTTCCGGCAGTTGCTTCTCGCACGCTTGGCGTACGGCATAACGTTCCTCGAGAGGCAGGTCGTCCCATTTGGCGTCCGTGAACTCCATCAACTCTTCCCAAGTGGCCCTCGCACTCTCCATGCCCACCTCCCAGTCGATCTAAAAGCCGCCTTTGGGCGGCGAAACAAGTCCTAACGCGTCCGGTCTCCTCGCCCGGAAATTCTCAATAGGTTTTTGTGAACGTACGTGACCAATTTTGACTTGTGAACTCGATTCTTCTGATGGTTCAATTGACGATTCATTTATATAGATAGGGCAGGCTTTGCGGTCGGCGGCGTCCGCGCCGTCGGACGCCGGCGGCACTTCGCAGGACTCCGATGTCCCGATGGACAAATCGTCCTCCATGAGCTGGTCGACCCGAATTTGGTACCATGTCCTGCCACTCGGTGCCTTGTCCGGAAGAATCTCTACTTCGCCAGTCGCCACCAATTGATTCAGGCAACGACGAGTATGTCGTTCGCTCAATCGCGCCTTACGCGCTAATCGTGGAATGCCCGGCCAAGCTCGACCATAGTCGTCCGCGTGGTCCGCCAACGCGAGCAGCACCAGCAGATTGCCGGATTTGTGTCGCGATCTCTCCCAGACTTGAGTGGCGACCTTGATGCTCATGAACTAGATAGCGGGCGATGGTTCGTTCCTATTAAAGGAAATTTTATTCCAAGAGAACCGGTTCTCAGGCTTCTCTCCATTTCGGTTATGGAATTTTCCGGCATAGCGTTTACCGCGGAGTTATCCAGATTTGCCAGCGCATACGGCGCATCTATTAGTGCGGAAAAGCAACGACTTTCGACAAGGGCTCGATTGGCACTGCAAAATCGTTCATCTCAAGTGGAGGCGTTTCTTCGAGCAAGTACCAATACCATTCCATGGTTGTCTTTAGGTCGGCATGTCCCAGGAACTGCTGAACGTGTTCGATCTTCCCGGTTTTCCTATAGACCAGGGAACCAGCGTAACGACGAAGCTCGTAGCTCACCTTGCTATGGTTCTTGATCCATTTGCCACACCAAGCTGAATGCTGGTCGTCAATGATGTTAGCACGCTCGGTCTTATGAGCCGCTGGCACCAAGTAATCGCCTTCCGGAGAGAGGGTCCAATGCTTATCAATCTCGGCCAGCACGCTGGGCGCGATTGGAATCCAGCGCTCCGTTTTTTTCTTCGGTTTGAACCCTTCCTCGGGTCGATAAATCACACCGAGCCTGCCGCCACCTCCAACTGGATTGCGCACGATCCAGCTTTTGCGTGCAGCCTTCTGCTCCACATTCCGCATGCCCAGTCGAGAAAAAAGTAAGTGCGCGATATAGCACCGTGGATTTTCGCGAGCCAGAACTGGCGCCGCCGCAGTGATCGAATCGATAACGCCTTGGTCCAACGGGCGCGGCCTAGGCCGATCGGGTAATGTGACCCCCTGCTCGCGAAACAATTTCAAATCCGGAATGGCGAATCCGTCAAACCAGCTCATGTGAGTTCTTTTGAATATCGAGCGCGCCTGTTTTAGCCACGACGTGATCGATGTGCGCACGCGCAATTCCGATTGCTGATCGACGTATCCTTTTTTGTCCTGCGCGATTCTCTTTTGTTCTGCCGCCTCGAATTTGCGAACCAACTCGCCAGTTAAGATCGAGGATCGCGCGTTCTCGAGCGTCAGACCGCTCGCCACGCGCACGATCTTTTCGAGGGCTCCGACATTATTTCGGGCTGTTCGTCTGCGGCGTACATCTGTGCCGAATTTCTCGATATAGATTTTTGTGATTTCACGCAACGTGGAATAGTCTGATCGCATCTTCAATGCGCGCGAGGCGTGTACATCCTCATTGATCGTCGCCTCAATTACTTGCTTGGCCTTTTTCTTGGCCATCCATTCGATCGTGGTGCCCAAGGAGCGCAAGATGTCCTTGCCATGATGTTGAAAACGCACGTGAAAGGGCCCGCCTGGTTTTCTCCGAATTAGTTTGCGGCGTCGGCCACCCGCTATAAATGTTGTCTTTATGAATCGGAGGATGTCACGACTTTTATTACGAGTCAAGAACCTTCAAGACGTTGCGTCTTTGGGGCATCTCGAACCCCCTTTCGAGTACGCTTGGACCTATTTTCCCCAAGTAAAATCAGAATTTTTCCGTATTTTCGCTCGTGATTGTGCCTGTAGCTCAACCGGATAGAGCTTCTGACTTCGGATCAGAAGGTTGGGGGTTCGAATCCCTCCAGGCACGCTTCGTTTGGACCGGATAGTTGCGTCCGGTGGCCCTTCTGCAGTGC
>Ga0070741_10017921_pt1 | contig 11557 bp, 12 predicted proteins | sample Coa_R1_4_FD_66440 | JGI IMG/M metagenome (GOLD analysis project Ga0070741, IMG submission 66440) | Surface soil microbial communities from Centralia Pennsylvania, which are recovering from an underground coalmine fire - Coalmine... | ecosystem: Environmental > Terrestrial > Soil > Unclassified ...
TGTCGCGGCCGCTGAACTCCGGGTTGAAGCCGGAACCCAGCTCCAGCAGCGCCGAAACGCGCCCCCCAATTTTTACTTCGCCCCGGCTGGGCGGAAAAACGCCCGCTATCAATTGCAGGGTCGTGCTTTTCCCCGAGCCGTTCTCGCCAATCAGGCAAAACGTCGCCCCCCGCTCCACGTCGAAGCTTACATCCCGGAGCGCCCAGAAGTCTTTGTGAAACGAGCGCCGGTTGAACAGCAGGAGCTCGCGCAGGCGGTCTCCGGGCGAATCGTAGATGGGGTAGCTTTTCGAAACCGCCCGAAAAGAAATCATCGGAATTAGTCTAGAACACCCGGAGCCGATTGCCGGCTCCTCAAGGCCGCTTGTGTCCTGTTGCACCATATCGTATGCTCCAGGAACGTGAACCGGCAGCAGCAGCGGCTGGAAGCGGGCGCCTCCACGGGAATCGGAACGGGCCTCTCTCGTTTCACGCCGCATGCCATATTGCTGGCCGAGGCTCTCGTCTTTCACCGGCGGGTGCTGTTCCGCAGCGGCTACGTCATTCCCTGGGATTTCCGTTACTTTCATCTTTCGCTCGCTTCGATCCTGGCTGAGGCGGTCAAGCGCGGCCAGTTGCCGTTGTGGGATCCACTTACCTATTGCGGCCGGCCCGTATACGCGAATTTTCAGATTCAGGCGTTTTATCCTCCGTCCATTTTGGCCGTTCTGATTCACAACTTGCTCGGGAGGCATCAGCTCATCCATGTTTTGCAGTGGCAGCTTGTGCTGCACGTTTTTCTCGCCGGCGTGTTCACCTATCATCTTCTCCGGAAGCTCGGGGTGGGCCGTCCGGCGGCTCTGGCCGGCGCGGCCGTATTCGAGCTGGGCGGAGTTTTGGCGGCGCAGGTGGAGCATTTGGGCTTTGTGGACGCCGCAGCTTGGATCCCGGGCGCCTGGATCGCGGTTCTGGTCCTGGCAGAAAGCTTTTCCTGGCGGAAGCTGGCCGCCTTGGCCGCAAGCCTGGCTATGACAATCCTGGCAGGCTATCCGGCGATGGCGGCGGCGGCTTTTGGTTCTTGCCTTCTTCTGGGCCTGGCCCTCATCGCTTTCCGTCTGGCGCAGCGGCGGCTTTTTGGCCTGATTGCTGCGTCTATCGGCCTTTCGCTGGGCTTCGCAGCCATTCAGCTTCTTCCCGGCGCCGAACTGCGGCGCCTGAGCATCGCGAAATACCGCTCGGATTACATGGGGAAAGGCGAGTATGCCCTCGGCGCCGGCTTGCCGCCCGCCGCCTTGGTTTCTCTGATCTCGCCCAATCATTATGGCATCTTCGATCTCACCCGCTATTCCGGCAAATGGGAGCCCACGGTGCTGTACCTGTATTGCGGGATCACCGGGTTGCTGCTGGCGACGGTCGCCGCCTCCATGCGGCGCGATCGGCTCACGCGACTATTCCTGGTTATGACGCTGGCCTCTGCTCTCTGGATGCTGGGGCGGTTCACTCCGATCGGAAGGGCCCTCCTCGCCCTGGCGCCCGGCGCCGTTCGGACCGTCGCCTATCCGGAACTTGCGGCGGCGCCCTTCGTGTTGAGTATGGCGGTCCTGGCGGGCTTGGGGGCCGACTGGGTCTCTCAAAAGGCCGAGCGAGCCGCGGCCGCCTATGCAATCGCGCTGCTGGTGGCGGCCGACCTGATCCTGGTAGGATCGGGACGTCCAATGAATACGGCTTCTCTCCGCGAAGAGCCAGGGATTACTACTTACAGCTTCGATGGCAGCAGCGCCCTGCTGTCTCAGGTACGCAAGCTGGCCAACGCGGCGGTCCCGCCTCTACGCATCGATACGATCGACGATTCAGCCCTTTGGGCGATGGGCTCGCCGCTTACGCTGGTTCCCGCAGCCGGCGGAGACGAGCCAATGGCCCCTGCAAGGGTGGTTCAGGCCAGACTGGCTTACTGTGACGGCGAACGATGGAGAGCGTATTGTCAGGTGAACAACCCGGATTCGCCGGTGATCGACCTGCTGAATATCGGGTATCTACTTTCACGGACACCGATGCCCGAAGCGGCTCTTGCGCAGGGACGGTTTGTAAAGACCGCCGGCATACCTGGCCGGCTGGCTTACAGAAATACCAGGGTGCTGCCCCGGTTTTTCTTAGTGCATGCAATCCGGACGGCCGCGAACGAAGATGACGCCGCGGCGATATTGCGTTCTAAAACTTTCGACCTGCGAAGCGAGGCGGTTGTCGAGGGCGCGGTCAGCCTGTTACGAGGCTCGGGCGCACCCGCCGGCGCCGTCAGCATCGTCGACTATGGAATGCGCCGCGTTGTGCTCGAAGCCGAATCGGCCTCAGAAGCCTGGCTGGTCAGCTCGGAAACACACTACCCCGGATGGCGCGCCTGGGTGGATGGCCGCGAGGAACCGATTTATTACACCAACCTGGCTTTTCGAGGGCTGCACTTGCCGGCGGGCCGCCACACGATCGTCTTCTATTTTGCTCCCCGCATTTTGTGGTGGGGAGCCGCCGTCAGCGGGGTGTTTGGAATCGCTCTGTTGTTGATGTCCGCCAGCGGGACTCGGCCGCCCCTCGCCTTCACTCGCCGTAGAGGTTCTCGGTAGCATGCAGTTCGGATGCCGAGCGCTATAGCACGTCGGCAAATCCTTTTTTCGTGTGCCGGAAAAACAGGCCGCCCAGGACAAAAGACAACACCGCGTAAAGCGTTAGCAGCAGCAAATCGCGAGCCGCGGGCAGATGCGAGGAGAGGATGCTCGTGCGATAGCCACGCACCGCGTAGGCCAGTGGGTTGAAGGTCACCAGCCAGTGGACGGCGCGGGGAAACTGCGCTTCCGCGATGAAAATGGGCGTCAGCCAGAACCAGAAAGTGAGAAGAACCGAGAGCACTTGGGCGGTGTCGCGCAGAAAGACATTCAGACTCGAGGCGATCCAGGCCAGGCCCAGACTGAACAAGCCGATGAGGAAAAAATACACCGGCAGCACGAGCAGCATAGCGCTTATGTGCTTGAGCCACACCGCCACCGCCGTCACCAACAGCAGCAGGGCCAGGAAGTGGCTCAGCAGGTTCGACAGAAAAATGGCTACCGGCACGATCTCGGCAGGAAACACGCTTTTTTTGATGAGGTTGGCGTACTCGACCAGCGCTGAAGCCGACCGCTGGACCGTTTCCTGGAACAGCAGCCATGGAAGCATGCCGGCGAAAAGAAAAATCGGGTAATTGTCGGTCGCCTGGCCTGGGCCAAGGCGCATTCGTAGGCAGTAGGTGAAGATGAACGTGTAGGCTACTAACAAAACCAGCGGATGTATGATGCCCCAAACCCAGCCCACAACCGAGCCTACGAAGCGCTGTTGAAAATCCCGGCGGACGAGATGAAAAACCAGACTGCGGTGGAGCACCAGATTTCGCAGGAAATAGGTCCCCGGTATGTGCGTCATGGCCTTTAACGGCCAGTATAGCTTGCAGGCTGCCGGGCGGCGGCCAGGCGCCGCCCGAGCCGGCTGGGCTCTTCCGGAAAAGTGGCAGGGGTTTGATTCTGCCGGATCGCGCTACTACATCCCGCCTTCGTCCGCGGAGGGACCGTAAGTCGACGGTACCGGGACATCGTTCAGCCGCAGGTAGACCCCGAGTTGGGCGCGGTGATGAATGCTGTGGTTCATGATAAAACTGCGAAGCACGGCGGCCCGCGGCATGGTGAAGACCGGTTTTCCGCCGTTCAACAGACTCCACGGCTTCATCAACTGGGCGTCGCTGGCGCCAGCGATCGCCGCGCGAGCCGCCGAGACGTTCCTGTCAAAAATCTCCAGCAACTCCGTTCTTGAAGTGGCCGAAGTCGGCTGAACCGGCTGGCCGCCCGGCGGAGCGACGTCGAACGAGTCGCAGGTGATCGTTACGCCGACCCAGCCCGGGATTTCAGCTACATGGCTGGCCAGCCGTTGGATGGTCATGGACTTTGCGTGGGGTTTCCAGTCCGGCTTCTCCCACGGAACTCTCTCTAAGGTCTTGCGCGTATTGGCCATTTCGTGATCGAATTCGGGCAGCAATGCTTCGCTAATTGGCATAGGCTTCTCCATTCAACGGAATTCTACTCTAGCGGCGAAGAAGTTACGGTCTGGCCTGTTTGTCAAACAGTGCGGCCAAACCCCGGGAATGCGGCCGGATGGCCCTGGGTTGCCCGGAGGGGGCTTCCACCAGCCGCCTTGGAGACGCCTGCATGTGCTCCGGTTCGTGTTATAGTGGGGCGAAATTCGTGGATTCCCAGACTTTTTACCGCTGGGCCGCGTCATCTCTCATCAGGAGTCAAAGTTGATTTTCCGCGAGGTCGAAGACCGGGACTTGGTGTTGGCCGCGCGCAAAGGGGACGTGGAGGCGTATAACCAACTCGTTTCCCGGTGGGAGAAGCGTGTTTATAACTACCTGCTGCGCGTGGTGAAAGACCGGGAAGACGCTCTCGACCTCACCCAGGAGACGTTTTTGAAAGCGTATCGCTATCTGGGGAAGCTGGATGACGCGGACTGTTTCCCGCGGTGGCTCTTCCGCATCGCGCATAACGAAGCCTTCTCGCAATTCCGGAGAGAGAAGCCGGAATCCCAGGAGCTGTCTGAGTGCGGCGGCGGGCGAGCCATACCGATTGCCGGCTCGGCGGTCTATCCGCTCGAGCTGGAGCTGGCGGTGGGGAGCGCCCTGGAACAACTGAGCGCCGAGCAGCGGGAGGCCGTCGTGCTGAAGATCTATCAGGGCTTCAAGTTCGATGAGATCGCCCAAATTCAGTCGTGCCCGGTTTCCACCGTGAAGTCCCGCCTCTATGCGGCCTTTGACCTCCTGAAAGTATTGCTCACCACGGGGAACGCTCTCACCACTGAAAAAAGCGTTTCTTGAGCGCATTCTCTGCGGTGGAAAAGGAAGGTTTTCTATGAGCTGCTCGCCATTTGATTTGCGCGACTTTTGGTTGGAAGAGCTTGGCGCCGCAGACAGGCGGCAAGTGGAGAAGCATTTGGAAGCGTGCGCCCGCTGCCGGGAGGAACTGGAACGGCTGCGTATGACGCAGCGCGCCCTGCTGGCGCTGAAGGACGAGGAGGTTCCGCGGCGCATCGCGTTTATCTCGGACAAGGTCTTCGAGCCGTCCGGCATGTCGCGGTGGTGGGCGGCATTCTTGCTGCGTGTGCCGCGGTTCGCCTTGTCCGCGTCGCTGCTGCTGGCCGTGCTCTTCGGCGGGCTGTGGGTTTCGAAGCCCAGCATTACCTTGGAGCGAGAGCGCTGGCAGATCGCTTTTGGCGGCCGCGACTCGCAAAGCGAGCGAGCCGTAGCAGCCATGCAGGCGCGCTATGAAGCCGACATGCGCGACGTGAAGGAAAATTACGAGTTGCTGGTCAAAGAGCTGAACGTTCTTTACATGCAGTCGGCGCAGGCCCGGCCCGCGGCGTTCCGGCAATGAAAAGTATGCGATCCATCTTCGGTCTGCCTTTTCTGCTTGCGGCGCTTCCCGCGCTTTTGCCCGGGGCCGCCCCCCAGCCCGGACCCGCCGGCCGGGCCTCGTTGAACACCAACGACAATCGGGCGCTGCGCATTTCTCTGAAAGCGGCCGAGCGAGCCATTGATGACCGGATCCAGCAGTTGATGGCCCGGGCGCCTTTCGCCCTGCTGGGAACCACCCGCGGCGTCTACCTCTTTGGGTACGGCGCCGTGTTCACCCTGGAGGTGAATCTGGTGCCCGTGGCCGGCTTAAGCCCCTTTCGTCCCGCTTACACGTCACAGGAGATTCGAAACCTGAACCGGCAGAAACGGGAAAAGCTGAGCGCGCTCAAAACAGGTCTGCGGCAGCTGCTGATGGAAGAAGCGCCGGCGCTTCCCCAAGTTCCTCCCGGCGAGAAGGTGGCTATCGTAGTGACGCTGTTCAATTACAACTGGGAAGACACCAGCGGCCTGCCCTCGCAGGTCGTGATGCAGGCCACGCGGCAAACGCTGCTCGATCTGCTGGCGCGCCGCGCGGGCCCCGAAGCCCAGGAGCGGGCCATCGAGATGACGGAGTTCTGATGCCAGATAAGCGCCTCGGCCAAATCTTGATCCGGCGCGGATTGCTCCAGCCGCCCGACCTCGAAAAAGCGCTGGAGCTGCAAAAGGAGCGCCCGGGCGACAAGATCGGGCGCATCCTGGTCGATCTCGGGTTCGTCGCTCAGCGGGACGTTCTCTCCGCGCTGGCGGAGCAGATGGAAATTCCCCTGGTCTCGGCGCAGCAGTTTCCGGCAGTCTCCCCGGAACTGGAAGGCATCGCGCCGCGCTACATGCGGCAATTCAAGTTTCTGCCGATCGAGCTGGAGCAATCGACGGTCACGATTGCTATGGCCGATCCTCTCGATTTCGAGACGGTGAACACCGTACGGATGTTCACCAGGCTCCAGGTGAAGACCGCGATCGCCGCCGAGCAGGAAATCCTCGACGCTATTGATAAGTACTACGGCGAAGGAGACCAGAACGTGGCGGTGGAAAGCGGTGAGGGAGGGGCGTTCGAGCAGGAGCAGGAAATCGAGCACCTGAGGGACATGGCCAGCGAAGCGCCGGTGATTCGTCTGGTGAACTCGATGATCGCCCAGGCCCTTGAGAAGCGCGCCAGCGACATTCACATCGAGCCGTTCGAGAAGGAATTTCGCGTCCGCTACCGGATAGATGGCGTGTTGCACGATCAGGATGCTCCCCCCCGTGAATTGAAATCCGCGGTGACCTCGCGGCTCAAGCTGATGGCCAGGCTCAACATCGCCGAGCGCCGGCTGCCTCAGGACGGCCGCATCAAGCTGAAAGTGCTCGGCCACGAAGTGGATCTGCGCGTTTCGACGCTTCCTACCCTTTACGGGGAAAGCGTGGTCATGCGCCTGCTCGACCGCAGCGCCGGTGATTTCTACGACCTCAAGAAGCTGGGCTTCGATGAGCACATGCTCTCGCGCATGGAGTTCTACACGTCGCTGCCGCACGGCATTTTTCTGGTCACAGGCCCGACCGGCAGCGGGAAATCCACCACGCTCTATTCCGCCCTCAAGCGCATCAACCTCCCCGATAAGAAGATCATTACCATCGAAGACCCGGTCGAGTATCAGATGGACGGCATCAACCAGATCCATGTGAATCCCCAGATTGGCCTGACCTTTGCCGCCGGACTGCGGCACATCGTCCGCCAGGATCCGGACGTCATCATGGTGGGCGAGATCCGCGACCGTGAAACGGCGGATATCGCGATTCGCGCCGCGCTCACGGGCCACTTCGTGTTTTCGACGCTTCATACCAACGACGCTCCCAGCGCTATCACCCGCCTGACGGATATGGGAGTTGAGAACTACCTGATCACGTCCTCTCTAGTCGCCGTGCTGGCGCAGAGGCTCGTGCGCCAGATCTGCCGCCATTGCAAACAGGCGGCGGGCGCATCCTTGTCGCCGGAAGGACGAATGATTCCGACCTGGCGCGGCGCGGGCTGCTCCCAATGCATGGGAACAGGCTTCGCGGGGCGCGTGGGAATCTTCGAGCTGATGGAGATGAACGAAGAGCTGCGCAGCTTGATCATGCGGAACGCCGACGCCGGACAGTTGACGATCGCGGCCCGCAAGAACGGGATGCGCAACCTGCGCGAGGACGGCTGGGAGAAAATCGCCCGGGGAATCACGACCGTGGAAGAGGTAATGCGGGTGACGCAGGAGTTCTGAGGGCGGTGGGGACAAGGCTGTTCTTCGGATAACTTCGGCGCCATAGCTGTCTGGAGCGGGCGGCGCTCGGTCTTTCTGCCCGCCTGCGGCGTCTTTTCCATTGCAAGCCATGGCCGCTACCTTCACGTATCGCGCTGTAACCCCGGACGGCAAGCTGCGTACAGGCACGCTGCCGGGTGAGAGCGACCGCGCCGTGGCCCGCGAGCTCCAGCGGCAGGGCTTGACGCCGCTGCGCGTCTCGGCCGGGGAGTCCAAGCTGAAAAACCTGCAATTGCCGCAATTTGGACGCGGCAAGCGCGCCCGCGATGTCCTGTTTTTCACCCAGGAGTTGGCGACGCTGCTGAGCGCTGGCGTTCCGTTGGACCGCGCGCTGGCAATCACCTCGGAGCTGAGCGAGCGGCTGCAATTCCGTCAAGTGATTGGCGAGGTCCTGCGAGCGCTGAAGGGCGGCCGGTCGCTGGCCGACAGCCTGGCCACTCATCCCGAATACTTTTCCGAGCTTTACCTGAATATGATCCGGGCCGGCGAGGCGAGCGGTTCGCTGGCGCTGGTCGCGGAGCGGCTGGCCGATTTTGAACGGTCGCGCGATGAGCTGCGCAGCTACATCATCGGATCTATGATTTATCCCGCGCTGTTGGCCTGCGTGGGGACGGCCTCCATTTTCATTCTGCTGAACTTCGTAATTCCCCGTTTCGCCGCGGTTTTTGCCGAATCACACATTCCGATGCCGCTCCCAACCCAGATCCTCATGCGCGTGAGCGAGGCGGTGAAGACGTATGGCGTGCTGGCCATCGGAGCTGCGGCCGCCGCCGTGATCGCCTTCCGCCTTTATGTGCGGACGCCGGCGGGGAGGCTGGTTTGGGACAGCGTGCGCCTGCGCATTCCTCTGCTGGGAGAGGCGCTGCGCAAGGCGGATACGGCACGCTTCGCGCGGTCCATGTCCACGCTGGTCGCCAACAGCGTTCCGCTGGTGCAGTCGCTCTCCATCGCCCGGGCGATACTTACCAATCGCATCATCGCCCAGTCGCTTGATTCGGTCGCCCAAGGCGTAAAGCGCGGGGAGGGAATCGCCCGGCCGCTGCGCCGCACCGGGCAGTTTCCCGCTCTGGCGGGTCACTTGCTGAGCGTCGGCGAGGAAACGGGCAGGCTCGACCAGATGTTTGCCCGGATGGCCGACATCTACGAGAAAGACACCCGCGACGCGATCAAACGGTTTACGGCCCTTTTTGAGCCGTTGGTGATCCTGTTCATGGGCGTGGTAGTTGGCGCTATGATTCTCAGTATCATGCTGGCGATTACCAGCATCAACGAAATCGCCATGTGAGGAAGGAGAGATCCATCGCAGGGGCCGAATTTCCTTGACGACGAGAGCCTCGGCGGTGGGTCGGGAACCCCAATGAAGAAGCACAAGAGAATCAATCAGCGGCGCGGCATCACGCTCATTGAAATGCTGGTGGTGATTACCATCATCGCCCTTTTCACGGCCGTTGCTTATCAGCGCCTGTCTCCCTCGGTGGATAAAGGCCGGGTCACGGCGGCGCGGACTCAAATTGAAGCTTTCGAAGGAGCTTTGCAAACCTATCACATCGATAACGGCCGGTTTCCCACCACAGAAGAAGGGCTGGCCGCAATCCGCTCTTACTTGAACAAAGACATTCCCAACGATCCCTGGGGCCACCCCTATGTCTACAAATATCCCGGCGATCATGGCCCCGAACCGGACATTGTTTCTTACGGGGCCGATGGCCAGCCGGGAGGAGACGGAGTGAATGCCGACATTGTGAGTTGGAAGTAGCATCTGCTGCTCGATGCGAGGGCGTGAGACCGAATGGCGGCGGCGATGCGCGGCAGAAGAAAAAAGATGAAGAGCAAGCCGGCAGGGCTGAGTCGGGAAGTTGCACGGGGCCGGCGTGCGTCAGGCAAAAGACCGCCGGCGCCCGGACTGACGCTGCTTGAGCTGCTGGTCGCCATGGCAATCGCCGGCATGATTCTGGCGATCTCATTTCCTTCGGTAACCAGAGGCCTGGATGGAGTGAGGCTCCAGTCGAGTGCGCGGCGTGTAGCGGCGTTCGTCAATCTGGCGCGCGCGCAAGCAGATCGCGATCAGACGCCCGTCGAGCTTCGAATTGATCCGGCGGCCAACCGGTTCCTGGCTCTCTCCGCAGCCGGAAGTTGGGAACGTGATCTGGCGCTCGAGTCGGGAGTGAAGATCACGAGTATTCTTCCGGCCGCTTCCGCCGGCGCATTTCCGCTGGATCCGAGGAGCTTCGTTCTGCTTCCGAATGTTCCCGCGCCGCGCTTTCAGGTGCGTTTGACGAGCGAGACGGGGAGGACGCTCACTGTTGCCGTAGATCCCCTGACGGGCGTTCCGCAAATCGACGGGGCGGGCCGGTGAGCCGCCGGCCGGCGCACATCCCGGAGCGCCTGCCGCAGCGTTTTTGCTTTTTTATGCTGGGAGTGAAGTTCCATCGTGTATCGGCGGGAGGCCCGGACCACAGCCTCCGGCGCGCCGGCTTGCCTCTGCCCGCGAGGGAAGGCCCGAGGGCCTCGCCCCTTCGTGGCCCGGCGAACCGTTTGGGTTTCACGCTGCTGGAGATGATTGTGGCCACCGCGATCATGTCGATCGCTGTCGTCGGGCTATTGTCATTGCTTTCGGCAACCATGTCCAATGCGTCGCGGGTGCGCCAGTACGACCGCGCTGCGATGCTCGCGCGGACGAAGATGAATGAACTGCTCCTGGCTCCCCCGACCTTCGGCCAGCCGTCAAGCGGACGATGGGATGATTCGACCGGATGGACCGCGACCGCAGCCATCTTCGAGCGGCCGCCCAATGCCGGCCCAGGGGCCTTTCAACTTGTGCGCATCGACCTCGAGGTTTGGTGGCTGGCCGATGGCCGGCGCAAATCCGTAACGCTCGAAGGATTTCGCCGCGATGAAATCCGCGCGCCAGGGACGAGGTAGCGCGGCAGGCAAGGTTTGTGGCGATAACTTACAGATTCCGGCAAGCTGGACTCACGCTGATGGAGGTGCTGGTTGCCATCGCGCTGCTCAGTTTGCTCTCGGTAAGCATCCTCACGGCGCTTCACATGGGGACGCAGGCCTGGGAACGAACCAACGAGAGCCTGATGCTCGACCGGCGCATTGCCGCCGCCAACGCCATCCTGCACGCCGAGATCGAGGGCATCTTTCCGGCCTGGGCGGTATTTCGAAATCCATCCACGAGAGCGCCTTATACGTTCCTGCTTTTCCAGGGGGAGCCTGCGGCGATGCGCTTCGTTACGGCTTATTCCCTGGATAGCGGCCCGCGCGGCGGAGCGCGGCTCGTGGAAATGCAGGTGGCCCCGGCGGAGAAGGGGATGCGTATTCTCGTCAATGAGCGGATCTACGACGGGCCGAACTCGGCCAGCGCCGTAGTCACCGGCTTAGTTCCCGACGCCGCCAGCAACGGATATCGGCCGTCCTTCGCTCCCATTGTTGCGCAGCCCTCCTCTTTCATCATCGCCGACGAGCTCGCAGCTTGCAGTTTTTCCTACCTGTCGGACAGCGAGCCGGATCGTCCGCCGCGATGGATGCCGGTCTGGAACGACGCGTACCGCCTGCCGGCGGCCATCTCCATCCAGTTGACGCCCCTTCCCGATCCGCAGGACGGGAGCGCCGCCCCTAAGGGCGGACGAGCGGGCGCATTGACGCGCCTCCGGCCGGTTACGGTCACGGCGCCCGTCCGCTCGACGATGCTGCCATGAAGAAACGCGGAACTGACGGCTTGCGGCGTACGTCCGCCGGCCGGCGGGGCGGCGCCCTGCTGGCGGTGCTGTGGTTGAGCGCGGCGCTGTCGGCGATTGCGTTCACGCTGGCTCTCACGGTGCGCTCGGAACTGGAGA
>Ga0070741_10017922_pt1 | contig 11556 bp, 13 predicted proteins | sample Coa_R1_4_FD_66440 | JGI IMG/M metagenome (GOLD analysis project Ga0070741, IMG submission 66440) | Surface soil microbial communities from Centralia Pennsylvania, which are recovering from an underground coalmine fire - Coalmine... | ecosystem: Environmental > Terrestrial > Soil > Unclassified ...
TGTCTGCTTTTGAGCTTGAAGAGAGTTTCCTGAAGCTCAATCCCCTGCAAACCTCCTTCTATGTTTAATTTGATAATGTCACCAAACCTGTTTTCAACTTTGGCCGTGACGTAGCTCTGCCCCACATCGAACTGCTCTATATGAAGCATTACCTTGTTGCTGGCTGACGAAGTATCTGGAATTTCTCCATACAGAGTCTCTGATAGCTTGTCAAAGAAGACCTTCATTACCACGGGCCCGCGCCTGATTGCGGTATGTTCTTCCTTGCACCAAACCTCTGTGCTAAAAGCACCGCGGCAATAACGCCTGCCATAGCAAGGGCTGCGCTTGCAGGAAATTCCGGCACAATCACGGTTCCCCTTGCAACGCCGTTTCTGGTTTTGTCAACTGGCTGCCCATCCCTCATTAATCCGCCGACTGTCACCTGAATGTTGTATTTTTCATTGCTTGGAAAGTCTATAGTCTGTGTATCAGTTCCGCCTTTTGCAGTCAGATTATCCTTGCTGTAGACTTCCTTGCCGCTTTTGTCGACAATTTTTATGCCATAGATGACATCAGCATTCAATGGGCTGCCAGAGAAGGCGTCTGAAAAGTGAAGTTTGACTGTAGATTCCTTGTCCGCATTCAACGGGTTTGGAGTCCATTCGGTGGCTACGCCAATGCCTCCTGTGTCTGTAACCATCTCTCCGGTTGTTTCGACAGGAGCTTCGGAGGCAGGTGCAAGAGTGAACATCATTTGCTTTGAATTATCATTCACTTTTTTAGCCAGATCGATTATGTCATTCTTGTTCAGCAGATAATGGAGAGTAAGTTCTGTTTCTGAAGAATAGGGGTCGATCGCAAGCTTTCTTCCAACCAAGACATCTCCGTTTGCAGTAGCAGTAAAGTAAGGAGAATCTCCTATCCCTGAGAGTGACTTTGGAATCCTTACTTCTTCATGCACAAAAATATTATTCTGTTGTATTCTGCTTACGTTCCAGTTGAAAGGCATGGCCCACGTGAATGTTTTCTTGCTGGCGTCGAACTTGAAATCCTGCACCTTGTCGTAATACGATATTATAGTTGTATTGTAGGGTTGTCCGGCATATTGTATATTTTCGGCGGAAACATCTCCTACGCTCAGCCATGAGTCGAACTTGCGGATTTCATCTTGCTTGAAGATATTGCTTGGGTAGTCTATTCCAAAGATTTCAATGTGGAAGTGGTAGAGCCCGCCATCGAGCAATAGAGGGCCACGGATATTCACTGTTCCGCCAGGGTCTGCCACCCACGCATTTAGGATCGGCTCCTGATTGCCAAATATTGTCAGCGGACCTTCATTAGGCTGTATCTTTAATGTGAGCAGACCGTTCTCACTCTGGAAAAAGTCGTGCATGATCGACTGTGAATTATCTATTCCTTTTGTAACTTCTATGTAAAATGTGGTGAATTTGATAGTCTGGTTGTTATTCGTATCAAACAACCTGAACTGCATGAATGCATTCTGGCGTGATTCTGTCGTCAATATAGGAGGACTGATTTTTACAAAAAGACTGGCATTCCTGTTGCCAAAGTTTGCAGGAGGCAAATTTTCCTGTGTAAGACCGTCTGCGAATGCACGCTGGTACGATATTGCTGAAAAAACCAAAACTATGATTAAAGCGAAAGCTAGTATTTCCCTGCCTGCCTTGACCACTAGAATAGATAGTCAGACTGTATATTTAATTCTTGATAGTACATAGCTACAATGATTTAATTATCGCATGTTCCCACGGTTATGTAGGCGCATGTCGCCAAAAAGCATCGCAAAGATATCAATTGCAATAGTCATTATCGGGATTGCCGCCACGGTTATGATCTTTGTCACGCTGTCAAGACAGGAGGGTAATAGTGGCACAAAGAGTTTTGCGGATAGTGGCAATAATTCGCTTACAATTATTTCAATTTCAGGAGGCTCGCTTGCTGGAGGGTCAAAATACGTTATTTCTCCAAACCCATTCACCGGGCAAGGCGACTATACTATTCAGGACGGTAGCAGTGACGACAGGAACCCGACTGAAGGCATTGTTGTAGTCGATGGACTCAGAGAAGGGCGTTTTACAGTAACACAAGTTGTAGCGCCTGCAGGATATTCAAATGACAAAAGCCCAAAGACAGTCGAGATAAGCGCAAGTACTGGCGCAGCCACTGCAACGTTTAGCAGCTCTCCTGCAGGCGGGAGCAACAACGAATCAAGCGCGGCCATAAAAGGTATAGTATACACTGCAAAGTTTGAATGTGGCACTATACGCGGCAACGAAGGACCGCTAAGGCCGGGACACTATGACACAGATATCGGCATTTTCAACAAACAGGAATTCCCTGTCAAGATAACATGGCTTGCTACCACAAATGATGGCAAGAGCACGAACGCGATATTGAGAACTTTGACGCCGCAGAGCTCTGTAGGCATAGTCTGCAAGGACATGCTCAGGACTTTTGGAAATGCGAGCTTTGTTGAGGGGTTTGCCCTAATACAAGTCCCGCTTGACCCTGGAATCCTTGGAACACTATCAGGCAGCGGCACCACGGTCATAGGGCGTACGTCTGCCGGCGACATCAACCTGCTTGACGTACAAGTATTCTACACTGCAAATGCTCTTGACGAGCTGCCTCACTCAATACTCGTGGACAAAATAACGTTTGCAATCGTAAACGACACAAGCGGCAAGATACCGCAGTCGATGTTGATGAAAACGCTTGATGTCAGCGTGACGTCAAACATGAGCCAGATATCCAATCCAGAGGCTGAGGTAAAGCAAGAGCTTGCGAAACAATACAACCTGACAGATCAGGAGCTTGCAGGCTTGCAGCTAGAGATAAAAAGTATAGGTGTCGGAGTCGGCACCATGATAGACGACCATGCAGTATCGCTTTCGCGGCTTGTGCCGCAGGCAAGCAGCTAGCAATGCCTTTGGCGGTCAGAATAAAAAAACAATATATTCTTCCCTTGCGGTTTGTCTTGCATGGCGAACTTTACTCTTCCTCCATTGCCTTATTCATACGACGCGCTAGAGCCACACATTGACGCAAGAACCATGGAAATTCATCACACAAAGCACCATCAGGCGTACACCGATGGCCTCAACAAGGCACTTGGCGGCCTTGGCCCGGAGTGGCAGAGCAAGAACGACGTTATCGATGTACTGAAGAACATTGATTCAGTTCCGGAAAACGCAAAGGGCGCGGTCAACTTCCATGGTGGAGGCTACAACAACCATGCCTTGTTCTGGAACAGCATGAAAAAGGGCGGAGGCGGAGAGCCTGACGGCGAGCTGGCAAACGCGATAAAGAAGGCGTTTGGAAGCTTCAATGACTTCAAGACGAAATTCCAGACTGACAGTGTTGCGATACAAGGCTCAGGCTGGGGATGGCTTGTAAAGAACTCTTCCGGTGGTGTGCAGTTTATCACGATGCCAAACCAGACAAGCCCGTGGACAAGGTGGAACAAGGAAAAGCTCGTCCCACTGCTTGGTCTTGATGTATGGGAGCATGCGTATTACCTAAAGTACCAGAACAAGCGCGCAGATTATGTCACCGCATGGTGGAACGTTGTCAACTGGGATGAAGTAAAGAAAAGGTTCCAGCAGGCGTAGGCGCAATTTCCGCCTTTTCTATTTCTTTTATATCAGCAGACGTGATTACTGGTGGTTGTCAAAGTACCAGATAGCGTGCCCTGCCTGCAGTGTTTTATTTCCAAGCTATGAGAAGTATATCGAGCATGTTCTCAAGAGTCATCCAGACAAGCCCGCGCTACGCATGAAAGCAAGAATTGTGCGCAGCTAGCCCCTTCGCAAGTCCACAAAATTAACAGAGCCATAGTTTTCTCGAGTAGTCCTGCTGACTGCCATGTTGTAGTCATAGATCTTGTCAGAATATTCCTGAAGCACTGGCATCATGTCGTCTATTGACTTTGCAAGGTAAAATCCAGGGCAGTCGCCGGTGAATTGAAATGCTGCATGTGCTACCAGCTGGCTGGCCGCATCAGACTCTAGCCATGATGCAAATGGATAGAGCCAGCAAACGCCGGGCTTGTCTGGGTGTATGCCACAAGCTCCCTTGCTGTCTAGGAACCTGCACTTTAGCGGCTGACCATCCTGATCCTGCCGCTCGTCACTCCTGCGCTTGAGCGAAATCATTGTAAGCGTGGTGATGATGTTGCCAAGGGTTTCCTGCTCCTGCCAGCTTGAAACCAAAGTCTCATTTTTCAAGAATTCTGGTTCAGATCTGTAGCCCATCCTTCTAGAGATCGTCTTTATGTCATCTTTTGTCAATGGCAGCCTGCCCTGTCGCTCGCAGCAGTTATGGCAGTCGGGCCAAAGGCACTTCCACAGGACGTAAAGGCGGTCCTTTGACAGCATCGGGATGTGGAATACGACCCCGTTGACATTCACTGGGGTGTCAACGACATCATCCCGTCTGCCAGTCTGGAGATCGTATAGTACTGGATCTATTTTCCATTTTTTGGCAAGAAGATCAAGTGCTTCTTGAACCGAGTTGTCCTGCAGCACTACGATAAATTATAAACCCGGCAGTTTAAACATACCTCACATGCTCAGCCCACAACACGAGCTGCCCGTTGAGGAAGAGCAGGTCATAAGGAGAAAGGGCAAGCATGCTTCTTCCACCGAGAACCGCAGGATGGTGTGGGAGAACGTGGTATGGCCGCTCATACTTGAAATCAACAGGTCTTACTTTACCCTAAAGGAATATCATACAAAGAGGAACGAATTTTGCAAGGCAAGTGGCATACTTCCGTCAAAGGTCGCCGGCGGCTTTGTTTCATTGCTGATAAAAGGCATTCTCACCAGAGACAAGAACATCTATTCCATTCACTACAGGCTCATACCCTACATGAGAAAAAAGGCGCCTCTTGAATACGGCCTTGTCATCCGCGAAGTAAACACTAAGCGTTAAAATATCCGGTCAGACAGCAGGTGGATGTAGCTCGTGTCAGCCCGGTCGAGTCCAGCTGGTTCAGTTGGGCGCCGAATCTAGTGGCCAATCTCCAAGGTTGAGGGCTAGGGATTTCAGGCTCTGGATCTAACTAGAGAAGAAACCTGGAGACAGCAGTTCGAATCTGCTCCGGGCTACCATTTCTTTTTCTCTATGCTTTTGGTCCTGCCTGCACGATATCTTTTGACACGTCGCCGAACTTTTCAAAGTTCTTGATAAACAATGTTGCCAGCCTCCTTGCGGCCGCATCGTACCTGTCCTTGTCGGACCAAGTGTTGCGCGGGTCGAGCACCTCGTCAGGTACCCCGGGGCACGATGTCGGCATGTCCAGATTAAAGATGTCATGGTGTTTGACTGGTACCTTGTCGATCTCGCCATTGAGTGCCGCAGAGACCATTGCCCTTGTGTGGGGGAGATTCATCCTCTTGCCTACTCCATATGGTCCCCCGGTCCAGCCGGTGTTGATGAGGTAAACTCGAGTGCCATGCTCAGTTATATTTTCCCCAAGCATCTTGGCGTATTCCTGTGCGTGGAGCGGCATGAAAGGCGCGCCAAAGCAGTGTGAGAACGTTTCCTTTGGCTCGGTGATGCCACGCTCTGTCCCAGCTAGCTTGCTCGTGTAGCCGGACATGAAGTGATACATCGCGCTTTCCTTGGTCAGCTTTGCAATTGGCGGCATGACCCCGAATGCGTCTGCAGTCAGAAACACGATCACTTTTGGGTGGCCGGTGACGCTCGGGATTATCGCGCCGTCGATGTAGTCAAGAGGGTACGCGACGCGCGTGTTTTCAGTAAGGCTCCCATCGTCAAAGTCCGGCTCCCTCGTGTTGTCGCGCATAACGACATTTTCCATGACAGAGCCAAAGCGTATTGCGTTCCAGATCTGCGGTTCTTTCTCCTCCTTCAGGTTGATGCACTTTGCATAGCAGCCACCTTCAAAATTGAACACTCCCGTGTCTGACCAGCCGTGCTCATCGTCGCCTACCAACCTGCGATCAGGGTCTGCAGATAGGGTCGTCTTGCCAGTGCCAGACAGACCAAAAAAGAGCGCGGTGTCGCCGACCTTGCCCACATTGGCAGAGCAATGCATCGGAAACACGCCTTTTCTTGGCAGGAGAAAGTTCATTATTGAAAACATGGCCTTCTTGATCTCGCCTGCATAAGAAGTGGAGCCGATAAGGACGATCTTTTTCTTGAAGTTAATGATTATAAAAGTCTCGGTCCTTGTGCCCTCTTCCTCTGGAATGGCGGCAAAATCGTCACATGAAATCAGTGTAAATTCTGGCTTGTAGTCTTCCAGCTCTTCTGGAGTCGGCCTGATGAAGAGCTGTCTTGCAAAAAGGTTGTGCCACGCCCTGTTGTTGATAACCCTTATCGGCAGCCTGTGATCAGAGTCTGCCCCCACAAAGCCGTCAAAGATAAAGAACTCCTTGTCCTCGACGTGCTTTCTCATCCTGCGGAATATCTTTTCAAAATTTTCTTCAGAAATAGGGTGGTTAACCTTGCCCCAGTTGACAGAGTTGTGAGTGACTTCATCGTCAACGATATACTTGTCGTCCGGCGACCTGCCGGTGAACTTTCCTGTCTTGACAGAGAGAGCGCCGGTGGAAGAGAGAATGCCTTCCTTTCTGGCAATTATCTGCTCGACCAATGACGGAACTGACAGATTGCGATGAATCCTGCCAAGCTTGATATCCATCTCTGCGAGCTGTGTCATAGGCTTTGCAGTTATAATCTTTGGGTTGTCTCCAACGAGCATATAATTCTACTACTGTCAGTATCGAGTAGGTTTAATGGATTGACGACAATAATAATAGAAGAGTACTCCTCCTATTTTTTGCCCCTGCAACTATCATCTGGTTCTGATGGATCTTTTCTTCACAACGGGAGTGCCGTAGCGGGATTTGAGTGTCGAGATGAAGCGGTTGATTTCGTCTGGCGTCAGCAGTACCATGTCCACATCGGGAGACAAGCTTTGTGTGAGTGAAAGCTGGTAGCTTAAAAAGATTTTTAGACTAATCACGCTCCATTTTAGCTTGGCCGGCAAAGTTTTAGCTGATAGCTGCCGGCAATGCGGGCGGGCGCAGCTATTGCTGCTTTAGCGCGTTTCTGATCTTTCCGGCTTTCTCTGCCAGAATGTCAAGGAACTCGGCAAATTCTTTATCGGTGGCATTTCTTTCAAGAGCGCGCCTTGTCTGGTAGTGGAACGAGTTGTAGATGCGCCCTATCGCGATGCCAAACGCAAAATCATCCTGACTGCCGACAGGGATGTGCCCGAGGCTTTGCTGGATCTTTGCTATTTCGTTCTTGCCAGAGATGGTTTCGTCTATCTTGGCAAGGATTGCCTTCTTTACGCGGGCATCCATTGGCAGTAAAGCCATAGGTGCAATATTAAAAGAATATGTGGTGTCAGTATCTTGTTTCCCGGCGCCCGCCACTGCCCCCACAATCGGTGCAGAGAACGCTTCCAAATCCATTGCAATTGAGGCATTTCTGCCAGCCCGGCACGGTCTTGCCAGAGCCGCCACAGGTAAAGCACGTCTTCCTCCCATTATTGCAGAAAGTGCATTTTTTCCAAGTTTGATTGCTTGACATTATTGTACATCTTGGTGGCAAGACACGGCTACTTCAAAGTATAGACAAATTATTAAAACAACCCATAGCGCGACGACTTGAGGTCAGACAGCAGGCTAAAGTGGATCTTGTCATCGACATTCTTCTTTTTCGTCTGCCCGTTGAGCCAGTTGACAAACTTTTGCTCAAGCGAGTCGCCCTTTACTTTCAAGACATCGCTTTCTGGCAGTTGCGCAAGTCGCATGACAACTGATTCGTTGATTGATAGAAGATAAAAATTCCAGCCAAAGGTGTATTCTGCAGAGCCAAGGTGGAAGTCGGATTCTTGCACATGGACTATTTTCAAGACTTCGCCTAAGATAGCTTCAATAATTCTGGCATCAGGCTCTGTCGATGCTGCCTGCATGAATATCCTACCAGAAACGGACTCGGCCATCATTGACTAATAGGCGCGCTTACTATTTCTGCTCTTTTATCATGCCGGATAGATCTATGCTAAAGAACTCTCTTAGTATCCCTATGTAGCTTTGCACCGGCGGCGGAACTTCGTCTTCGCATGCGACTCCCATATTCCACGCGTTTATCCATATGACCATGCCCTGCAGCATGTTGACAAAGCGGCGGTAGCTGTCTGGAACAACCTCGAGCGCATCGATGTATCGCTCTGCAAGAAGCCAGGCGGCCGTAAAGTCGATGCAATCGGTGTGGTAGATCGCTTTTATCTGCTGCTTTATTGACCTTGCCTGCTCGAACGGCTTTTTGCATACAAAGAACGGGAAATCAACCTTGTCGGGAATGGTCATGCCAAGGGGCGCCCAGATCGTTATGACTCTTGCTCCGTCCTTTAGCTTTTTCTTGAACCTCTTCATCATTTCGTCAACCATGTCAGGATCATGGAACCAAAAGAGCAGGACTGTTGCTTCAGAGATGTCTGCTTGTCTAATGTCTGAATTTATTATTTCAGCATTTTTGAAGCCGGCGATGTTCTTGCGCGCTCTGGCTGCAATTGCTTTTTTGATCTCTATGCCTGTTGATTTTTTCACGCCAAACTCTTTTGCGGCTATCGCAACGGCATTGCCTTCGCCACATCCAAGGTGGCAAAAGACGTCGCTTTTTTTCAGCTTTGCAAACTTGAATATCTTCCTGACGACATTGTCAGGTAGCGAAATAGAGTCGCCGCTGACTATTGATTGCGGCAGCGAAGAGAGCAGTTCGTCTATTTCCAACTGTGTACATGTTCAGTGCCGGATAATAAAAAGTAAGGTTTGTGCATAACTGATTATTATACCCGGCCGCGTCATAAGAAGGGTATGACGGTGCATGCAGAGATCAGCATCGTGCCAATTTCAAAAGGCCAAGATACGAGTATGAGCAAAGAAGTTGCTGCTGCATTTGACGCAATTCGCAAGATAAAAAATGTCAAAGCCACTCTTACGGCACTCGGTACGCAGATTGAAGCAAAGGATCTTGGGAGCGTGCTTTTGGCAGTGGAGGCAGCCCATCGGGCTGCAAAGTCTGCCGGAACCCGGCGTATCATATCCACTGTACGGATAGACGAGCGCCTTGACAAGGATCAGACGCTGCAGGACAAGATAAGATCAGTAAAGCAAAAGCTGAAGAAATAAGAAAACGCAGTTACACTTCTACGTACACTGTGCCGCTTTCCACGGTCACATTGTACTTGCCAAGCTCCTTCAGCTTTTGCGGAAACCATATCAGGCTGCCCGTGGTAACATCCCACTTGGCGCCATGCCAGGGACACGTCAGCTCTTTTCCGTTCAGCTCTCCTTCGTTGAGGTCAGCTCCTGCATGATTGCAAACGTTGCCGGTAGCGTAGAAGCTGCCGCCCACGTTTGCAACAAGAATTTCCTTGCCGCCGGCTGTCACATGGGTTACCTTGCCTTCACCAATGTCAGAAGCCTTTCCAACCATTACCTTTGCCATATTCAGGAAAAGTTTCATCAGGCATATTTAATTTCACCTGTCAGGGAACATCTGCTCGGAGAAGGTGGCAAGTTTTTTCAGCGCGGTCTTGCGCTCCTCCCGCTCTATTTCGGCGCCTTCAATTGCGCCATAGAGGTAGCGTATCGACTCGTCGTAGACCCTCCTTGCGACAGGATGCGGGACACCGTCCTTACCTCCGTGGGCAAAACTGTATTTCACAGGGTCCCTCCAAGACGCCCGGGCCCCGTAAATAAGCTCTGCAATGAGCGACAGTGCTCTCACTGTTGCGCCGCCAACTCCCTGAATTGCAAGCAGCTCTTCATAGTTTTTGGCTGGATGTCATAGATCCGCTTGAAAAGGTTCCAGTCAAGGCTGCGCGGCATTTCATAGTCTGCAAGCTCAACAGGATTATTGCCAAGCCACCGATCGAGCGTGTCTTTGGCAGTCAGCCGATAAACTGATGACTTCACATTATTCGTATCACTTTTTGCGATATCGACGCACACTTGCTGGTTTTCTTGTGAAATTGCAGCAGTCATGTCAAGTACTCTTTGGCTCTTGGTCGCGCATACTATCCCGGCGTGAGGTTCACGAGCAAAGTTCTGCATGCCGTCAGAGAGCCAGTGGTACCGGCGTGCCATTCTGGTGCCGGCGTTCATGCCCTGCTGGACCACTACCCAGCTGCCCTGCTTGTCAAAAAGTATGACGTGGTGATAAAGTGAATACCCGTCCTGCACCGCTGCGCTGTCCACCTTGGCTGCCATTCTGCTTGCGTACAATAGCGAATCGACTTTTGCAGACGACAGCCCAAAATTGTCCGCAAGGAGCGGGATGTCAGTCTTGGCCGACGTTGATTTTTTGCCTTTTCCGCCGGCAATCGAGATGCCATGGATCTCCGGCTTTATTGCCTGCTTTAGTATCCCGGTCACGACCGTGGTGACACCGGAAGAGTGCCAGTCAAAACCAAGCACGCAGCCAAAGGCCTGAAACCATAGCGGGTCTGAAAGTCTTCGAAGAAATTCCCGCTGCCCATACTCATCAATAATCACCTTTGACATTGCGCGGGACAGCCTTATCATCCGCCGCACCAGATATGCCGGCGCGTGGCCTGTGTGTAGCGGCAGGTTGATGGATGGCGCCCTTTGCAACCTACTCGCCTTTGAGAAAGAGCCTTAGCCTTTCCTTTGCTAGCGAGTCAACTGGTGTAAATCGGAGATGCAGCCCGCAACATGGGCAATGGCTATTTTCACACTTTAAGTAGACCTCGCACCTGCGGCAGTATCTCAGTCCTTTCTGGTAGGGATTTTGTATCCTGCCCCCGATAGGAACCAGTCTAACACATATGTTCTTGCAGGTCAAACAGGTCAGGCACAAGCCCGGTGCTTATAACCAAGCCAGCACCTGGGGGAGAGGGGGCCTATACAAATGTGTCAAACAACTCATGCTCGCTATCCGTATGGATGCGTTGCGCCATTATCCTGAATGGTTATACCGCCTTCATCAGGAGGCACAGCAGAGCCTTCTGGACGTGCAGCCGGTTTTCAGCTTCTGACCACACTACTGATGACGTGCCGTCAATCACTTCCGAAGTCACTTCCTGACCGCGCTTTGCGGGCAGGCAGTGCATAAAGATGGCGCCCTTTTTTGCAAGTTTCATGGTTTCAGAGCTGACCTGGTACTTTGGAAGGAACATGGCTTCCCTCGTGGCACGCTCGTCTTCCTTACCTATCGATATGAACGTATCCGTGACTACGACATCAGCGTCTTTTGCAGCCGCAGCAGGGTCTTCTGTTATCACAATGTCTGACCCGGTTTTTTTGCCCTCTTGCTTGGCAAGCATTACTACTTCTTCAAGCGGTTCATAGCCCTTTGGACAGGCGGCAGTCATACTGATGCCAGTCTTGGCGCAGCCAAGCATCAAGTCGTTGCAAACATTGTCACCGTCCCCAAGCCATGCAAGCTGCAACCCTTTCAGCTTTTTCTTGTGCTCCTGTATAGTCATGAGGTCGGCAAGGATCTGGCAGGGATGGAATGCATCTGAAAGCCCATTTATCACGGGAACCG
>Ga0070741_10017923_pt1 | contig 11556 bp, 8 predicted proteins | sample Coa_R1_4_FD_66440 | JGI IMG/M metagenome (GOLD analysis project Ga0070741, IMG submission 66440) | Surface soil microbial communities from Centralia Pennsylvania, which are recovering from an underground coalmine fire - Coalmine... | ecosystem: Environmental > Terrestrial > Soil > Unclassified ...
TTGAATTGTCACGCCGCCGATCTTACGCGCGCGACGAAGGCGTGCGCTTCCGTCTGCAGGGCGGCGGCCTGACGACTGAGATCGGAAACAGCCGAGAGTATCTGCTGCGCGCCGAGCCGAGTGCGGCTGGCGAAATCGCTTGCGCCCGCAACCGTGCCGGCCAGCTGGCGCGTACGGCTCGTCGCACCATCGATGCTTTCCGCAATTCTTTTCGTTGCCTCGCTCTGCGTGCCGACGGAGCCGGTGATGGCCTGGGCTACCGCGTCAACCCGAACGATAGCCTCCGAAATCGACAATGTGGCCTCCCTGACCCGTCCGATCAGGCCGACCACCGCGTCGGTACGATCCTGGATGCTCGTAAGCGCCTGGGTCGTGCGCGCGGCCAGTATCTTGACCTCCTGCGCCACGACGGCGAAGCCACGGCCGGATTCTCCGGCGCGCGCGGCCTCGATTGTAGCGTTGAGCGCGAGCAAATTGGTCTGGCTGGCGATGGCGTGAATCATGGCGGTGACTTTCTCGATATCTTTCATCACCGGGTTCAGGCTGTCAGCATTCGTCGCCGCCGCATCGGCCCGCCGCGTGGCCTCGGTTACCACCTCCACCGCGTTGGCCAACTGCCGGTCGATGTCCTGCATCGACATCGACAATTCCTCGATCGCGGTGGAGACAGTTTGCGCCGTGACGCTGTTCTCTTCCGCGACCGCTGCAGCCGCGCGGGCATAACGGCCCGACTCTTCCGCAACGTCATTCATTGAATGGGCGAAGCGGTCCAGCTCGGTCGCCGACTGGGCCAGCGCTGTCGCCACCGTCAGCACCTTTTGCTCGAAATTGCGCGCGAACTGCTCGATCGCCTCGCGCTTCTCGGCCTGCGCCTGCGCGCGCGCCTGCTCGCGTTCTGCTTCCGCAGCCTTCAGAGCCGCGGTGTTGTCCCTAAATACAAGCACCGACCGGGCGATCGTGCCGACCTCGTCGCTTCGTCGCAGGCCCTCGATCGAGACGTCGAGCTGTCCCTGGACGATCTTGTGCATGACAACGGCCAACTGCTTCAGCGGATGTGACACCACGCGATGCGCGAGCAGCATCGCGGCGATCATCGTGAAGATCGTGCCGCCCACCAGAACGGCAACCAGGATTCTGTAAATCCTTGTTTTGCTGTCGGTCGCCTGCGCCATCATCATTTTCGTCTCGCCGCCCAGGATGTCGATCAGGCGGTTCATGCTTGTGCTGGCGTCGGTCAGCGCGGGGTCGAAGCGAAGATCGAGCGTTGTCTTCACGGTTTCCTGATCGCCTTTTTTAATCATGGCGTGAATCGAGCCGGCGATCGACTCGACGAGATCGAGCCGGCGCAGCATCCCGTCGACGTCCTCGCGGCGATCGGGAAGGTAGTCGATCACGCCGTTCAGCCATGCCTTTGCGGCGATATAGCGGCCGACGCGCTCGTCTGCGGCCTCGCGAATGATGTCGGCATCTTTCGTGCTCGCCATCTTGTAGGTCGCAAGGCCGAGCGACTCCACGGAGATCTTGGCTTCCGTCAGCGTCATCCGGACTGGCTCGACCTTTTCCGTGACGAGCAGGTTGATGTTGTCGATCTCGTGCAGGCTGCGCAGGCAGAACCAGTTTGCCGCAGCCGACATCATTGCCAACAAGCCGATCAGCACCACCGCCTTTGCAGCAATGGGCAATTGAAAGGGGGTCAAACGGAGCATGAGAGCCTTGGATTTTGCAGCACTCTGGAATTAGCCGCGAATTGTTCTTGCCTCCTTAACGGACGCCTGATGTCACACATATTTTTCGGCATACGCTGTGTCGGCTGGACCGAGATCAAGAGCATTCACGGGACTGTCATAAAAGTCACACAGTCTGTCGGCGTTATTGTTCAAACTCTTCAAATGAAAATGCTTTGCAGTGCCTCGACGAAGTTGACGACACAGGCGCGTCAGGAACTGTGAAACGAGCGATGTCCGCTTTGGGTCAGAAACGGACTGTGGGATTGGCGCCGACCGATCACTGCACGTTGCGCGGGGCGCTTTCGGAAGATTTGGCCGTTCTCCAAAGTCTATTTTCTCTAGGACTCTGTACCGTCGCGCAGCGGCGTGGCGGTGGTGGTGTTGATCAGCCCTGCCTGATTAAAGGCGGCCGCGATGCGGGAGATGGGTTGGGGCGAGGGTTATTGGCAGGTCGGTTACGTTGCCGGGCGTCCTACAGTGTGAGGTATTTCACATTCGGTAATTGTGTTTATCCGTAACATTGATCGTCAAGCTGGGGGCTTGCCGATGAGATCAGACAAGATTTGGGAATTGATCAGCAATACCTACGACAACGTAGCGCTCGCATTGTACGCAATCGGTTTCGCCTTCATCGTTTACTTGGGCGTTTTCGTGATCCCGATGATTCCTAGTCTCAGAGAGCAGTATCTGAGAACCAGGGCACGAGACATTGCCGGCGAGAATGCGCTCTACTGCGAAAAGCTAAATATGAAAACAGGAACGCAGGCATTCAACGATTGCTTGCTCGTTCTGGGGGATTTTCGTCTGAAGGTAGAGCAGCGCATCTACAAGGAGATCGACGATTTCTAGATTTATAACTTTATCGCGAAGCTGACCGAGACAGGGAATCCCTTCGCTACCCCGCCACCGATCAAAGTTTAACGACGTCAACCACGGCCTGGGCGAAGGCCTGCGGGGCCTCCTGTGGCAGGTTGTGCCCGATGCCGCCGGGGATCGTCCGATGCTCGTATTTGCCTGAGAATTTTTTTGCGTAACTACTCGGGTCCGGGTGTGGTGCGCCATTGGCATCGCCTTCGAGGGTAATGGTCGGCACCGTGATGACCGGGAATTTGGCAAGGCGCGTTTCCAGGTCGGCATATTTCGCCTCGCCTTCGACTAAGCCAAGCCGCCACCGGTAATTGTGAATAACGATGGCAACATGGTCGGGATTGTCGAAAGCAGCGGCGCTGCGGTCGAACGTGATATCGTCGAACTGCCACTTCGGTGAGGCGAGCTGCCATATGAGTTTCGAGAACTCGCGCCGGTATTTGTCGTACCCCGACTGCCCGCGCTCCGTAGCGAAATAGAACTGATACCACCACTCGAGCTCGGCCTTCGGCGGAAGGGGTGTCTTGCCGGCTGCCTGGCTTCCGATCAGGTAGCCGCTCACGGACACGGTGGCCTTGCATCGCTCTGGCCAGAGCGCCGAGACAATGTTGACGGTTCGCGCTCCCCAATCAAAGCCAGCGAGCACGCCGTTCGGGATCCCGAGGGCGTCCATGAAAGTGATTGTGTCTACTGCGACCGCCGAAGGTTGCCCATTGCGGACTGTGTCGTTCGAAAGAAAGCGCGTTTCACCGTACCCGCGCAGAAAGGGTACGAGTACACGGAACCCCGCCGCCGCCAGTAACGGTGCGACATCGACAAAGCTGTGGATGTCGTACGGCCACCCGTGCAGAAGAATAACCGGTGGACCGTCAACCGGTCCGGCTTCGGCGTATGCAACTTTTAGAACGCCAGCGTCGATCTGCTTCAGCGGCGCGAACGATGTGTGCGTTCCGGACTTCACTGCGGGAATCGCCGTTTTCGCGGATTGCGCGTCAGCTGCCGGTACCATGCCAAGTTGGGCTGCGGCAGCGGTTGCAGCTGCGGTGCCGATAAAGCGGCGTCGATCCTGGTTGATGTTGTCCATAGCTTACTCCGGTCCACGGCAGTGCTTCTGCAACCATCCTGGTGTCAGTGTGGCGTCAGTACGCCTCCGGCGAGCGATGAGCGTCGCCGCCATTGCACCCGGCAACGTGCTTCATCTTTTTCCGTAGGTGGTGAAAACGTAATCCTTCTTCGCCACGATCGTGTGGCACGCATATCCGCAATCAGTCCCCGTACCCTCGGGTTTGAATGTGTCGGACGCTGCGTCATAATTGAATTGGGCGTATCCCCAGTTGCCGGTCTTCGAAAATCTCTTGCTGTCACGAGCCATGAAATCGATGTCATGCAGGTTGTCCGGCACTGTTGTTGGATCGGGGGCCTCCGCGCTCTTTTTTGCCTTCCAATGGACTTTTGCCATCTTGGAGCCGTCCGGGAATGGCTTGCCGTTGCCGGGGACGCCGGCGCGGTAGGCCTTGATCATCACGGGATTGGCAACGATCACCTCGATCAATTCCCCGGCCTGACTTACAGCCACGGTCGCCCAGTCCTCGAATCCTTTGAACTCGGAGAATGCGAGTCCATTGGGCACTCTGACTGTGTATTTATCCCTTGTAGAAGTGGGCTCTCCCGAAACGACAGCCATCAGCGCCGTAGTAGCGCCGCCCACGGCGATTGCTGTGGCCACGCTGATCAAAAAGTGGCGTCCCCGGTTGGTGAGCTCGGAGCTTGGTCGCCTGATCATTGTGGCCCCCATTGCTTGGTTGACTTAAGCGGAATTCGAGCGGCACAGCGGTTCGTACGCGGCCCGCAACCCGGCGCCGAAAGCTCACGCTGTTCCGCACGACGATGCGCCGTCAAATCGTAAGCGGACCGATGATCAAGAGCCGTTCGTGAGGGGACTAAGACAAATTGTGCCGCGACATTGTGCCACTTGGCACGGACGGCATGGAACACTTTTACGTGTTCGCTGCTCAAAATTTATGCAGATATTGTTTCATCGTTGTTGTGCAGTTTTATTTGCGCCTCGCCACAAAACTGCATTGTTCGCCGATGAGCGTCCTCAATGATAGCCTTCGCCTTCATTCAGTGTTCCGCCGAAGATCCAGTAGATAAAAATTGTGTAGCCGAGAATGATCGGAAGCATCACGAGCGTGCCCATCAGCATGAAAACCTGGGTAGGGGGCGCTGCTGCCGCCTGCCAGATCGTCAAAGACGGGGGCACCAGGTAAGGGAAGTTCGAGATCAAAATCCCGAGATAGCCCAGCAGAAAAAGCCCGACGGCCGCGAAGAACGGAAGCATGCTGTGTTCCGCGTTGAGGGCGCGCCATGCGGCGAACGCAACGAGCGCGGTAGCGGCCGGCACCCACCAGAAAAACAAAATATTCGGCAGCGAAAACCAGCGTAGGGCGACACGCTCGAAAGCAAGTGGCGTCCACGCGCTGACGATGATCATGAAAACGATGACCGCGGGCAGTAGTACCCTGGCTTCAGCCATCGACCGCTTTGCGACGCTGCCTCCGGCTTTCATGATCAGCCATGTGGCTCCAAGGAGAGCATAGCCGGTGATCAGCCCCAGACCGCACAGCACGGCAAACGGCGTTGCCCAATCGAAGGGCCCCCCCGCGAAGGCACCGTTCTCCACCTTAACGCCCTGAATAAGACCGCCCAGAATCAGTCCCTGGCAGAAAGCGGCAACCGCCGACCCTCCCGCAAACGCAAAAGTCCAGTAGCGCTTGCTCGTCAGCGCAATCCAGCGGAACTCGAACGCGACCCCACGAAATACCAGCGCCAGCAGCATGACAATCACCGGCAGATAAAGGGCCGGCAGGATGACCGAATAGGCCAACGGAAACGCGACCATCATTCCGGCGCCACCGAGGACAAGCCAGGTTTCGTTGCCATCCCAGAATGGCGCGACCGAATTCATCATCTGGTCACGTTCGCTGTCCGTCGCAGCGAATGGAAACAGGATTCCGATGCCCAGATCGAAGCCGTCGAGGATGACGTACATCGCCACCGCGAATCCGATTATTCCGGCCCAGATAACCGGCAAGTATGCTTCCATGACGCAACCTCGCTCGATGATTTTTCCTGCCACGGCGCCTATTGCCGGGCCCCGGCGAGGACGTCGTGACCGTCGTCACGATTGGAAAAGGTGAGCCGCGGCGCCGTTCCGGCGCCTGAAGACGGCATCGAAAAGTCCTGCGGGCCGCGCACGATCAAGCGGTTGATGTAATAGATGCCCATCGCGAACACGATTCCGTAGACCAGCACGAACAGCACCAACGTGGCGGTCACCGTATGCGCAGCGAGTGGCGAGGCCGCATCGGCGGTTCGCAGGACGCCGTACGCGATCCAGGGCTGCCGGCCGGTTTCGGTGACAATCCAGCCGGAGATCACCGCAACGAAACCGGTCCACCATGTGTATTGGAGCGGCCACAAATACCACCGCGCGCCGAACAGGCGACCACGCCACCACAACCAGGCGCCGGTCAAGCCGGCCAGGATCATCAGGAGTCCGATACCGACCATGATCCGAAAGGCAAAGAACGGTGGCGCGACAGGTGGACGATCGCCCGGCGCCACGCTTTTCAGCCCTGGAAACAGGCCATTCCAGCGGTGCGTGAGAATGAGCGACGCGCCATTTGGAATCGTCAATGCGAAGGAGTTTGTTTCGGACGTCTCATCGGGCCAGGCAAACAGCACCAGATCGCCCGGCCGGTCCCCGTCCCAGTGTGCCTCGATCGCAGCGATTTTCAGTGGCTGGTATTCAAGCGTATTGAGGCCGTGTTGATCGCCGATGACGAGCTGCAGCGGCGCAGCGATGGTGGCGAAACCGATGGCCATGCGCACCATCGTGCGCCCGTGCTCAAGATGTGTTCCGGCGAGCAGATATCTTGCTCCGACGGCGAGGACGACAAATGCGGTCGTCAGATAAGACGCCGTCACCATGTGGGCGAGCCGATAAGGGAAGCTCGGATTGAAGACGATAGCGAGCCAGTCGAGCGGATAGGCGACGCCATCGCGCATTTCGAATCCGGCCGGCGTCTGCATCCAGCTGTTCGCCGACAATATCGTAAAGCTTGAGAGCAGTGTACCGAACGCGACCACGATCGCGGAGAAGGTGTGCAGCCATGGCGGCACCCGATCCCATCCGAACAGCAGCAAACCGAGAAATGTCGCTTCGAGAAAAAAAGCGATCAGAACCTCGTAACCGATCATCGGCCCCACGACATTTCCGAGGACGGCCGAGAATCGACTCCAGTTGGTGCCGAACTGATAAGACAGGACAATCCCGGACACGACGCCCATGGCGAAAGATACGGCGAAGATCCTGGTCCAGAATCGTGCCAGCAGGCGATAAAACTGCCTGCCGGTGCGCATCCACATGACGCAGAGCGTTGCGATGTAGGCCGAGAGTCCGATCGTGAACGTCGGGAAAATAATATGAAAAATGATCGTGAAAGCGAATTGCAATCGCGAAACGAGGACGAGGTCGTGATCCATTAAGTCAATCCTCAGACGAGGCGAGATGAGAAGCCGGCATCAGTCCGTTCACTCAGGGGCGATCGGGCCAGAGAGCTGACGCCTGGCAACCTCCGTTTTTGCCAGCTGTTCCTCAAACCAGAGATCGTGGTGCTCCCGGGCCCAATTGAAGTCGACCTCGCCGGTTCCCATCGCCTCGAACGCGCCCTCCATCCCAAGCGTGCCGATATAGATGTGAGCGAGGATCAGAGCGACGAAGAGGACGGCGACCAGGCTATGGATCACTTGCGCGATCTGCATTCCGGCGATGTTGGTGACATAGAACGGGAAGAGGAGAAGATAACCGGATACCGAAAGTGCGATCCCCGCTGCGAGAGCTCCCCAGAACACCAACTTCTCACCGGCGTTGAACCGACGTGCCGGCGCGTGCCTCGACCTGATAAATCCACCGCCCCGCTTGAGCCACTCGATGTCGATCCGGTCGGGGATATTGTCCTTGACGAAAATCACCGCAATCAAAGTGAGGCCGACGACGAATGAGAAACTCACGTAGTTGTGCGCGTACTTTGCTGCCTGTGAGAACGCACTGAAAGCCTCGTTGCCGACCAGCGGCAATAACAGCAGTTTCCCGAAAGTGATGTTCAACCCCGAAATGGCGAGAATCACGAACGAAACCGCCGTCAGCCAGTGAGCGAAACGCTCAAAAGCGGTAAATCGCAACAGTGTGCGGCCTGATCGCCCGGCGGTGATCCGAAGCCGCCCAATGACGAAATAGCCCCCCGCAAGCACGGCGAGCATGCCGACGATCACGATCGCACCGAACCTGTGCAGTGTGACCTCGTGAAAGTGGTCCCACAACCGTCCGGCAGGCTGAATGAGGACGCGCTCCCGCTCGTTGGGCTGGTCGATCTGACCTTCAATTCGCGGGGCTTGTCGCAGCAAAGTCTGCTCGCTCACGACATTTGCCTCGGGATTGACTATTGAATCCTGATGCTGGGCGCAGGCTGGCGCCGTGATTGCGATAAATCCGGCAGTTGCAACGGCGCCGAGGATCAAACGTGTTCGTATCGGCAACTTCTTCATGGCACCCGTCCTGCGCGCTTACACGGCGATGTCTTCACGATACGCAGTCATCCACCCCCAGGCGCCGGAACCGTATCCACGCGCGCTCACGCGCTCCCTGTAAATCTGCGCGATGACCTCGCCGTCACCGGCAAGCAGCGATTTGGTCGAGCACATTTCGGCGCAGAGCGGTAATTTTCCCTGCAGCAAGCGGTTGGATCCGTATTTTTTGAATTCCTCGGCGCTGCCCGGCACCTCGGCTCCGCCGCCGCCTGCGCAAAATGTGCATTTGTCCATCTTTCCGCGGGATCCGAAGTTGCCGACCTTGGGATACTGTGGCGCGCCGAATGGACAGGCGTAGAAGCAGTAGCCGCAGCCAATGCACAGATCTTTTGAATGGAGCACGACGCCGTCGTCAGTCGAAAATATGCAGGTCACCGGGCAGACCGAAGCGCAAGGAGCATCCGAGCAGTGCATGCAGGCCATGGAAACCGAGCGCTCTCCAGGCTTGCCGTCATTAATGGTGACAACACGTCTTCGGTTGATGCCCCACGGCACCTCATTCTCGTTTTTGCAGGCGGTGACGCAAGCGTTGCATTCAATGCATCGGTCGGCGTCGCACAGAAACTTCATTCGTGCCATTGAATTCCTCACGCGGCCTTGATTTGGCAAAGGGTTGCTTTTGGTTCCTGCATGCCGGTTACCGGGTCAAAACCGTACGTCGTAAGCGTGTTCGCGCTCTCGCCGAGCACGATCGGATCAAACCCCTTGGGATACTTGCCGCGCTGGTCGACACCCTGGAACCACCCGGCGAAGGAGTAAGGCATCCACGCGACGCCCCTCCCTATGCGCTCGGTGATCAGCGCTTTCATCTTTGCTCTTGAGCCGGTCTCGGCGCCCATGACCCAGACCCAGGAGCCGTCTTTGATGCCACGCTCGAGTGCGTCGGCCGGATTGATCTCGACGAACATGTCCTGCTTGAGTTCGGCGAGCCACTTGTTGGAGCGGGTTTCTTCGCCCCCACCTTCGTATTCGACCAACCGCCCCGAAGTCAGGATGAGGGGAAATTGTTTGGCGATGCTTCTCTCAACCGCCGCCCTCTGTACGCTGAAACCGATATTGGGGACGCGGAATTGCATGGCGTCCGGCAGCGTCGGGTATTTCGCGACAAGGTCCGGGCGTGGCGTGTAGATCGGTTCGCGATGGACAGGGACAGGATCCGGCAGGCTCCAGGCGACCGCGCGCGCCTTGCCGTTGCCGCAAGGCGAGCAGCCGTGATCAATTGCCACGCGCTGGATACCGCCGGAAAGGTCCGTCGACCAGGACACTGCGTCGGGATTGGCAGGGTTGACGTTGTTGATGACCGCCAGCTCGGCTTCGGTCAGGTCCTTGTCCCATCCTAGCTTCTTGAGCACGCCCAGCGTGAACTCCGGATAGCCGTCCCTGATCTCGGAGCCTGCTGAATACGAGCCGTCGGCGAGCAAGCTGACGCCGTTGCGCTCCACACCGAACCGGGCCCGGAAAGTGCCGCCGCCTTCTTTAACGGGCAGGTTGGTGTTGTAGAGGATGGGAGAGCCGGGATGCCTGAATTCCGGCTTACCCCAGCACGGCCACGGGAGCCCGTAAACATCGCCGCCGACCTCCGCGGCGTCCCTGGGGGCGCGCAGCGTCGTTACGTCGAATTTTGCCTGATTGCGCATGTGCGCCTTGAGTCGCTCGGGTGACTGGCCGCAATAACCTGTTGACCAGCCGCCGCGGTTGATCTCGCGCAGGATGTCCTCGGCGGACACGGCGCCATTCTCGACCTTGATGTGCTTGAACATCTGATCGGCAAAGCCGAGCTTGCGGGCAAGCAAGTACATAATGTCGTAGTCGTTCTTGCACTCAAAGATCGGTTCGACGATCCGCTCTCCCCATTGCAGCGATCGGTTGGAAGCCGTGCGTGATCCGTCCATTTCGAAACTGGTGCAGGCCGGCAACAGATAGATGTCGTTCTTGCGTTCGGAGAGCACCGACCAGGTCGTCGGATAGGGGTCGCACACCACCAGGAGATCGAGCTTTTCGATGCCTTTCGCCGCCACCGGCATGCGCGCAATCGTGTTGGCGTTATGGCCCATGACGAACATGGCCTTGAGGGTGTCAGGCTGGGCAACCTGGTCCTTTGGCAGCAAGGTGGCATCGAACCAACGCGTGCTCGGGATGCCGGGCGTTTCCATGAGCTTCTTGCTTGCGAAACGGCCGGCCATCCAGTCGTAATCGACATCCCACACGCGGCACCAATGCTTCCACGCGTTCTGGTCAAGGCCGTAATAAAGCGGCAGAGTCACGACATCGAGACCAAGATCGGTCGCCCCCTGGACGTTGGTATGGCCGCGGAAAATATTTGCGCCGGCGCCGCTGACGCCGACATTGCCGGTCGCAAGCACCAGGATGCAGCTGGCACGGACGTTTGCGGTTCCGACCGTGAATTGGGTCTGCCCCATCGCCCAGATCAGGGTTGAGGGCCGCTGCTTGGCAAACATCTCGGCGACGCGCCTGACTTGCGCTTCCGGCAGCCCGGTGACGCGCTCGACTTCTTCGGGCGGCCACTTGTCGACTTCCTTGCGGATGTCATCCATTCCGTAAACACGTTGACGGATGAATTCCTTGTCCTCCCAGCCGTTCTTGAAGATATGCCAGAGCATGCCGTATATCGTCGGAATGTGAGTTCCTGGCCGAACGCGAACGTATTCGGTTGCATGGGCCGCTGTACGCGTCATCCGGGGATCAATGACGATCATGTTGGCCCGGTTGAGCTCCTTGCCCTCGAGGATGTGCTGCAGCGATACCGGGTGTGCCTCGGCCGGATTGCCTCCCATGACCATGATCGTCCTGGCGTTTCGGATATCGTTGTAGCTGTTGGTCATTGCGCCATACCCCCAGGTATTGGCGACACCCGAGACTGTGGTGGAATGGCAAATGCGCGCCTGATGATCGGAATTATTGGTTCCCCAGAAGGCGGCGAGCTTGCGATTGAGATAGGCCGCTTCGTTGGTGAACTTGGCGGATCCCAGCCAGTACACCGAATCCGGTCCCGACTTCCGGCGGATTTCAATCAGCCTGTTGCCGATCTCATCAATGGCCTGATCCCAGGAAATCCGGTTCCATTTGCCGTCGACGAGTTTCATCGGATAGCGCAGCCGGCGAGGAGTCAGCACGTCGTCACGGACTGCGGCACCCTTGCAGCAGTGTGAGCCGCGATTGATCGGGCTGTCCCAGCCCGGCTCCTGACCGATCCACGCACCGTTCGCAACTTCGGCGATTACGGTGCACCCGACCGAGCAATGAGTGCAGAGATTTTTGCGAACGGTGATTGCGGCTTTCGGAGGGGGCG
>Ga0070741_10017924_pt1 | contig 11556 bp, 10 predicted proteins | sample Coa_R1_4_FD_66440 | JGI IMG/M metagenome (GOLD analysis project Ga0070741, IMG submission 66440) | Surface soil microbial communities from Centralia Pennsylvania, which are recovering from an underground coalmine fire - Coalmine... | ecosystem: Environmental > Terrestrial > Soil > Unclassified ...
ATGTCCCTGCTGTCCTCAGTCGAGACGGACAACTGGGTGTGGTTCGAGGAAGAGCTTGCTTACGACAACGCCCGATTGTCCCAGGCCTTGATTGCTACAGGCGCAGCATTGGGCGTCCGCGCCTATTGTGCTGCGGGCTCGCGAACCCTGCGTTGGCTCACGTCGCAGCAGACCTCCAGCAGCGGTCTCTTCCGGCCTGTGGGCTCGGATAGTTTCCGCCATCCGCGCAAGCCCCCTCGGCCATTCGATCAGCAGCCCGTTGAGGCGACTGCGGCTATCTCGGCCGCACTGGAAGCATGGCGTGCGGACGGCGATGCGCGATGGCGAGACGACGCCGCACGCGCCTTTGCATGGTTTCTCGGCAGCAATGATCTATCTGTGCCGCTCGTAGATCTCGAGACGGGGAGCTGTCGCGATGGATTGCATCCGGACCGCGCGAACGAGAACCGAGGTGGCGAATCGGTCGTGTCCTACCTTCTGTCGCTTACGGAAATGAGGCAGATCGCACGCATGGATCGTGATCGAGCGTACCCCGCCCAGATCCGGGAATCGCGCGCGTGAGCCCCTGTTACTTCCTCCCAGTCACTCCGAGAAGGTCTTGTCACTAACCAAACTTTTGCAGCGGCAGGGCCCGTATCTGCACCCGAACCCCGCACGGGTCGTGGTACGCCAATTCAAGCCGGCGACGGAACCACGCGACCTCAATCCGACGGACAAGTCGCGAGCAAACCACATCGTCGAGCGGGTGCTCGCACTCGACTCCGAAACCGCCGCCGCCCAGCTAGCGGAGGTCCTCGAGAACTTCGAGGGACGGCACCGGAATCTCGTGGACCTATTCGAAGCGCGCGCCAATGACATGGAAGAGGCCATCGCGGCACACGTGAAATTTACGAAGGAACAGCGGCGGCTCATCGGGGCCTACTTTCTTCACGAATACTCCTTCGAGGCGGCCGCACTATTCAATCCGAGCCTCGTTGCGCACTTCGATCAAATCGGTGCATCCGCACACGGCCGGCGCTTCATCTTGAGTGTGCGCGCGGTCGGCGAAGGGCACGTCTCTTCCCTGACCTTTCGATCAGGCTTTATCGCGGACGATGGGACCGTGACGCTCGATCCTACAGCCCGCCTTGCGTCCATTCCAAAAGTGATCCGTCGAGTTCCGGGTGAGAATGGCGACGAAGTCGACCTGGCCTTTTCGACAGACGAAGACCTCAGCGAGAGAGTGATCTTCCCAGTCACCGATGCTCAATCCAACGGGATCGAGGATGCGCGCTTCGTGACGTTCGACACGGGGACGGAAACGATTTTCTACGCGACGTACACCGCCTACAGCGGCAGAGCGATCCGGTCAGAACTGCTCGAGACTCGAGACTTCATATCGTTCAAGATGGTTCCTCTGAAAGGCTCCGCGGCAAAGAACAAGGGAATGGCCCTGTTCCCGCGCCGGATCGGTGGCCAATACGCCATGATCGGGCGACAGGACAACGAGAATCTCTATCTCATCTACTCGGACGACCTGCACACCTGGAACGGTGGCATCCCCATTCTGAGACCCAAATTTCCCTGGGAGTTCGTGCAGATGGGAAACTGTGGCTCGCCGATCGAGCTCGACGAGGGGTGGCTCTTGTTGACCCACGGAGTGGGGCCCGTACGGAAGTATTCAATCGGTGCGGTCCTGCTGGATAAGGGGGATCCTTCGCGAGTTCTTGCGCGCACGCGCGAGCCGCTGGTGCGACCTGATCCGTTGGAGCGCGAAGGATACGTCCCCAACGTGGTCTACACGTGCGGAGCCATGCGGCATGGCGACCGGCTCATCCTTCCCTATGCCATTTCCGATACGTTCTGCAATTTCGCGTCCGTCGGGATTCCCGCGCTGCTGAACGGCATGGAACGCTGATTCGCGACATCATTGAGTTCCAAGACGGCGGGGTCAGCCTGACATCACCGATCTTGTTGTCCACTGCCGGCGCGACATGGCAAGCACGAGCCATGCCCCCACCCGAGTGGCTGCTCCAGGCCTGACCGAAGTGGCGCCGCCAACGAATCGAGCATCGATTCACTCGGGTACACACGCTTTATCTTGCTTTTGAAATCCGTCGACGCAACGCCACTCGTTACCGGAGTAGTCGATGTAACCGTTGGGTGGGATATTCAACGCCACGCAAGCCGAAGGTCCCTGTCGAAACCCGCGCTCGCACAGCCATCCAGTGCCATCGCTATCCAGGTAGCCGTTCGCCGGAACGGCGATGGCGAGACAAGCTTCGCCCTGTTTGCTGAAGCCCCGCTCACACCGCCAGTCATCTCCCGCTGCCGTAAGGTACCCGTCGGGCGGCACCTTTACGCTCACGCAACGCTCACCAACAACGTGAAAGCCGCGCTCACACTCCCATTGCCGCCCGTAATGGGAGTCCGCCAGATACGCGTTGGCCGGCAGAATGACGGGCGCGCACGCCTCGCCCACCTTGTGGTATCCACGGTTGCATCGCCAGCCGCCGTGATCGAGCCAGGCATCGCCCAGATAGGCGTTTGCAGGCAGTTTGATCTTCACGCACCGCTGCTCGACTCTTGCGAATCCGCGGTTGCAATCCCAGCCTGTGCCGGAGGAGTCGAGATATCCGTCAGCCGGCGCGCTTACCAATTCACAGTGCGCGGCAACCCGCCGGTAGCCCCGCACGCAATCCCAGCCTCCGCCAAACGCGCTCGCACGAGCGTTGTCCGGCATGACGCCTTCAGCACGCACCGGCGTAATGACCCCGCAGGCGACGTTCAATGCCGCACCGAGCAACAGGCACGTGCCCAATCTGTCTGCTATCCATCGCGCTCGCATGGCCACCTGCCCTCTCCTATCACGGTTATGGAGTCAGGCTCAGTGTGCGCCTCATCTCAACTGATAGATACCTAAATCGCTCTTGCTGCGCGTTATTCTGATCGCGGAATCAAACTACCGATGGAGGCGCCGTGAGACGGCCACGCGGGCCTCGGTTCGGCAACAAGCGCGCGGAGTTCAGGATAAAAGTGAGCTCGGAGGCTACGTGAATGAAGGCCGCCAGCAACGGATTGAGCAGACCGAACCCGGCAAGCACAATTCCGAGCGTATCCACACCTATCGTGCCCACGAAATTCGCCCAGATGATCCCGCGAGTCCGGCGCGCCACCTGGAGTGTTTCGGCGAATTTGAGCAGGTCATTCCCCAGTAATACGACATCCGCGCTTTCACGCGCGACATCCGTGCCCGAGCCCATCGCTACACCAACATGGGCCGCGACGAGAGCCGGAGCGTCGTTGATGCCATCGCCAACCATGGCCACCGTGCGCCCGTCCGCAACCAGCTTCTTGATGCGCTCGAGCTTGTCTTGCGGCAGCAGCTCGGCGAACACCTCGGCAATGCCTAACTCACGACCCACGACCTGAGCGACGGCGGCGACGTCACCGGTCAAAAGAACGGTTTTGATGCCCAGACTGTGAATCGTGCCGATGGCCTGCGCCGCTTCCGGGCGAGCGCGATCCGCGATGACGATAGCGCCCAACAATCCACCGTCACGTGCAACAAAGACTGACGAAGCTCCCGGGTGTTGCGCCAGGAGGCCCTCGGGAATGTTGACTCGGTGCTCGCTCAGCAGCGCCCGGTTGCCAACCAGCACGCGCGCTCCAGCCACCCGGGCATCGATGCCCTGACCGGGCGTATAACGGAAGGTCTCCGGCTCGACGAGCGGGCGGCCCAACTTGCGCGCGTGCGCCACAATCGTCTTGCCTAACGGATGTTCCGAGCGCAACTCGGCCGAAGCGGCCGCATCGAGCAACGCCTCCTCGCTGCCCCCGCTGGCGACAACGAGTGCCCGGATCTCGGGTTGTCCATAGGTCAGCGTGCCGGTTTTATCGAGCACGACCGTGTCGACCCGGCCCAATTGCTCGAGGAACAAGCCACCCTTGATGATCGCCCCGGCGCGGGCAGCGCGGCCGATCGCGCCGAGAATGGCGAGAGGGGTTCCGGCAGCGATACCGCATGCTCCCGCGACGATAACGACTGAGATCGTCGAGCGGATGTCGCGTGTCAGGGCGTAGGTCAATACCGCCGCCGCGAGCGCGAAATAAACCAGATAACCCGCCAACCGGTCCGCAAGCCGCTGGACCGGGGCGCGCGAGCGCTCGGCCTGCTCGACGGCCTCGATGATCTTACCGTAGCTCGTATCGCGCCCCAGGCGTTCAGCACGTATTTCCAACGCACCCGACTGGTTGATGGAGCCGGCGAACACCTTCGCCCCCGCAGTCTTCTCAACCGACATCGACTCCCCGGTGATCCGCGCCTCGTCGACGAACGAATCACCGGAGACGACCGTCCCATCCACGGGGATCCGTCCCCCGGGGTTGACCAACACCGCATCGCCGACAGCCAACGAGGTCGCCTCCACTTCCGATATGGCGGTACCGCGGCGGACCGCCACGACAGGCGGTAGGAAATCCAACAAGTCACGAATGGCGTGACGTCCTCGCGAAACCGTCAAGCCTTCGAGGACCTCGGCAACCAGTACGAAGAGCGTGATGACCAGGGCCGTGAAGAACTCCGAAATAGCGGCGGCCGCGATGATGGCGATGGACATGGAAAGCTCCATGGTCATGCGCTTCTCGAGGAGGTTCTCCAGGGCTTCCTTGAAGATGGGCCAGCCGCCGACGGCCAGGCCGATCAGACCGATGACACTGATGGCCGTGAACGGCTCCCAGAGCCGCCACCACACACAGGCTGCCGCCACGGCGACCAGCGCGATGCGCAGCATCTCCGGCCATTCGAGCGCGTGCTCGTGATCATGATCAGGGTCGTGATCATGATGACCACGATCGTGATCGGTATCGTGTCCATGTTCGGGCTCACGAGCCTGGGCAGCGGGAGCGGAAGTGCGCTCGAGAGCAGCGTCGGCAAGGTTCTGGGTCGACTCGGACTTGGGCACGGAATTCATGTCGGATTCGCTCGCCTACTTCAGGTAGGTCCGAACGACCTCCAGCAACTCCTGGGCGCCTCTTTGGCGCTCGGACTCGCTTTTGATCGAATCGCTCGCGATATGGGTGAGCACGTGCTCCTCGAGCACTTCCGTCATGAGCCCGTTCATGGCTCCGCGGATCGCGGCAATCTGTTGCAAGACTTCCGTACAGCCCTTCTCCGCCTCGAGGGCGCGCTCCAGGGCTTCCACCTGACCGCGGATGCGGCGCACGCGCGCCAGCAGCTTGGCCTTCTCCCGAACGGTGTGACTCACGCGCGACCCCTAAGATACGGTAGGGGGGTATACTATCCGCTTTGCGGACGTGCGCGCAACGGTCCACCACGCGATCACCTACGCGTTTACGCGTATGTGACCCCTCTCGCGCAAGGAGTACGCTGATTCTCGCAGGAATAAAAACCAGGCCGGGGGACGACCAACTCGAATAACTTACCCGGCACGCAGTGCGTGACCGCAGCGGTCTGCCATGGGCCGCAAAAACAACAGAAATCAGGGGGCCCACATGAACCCGCACCCAGGTTCCGCACTGCGTTGGCTGCTCGCGCTGGCTGTCGTTGATCTCTCGGCTGTCTACGCTCAATCGCCCGTCCTGCAGCGTGGCTACGACGCGGGAGTTTCAGGCGCGACCCTTAGTGAAACCAAGCTCAATCCGTCCACCGTCAGCCCAGGCACTTTCGGGCTCGTCTTCAAGCTTCCCGTGGATGATGTGATCTTCGCGCAACCACTCTACGTGCCGAACGTCGTCATCAACCAAGCGACTCACAACGTGTTGTATGTCGCCACTATGAGCGACACGCTGTACGCCTTCGACGCCGATATCGGAGGCGCACCGCTGTGGAAAATCAATCTCGCGACTCTGGTCGGCGCCACGCCCGTTCCGATTGCCCAATTCGCGTTCTCCAGCAATCGCAATATCGTTGGTAACCTCGGCATCCTGAGCACGCCGGTAATCGATCTGTCCACCAAGACACTGTATGCCGTCGCCTGCACGCTCGAGAGCTCCACGATGGTGTATCGATTGCATGCGGTCGACATCTCGACTGGCACGGTGCGCGCGGGCTCCGGAGTGCAGATCTCGGGAAGTTACGGCGGCTCCACCTTCGATGGACGGTATCAAACACAGCGGGTGTCGCTCGCGCTGTCAGGCAACAATATCGTCTTCGCTTACGGCGCTGTCGAATTGGAGTATGCCGGCGGGTATGTCGGATGGGTAATGGCTTACGACAAGGGGACACTCGCTCAGACCGGCGTCTTCGCGACGGTAACGACCGGGAATCGCGGCGGGGGTATATGGCAGTCGGGGCGCCCACCGGTGGTTGACAGCGCTGGATACGTCTATGTGTTCGTGGGTAATGCCTACGGAAACGGCTACGATGGCGTGCAGGACTTCAGCGAGAGCGTGCTCAAGCTCGATCCGTCCAACGCGCTCGCGCTCGTCGATTGGTTTACCCCCGGAAACTGGGCGACGCTGGACACGAATGATCTCGACCTCACGAGCTCCGGGCCGCTCCTCATTCCGGGTACGAGCCTGATCGCTGGCGGCGGCAAGAACGGTGTCCTGTACGTACTCGACACGGGCAAACTCGGAAAATACGACTCGACCGACAGTCAGGTCGTGCAAAAGCTGCAAATCTCGACGTCTGAGCTTCGCGGTGGTCCCGTGTACTGGCAACGCTCCGCCACGAACGGCGGGCCCATAATGTACGATTGGGGAGTGGGCGACCGGCTCAAAGCCTACTCCTTCAACGGCGCCACGTTCGCGACCACGCCAACCGCTCAAGGCAACGTGACGAACCAGATCTTCCCGGGCGGTATCCTGACGCTCTCTGCCAAAGGCGATACGCCCGGAAGCGGCGTACTGTGGGCTACAGTGGCGGCAAGCGGTGACGCCGAGGACAATCCGCCGGTGCCGGGCACCCTGTATGCCTTTGATGCCGGCAACGTTGCCACACAGCTCTGGAGCTCGACGGTCAACGCGACCCGCGATTCATTCGGAAACTTTGCCAAGTTCGTTCCGCCGCTCGTCGCAAACGGCCGCGTGTACGTGGCGACCTGGTCCAATCAAGTGGCGGTTTATGGGGTGTTGGGTCCCGCGGCGACCCTCAGCAGTGTGTCGCCCAACAGCGGACCTGCCACCGGAGGAACGGCGGTGGCCCTCAGTGGAACCAACTTCGCCGCCGGCGCAACGGTCACCTTCGGCGGTGCCGCCGCCACGTCGATTGTGGTCGTAAGCCCCACCAGAATCACCGCAAGCACGCCGCCCCATAAACAGGGGAACGTCGCTGTCGTGGTGGCGACCCCCAATGGAACGAGTGCTACTCTCCCGAACGGATTCACATACCGCAAACACTGATCCGGATCAAAGCGCGCGGACGGGGCGCCAGACCGATCGTGGCCCCCGCCCGTCGGGTTCACAACGCCGCATCTACCGTCGGCGTGGCCTTCCAACCGACAGATGTGCTGTTTGCAGTCGCAAGAGCCGCGATTGCGCGAGTGCCGGCAGGTACTGTGGGCGAATCGATCCAACGGAACGCGAGATCCTAGCGTCGCGCGCTGCTGGTCGCCGTGCGACCGCCGGACCGACCCGGATTGGCGAAGCCTCCGGGCCGGCCCGATGTCGGGCAGCTATCGCCGTAGTGAACAAAGTGATGATTACCGTCATGGCCGTGGCAGCGAGGATCATACCGGTGATCATGTTCACGATTGTGGTGTCCTTTATCGTGGTCCCCCGCCAGGCGGGTGATCCCACCAGACTGATATCGGCGCATCCCGCCCCGCGGGATCCGCTTCGGTCCACGACCGCTGCTGTTTTTTTGCCGCCGCGGTCGACGGCAGAGACCACATTACGAGCGGATGCATGGTCCGCCCCGTCATTCCGCTATCGCATTCGGACTCCACGCCTTCTTTGCGCACCATGTCAGATCTCTCAAGGCCGATGCCGCTGGCACAACCGCTACGGCTCGATCGGTGAGAGCGATGCTAAGGGGACGCGTGCCTTTCGGATAAGAAGCCCAAAGTCTGCGAATCCGTCGCCGCTGGCCGACGAATGGCATGCAACATTCAGACTGAATTGAAAATCGTCAACAAACGCGGATCTGCTGGCTGCGCGGCTGACACTATCTGACGCGGGTTGTCCGTTTTAGACGCAAAGCAGCAGCGTACGCGCTGTTTCATACCTTCGAAGTGAAGACGACTCTCGTCTCCGACAGAGCGTGCACGCCCCCCCAAAATGGGACAGTAAGGGCCGGTGAGGCGCTATTGCGCTCGACGCCGAGCCGATTCGCCAGCATCGCAAGTAATCTGGCGCAATAATCCAGGCGGCATCCGCAGGCAGCTCGCGAACGCAGAAATTCACGTCGTTGTTGCCGTCGGAAACTGCATCCGCTCTCGCGTGGCTACGAACGCGAACCGGAAATCAGCACGCGACATGTCCGCTCAGCCCTCACCGCAGTAATAGCGTTGTACTACTCGCGCACAAGCAGCGTCTGTTTACAACAGTCTGTTTCGTATGTGTTGGCATACGTGAAAAGTGCGCTGAATTTCTGATTTCCTACACTAAAAAAAGTTGCTTTCCCATAGATCTCGATGTTGAATGCGCAGCCTCCTCGGTCAGAAGTGACGTGCTCTGCGAGATCTCATGCCGCCGAACCATGACAGTCACTACAAGACTCTCTTCTCTCACCCGGAGTTGGTCCACGACCTCCTGGCGGAATTCGTGACCGTGATTCGACCAAACGCCTTGTGCCTGGATACGCTGAAGCGCGTCAGTGGAAGCCATACCCGCGAGACCGGAGAAACCGTCCATGAGGACATGGTCTGGAAGCTTCGTCTTGCCGACCGATGGCTCTATATCATGCTGGAATTCCAGTCACGGCCCGATCACTGGATGGCGCTGCGCATGCAGGTGTATGCAAGCTTGCTGTTGGCAGTTGCGACGCAAAGTCAAAGACCCTACGATCCCTGAAGTCATTGATCTGCTGGAGGTCCGCAACATGCTTGAGGAGCGCCGATTGGACTGGTGGGAACAATGGAAGCAGGAGGGCCTGCGGGAGGGCCTGCAGGAGGGACGGCGCGAGGGGATGATCGAGGGGACGGCCCGTGGCAAGCGCCTCGGCATTCTCGAGGGCGAGGCCCGGGTGCTACATCGTCTTCTCGAGCGCCGATTTGCACCCTTGCCTGCCTGGATCGAGGCAGGATTAGTACAGGCAACCGAAGAAGACCTCGTCCGTTGGAGCGAACTAACGTTGGACCCGTCCCTGTCCCTCGAAGATGTCTTCCGCGTCTAAGGTCGATGCGACGGAGGCCTAACGCCGCTGTCGGGAAGGTGGATTCGATGGGGCCCTAATGCTGCCGTCGAGAAGGTCGACTCCGTGCGCCGCCCAGCACAACACGACCCGCAGAACCAGCCTGCGAGCCAACATCATCCCTCACCTCCACAGCCTTGCCGCGCCACGCACTCCTGACGAGTCGCCCCAGGCGGCCGGAACGAGCTTTGCCTCCCATACATCGGAAAAGACATAGGGTCTGATCGCACCGGGCAGTCGCTCGTAAATCTCCTGCACATTGGAAATGCCCCCGCCGAAAACGAAGACGTCGGGGTCCAGGATGTTGCAGACCACCGCCAGAGCTCGCGCCAACCGATCGATGTAGCGTTCGAACGTGACTCGGCTAGCGACGTCCCCATCGCGCGCCGCCGCAACAATAGCCTCAGCACTCAGCACCTGCGAGGTACGAACCGCGTGGTCACGCGCCATACCTGGACCCGACACCCACTTCTCCACGCAGCCGCGCTTGCCACACCAACACTCCGGGCCCGGGATTTCGTCGCCGCCGGCCCAGGGCAAGGGTGTGTGTCCCCACTCACCGGCAATCCCGTTCGCGCCGTCGAGCAAACAGCCGTCCACGACCAGTCCGCCCCCACACCCGGTCCCGACAATCACAGCGAACACTGTTCGCTCACCGGCCGCAGCCCCATCCACCGCTTCGGAAAGTGCCAGACAGTTGGCGTCATTGGCCAGACGCACCGGACGACCCAGCGTGACTTCCAGGTCCTCACGGAAGCGTCGTCCGTTCAACCAGACTGTGTTGGAATTGCGCATGACACCAGTCCGGGGAGAGACCGACCCCGGGCCGCCGACCCCGATGACGTCAACGCGCGCGCCTGCCTCTTTCTCGACCTCGCCGACGAGGTCACGCACGGCATTCAGAGCGGCTTCGTAATCTCCCGGATTTCGGGTCCGCCGACGCGCGAGGAACCGCCCATTCTCGCTCAGCGCCGCAGCCTCGATCTTGGTGCCGCCGAAATCGACGCCTATCTCGATCATGACGGTGGCTGATCCGTGCGAGCCGCGCCGGCGATCACCGTGAGCGGCCCGAGTGCCTGTGGCATCGATCTCTTATCGCTCATGAGCCTCGGTTGCTCTATCATTATAGCCATGTTCGATATCGCCTTGTTCGGGGCCGGTCGCATCGGCTGCATCCATGCGCGCAATGTCATGGCGCACCCGGCGCTGCGCCTCAAGTTCATCGTAGATCCCTTCGCCACGCAAGCCGAGAGCCTGGCCGTGGAATGTGGCGCCATGCGGGTCGATGCAGAGCGCGTGTGGGGTGATCCCACGGTTGCGGCAGTCATCCTGGCGAGCCCGACACCCATTCATGTCGAACAGTGCCTGCGGGCCGTCGAGAGCGGCAAAGCGGTGCTTTGCGAAAAGCCGATCGACCTGGACCTGACGAGGGCCTTGGCAGCGCGCGAGCGCCTGACAGCTCCGGACGTGCGCCTGCTGATGGGGTTCAACCGGCGCTTCGACCCGAACTTCGCGGCGCTCAAGGCGCGACTCCAACACGAAGGCGTCGGCACGCTGGAGTCCTTGCAGCTCACCAGCCATGACCCGGCGCCCCCGCCAGTCAGTTATATCCGCACTTCCGGCGGACTGTTCAAGGACATGGCCATCCATGATTTCGACATGGCCCGCTGGCTCCTTGGGGAGGAGCCGGTCGAGGTGTATGCCGCAGCGAGCTGTCTGGTCGATCCGGCCATCGGCGAGGCCGGCGATGTGGACACGGCGAAAACACTCCTCAAAACCGGCTCGGGCCGGCTCTGCGTGATCAGTAACAGCCGTCGCTCCGGCTACGGATACGACCAACGCATCGAGGCGTTCTGCTCCAAGGGATTGGTGCGCGCCGAGAACCTACTGGAGAGCTCGGTCTCGGTCTGGGATCAGGCGGGCATGGCGAGCGCCGCTCTGCAAAACTTCTTCCTGGATCGTTATGCCGAGGCGTACCGGCGCGAGTTGAGTCACTTCGTCGACCTCCTAGCCGGCAAATCTCGGCCCGCTGTGGGATACGACGACGCGGTAGCCGCGCTCGTGATCGCCGAGGCGGCTGGAGCATCCGTGCGCTCGGGATTGCCGGTCCGGGTGCCATGAGCGGCGGCGGGAGGTGCTCCGCTGCGTTTGATCGGCCCGATTGACGCATCCAGCAGATCGCGGCCCATACCCCCCTCGGTTAGGCCCGGCAAGGCTGCCGTGTGACGAATTTCAAGAGCGCCGATCGCGAGGACGGGACG
>Ga0070741_10017925_pt1 | contig 11555 bp, 10 predicted proteins | sample Coa_R1_4_FD_66440 | JGI IMG/M metagenome (GOLD analysis project Ga0070741, IMG submission 66440) | Surface soil microbial communities from Centralia Pennsylvania, which are recovering from an underground coalmine fire - Coalmine... | ecosystem: Environmental > Terrestrial > Soil > Unclassified ...
TAATAAAAAATACATAATGCTTTACCACAACACTCCCTCTACTTTTTTTGCTATAACACTTACCCTTCAAATTCTTTAATTGTATACCCTATACCATTAACTGCTCATTTTGCCAAATTTTTTTATAAAATAAGGAACTATAATTCTTTTCAATTGACATAAAACAGCTACCTTTTTAAATTTTAAACTAATACTTTACTTTTTATCTTCTAATATGCCATCATTAATAATAATAAATGGTAAAAATATTTTATTTTTTAAAAAAGGAGCACTTCCGTGATAAAAAAATACCTACACTTAGTTCTTGCAGGAACACTATACGCTACTCCTGCAACCCACATATCTGCCCGTGAATATAAAATTGACAATATAACAGACAATGAAGTAGCTATTCAATTAATATTAGACGAGTCTGAAATGACTAAATCTGATCAAAAAGTTATAGCTCCCCAATCAACTGTCAATTTTAACCTCACCGGTAGACTGGGTGGATTTTGCGTACTCAAGATCCGCTATATAGTAAATCCATCTTCCTTTCAAAAAGGGCAAGGAAAGATGCCAGCAAAAAAAGAAAATTCAACCAGAACAGAAAAATTACCGTCAAGTATTTGCAAAGATGCTCAGATTATCATAACGCCAGGTCGTATGGCTGACTTGCTTGAGTTCACCGTAAAGTAAAAAAACTGTTTTGTTGCAAAAAAAATTACAAAATCTTAATAAAAATAAAAAATAATACAAATTTTTTACGGATAATGCTAAGTTATAAAACATTAAAACAAATTATAAATCTTTTTCAAAGGTACCACCGTGTTATTCATATATATTACCTCCCTTACCCTATATATATGACATATCCTTAGGAATGCGCGAATTTTATTCTAGTGCTTATTGCCTATTTGTGCTAACATGTCTCATTATTACAACAATAATTATCACTAATGACAATAATAATAAATTTCTCAAAAAAATGATGTATGTACGTTTGTTTTTAATAACCTTATTGAATATTTTTTTTTCTTACGCATGCTCTGAGCATATACCTCCGATTCTTTCATTGCCGGGTGACGCTGCTCAGCATGTTTTTCAATATAACGATTTTCACGATCTTTGCTCGTTAAAAGATTCTTGCTCAACATTGTATGTGTTCTTTCATAAACTTCTGTTGCATCCAACTCGTAATGTTACGGATACGTTAATTAATAATGAAATTTTCTTTACAACGTTATTGATCGAATATAGTCAATACAAGGATTACAATTCATTTATCATGCTGTGGCACAAAAAAAACGATCATTCAAAAAATCCAATAAAAGTTTTTGGCTTAGATAAAAAATATAAAGGGTTAGATTTAATATTGTATGCTGAAACAATACGCGAATATCGTGGAAAATTTTGGACGAAAAGGGACAAAAAAAATGCAACAGAATCTTATAAAATCGAATGCCATAGAAAATATCTTGATTCTTGTTTACAATACGCACCAGCAAAATATTCCACTCAGCCCTCTTATTGGACAGAAAAAGATTTAGAAAATGAAAAAAAGAGATTCAAGGAAAAACAATTACAAACGCTTGGCAGTAAATGGGATAACGCGGCCCGCAAAGGTGATATTACAACAATTTTACAAATCATGCTCAACCACAATATGAGTAAACCCTATTATTTGAATGCAATAGAAAGGGCAAGTAAAACAGGTAATATAAAAGCAGTAAAATTATTATTGAAAAAATGTGTTCCTGATGAAGATTGTCTTTTACAACTATTGCAACAAAAAGAAGGTTTGTCATACACCGAAATTGTTAACTTATATATCAATAAAGGAATTCGGTTAACACCACAATGCTTTAGGGACATAAAACATGATCATCAAGTTAATATCATATTACAATTATTACAAAATACTAATCTTACTCAGTATTACAATGATTATAAAGAGACACCTCTTCATAGTCTAATAAACACTCATCATTTTTGCTGGTATCTATCTCACAGTTTTCAAACACTCTCTTTTCTCATTTCTCAAATGCTTGATGAATGCAAGATTGATCCAAATCTTCAAAACAATGATAAAAAAGAAACTCCTTTGCATATATTATTTCAAAACATACAACTCCCAATTATTATTGAGAGTAACACCTATGATTCAAGATTATGTGACTTAATACACCTTTTTATAAAAAACAATACTAATTTTCAAATAAAAAATATCAATGATAAAACTCCATTTGAATGTCTATTGCATACAGCACAGATGTATTGCTGGGATAAAACCATACAATTTTATAATTCAAACATCTATAGCCTTATGTTGAAACAGACAATGCCCGAGCAAAACAGCAACCCATGCCTAAAACAACAACCTCAAATAAATATGCCAGAAAAATTATCTTTTTTCGAAAAAATTATAGAAAAATTTGAATATATCACTCTTCCTATTGCCTGGGCTATCGGAATTATCGCTTGTGGTATCGTATGGAAGAGCGCTGTCATAGTTGTCGATTTTTTTTGAGATGATTGCAAAAATTTTATTAAAATAAATTATAAATCTTTTTTAGCGGTAATAGCGTATTATTTTGGTACATTCCTTCTTCTTGCCCCATATACACAACATATCCTTTTTCCTGTGCAGACAATGTATTAAAATAATTCACGTTTTTAAAAAAGCTTGGTTGAAAAGTACTGCTTGCTTTAATTTCTATCGCTTTGATGGTGCCTCCCCATTCGGCTATCAAATCAACTTCATGCCCTGTCAAATCACGCCAAAAATATAAATGCGCTGGTAGCCCTTTATTTAGGCGCTCTTTCAATATTTCTAAAATTACCATATTTTCATACAAATTACCTTTCAGATAATGCGTCTCAATTTGACTTTCTTGTTCAAGACCCAGCAGCGAACATGCAAGACCGGTGTCATAAAAATATAGTTTAGGATTTTTAATCAGTCGCTTACTGAAATTTTGATAAAACGGCTGCAACGTAAAAATTAAATAGCTTGCTTCAAGAATAGTTAACCACTGTCGAGCAGTTGTATGAGAAATATCAGCATCTTGCGCTAATGAAGAATAGTTTACCACTTGACCGATTCTGCCAGCACATAATTTTACAAAATTTTGAAAACGCCCTAAATTTTCAATATTTTTAAGTTGACGTACATCGCGTTCAAGATATGTTTGAATATAACTTGGATAAAATTCCATCGGCTGCATATTATTTTGGTAAAGACCTGGATACCCTCCTTTAAAAATAGCGGCAGAAATATCATCAGACATGCCAAGCTCATAAAGACTTAATGGTAAAAGTGTTGTCATACCAATTCTACCTGATAACGATTGGCTAATATGCTGGCTTAATGCAAAATTCTGCGAACCAGTAATAACATAGCGTCCTTTTTCATCAGATTCATCAACAATTTGCTGCAGATATGATAACAGCTCTGGTACATGCTGAATTTCATCAAAAATACCTCCCGTGTAATATCGTGACAAAAAAGCTCTTGGATCACCCTGTGCTTGCATTCTTATGTCAATATTTTCTAAATTTACATACGGTAAATGAGCAAATAATGTCCTTGCAATGGTAGTTTTACCCGATTGATAAGGCCCCGTAATACCAATAACAGGATAAATTTCAGCATATCGCCTTAAAATAGCTTCTATAGATCGATTAAACATCATAATGCCTTCAATTTGAATCTTACAGTTTCAATTTGACAAAGTAATACTTATAAGTCAAAAATTTATGGTAAAAATTAAACTAATACTTTACTTTTTATCCTCAATTATGCCATTATTAAGCACGGTAGGTATTAAAAAAAGGAATTCTTGTGAAAAATGTACTCAAAAGTCTTTATTTTGTTGTTTTAGCTGCCACGGCCTTCAGCGCTACCTATGCAAAACCTACTAAAAAATACACAAGTGAAGACCCTTTTCGGCATACAAAAGAAAAGGCATCTTTGCTGGACAAAATTACTGATTATGCCTACATAATAGCTGATACATCAGATAAAAAAATTGGATTGGCAGCAAAAAAAGAGCTACAAAGCCTTATAAAAAAATTAGAATCTGAGATATATGATGAATTACATGATAATTATCATATCATTATTACTAATTATCCTCATGATCACGTAAAAGTAGTCAAAGCATCCCACCAATTAATAGAAAAAATACAAGCAATTAAAGCGAAACAACAACTGGTCAAAACAATAGATGACGCTACTATTACCGTTAATGCCGTTTCAGATGAATTAAAACCAGCAGTTATTGCTGAGCAGCAAAAAAAGATTGAGATGGACGAAGCAAACGCTCAACAAAAAGGATTTTTAAGCAAGCTGAAAACCAAAATTCTTGGTGATGAAATTTCATGGTCAAAAGCGGCTTTTTATGCTGCCGTTGGCGCTGCAACGCTGGCGGGATTGTATTATGGGTATCAGTATAAATACAACATAGAAGAGCCTACAACCACAGTACAACTCCCAGCAGCAACAACAAAGCCTGTTTCAGGAGTAACAAAACCTACGATCACAGCACAGCTTTCAGAAATAACAAAAGATGAACAGTTAGACAAATTCATAAATAATTTTATAGCAGCACAGCCATACGCAAAGGCACTCAGTAAGGCCTTTAACAGATATCAAGACAATCCAACGAAACTCAACGAGCTACTACTTTACAACGCAGGGTTAAAATACGGGCAAGTAGCTGAACCTAACATAGCAGAATATAAATCATTAAGCACAGAACAGCAAGATAAAGCCGATGAAATAATGAAAAAATTTTTCGCTGAATTACGTTAACGCACATTATCAATTTTTTCAAACATATCAAGATTATGCTATCAAAATAAAAAAATCACAAACATAAAAAATCAATTACTGGGTACGTAACCAAAAGTTACGTACCCAGTAATTGATAAAATAACGATTCAAGACGTTCAATATTTTTATTAATTTCAAACCGCTCTTCGACCGTTTGGCGAGCAAAAACACCAATTGTTGCCCATTCCTCAGGGTGTGCAACAACATAAGACATTTTATCAAAAAGCGCGGTTACATTTTTTTGAGGTACCAGATACCCAGAAATGCCGTCCTCTATTAATTCTGTATTGCCTGCATGACGAGTTGCTATGACAGGAAGTCCCATTGCCATAGCCTCTTTAAGCGCGTTGGCAATTCCTTCTTCATTGCCGTCTGCTGCTTTTATAGAAGGGAGCATAAAAATATGTGATTCATTTAATAAAGCAACTATTTCTTCTTGTGTTTTCCATCCACACAACGTCACGTGCTTTTCAAGATGCAACTGCTTTATCAATTTTTCTAAATGCGGTCGCTCCGGCCCTTCTCCTACAATGGTAAAATGTATGTTCGGATACGTGCGCACCAATTTTGCCAACGCTCGTATGGCAAATTGCAGTCCCTTTTTTTCAACAAGACGGCACACCGAAATAAATTTCACTGGCCCTTGCTGTGGAAAATTTCTTTTTTTAAAACTAAATTTTGCGCAATCAATGGCAGAATAATGAACCTGGATTAATTCAGCATTACATCCTAATTTTATCAATTTCTTTTTTAAAAATTCGCATACCGGTAAAAATAAATGGCCTTTTTGAAATAACACATCATAAAGATGATTATTTTTTTTAACACGAGCTGTCGTATCTGCACCACGCAAACAGGTTACTACTTTTTTTCCCTTGAGCCAGTCTTGTAATTGTTTTGATTCAACTATTTTTTTTCCTAAATACCCAAATTGACAAAAAATAATATCGCATTCAGGCAAATCTTGTAAAGTCCCATACAACAAACAATCCAACACACCATATTTGATAATATCAGGATGTATATATTCATTCAGATGATAATGGAATGCATAAACCAATACCGTATGACCACGTCCAATCAAACGAGTCATTTGATTTAAAATAAACGTTTGCGATGCTGAGGGAAAATGACCTACTACAAAAAGAATCTTGAGAGGTCGCGAAAAAAGAGATAATGAACATACACAAAATGTTACCATCACTAGTAAACGTATATTACATAGCTTCATGATTTGCTTCATAGCTCTTGGCATTCCACGTATCCTTTTATAAATGGATCAATGATTTTGTTTAAGATTGCTATTAATTTATGTGCACTTTTCCAACTCTGCATAATCATCGATTCATAAAGTTGTAATTTTTTTGAAATACTTGGCGTATAAATAGCATTACCAGAAACAAATCCCGCTTTATGTGCAAAATAATATAATTTTTTTACGACATCAATCGCATTATGCTCATTAATAATGTATTTAATGGTCTTTCGTAATTGCATTAATGCATGAATTTCTTGTATCGTGAAGGAATCATGAGGGTCTTGCATCATTATCTCAAATTTTTTACAGGCAACAATACAAAGATCCTTATTAAAAGTATCGTCCATATCAATTGCACAAAATTTATCTGACACCGGATCGTAACATAAATTACCGCAATGACGATCAGAATTGCCAAACATAAGGTCCATAGCCATAATAATCGGAAGTTGCTTATGCCAAGTCATTTGCCTGATCATATCTCTTGTTAACCCCATTTCATCAAAATTTTTTGCCAATGCCCATAATTGTCTTAATCTTAAGGTACTATAAATACTATTGGGTTGTTTGCGAACAGTTTCGCCTGGCGCAATAGTATGCAATGTTGCAGGCCAATAAGCACATATTTTACCAGGGAATTTTTTTTTAAAAGAAATGATATCAACTTTATGAGCTATGTTTAAGCTTTTAGCTAAAAAAGCTGCTAACGCATCTCGTACTACCGCAATCTGTTTGTTTTCAGCTTTTTTTTGCTTAATAAGATAACGTTTGCCATTTACTAGGACATAACTAACAAAACAATTTTTTGTTTCAATAGTATTAACTAATGTTGCTTTTTTATTGAGAGAGACTATTTTACAAAAAGATCCTACATTAATAGACGTTATAAAATAAAAAACGCATAATAGACAGCGGATACGCATAAAACTGTCCTCTCTTCTGATAAAACCATGCCATTTGTCACAACCGCTATGTTGTATGAGCAAGATGTAAGAAAATTTTTTCTAATTTATCATTTACTATTTTATTATCAAAATTCTTATCTACCATGTCCCTTGCCGTCAATTGCATCGCAATCAAACTTTCCGGATGATGTAAAATATATTCAACACTTCGTATAATCGCGGCAGAATTGCGCTCGGGAACAAGAAATCCAGATATTTTATCTATAATTAATTCTCGATTACCAGAGTGATCCGTTGCTATCACTACTAATCCCATAGCCATTGCTTCTTTAAGAACATTGGGAATACCCTCTTGATCATTATCTCGAGCCGTAACACTCGGAACAATAAAAATATGTGACTTGTCCAGCACTTTAATATATTCATCATGCGTAAGCCAATTTATCAGCTTAATTTTGCCTTTCATTCCTAATTTTTTAATAAGTTTTCTATGGTGTTTTTTTAATTCTCCATCCCCGATAATGGTATATCGCATGCGTGGATATTGACGAATCAACCGCGCAACCGCAATAATTGAATACATAAATCCTTTTTTTTCTACAAACCGACCTGCACTTAAAATATTAATAGGCCCTTCTTGGGGTAATGGACGTTGCTTAAATGCAAAGCGAGAACAATCAATACCAGAATAATGAATAAGGATTTTTTTTGGATCACACCCTAATCCTTCCAATATTATTTTAAATGATTCACACACGGGAAGAAACAGATCACACGTTTCAAAAAATTCGTCATATGCATGGGGATTTTCTTTAATAAAGCCAGTGATATCATATCCTCGCAAACAAATGACAACCTTACCAATAAAATTATGTGTTTTTTTTATATTCACCGCTTTATGACCAAGTTGAAACACTACAATATCATAATCATTGAGATTTTCAGGTAACGCTTCACTGACAATTGTTCTTGATAATAAATCATACTTAATAACATCTTCTTGCATTTTACTTGTATCACCTAATTTTGGAGCATAAATAGTAACATCCAAAAAACGATCAATAAGACCTGTAATTTGATTCAACATACAAATATCATGTATTTTAGGAAACGAAGGAACAATCATCAAAACTTTTATGCGCCGTACTTCATGAGCAGAAGGCATCAATACATGCAATCCAAAAATAATATTCAATAAAAATAATTTTTTTATGCTATCCACCCTATCTCTCCATTAACGCCTTAATAATTAATCAAAATAAACAATAAATAAATTAACTTTTTTATGTCAATATATGTTTGTTTTATTGCTCGTTTATAAGCATTGGCGAATGCATACACGTCTTTTGAATCATAATAAGAGTGAGAATCCAATAATCCCGATTCTATGACTAATCCATCTAATAACTCATTCATACGTTTTGGGGGAAAATTTTTTACTAAATTTTGTAGAACAGAACGATAGGTAAGCAAAGCATCTCGCTCTTTATCGGTAAATGTCTGGTGTTTTTCTATCATTCTTCCAACATGCTCACATGCAATTTGTGCAACAGATTTTCTATTTTCCGTTGTATCATATATTAAAGACATATCAATTACGTAAAATGAATCCGTAGTTGCATCATACAATAAATTTGCTTTGTTGCGATCTTTATTACCAATAAAGGTGTCTAATGCGACAATATGAGGAAGTTGAGCATGAAGGGACATCGAAGCAATTGTTCGCTCGTTAAATCCTTGTTTATCAAAAGGAAGCGTGTTGTCTATTGGTTGTTTTAGGTCTAATTTAGCATATTCATCATGCAATAAGGTTCTTATCGTACTACCAGGAACTACCGTATGCAGCGTTGCAAGGCGTTTAGTAATAAATTTTCCCGGAAATGCCATATTAATTGGTAATAATCGTACATGATGTGATGGAATAGATATTTCATTGGCAATATAAGCACAGAGTACTTCACTTAAAGACCTAAACTGATTTTTTAACGTCTTTCCTCTTTCTTGTTTAACAACATATTCATTCCCTTCATGATCTTTAACAAAAACGATATAAGAACTTTTTTGCCCCTCTAAAAATTTACATACAACAATATTGTCATGATCATAAGAAGGGTCCAATAACATAAACTCATTAGCCGTATGTTTGATGATAGATAATTCTTGTGCATCATCTGCACAGACAGAGTAAACAGTAACACCAGCTATCAATACACAATAATATAACAAATGACGCATTATAGTTACTTTATCATTTTTCATTTTATAGGTTCCTTTTTTATTCTATAAAATAAACTTCTACCTGCTTTGTCATATTGTTAGTGCGCTTTAGATAAGTACTGAGCGTTATAAACTCATTTTTATACCAATCATACATTTTCTTTAAACCAGCAATAACTGATGTTTGTGGTTGATAACCGATTAGCTCTTGTGCTTTGGTTATATTGGCATGCGTCAAAGGAACATCACTGGCAATTTGTGCGGCATATTGAATATCAGCACGTTTTCCAACAATATTTTCCATAATATTAATAAAATCCGCTAAAACAATAGGCTCTCCTCGGCCTATATTTAAAATTTGATACCCTAACGGAGTGTCGATTGATCGTAGCACCCCATCAACAATATCATCAACATACGTAAAATCACGGATCATACTGCCGTCCCCATATACTACGATGGTATTATTATGATATATTGCATCCATAAATATAAAAGGAGCCATATCCATACGTCCACGCGGCCCGTATACACTAAAAAAACGCAAATTAGTAATAGACATCCCATAAAAGAGATGATAAACATATGCTAATAATTCACCACAGCGCTTGGTAACTCCGTAAGTACTTAGTTGCTTATCTACCACATCTGTTTCGGTAAAAGATCCATCATGACGAGCACCATACACACTACTACTTGACGCACATACAATATGTTTTACATTAAATTGACGCGCTAACTCAAAAATCATTAAAGTACCCATATTATTTGATCTAAAATATTCATGTGGATTTTGCATGCTCGTGCGGACACCTGCTCGTGCTGCAAGATGACAAATGGTATCTGGTTGTTCAACAAGAAAAATATTTTCCATTTTTTCTTTATCGCAAATATCAACAGGATATATAGTCAAGCGATGATGATAATCACTTTGTTGTACCATGGAAATATTGTACTGCTTAATTGAGATATCATACGCATCATTGAAATTATCAACGATAACAACACTATCTCCTCTCCTTAAAAGTGCCTGCGCAACATGACTTCCGATAAATCCAGCGCCACCAGTTAAAAGAATTTTTTTTGAAAAGATAAAAGAATTACTTAACAACACGAGCAAAACATATATCATATGCTTTTTCATTTGCTTTTTCATTTTCCCCCCTCGCTACAAAAACTATTGTACCTAGAAGATAAAAAATATCGCTCAAATAAGTCAAGTTGCATATCTTGAGGTGAGAAAACTGATACATAAAAACTTTTTAAAACAAAAAAACTCCATCAACAAATTGTTGATGGAGTTTTTTAATTTAATCCTGGCGCTACCTACCTTTCCAGATCGTTACCAACCAAGTATTCTCAGCGCTGTGGACTTAACTGCCGTATTCGGAATGGGAACGGGTGTTTCCCCACAGCTATATACACCAGAAAATTTTTCAAAATTTTCTGTGATCTTTAACTATATGTATTAAATGAGTGTCAATGATGATGACTAATCTAAATTTTTACTGTTTTCGTAGTTAAAACATTCGGTCTATTAGTATTGGTTAGCTCAACACATTACTATGCTTACACACCCAACCTATCAACCTCGTAGTCTTCGAGGGACCTTAATAATATGCCAACTTTTATTAAATAAGTAAACCGAAGCCTACCAATTTAATAATTATCGACAAGGGGTATCTAATCTTGGAGCGAGTTTCCCACTTAGATGCTTTCAGCGGTTATCTCTAATAAACTTGGCTACCCAGCTTGCTCTTGGGGAACAACTGGAACACTAGAGGTTTACCCATCCCGGTCCTTGCGTACTAGGAACAGCCCTCCTCAAATACCCTACGCCCACAGAGGATAAGGACCGAACTGTCTTACGACGTTCTGAACCCAGCTCGCGTACCACTTTAATAGGCGAACAGCCTAACCCTTGGGACCTTCTTCAGCCCCAGGATGTGATGAGCCGACATCGAGGTGCCAAACCTCCTCGTCGATGTGGACTCTTAGAGGAGATCAGCCTGTTATCCCCGGCGTACCTTTTATCCGTTTAGCAATGGCCCTTCCATACAGAACCACTGGATCACTAAATCCTGCTTTCGCACCTGCTCGACCTGTATGTCTCGCAGTCAAGCTCCCTTATGCTTTTGCGCTCTTAAGATGATTTCTATACATCTTGAGGGAACCTTTGAACGCCTCCGTTACATTTTGGGAGGCGACCACCCCAGTCAAACTGCCCATCAGACAATGTCTTTTGTCCGGATTACGGATCAAAGTTAGATATTTAAATTTATAAGGGTGGTATTTCAAGGCTGACTCCACTGCAACTAGCGTCGCAGCTTCGTAGTCTCCCACCTATCCTACACAAACA
>Ga0070741_10017926_pt1 | contig 11555 bp, 9 predicted proteins | sample Coa_R1_4_FD_66440 | JGI IMG/M metagenome (GOLD analysis project Ga0070741, IMG submission 66440) | Surface soil microbial communities from Centralia Pennsylvania, which are recovering from an underground coalmine fire - Coalmine... | ecosystem: Environmental > Terrestrial > Soil > Unclassified ...
ATGCTCGGTGCACCATTTTCTAGAGCCTGACGAGGTTCAAGTATCGCTGGCAGGACTTCATATTCGACCTGGATGAGACCAAGAGCCTCCTCAGCAACCTCGGGCGTTTCAGCAGCCACCACCGCTACACGATCCCCAACGTAACGCACAATCGAATCCAGACAGTACTGATCCTGCAGCACAGCTTCCGTCAGAGGACGCTCCACGCTTGAATAAGGGACACGTGGCACATCTTTATAGGTCAGGACAGCATAGACACCTGGCAGGCTTTTTGCCTGGGAGACATCGATATTGCGAATTATGGCGTGAGCATGTGGACTGGTTAATATACGACCATATAACATGCCGCGTGGCAGGATATCAGCGGCGAAAGCAGATTTACCAGTTGCCAGCTTGACTGCATTGATGGCAGCCACAGGCTGACCTACTACCTGTAAGGGAGTATCCAGACGTACAGCGGCGAGTCCACCCGTGCTAGTCGTCAAGGCAGGTATCTTAGCCGTCAAAACGCTCCCACCGGCACCTACCGCCTGGAATTTCTCGCTGGAGCCAACTTTGCCGTTTACACCTGCGTCACGACGTTTTCCTGCACTGATCCACTGTTCCTCTGTGGCATCGACAGTACTATGTTCCAATGGGGCAACTGTTTCACCACGCATCACAGCCGCAGCGCGTAAGACGGCCTGGACCGGCTTCGCATAACCAGTACAGCGGCACAGGTTGCCGGAGAGCGCATCGCGAACCTCATCTTCTGTGGGTGATGGATTTTGTTTGAGCAGAGCGGAAGCAGACAGCAGCATTCCCGGCGTACAGAAGCCGCATTGCACAGCCCCAACCTCGATAAAAGCGGCCTGCAATGGATGGAGCCGATTGGTCGAACCCAGGTCTTCTACAGTCGTCAGGCTACAGCCACCGGCTTGCGCCGCCAACATCACGCAGCTAGGACGGGGAACACCATCCACGAGCACAGTACAGGCACCACATTCGCCGGTATCACAGCCATGCTTGACACCACTATATCCCTTGCGGCGCAACAGCGTCAGTAACGACTCATTGGGGGCAATATCCAGGCTTGTAATGACCCCATTGATACTTAATTCGAGTTCCATGCTACTCGCTCCCCCCTTCAGAAGATACTTTGCTGCGCCAGAGGGCAATATTGACTGCCTCTTCAAGCACGCGATACCCCAGGTTCACCCCACTGACCCTGCGGTAAGCGCCGCTGACAAGTGGATCAGTAGGTGGACGAAATTCGGCTATGCCAGCACGTACCGCAGCCTGAAGCATCTGACTGTTCACGGGATTGGTCACAGGTTGGCCTTCAAGTAGTCGTTCAACGGCTTGCAGACGTATAGGCTCCATATTCACACCGCCGAATACCAGGCGCACACGATGATAGACAGCATTCTCTATCTCCACCAGCGCAACTGCATTCAACAACGCCACATCACTGGCAGTGCGTCCGATACGCATCAAGGAAGCACCATAGTTCAGACCGGGCCGAGGTACCACCACCTCGACGATCAGCTCATTGGGACGACGCTCCAGGCTATATGAACTACAAGAGAGATGCCGCTCCCGCTTCCCTTTGTAGACAACCCCCGAAAGCGGTAAGCCCGGACGTTCCAGTGTACCACCACTCAGATTGACCTCCGTCTTGGAACCTGAGCGTGCCACCGCTTCAGCCCCCAATGCGACAAGAGCTGTCAACACATCTGCTTGAGAAGCAGCACCCGCACCTAGTGTGCCACCAATCGTAGCACAATTGCGTATTAAACGTGAAGATGATGAGGCAAGAGCGGCACGCGAAAGTATGCCTGCAGCAAACTCTTTCAGCAGGGGAGAATCAACCATACTTTGCAACGTTGTCATCGCGCCAATATGGATACCTCGCCCATCTTCAGAGATATAGGCAAGTTCAAGATCACGCAGATCGACTACAGCTTGAATAGTATCATCTTGCTGGCTCAGCAGGTACGTCCCACCGGCAAGGGGTACCGTCTTCGTATCGAGACGCCCGAGCAAAAGTAGCGCATCGTCGATATGCTCTGCCCAATGATATTCAACGAGCTTAAATAGCATGGGAATTATCCTTGTAGGGGCAACAGAGAGAACGTTTCTACATCAATTAATCCCTGATCCGTCAATTTGAGAGACGGGATCACAGAGAGCGAAAGGAAACTGAGCGTCATACATGGATGATCCAGCGTACAACCAAGATCAGCCGCCACAGCATCAAGGGTCCGCAACTGTTGCACCAATTGAGCAGCGGGAAGAGGTGATACCAGACCACCGAGGGGCAGCGGTACACTAGCGCGTGTCTCCCCATCCACGACACAGACAAAACCGCCACCAAGTTCTTCTAGCGCATACGCTGCACGCAGGATGTCACGATCACTCGCGCCCGCGATCACAATATTGTGAGCATCGTGAGCGACACTGGAAGCAATAGCCCCCTTCTTGAGGCCAAAGCCCTTGACGAGCCCCAGACCTACACGTTGACTGGCGTGGTGTCGCTCAATCACGACCAGTTTGAGCAGATCACGTTCAGGATTGGCCACAATCTCGCCATCGCGCACAAGTGCCTCTTCCTGGAGATGTTGCGTCGTTATTTGCCCAACTTCAATACCTATAACTTCAACTAACCCTTTTTTGCCAGGGATGCGCAGATCTGCCTCGCTGATAGTGCCGATATGGACGGTACTCGTAACGCTTGTCACGCTGCTGGAAGCCACATCAACCAGTAGTTCACCCCCCTGGGCAACCAGGGCTCCCTCTTTATAAACCGATTCAACCTGAAATGTTTGCAGATCATCCAGCACCACCAGATCAGCAACGAAGCCGGGAGCAATTGCCCCTCGATTATAGAGCCTGAAATACTGTGCAGTATTATAGGATGAAAGGCGTATGGCCTCAATCGGATCTAACCCTAGCTCGATGGCCCGGCGCACCATTGAATCGATATGTCCGCGCGAGGTCAGGTCCTGTGGGTCGCGATCATCGGTGACAAAGAAGACACGCGGCGGGTGCAGTTCTCTGACCAGCGGCAATAACGCGTCAAGGTTACGAGCTGCCGACCCCTCACGGATCATCAGCCACATGCCCAGGCGAATGCGTTCCCGCGCCTCTTCCAGCGTCGTGCATTCATGATCAGACATCACACCAGCCGCCGCATAGGCACATAGATCCATACCCCGCACGCCTGGTGCATGTCCATCTACAACTAAGCCATGCTGAAGCGTGGCGCTTATCTTCGCTAACACCTGCTCATCGCCCTGCAATACCCCCGGCACATTCATCATCTCAGCCAGACCGAGCACACGCTCATCCTCCAGCAATGGGAGCAAATCATCAGCCAGCAGCACACGATAGGGACTCTCAAACGCTGATGCAGGCACACACGATGAGAGCATCACATACGCCGAGAGCGGCAAATCGCGTCCCGTCTCCAGAACGTAGCGAATACCCTCAAGTCCCATCACGTTCGCGAACTCATGCGGATCGAGCATGACAGCGGTTACGCCGCGAGGCACGACGATACGCGCGAACTCTGAGAGCACCAACATCGTACTTTCAATATGCATATGTCCATCGATCAGACCAGGAGCCAGCCAACGACCTTGCAGGTCTCGTTCCTCACGTCCTCGGTAGCTCTGAACATACCCTTTACCAAGCGCCCCCACCCCTACGACCAGACCGTCAGCTATCGCCACATCGGCAAGATAACATTCGCCACTACATACATTTATTAGTTGAGCATTGCGTAGCACAAGATCCGCCGGGAGTTCTCCCCGTGCGATCTGGATACGCCGTTGAAGACCGTCCATAGACACCCTCACCCTCTCTTCTAGAGCACGAACATCTGCTACTACCTACCGCCAAATATTATCCGGCTTAGTAGCAGATTTTAGCACATAAACCCCACTTTGCGACAATTCTATTCGTCCGATGACCCTTATGGGTAGCACCCTGATGATTTTTACCAGCATGAAGGGACAACAACGGCACATATGCCATCGCAAAAGACCTTTCTAACGTGTATCATCTATATAGCGTACATCATGGCGTACATCAGCAGTTTTGACAGAGGCAGAGTTTCAAAATCGCTCAACACTTAGCACCGATTTTTATCATATACTATGTATCATAGACGGTTTGCAGCAAGGCTTGCATAGCTCAGAAAGGAACGACGGTGGATAAGACTGTAATTTTATTAGCCAAAGCTGTGGCCCTGGCAGGTGGTGCGGCACTTGGCGCACTACTGGCCCGCTGGTGTGATGAATGGATTTTTACACATGTACAAGAGAAGTCGGAGTACGATAAGAGTCGCTATGCTCAGGGACTTGCTCCAATCGCGCCAACGCCCCCAACCAAAGAACGCTAAGGATAAGGAGAAACCAGAATGACCAATACAATGACGGCCGGTGAACGTGTCCACGCGGCCCTCAAGGGTGAGCCTGTGGACCGGGTTCCTTTTTGCTTCTGGCACCACTTCAAACCTCAAGGGTCAGGAGAACGGCTGGCCGCATTTACGCTGGAATTCTTCCGCCAGAAATTTGACCTGGATATTGTGAAGATAATGCCTGATTTGCCCTATCCAGCGCCTGCTGATCCCATCGAGGAGGCTGGTCAGGTGCGTTTCCTTCCGCGTCTGGAACTGGACACACCAATGTTCCGGGAACAATTGATCTGTATTCGCACGCTGCGCGCCAGCCTGGGAAACGATTTTCCCCTTATCCTTACATTATTCAGTCCGTTAACGTATGTCTTACGCTTCATGGGCAAGCAACGCGCAATAGCCGAGGCGCGCCGGGAGCCGGAACCCATCGAAGAAGGTCTGGGCACGATAGCATCAAATTTACGCAGGCTTATGGAAGCTGCCATTGGTGCAGGCGCAAGCGGTATTTTCTTCTCGTGCATGGGTGCCACCAGCGCTGATTTCACGCCCGAGGAATATAACCGCTTTGGGCGTCCCTACGACCTCGATGCCCTCTCGGGTGCGAAGGATGGTTGGCTCAACGCCATTCATGTACACGCCGATCCCAGCCAGATAGATGACCAGATTTACTTTGATCAGTTTACCAACTACCCCGTCTCCGTCATCAGTTGGAGCGACCGACTGACAGGCCCAAGCCTGAGCGAAGCATTGACCCAGACCGATAAATGCCTGATGGGCGGACTGGCAGAACGCGGTCCCCTGGTGCATGGAGGTGAGACCGAGATCGAAAACGAGATCATGGGAGCAGTCACACAGACAAAGGGACGCCGCCTGATCCTGGCAAACGGCTGTTCCGTTCCCGATGATACCCCGGAAGCCTGGTTACATGTAGCGCGTCGGCTGGTGGAGGACCTGCATTAGCGTTTCGTTTCAACCCTCACACGGGAAAGGAAAGCACAGTGACTTTCCCACTCTTATGGGAACAGCTATTCTATGCTAACCGAAAAGGTCAGGTATACATCAGGCGCGACAGAAAAACCATCCTCCTCATCATTTCCCGGAACACCCATGTTACGCGGCGAGTAACATGGGTGTTCCGGGAAATGATTTTCCTACACCACAGCAAAGCTGGTAAAAAACGTTATGGCCCCGAGTATACGCATCACATCTCCAATGTTATCCAGAAGATATTCCTGGGGCAAAACGAATACGGGACTGAGTATCAAATAGCCCAGACTAAGCAGCATAAACGTGGTAGCCATGAAAAAACTGAACTGCGTCTGCTTCGTCATAAACACAAACACGTACCGATAAAAGATAACAAAGCAAATCACACTACGCAACGTACTTAAAAGTACCTTCCCTAACGGAGCAGGCACGTCAGGCACAAACGGCGCTAAAAAAAGCAGCGTCAGAAGTAGTACTGAAATAACAATTTGACAACGCATCAGGCGACGTAAGTGATCATCCCGTTGATACAACACGCCCAGCAGGATAAACACAAAACTGACGAATTGGCCAATATACAGAAACCAGTTTGTACTGAACTGTATACCCGCGACTACTCCTGATGCTAAATCTGCTGCTGCGGTCAATGCGATCATGCCAGTCGATAAGCCCAGGCAGAACAAACGGGGAGTGCCCATGTGTCGATAGAGGTAAAATGCTCGCAACGAGATGAAAAGAAAGACGAAACACAATATCCCGTTGAGAGTATTGTCAATCGATAATGGAGTCATCATACCACTTCCTTACTACAAAACCTCACCATTTATCTTGAAAGTTGCTACAGCATCTCGGGTACGCATTAAACAAGAATATTCCTGTTTAACACATCGTATTTTTCAGATGCTACTAGCATATATTACGTATTATTATCAGTAAAGTAACTATTATAGCCATTAAAAATATATTAATATTTTTATAGTTATCAACGTTATTTCTTGTATAATACACTTTACATAAGAATTTTTTGCTATAGGCAAACATGCCTCCATTACAGGTCAGCTAATCAGTGACTCAAAACAATCAACTGAGAGGAGATTAAGAGGGATCTCAGGGGTAATAAGGTGGAAAGAGAAAGCAATCTTTGTTTCAGGTAAGCAGAGTTGCAGGGAAAAGATGGGAGTAGAAACCAACAACCCTTACCAGAGACACCCAAAAACTACGCGACCATACCATCTACCATATTCACCCCGACTTGCCTACCCCCATCTTCTCAATAGAGCATAACTAAATATCGACCTGAACAACATAGTCCTTAGTCACATGTTAAATGGACAAAAGTCCAGAGCTTTTTTCGATAGCATGCATTTCAATCACTATGCTCAACAGCCAGCGTTTGCTGTCGTAATCCTTGCAAGTACAGACGATAGCGTTGTAAGCGCTGCATGCCTTTATCTTGTTTGATATATTTGCGCAACCGCAGCAACAGAAGCACGCATAGTATTACTGACTCAGAAGTTGAGGACCATACGCTTGCAAGCGGGACAGCAAGTATCATAAATGGACTACCTGCCAGCAAGTGGAACAACAGATAGAGCATGCCCCAACGAGAAACGAGTGCATAGGTGTTGGTCAAAAAGGGCGTGCGAGCATCTTTCAGAGCGAAGAAGGCGCTTGAAAGGAGAACACCACCCGCCTGCCCTGGAAGCGTACAGACATACCCCAGTAGCGCCAGATTGGTTAAGTCAGACGAGTGTTGGGTAAAAGCGCCGTGCTGAAAGAGGAGGTGAATGAGCGGTTGCCCTGCTACAGCCAGCACAATAGCAGCCGGAACAGTAATCAGGATAGATATCCCTATCACCTTGAGGGCCGTCTGACGCATACGTATGTAACGTCCAGCAGCAGCCTGCACAGCCAGATGAGGCAGCAGCGATTGCGATATTGCCTGCCCGATTAGCGCAGCAGGTAAGGCCTGGAGCATGTCCGCATAGTGTAGCGCGGCGATACTGTCACGATCAGTCAGGTATGAGGAAAAAAAGACACCCGCAAGCACACCAACATATGAAACGCCAGTCGCTAATGCACTCGGCAAAAGCAAACGCAAGATCTCTCGCAGTCCAGGATCGCGCAGATTCCAGACAAACGAGTAACGCATTCCTTGCTTGAATAGAGCAGGGAACAGGATGATGGTCTGCAAGATAGCTGCTGCCACCACTCCATAGGTTGGTCCATAAATTCCTACTCCCGGCACCATTTTTGTGACCAGCAACCCACCGATCACACCAAAATTGTAGACTGCAATCGAAACAGCAGGCAACAGAAATTGCCGTTTGCTATTCAGCACGCCCGTAGCTACCGTACCCACTCCAAGGATAAGCGTTTGCACCAGCATAATGCGCGTCAACGATGTGGTCAGCGGCTGTATCTCAGGGTAACCCCGAATCAATATATTACTGACATAGGCTGGTGTCAGGAATTCTGCAACAGTAACTACCAGCGTTATAGCGACCAGCAACACGTTGAAAACCAGGCTAGTCAACCTCCATGCTTCCATTTCGCCTTTATTCTTCTCATAAGAAAGAAATATCGGCACAAAAGCATTCGTCAAGGCTCCGCCAGCGATCAAGTTAAAAAGCGTATCAGGTAGATTCGAAGATACAACGTAAGCAGCAGCTGCAGGTCCGGTACCAAAAAGGGCGCTGAAAATAATCTGACGAACTACACCCAGAGCACGCGAGACCAGCAAACCAAGCATTAAAATAAAAGCTGCCTCTACGACACTGAAGCGCCGTACAGAGAGATCCCTACCTGGCCGAAAACTACTGAGGTTGAAACGAAAGGTTCTTCCTCCCCAGACACTGCGGCGCCTGGAGGTTTTTTTCTTAGTAGTAGTTCCTGTTCTATCTGGAGGCTGTGAACCTGGTGGGCTGACAACAGTAGCTACCTCTGTTGACGTGTTGATCGGATTTTGTGGATTGTACGAAATATGCCTCTCTCCTCTCAACCTGATGCAAAGATTATAAAAAAACTATATCACTGGCAAGTATACCAACTCAGCACTATTACTGACTAGCATCTATTCAAAAAGTACTGTTATGTCTCTTCTTGACTCCTGGTACAAGCGGAAAACAGGAACGTAATACACGCTATGAGCAAAAGTTACCTCTTATCTTTCTTGCTCACACCATGTATTACGTTGCTCAGTTCAACTTTTCGGGCGTGGCTTATAAATATTGACGCCAATCTTGATGTCTTCGCGGCCAGGAACCGAAATGTTGCCTTCGGTGCTTGCAATCGTAATTGATTTTCCGCTCGACGATAAGCCAAACTCTTGATTCAGATCTACTACTATAATGAGCTTGTTTCCTTCGATGTTCATTTGTACATTCTTCATGACGCGAACCTCCCTATATATCTTGAGCGTGTTACTGATCGCTCAGACAGCCATAACTGTACCAAATGGGCCATGTCTTGTCCACACATAACAGAAAAATGGCTCATACGGTGGTAAAGATAGATACGCAACAGTAGCCTATTTTCCCTATTTTCCCACCTCTAAACTAGCCACAAATAACATTCTCATATACAGTTAAATATGTGTAGATAATACACACTAATTATATGTAGGCCATAAGCGAGGATTCACAGTATGTCATCTTCTCCAGACAGTCATGTAAAACGTCCTCATAGTCAACAGGACCAGGTGCCAGCTACGTCCATACAGCCCACGGCTACACACGCGTCGCTTGACATGCAATCATCGTATTTCCAATCTATCAGCAATCAGCTTCCTCCCCGCGAGTCAATCATCAGCGATCAACCGACCAATCAGCTTCCCACCATCGGGCAGCCCTCTATGCATCCGTCCCTGATCACCGACCAACCTACCAGCGAAATATCCATAGGTAGACAGACACACAATTTGTCTCTGATCACCAACCAGTTCCCTGCTGATACACCTGTTACTGGACAGCTTCCTGGCAATGCTCCTGTCACTACCGGGCATATTCCCGTTCAATTTCCCGGCAATGCTCCTGTTACCACCGGCTATATTCCCACGCAACACCCAGGAATCGTCCATTGGCAACCTGGCAGCCCCCTCGCCGCTACAGGTCATCTCTCTGGCTATTTGCCTACCGTCACAAATCAGCTTCCCGCTAACGTGCAGGCTACTACAGAGTCGCTACCTGCGAATATGCCTCGCACGACGAAAAAACTTGCCCCATCTGGCGGCACTACAACAACCAGATCACTCACACACATTCCCGCGCCAAAAGCACGGACTTCACCATCGACAGCATTGCCACCGCAACCGCCACGCCGTCGGCCGATGCGCTGGATTGGCGCACTTGTTAGCTGCCTGCTCATTTTACTATTTACAGTCATCTTTGTAGCTCCTCTTGGTAACAACGAACATGGGCAGACGATTGCACAAACGGTTGGTAATTTCTTTTCACCTGGATCATCCAGTACTTTTGATCCTCTGCAACATGTTGCCCCTACACCTGCGCTCATGACCACTGAAGGCTACTGTGGGGGAAGGGATATCTGGGGCACATGCGCAACGGCGATCACGGATAGTGGACAAATGGGTACAGGTCAGATGCAGGCACCCATCACAGGATCGACAGTCACTCAACCTTTTGCGCACCCTGAGTTTCAAACGTGGTGTAATTGCATTAAGCCCCATTCCGGTATCGACCTTGCAGCGCCCTATGGAACGCAGATTACAGCGGCAGATAGTGGACAGGTCATCTGGGTCGGCTGGGACTGGTCGGGGTTGGGGTGGGCCGTCAAAATCAATCACGGTCATTATATTGCGACCGTTTACGGGCATTTGTCCCGCTACATAGTCAGTGTGGGTCAAAATGTGACAAAGGGTCAGATCATAGGCTACGAGGGAAGTTCAGGAGCTTCAACAGGTCCACACCTGCATTTTATGGTGATTGTTAACAATAAATGGGTCGATCCAACGACGTACATTCAATTGCCATAGCAAAAAAAGCACAGAAAAATGGCCTCCATACCATTCGATATGAGGGCCATTTTTCTGTGCTTTTTTTGCATTACTATTCTCAGGCTTGAACATTGTACTTTGAGCGGCGGCGGCTAATCGAACCACCTTTACGCCCAGCAGCTTGTGCCTCTTCGCTGGTCCACTTGTGAGCAGTGCCCAGAGCATGGGCTGCTTTCCCGCCCTTACTAGCAATCTCACGCTTCTTCTCTGGACTCATAGATGCGAAACCACGACCGCGCCCTTTTTGTGTCTGCATTATTATCTTTCTCCTCCTGAAAAGTGCCTTATTCTACACTCTTGACTAACGTACAACGTAAGAGTACAGAAGCAACCCATCTCCTGACTCTGTACCCCATATATGCGTCCATCCATTTGCCCGCAGAAAGATAAGGGAAAGTGATTGGCTTACTCTAACCCTACCTTCTACATACGAACACGACTCATCTAGTCGTTTCGGATACACCCAGGGGTGTTTATTTTTCCCGGGTTTCAAACTACTCTAGCTTTTCTTCTTTTTTTCGTAGTGGCTACAACACTACGACTACAATAGCTAAGACTAAGATTTGCGGGATTCGCTCTTTACGGGCAATAGAGGAACGCACAGAGCAAAATAGTATTTTGTTATCCAGGGTACAATTATCAGGAATTCTCTTTTTCACCCTCTGTCTTACTCAAAACAGAGGGTAGTGATGTTCACCAGATAAAGCATAACAGCTAGCATACACAAGGACAAGTCATCAATGAAAAGTTTCAGCGTTCTCTAAGGTAGCCTCATCCATTTCTAAGGAAAAAGATGAGCTAAAACGAGAGTTTGCGCACAATTTGTGCTTGAAAAACCCTGGCAAGCTCAGCATTTCCTTAGAAATTGCTGAGTTTCTTAAGAATCTTCATAAGTCATTCCGAGCTTTTGATCATCTGTTCAACCATGCTGCATCCCCGCCTGCGGCGGGGATGCACAGGAAGAGAACTACTTTCAAAACCTGCCTGCGGCAGGTTTTGAAAGTAGTTCTCTTCCTGTGCATCGCCTGAGACAGATTTTGAAAGTAGTTCTCTCTCGTGCATCGCCTGTGGCAGGTTTTGAAAGTAGTTCTCTCTCGTGCATCGCCTGTGGCAGGTTTTGAAAGTAGTTCTCTCTCGTGCATCGCCTGTGGCAGG
>Ga0070741_10017927_pt1 | contig 11555 bp, 11 predicted proteins | sample Coa_R1_4_FD_66440 | JGI IMG/M metagenome (GOLD analysis project Ga0070741, IMG submission 66440) | Surface soil microbial communities from Centralia Pennsylvania, which are recovering from an underground coalmine fire - Coalmine... | ecosystem: Environmental > Terrestrial > Soil > Unclassified ...
ACAGGTTAACCAGAAATTGCGCGGCCCTCCGGCGAAGCACGAGGTGTCACCCGGAAACATGCTCGCGGTCGTAGGCGTCACCGCCGTGTAACTGCAGGCGCCGGCATCGCTCTCGGCAGAGGCGGCGGACGCGAAGGATCGGCCTCAGGTCACTCGAACGCCCATCCGCGGCGCCGCCACGGTCCCCCTCTTTTATCTCCCGCACCCATCCAACCGGTTCGTCGTACCCGTCGAATTCCGTAAGTCTTTGAAAGCCAAGGACGATATTGAGCAAATGAGCACGATGCGACAGTCTGCCTCCGGGATCGCGCCAATTCCGGATCCAAATCGGGGCCTGTACGTGTGCCGCTCGGTTCAGGCAGGAAGCCTCCGTCAGCGTCGAAACCGTTGTGATTTTTTTCAAACGGTTGGCTACATTTGAACCGTTTTGCTCGATAACTCTGTAAGCGAGAACCGTAGGCTAAGAAAAAGCCGAGGAGAGTAAGCATGAAACCGATAGACAACGTCAACATCACCAACATCAATGTAAATTTGGAGATCGAGCCCACGGCTGCTCCAAACGTAGCGGGTCCCGGTGGCCAGGGTGCGGCCCCGGGTAGAATTCCAGACAGTGTTCTGCAGGGGCTGGACAGAGCCGGCCAGGCGTTCGGCGCCTTTCGCGCTCAGAACGAATACAGCAAACTTCAGGACGCCAACGCATTGGCGCGCGATGCCTTCAGCCGGATCCAGAATCCCAACATTTCGCCCGGGGAACGCCTGCTGGCGGACACCGAGATGGAGCGCGCATCCCAGATACGCCAGAGTGTCGCTCGCCAGGTAGGTGGTTCCAAAGGTATGGAAATCCTCGCCGACGACGCTTATCAGCGCTTCGGCTTCGAGGTGGCCGCGAATTCGAAAGGGTTCACCGGCAAGTTGATCGGAGACACGATGGGCGCCGCCGCGGACCGGGATCTCACGAAAGTCGGCCACCAGATCCTCAATTCGGGCGAACACATGTGGGGCAACTGGTGTAACATTCAGGGCTGCGACGATCAGCAGTGGGGGCCAAAGAATTCCCAGGGTCCGTGGGGATATCGTCCGACACCGCCGGCTCCCTGGTCCGCCACCAATCAGGGAAATGGCCAGGGCACGATCGATCTCGGCAACTACACGTTGAAACTCAACAAGGGCGATTCTTCCTGGACTTTGACCAACAAACACACGGGCGCCGAGACCAAGGTCTGGGGCGATCCGCATGTCAGCGAGGATGGAAAGAACTGGACCTTCAAGAACAACACGACATTTCTGCTCGATGATGGCACCCGCGTCACTGTCAAGACAACGCCGGCCGGTAATGGCCAGACGCTGAGCGACGAACTGGACATCACCAAGGGCACCCAATCGATCAAGGTTACGGGGTTGGCCCAGAATGACAAGAATCCGCTGACCATCTCGGAAGGTTTTAACGGATATCAGTTGGCGGCCAGCAATCTCGGCGATCCGGTCGTCCTGGAAGCCGGCAAGAACTGGCTGGGCACGGACGGCAAAGTCGTTACCGACCAATACTCACAACAGCACAACCTCTAACGCCGTATTGGAGGAGGCCGCGGGGGACGGTCGAAAGGGCGTCACCCGCGGAACTGGGGTCGCGTGACTAATTTCGCGGCGGCCAGTTCACAATTATCGTAGCGAACGTCGAGCCTGCCCCATTTGCTTTGATGGGTATCAGGAATCGCTGTCCATCCGAAGTCACCGCGAAACGGGCTCGAAAGTCGTCAATGATATCGGACTGGAACAGCGTGCGGGAAACGCCCGACCGAAATCGGCCCTCTGTCGTCGAAACTGGAACAACCATGATTCGTTTGTCCGGGGCCAGGTAGTAGATCTGCTGCCCATCACCCGGCCATTCCGGGTGAGATCCACCGCCGTTGGAAACCATCCACTTGGCAGAGAGGGCGTCGCCTGGGACAAACCGTCTTACGTAGACCTCCTGCTTGCCACTCTCGTCCGACGTATAGGCGACCCATTTCCCGTCCGGTGAAAACACCGCAAAAAGTTGATTGGGCCGGCCTTGTAGCAAATCAATGGGCTTACCGCCATTTTGTATTGGTAGAGCCCAGGTGTCGATCTTCTTGCCCGAATGGATTTCGTGATACAGCAGAAAGCTTCCATTGCTGGACCACGGGACTTTGAGGTTATCCGATTTGAGAAGCAGCCTGGGATCCCCTCCGAGCGAAGCGGTTTCGTATATTTCTCCCGATCGATCCGGATTTCTGAAGGAAAACCCAAGATTCGCCGAGGCAAAGGATAGACGGGTGCTGTCCGGCGACCAGACGGGACCCACCTGATCTTTGGGCCCGTAGGTCACGCGCGAGGTCACGCCGCTCGCGCGATCCAGACGCCAGATGTCGTATCTGCCGCTGTGCGGTTCCAGGCGGCTGAACGAGATTTCGTGATCGTTTGGCGAAAGTGTTACATCCAGGTGGATACCGGGTTCGCTGACTGTTTCCAGACGTGCTCCTTTTCGGTCAAACCATGCGAGCTGGTCCGCGCCGCGCTTTGTCCGGTACGCCAGCACCCCGGTATCGGAGGCCGAGAACTCCGCCCGCAGCGGTTCCATTATGAAGGCGACATTGATCGATTCGGCAATCGGAAATTCGGCGCCTGTGATTCTCAGGCGGCGGGTATCGAAAGGCCGCGCTACGAGCGTACCATCATGGACGAACAGCAGGTACCCGCTTCCAGGCTTGTCGTTCGCATAGATTGCGTTTGATAAGGTTCGGAGCAGCAGCGGGCCGGGTTCGCCCGTTATCGATCCCAGATAAACGCCGGAATCCGCGGGCTTGAGGGTTCGAATGACATATAAGAAGTGGCGTCCGTCCGGCAGGAAGTAAGGCCACCGATGCGATACCTCGTTGCGGGACGTATCCAGACTTGTCAACTGCTTTGGTTCCCCTCCGCCGGCCGCCACCAGCATGAGTGGGGATTTCAGTGACGGTGAGAACATGATGATGCCGTCACGGTTCCAACTGCCTCCACGGCCATCGGCCGCGTCGCACACGACGCGCGGCGCGCCACCCGTTATATCTACTCTCTTGAGCTTTCCATCCGCGAAAAAGGCGATACTTCGATCGTCCGGCGACCAGAACGGAAACGAAGCGCCCTTCGTGCCCTCCAGCCGGCGAGAGGTGAGTTCATCCAGAGGACGTATCCAAAGCTCCGTATCACCCGAGGTATCGGTTGCGGGAAACGCAACGAGCCGGCCATCCGGAGAGAGCACTTGCGAATCAAACTGGACGAAACTCCGACCCTCGGGAGCCATCAATGAGAACTTGATTGGTCGAAGATCCCTCGGGCGGTTCCGCGGCTGCGTTAGTAACCAGGTCGAGACCGCGAGGCTAACCATCACCAATCCGGTTGTTACGAGCAGCCTTGCGCGGCGACTCTTTCTGACGTCGCCGTCTTGTCCGTCTATTGCGGTCGCCTCCTGTTGCTCCGCTCCTCTCCCTGGCGAACTGGATTCCCGGGAATCCTCCGGCACCGTCTCCACAGCCGCGATGAATCGATATCCTCGGCGAGGCACACTTTCGATAAACCGCGGAGTCCTCGCTGAATCACCAAGGGCCTGCCGAAGCCGGGCCGCGGCCGTGTTCAGGCCATTTTCGAAATCGACGAATGTATCGTCCGCCCAGAGCCTGCCGTGCAACTCCTCCCGAGTAATCAGCATGCCAGGGCGCTCCAGGAGCGCCATCAACAAGAGCAACGGCTGGTCTTGAACGCGGATTCGAACGCCTCGTTTACGCACCTCTCCGGCGTTGGGGTCCACCGCGAAGCTGCCGAATCGATAGAGTTTGTGACCTGCGGGTGACGACATCCGCCAGCATTCCCTAGCGACATCCTTATACCACTCCAGGAGCCAGCATGTCATCCTGGCAGAGATTTGCCGCAGATCCAGTGAGTTACCCCGTATGCCAAATGTTCTGGTCAAGTATGGCCCGCGTTATCGATAGCGAGCGGCCAGGGAATCTTAAATCCCGGATAGTTCCAATCGGAACCGGAGGACATGGGATGCCGCACGTGCAGAGTCGCGTTTATTATCGGATTGTTTTGGCCGCAGGTCTGGCGGTGGCGGCAGACCTCGGGCATGCCGAGATCCTGGGTACGACCGCCATTGTCAGGCCTGACAATTCGCTGATCGTGCAGATACAGGTAGCGACGGCAGGTAATGCGGCAAAGCTTGCAGTTACCTACCAGACACGGGGAATCGAACCATTGATCTCGCGCCTGACGCCAGTCTCGCCCACCGGCATGACAACGATTACGGTGGGGAGGCTGAGAGCCAACCGGTCCTACACCTACAGCGTCCGTGCCATAGATGATCACGGCACGCCCGCCGGAACAATGGCAGGCAGCTTCACCACAGGACCGCTTCCGGCAGCGTTGGCGGCGAACACCTATACGCTTCACGGGCGCAGCACGGCGCCGCTCATCGTGCTCCCGCACATCCAGACAGGATTCAGCGGGTATGTGGCATTGGACCTGCACTCACCCGATGCACCACAGGTCGTCTGGTACTACAACAACGCCCCGAGCAACGCTTCCGGCAGGCTACAGTCAGATCCCGTAAACTCCATCATTCAGGAACGGGACGGGAATTTCCTGTTTGCCGACGCCGGTTCCGGTCCGCCACCCCTCGCGGCCGACACTTTTTATCGAGAGATTACGCCAGATGGAACCATCGTGGCGGAAAGTCCGTTCGTCTGCCGTCTGACGCCGCCATCGGCACGGGGCCCGCAGGGTTGGTCGTGGGCAGAGGGTAATGACAGCCTCGAACAGCTCATTCCTCCAGACGGTCCGCCGGGAACCGTGCTGCATCTGGGCAAGATCGTCAAGGATCCTTTCTCCGATGCAGGACTTGCGGCGCCGGGCGCCAGGTTGCAGATAGGGGTCGGAATCAGGCGCTGGAACCGCCGGACAGGGAAGGATGAACTGGTGTGGGACCCTTTTCAATTCCTCGATCCCGTGAACGAGAGGACCGATACGACAACCTCCGATCCGGGCGCGAATTCCGATACCGTCTCACCCTTTCCGTGCGCGGGCAATTCGCTTCAAGGCCAGGATTGGATGCACGCGAACTCGCTGCAGGTTGCGCCTACAGGCGTCCTCTTAATGTCAGTCCGTATCCTCGATACCGTGATCGCGATTTCGCCCCGGTTTGACCGGATCGCATGGCGCATAGGCCGGTTCGGAAGCGATTTCACTTTCCCCAATCCCAACGATCGTTTTTACCACGAGCACTATGTGCGCATGCTCGACAACGGCAATCTCCTGCTTTTCGACAACGGCAACGGCCGCCCCGCCGCCGAGGGCGGCCTTTACAGCCGTGCCCTGGAGCTGGCGCTGGACTGGGACACGATGACAGCGTCAAAGGTGTGGGAGTACCGTCACCAGGTAACGACGAGCAGCGGAGCGTCTGTTTACAAGTACGCGGACAAGGTGGGGACGGCGCACCGGTTGAAAAACGGCAACACAATCGTCCTGTTTGGCGCCGATATCGACCCCGCCTCGCTCCAGGCGAAGAATCCGCAGACATTCACTTTGGTGGAAGCGGATGCGAGCCTCGAAGCGGGTGCGGTCGCAGTAATGGACTTTCAGATGCCGGGAGCAACTCCGGTGTACCGGGCGCTGCCGGTGACCACACTATTTGGTGAGGTTGAAGGGACGGCGCGCTGATGACGTAATGCGGAGGACGACAACCCGGCGGCTCTCGCGGCGAGTAGACGAGAGGTTTTGGAAAACCCGCAGGGCCGGGCACGCCGGCTCCTTCCAGGCCGTCGGTTCCGTCTTCTAGCTCGTGTAGTAATAGATTCCGAGCCAAATACTGACGACAGCCGTTATGATCAGCAGTTTTTCAAGCAGGCTCAGCGAGGCGAGGACGGCGGTTACCGGCTGAAGAAACGATTTCTTCACCGGGGCCGCGGGGATCTCCTGGATAGCCGGAATCTGCGTGATAGCAGTCGGCGCCACCGTAACCTGGGGCGCCGGCGGCGCCACGATCGGGATCTTGAAAGTGATCCGATATCCCGGTATCTCGACGACGTCGGTCCCCTGGATGTCCCTGGGCCGGCCCTTCTCCAGCCTGGCGCCGTTCACCCAGGTCCCGTTTGCGCTCATGTCGTGCAACAGCACGGTGCCGGCGCTTTCCTCAATCCCGAAGTGTTCCCGGGAGATGCCGGGACCCTGAAGCTGCACGGGGCTTTCGGGGTCGCGACCGACTACGACCAGTCGATCGAGCGTGCAGTGTACGTTTTGGACGGAACCGTCCTGGGCAGATTGAATGACGAGATCAATCTCCACGCAACACCTTGGACATGAGTTTCAACGTTCGGCCGGAAATCGAGGGGTCGTTTGCCATCCATTCGGTCAGGTTCTCTCGTTCGGCGGGAGTCAACTGGCTCATTTCCGGTCCGGCGACGATGGACAGTGCCTGGCGCACGATCGCGCGCGATTTCTCGGGATCGTTCAGATCTTCCACCTTCCCCAAGCCGGCAAGAGCTTCCAACTCGGCGGCGGCCGGTTGAGTGGCTCCGGTTGCCGCCGGCGTCTGCGGCGCCGGAAACGAGGTCTTCGGCGCGTTCGTGTTCGACGCCTCTTCCACGTTTCCGTAACCGACGTTTGCCGGTCCTAAGGGCTTGATGTCCATAACGCCTACTTATAGTGAACCTGATCGGCCAGAGACGTGAGCGCGCGCGCCATCTTGCCGAATTCCCCTTTCGGATCCAGTTCCGCAGCCTTTTTCAAAGACTCCCGGGCGGCCTTCTTGTCCTTACGGAACAACTCGGCCTCGCCCAAATGCGCGTACGCATAGGCGCTGCGCGGGTTCAATTTCAACGCCTCCTGATAATGCGCGACTGCGTCGTCAAACTCGCGGGCCTGAAAGCTGACCGTGCCCAATGCGACTTCCGGCACGTCACTCTGCGGCGACAATGCGCGTACGCCGCGGAATATCTGGCGCGCCTCGTCAAATTTGCCGGCGTCGCGATAGACGAAGCCCGCTTCCATCATCAGCGCGATCTCTTCTTTCGAAGCTACAACGTCCCAAGGCATGCCTCACTCCTATCGAATGTTCTGAATCGCAGACATGGCGGCATCGTGGCGGGATTTCAAAACGTTCGATGCCGATTCAAAGGCCCGCTGCTCGGCTTCCATCTGCTCCTGCAACTGAAGGAAGAACGTGGAATCGGAGCTTAATGCCCCCTGGATTCCGGTAGTATTGGTGCCGATGCCGGCAATCGAGCCGCCGAGCAGGGAACCAAGCCCCGGAGCCACGATGTTAGCCGCGCCGCCAACCACGCCTCCCAGAACGCGGCGGAATGTGCTCGGCTGCGACTGCTGGATGAGCGTATTGATCGTGGAACTGTTTGAACCCTGCGCGGTTATATCCGAGATCTTCATCGTCTTCGCCTTTCAAACATAATTATCGGTTATGTGCCGAAGATGTTGCCAACACGCCAACGGCTGGTTTGATTCACCTGCTATTGGCTGCCGCCATCGCCTGTTCCCGGCGTTCACGGATCTGATGTAACAGATCCAGCGTGCGGCCGTAAGCCGCCAGCGCCGCCCTGGCCCGGGCCTGCTCGGCCGATGAACCGGTACGCGTCAACTCGTCCAGCCGCCGGCAGCTCTTCTCGATTTTGCCCAACAGGGCGGTAGCGGCTTCCTCGGAACCGAAGAAGTGTTCCAGACCCGGAAAACGTCGCCAGTCGGGCTCGCCGGCCGGGGTCTGACCCGGCGCATCCGCCGGGTTTTTCTTATTTGCCATAAACCAGCTCCTCTCGCTGTGATACTCTCAATCCATTCCTATGTCTTTTTCCGTGCGGCCGATCAGCCCGGCGGACATCGGTGCGGCGGCCGCGATGATGAATGAATCCTCGCGCGGACACGGCTTCGAGTTCCGGCTGCAACCGATCGAGTTCCTGTTTCTTTCGAACCTGTGGCAATTCTCCTACCGCCACTCCTATCTTGGTTGGATCGACTCCGAACCGGCCGGAGTGGTGCTCAACTGCGTCGACAGCGCCAACCGGGAGGCTTATTCGTTCTACTGGGGCGTCACTCCCAGATTCCGGGGAAAGCCCGTTTCCATGGCGCTGGTCCACACCTATCTTAAACAGGCGCGGCAGGAAGGCCTGCGCCGGACCTATCTCGATTGCGATCTCAGCGGTCCCGCGGTAATCTACGAGCGCCTCGGATTCAAACCGACGATGGAAGTCACGCAGTATGAGACCGACACGCCTGATGTCCCGGATGCCGCACCCGGTTTGGTAGCCCCGGTTGAGCTCGAAGAGATCCGCTGCGATCCGGGCCGCCTGGTAACTCCCATCCATTGGACCCGCAGGCCGAATTTCCTCGAGCACAGCGCGCCGTATCTGCAGGCGCTGGGATATCGCGACGAAAACGGTCTGACCGCTTACGCGGTCCTGACCAGCCGGTCGGGCCATACTCTCGTTCTGGATCTGCAATGCGATCGATCCGCGGCAGGCGGCGCCGCGATCGTCCGCTATCTCGTCGATCACCACTACCCGACGCCGTACCGATTCTCGTATGTGCCCGAATCCGGCAGCGCCTCCCATCTTCTCCAGGAAGCGGGGTTTCATGTCACCAAACGCTCCGTTTGCATGGCGCTGGAGCTCGCGCCCTGATTGGCCGGCGGCCTTCATCTGGCTTCCATCTCCCCGGCCTTGGTCGCCAGCTTTTGCTGTTCCTTCACCAGGCCGATGGTGCCGAGCAGTTGTACGTTGATGTCCGGCGTAAGCTCTTCGTAGCTGAGAGCGGACAGCTCGGAAAACGAACGCTCCAGCAGCCGCCGCACGAAACGGCGGATGTCGCTGCCCACAATGATCACCGGTTTCTGCGCTGTCGACGGCAGGTTGCCGATGTGCGCGTAAACGGCCGCAATCACCTGCCGGATGGCGTCCTCCGGCATCGCCAAATACGCCCCGGCGGCGCTCTGCTGGGTGTAGTCGTGGAACAGATCCTCGATCTCGGGATCAAACCTGTAGGCAAACATTAAGGGCCGCCCCTGAGTAATCTGGTAGCAGATTTTGCGGCGGAGTGCCACGCGGACATGTTCGGTCAGAGCGATGGTGCTATGCTCCGTGCGACCCCATTCGCCCAGCGCCTGCAGGATGCTCTTCAGATCGCGAATCGAAACGTCTTCTTCCACCAGGCGCTGCAGGATCTCCGTGAGTTGCTGCAGCGATACCGGCTTTGGCACCACCTCTTCCAACAGCGTCGGATAGTATTGCTTGATGGTATTGAGCATCCACTGGACTTCCTGTACGCCGATAAAGTCCCGGCCGCGCTTCTTCAGGAAACGGCCCAGGTGCATGACCAGAATTTCGTGGACGTCCCACACCTGTAGTCCCACGGAATGCGCTTTTTCGATCTGGTCGCGGGTGATCCATGAGGCCTTCTGGCCCGTGGCCGGATTTTCCGCGACTTCTCCCTTGAGCCCGTAGAGCAGCAGGTTCTGCGGGATGTCGTTCACCATGACCGCGTCCAGCCGCAATTGCCCGCTCACCAGCGGAACCTCGTTCATCCAGATCGTGTAGGCGCCGGGCTCGTAGGGCAGATTGCCGCTGATGCGAATCGGCGGGAAGATGACGCCCGTCTCGTAATAGAGCGTGTTGCGGATCTGCACGAGCAGTTCGTAAAACTTCTTGCCGGCTTCGGTCTGCGTATCCACGTAAGCCGTGATCTCTTTGCTCAATTCCATCACCAGCGGAACCGTGAGGGTGACTTCCGGTTCGGGCGTGGGTGCGGGCGCTCCCGGCTGTCCGGTGGTTTCCTCAGCAGCCTCGGCTTCTTTAATCCCCTTGGCCCGGAACAATCCGTAGGCCACCGAACCGGTTAGAGCGGAAAGCAGGAAAAAGGGGATCTTGGGAAGGCCAGGGATCAGGGCCATCACGAACAGGATTCCGGAAGCCACCGCGATCGCCTTCGGTTGCGCCAGGATCTGAGTAGCGACGTCTTTTCCGAGATTCGAATCGGCGTTCTCGGAGGCGACGCGCGTCACCACCATGCCGGCGGAGATCGAGATCAGCAGCGCTGGAATCTGCGAAACCAGGCCATTGCCGATCGTCAGGATGGAATAGGTCTGGACAGCCTGCATGGCAGGCATGTTTTTCATGACCATGCCGATCACCAGACCGCCGACGATGTTGATGACCGTGATGATGATGCTGGCGATCGCATCCCCTTTGACGAACTTCATCGCGCCATCCATGGCGCCGTAGAATTGCGATTCCCTGGAAAGCCCTTCGCGGCGGCGGCGCGCTTCGTTGAAGTCAATAATGCCCGCCCGCATGTCGGCATCGATGCTCATCTGCTTGCCTGGCATCGCGTCCAGAGTGAAACGGGCCGAGACCTCGGCCACGCGTTCCGCACCCTTGGTGATGACGATGAACTGCACCAGGGTAATGATCAGAAAGATGACGGCGCCGACAACGAAGTTCCCCTGCACCACGAACATGCCGAACGCGCGAATGACCTCGCCGGCGTCGCCGTTCAACAGAATCAGGCGCGTGGCGGAGATGTCGAGCGACAGGCGGTAGAGCGTGGTGATGAGCAGCAGGGTGGGATAAGAGGCGAGCTGTGTACCGGTGGATATATAGATGGACACCATCAGGATGGTGACCGCAACGGTAATGTTAACGGTAAGAAAACAATCCAGCAGGAAGGTAGGAAGGGGGACGATCATCATGCCGACCATGAGGGCGACACAACTGACCAGGAGGAGATCGCTGAACCTCGTCAGTACGGAGGTCAGATTCCCCTTGATGATTTCCTGTTTGATTCCCTGAAATTGAGCTAGGATCTTTTCGATCATGCCTTATGGAGATGAGAAAAGAGAAAGCAGGAGGAGTGGGCCTCCTGCTTTCTAAAAAGCCCGTCCAGTTCGCCCTAGTTTGCCGATTTCTTGAATTCTTCGGTGGCGACTTTCAGACCGGTGATGATCGCGCGGGCGCGATTGGCGCCGGAATCTTTCTTTTCGGGATCCAATTCGATAGCCTTGTGGAATTCGGCCACGGCTTCCTGCAGTTTCGCCTGCCGGAGCAGCGCCTCTCCGAGATTCGCGTGGATCGAGGCGGCATTCGGATTCAGTTCGGCGGCTTTCTGCAGGTTGGTGAGAGCGGTATCCAGGTCTGGCGGGTCCTTTGCCAATGCCAGGGCGCCGAGGCCGGCGTAGCCGTAGAACGATTCCGGCTCGATCGCCGCCAGCCCTTCGAACATCTTCTTGGCGTCGTCGAACTTCCCCTGCTGGTACAGGTTGTATCCGAGAGATGCGAATCCGTCGATCTGCGCTTGTGTGAGTCTCATCGATTCCTCCATTCCTTTTTGACTGCTGGTTATTAGCCGATGTTCTGAATCGCCTTCAGAGCATTCTGATTCGTTTCCTTGAGCATTTCGGAGATCATGCTGAACAGTTGGTTGGCCTGCTGCATCTCCTGCTGCGCCTGGAGGATGTCCGCGGAAGTGGCGTTGGGATTCTGCAACTTCTTCATGGCGTCGGCGGT
>Ga0070741_10017928_pt1 | contig 11554 bp, 7 predicted proteins | sample Coa_R1_4_FD_66440 | JGI IMG/M metagenome (GOLD analysis project Ga0070741, IMG submission 66440) | Surface soil microbial communities from Centralia Pennsylvania, which are recovering from an underground coalmine fire - Coalmine... | ecosystem: Environmental > Terrestrial > Soil > Unclassified ...
GAAACGGAGTCTCCGCAGGCGGAGTTTTGTGGTGAAAGTGTCACGCCGTAGGAAGTAAAAGTAAATGTTACCGGAATGATCTCCACCGGAACAGTGGTTGTACCTGAACCCGGAATACTGGGATCTGTTCCGACCATCGTGAAAGGAATGCCATAGAAGTTATTTGTCCACACAGGCAATTGCTTTTTGACAGGCGGAGGCGGGGGCGGCGGAGGTGGGGATGAAGATGAAGAGTTGCTACCACAGGCAAGGAAGATCAGTGGAAAAGCTAGCACTGCATGGCGAAGTGCCCAGAACAACTTGGACTCGTGCATAACACTCCTTTTGGGGAGGCTATCGCTGACCCACCAGTACAACACCTGCTAACTTAGGGGAGAACTCCCAGTCAACAACCCTGTCTGAGTGTGGGGCATTCCTGTCTGAGTATCGGGGCATTATAGATCCCAGTAAGTAAGTGTCAACCGGAAAGATGATCTGCCGTTACTCCGAAAACAGCCAGTCGTGTTCACGTCGTGGGGTTTGGGCGGGGAAAAACAGTTGTGGGGCGAACGTGGCCTTAATGCAGCCAAGGACTTGTGCTGCCCCTCTGAGGTGCTTTCTGATTATTGCTTAGGCCCTTAAGCATCTTTTAGATACCCCGCTCTCGGGAGAGTTCGGGAATCACACAGTATCCTTAACCGCGTTATCTACTCTTACTTACCCGGTTTTTATGGCTGATGAGGGAGACTGTTATGGCAAGCGTCTCAGCGGGAGTCCACCAAAACGAATAGCGTATCAACCAAAAAAATTCGCGTAATCGCGCTACTTTCAGGGACTCGGGATAGTCCAACTTAGTGACGCGGGTAGTGTAGCTCAGGAACAATTGTCTTAACAGCGGCTGGTGGGATGAAAACTCTCGCTCGCCTTTTTGTTTTTTGGACCTGTTTCCGCTGTCATCAAATAAGCTGTGAACATCGGTTTGAGCCAAATCTGCGGGAGCTGATTTCACCCAACGTCCCCTGCTGTAAACAGTGTGCTTTCCGGCCAATTATCAGAGGCTTTCGCTAATGTTCCGACAACTCGGGACCCCCTTTTGAATACCACCGTGGTGCTGCACTGTCTGCAATTACTCCTCTCCGATCCCCAAACGAAATCGCCTGTTTTGAGCGTCTAATTTAGTGGCCCGAAGGAATGGGCACGATTCCTGGGGTTTCCTAGCCCCCTTTTTGGCCGGAGACAACGGCATGCACCTTTTCGACTACGCTTTTCATCAAACAGTCAGGTAAGTACCTGTACAGGATCGGGCGTTGCTGCTGCCCAAAGATAATCAGCTTGGGCGTGAGGAGTAGTGTGTCTGTTTATTCGCAGCATCCACGCGGGGGAGTGTACGTCTGGAGGTTGTTCAGGAGGAATAGGGGATCACACGGGATGAGAGAGCGGTAGATAACTAGTTCGACTTCGATGAATAGAGGGTGTCCGAGAAAATCTCGGCACCTTTTTGCATTTATGGGGTCGGGGTGAACACGAATTCCAAAACAGGAGAGGATGGATGCCAATACCAAGTGAGAACGAAATGTCGTGGGAGCAGATTCGGGACACAATTCTGTCCGGCGCTGCTCAGAACGAGGATTCCACCACGTACGTGGAGCCAGTGGAAGAATGGAAAACCCAGCCTGCGAATAGGGCTGCAAAGTCCGGCCACACCGATGTCGAGGGGGATAATCTGATTGACGAGATTGCAACCATTATTCGCAGATACGTGTTCCTCAAGGAACCAAGTATAGCTTTGCTTTTAGCTGTGTGGATCGTAGCGACGTACGTGTACGAGGAATTTGATTACATAGGGTACTTGTTGCTTTATTCGCCTGAGCCGCGTAGCGGCAAGTCAACCCTTTTAAAAGTGCTGAACTATCTCGTGGCAAAGTCAACCGGCATTGATGCATCTCCGACGCAAGCGAACATCTACCGTAATGCTAACGGATGCACGCAACTCTTTGACGAGGCAGATGCTGTGCAGAACATGGAAGCTCTGCGGAGCGTTCTGAACGTAGGTTTCGAGAAAGGAAGCGTTGTTACAAGGGCTGACCAGCGCAAATCCGGAGGCTATACACCTAAGCAGTATAACGTTTTTGCGCCACGTGCACTCGCAGGCGTCGGAACCCATATTCTTGACCGGACTACTCTAGACCGCACGTTCGCAATCGCAATGGTACGGCAGAAGAAATCTGAGAAAAGGGAACGTTTGCGGCGGCGCGAGGTGGCGGATGAGGTTAAGAGATTGAAGTCGTCCATCGAGAAGTGGGTGGCAGCGAACCGCGCGAAATTGGTAGCTCGATACAGGCGAGAGTTCAAGTACCTGGATACATTCAATGATAGGACGATAGATATTTCGGAACCACTGGCAACAGTGCTTGAAGTCGCATACGAAGGCAGTTGCAAACTTGAGGCAAAGCGGGGTGAATTGCTAGATGCCATTAGAATCACTCGCTCCGAGCAGAAATCCGACTCCTCAGATCACGTGGTACTGCGGCACTTACTCAGCCTGACCGAAAGTACGGACCCGCTCGTGGGAAATGCCAAAGAACTGGTGGCGATGTGCGGGAATTTAGCACAGGTGCCAGACGAGTATGCTCTCGGCAGAATGCTGAAGCGATACGGGTTCAAGCCGAAGAGCACGCGGAAACCTGGCGAAGATGCAGCCTATAGATATTGGCTGGACCGCCAAACACTGAAGGACATCGTTGACCGATGGGCGCAGTTAGAGGAGGAGCAAGGCGCTTAGATTTCCTCGCGTGGTAGGTGTAGTAGGTTGGGCTAGGGTACAGAAATAGGCACACAGGCGAACGAGCACAGCGCGTTATATACCCTTATACTACTTACTACACTTACTACATACTACAACCCCCCAATATATTCACCTGATCTCCAATAAATTCAGCAACTTGCTAAGATTTTTGCAAGTTGCGTCTCCTCAGGAACGAACGCCAATGAGGTGGTCACTGGCTCGCAAGCTGCTGAAAACACGGTAAATTAAGAATATGACTGAATGAAATATTCAGTCCATGTTCAATGGAATCAGAGACTTAGGCCCCAGGTAGAAACTACCGACATGAGTTTACTTCGGTCCAGAAGGGTTGCGATTCGACTGATTTCTTTTACTGCGCACACAATTTGTTGGACGCTTTGATCTGCGAGCGGTGGATTGCGGAATCGGCAATTTCAACTGTAGCCGCCTTCCTGAATTTTCGTTTCCCCAGCGACAACCACTTTTCCCGGCGATTTCCTCGCAAGAGTTTCATAGCTCTGTCGTTGTTGCGCCCTCAATTTGTAAAAAAATATGCTGCAGACAAAAATGGCAGCATAGGGTAACGCCCTCTTAGGGTCGAAATTGGAAATCGGGGAACCAAAGCCTGGAAATACTCGCAGTGCGAAATGCCTCAGAAGAACGATAATGACAACACACAGACCGAAGAAGCGTTGAACCTTTAAGTGGCCAACCATGTCTCGACTCTTTCGATGTCCAAGGAAATAGAAGTGTAGCTCGTGAGCATCCTCAGGGCGCAGAAATTGCCGCTCGATGTTCGCGATGATTAACAGATTCCTGTTATACCAGAAGTTTGCGTCATACACGTGCGACAGTTGCCACGTGGCTGTTAGTACAACAAACGCTGTGGCGTAGTCCAAAGCACTCCCGTAATCACTTGTTACGATCTGCTTGTCAAGAAGCGCAAAGGTAGCTAAAGCACCCACTAAGACGCCGACTGACTGCCACACCACCAAGATGTGGCGGTCAATGTTATCCCACATTTTCTTGTACATCTCGACTAGGAACACTTCCCGGTCGGTCATGTTTCAGAACTCCTTTTACAAGGTCAGGCTAACCGCGTCCTTTTCCCAATGGCACTGATCTCATGCCTTTGACGCTTTTTACCCTGGAGCCGGAGGCACTCTTGGAACAGGTGGAGCCCCCTGCTGCTGTTGTTGCCTGATTTGCGCTGGAGACGGGCAAAAGTGATAAAAGTCGCATGCATCGCAATCTTGTGTCTGCCCACATGCAGGCCAGTTGTTTGGAATGTTCCCGGTGTTGTGCTCGGTAAATGCCGCCGATTCAATTTGCGTGACAACGCCGTCAATTTGGGTCACGGCATGCTGAAGCAGCGCAGTCGAAACATCGACCACTTTCACTGCTCGACGGAGCAGAAATTGTTCTGAAAACGCAGGAGCAGGATTGCCCTGCTGCCAGCTATGCAAGGCGTAATAGTCTTGCGATCCATTTGCCGGAATCACATCCGTGGTGCCACTGGCAACTTCCTTCTTTAGTTCGGTCAAGTCAGTCTGGGAAGGCGATAGTTCGTTGATGTAAATGAGGATTGCGGCTCCCACTGATCTGGAATGAGGAACCTGCGAGCGTAGCCAAGCATAAGTTTGAACCTGCCATTCGAATTGGTTTGCCAAGGCTGAACTTTGCGGAGGTCGTCTTCCCGCTTTGTAATCCACAATCAAGTCGTACTCAGCGTCTGGCACATTCGGCAGGCCGTGTTGAATAAGGCTAACGAGAGGATTCGTGTTATCGCCGAGCGAGACGCTGGATATTACATCGACGATCCCGGTGAGTTCATACCGATTGCCGCGAGGTTCTTGCCCTTGCGGTAGAGTTGGCATCGCTCTGGTGCCGGAAATCGGCTCCTCGGCAGCTGTAATCAAAGGAAACAGATGTGGGCACAAGATGTTTACAGCGGCAGAAACGCGAGCATAAGCAGCATTCCTTGCTGCTTCGCTTCGAGATTTTTTCCCAGTAGCGGCCAGCCGTACCTCGACTCTGTGCCCAAGTGCGCCGATGTCATTTGAGTCTTGAAGCGGCGCATTGAGCTGTGGCGGCCAAGTCGGTGGTGTGTAGGGCCAAGGAAACAGTGGATGATGCAGATTCCAGTACCTGTAAGCTTCCTCAAGTACGCCATGAACGAATTCACCCGTCCACATCTGGACTGGACGAGACGGTGGGAGTGCACTTCCGTTGTAATAGCGGTACTGTAGCCCACAGCGTTGAAAGGATAGGATGTCTCCTGTCAGGCTGTATGAGGGAACCTCGAATGGAAGACCGCGCGTATTGAGGGGCATCATGTTCTCCGCTAAATCAACGCCACACTATTAGGCAGGAACCCTGCATGCCACTGGGCTGCCGGAATGAATGAGATACCACGCTGCCCATGCCTCACATCCCCTGTGGCCACAGAGCGCACGCGGGGCGTCGTTCCGACTTGTGGCGTAAGGCCAACAAGCAGCAATACGTTCTCTGGTCGACTAAATGCAACAAAGTAAAGCCGTCTCAAGTCATCCCACGCCCTCAGCACCGGGTCACGCTGGGCACGTGCTGCGCCAATGGGACAATATGGCGCGACCATTTGCTCTACAGTGTGAACTGTGTCGGGTTGTTCTGGAGAGCGGAATCTTCGCTGATGAACATTGTTGGTGCGGAAATCGCTTCCGACATCTACGATCACCAAAGGAAACTCAAGCCCTTTAGCTTGATGGATAGTCATAACCGGAAAGTAGTTTCGAGGAACGTACGGCATTATTTCCTCGTCTACTTCGACATCACCATTTGCGATGGTCTCAAATACTTCGCGAATAGCTGCTTTAACTGACAGGCCGTCGTAAATGTTTCCTTGGTGCACAATTCGCGCACCAAAAGGCGAAAACTGACCAGCCTCAGAAATCGTACGAGCTATCGCTTCAAGATACACTTGCCCTTCGGGGTCGAGTTGCAGTTCGGGAATCCAGGTCACCAACGTAAAGAACAATTCGAGTAGCGGCCATTCCGACGGCCACGCTGGCATGTTCTGAGCAGCTCTCGTTTGCCAGTGCTGCACGAATTGAACCAAGCCTCCCGGCTGCGGATTAGATTGAGCGAAGGTCATTGCCGCAACTCGCCAACTCAGCATCCGTGCTCGTGCCGTGGGTGACATCGCAACAATGCTCTGGAGAACTGTCGCATTAGGGTCGATACATTCCAGAGCCAACCCCAGCAAACGTCGAACGGAGTCGATTTCATAAAGACTTCGGCCTCGTGGGTTAAATACAGGAACTTGATGATTGCCTTCTAATAAATTGCGCAATAAAAGTGGTAGCCGCTGCCGAGGCGGGTCGCCGTGCGCGTATTCGCGCACAGAGTGCGATAGCAAAACCGCGTCGCCAAAGTCGCCAGTTCCGGCACGCACGATTGTGTGCTGTTCGTTTTGACAATGCACCACTCGTCCATTCGCCCTGAAGACATCCACCAGGAACTGAGTAAGATCGCTTGCCAAGACTTGTGCATCTGTTCGGAACATGCCAAGCACTGGCGGATGTTGATGCGCGGCGTGGAAGGCGGCAGGAATGAGCTGCTGCTTGTTCGGGACACGTGCGCCCTGGTACATGGGATCGAATTGAACGAAATGATTAACAAATTCAACGATGCGAGTGCATGATCTGTAGTTGCGCACAAGATCCACTCGCTGCGGCTGCCAAGTTGCTCCTAGCGAAGCAACAATCCGATTTTCAAAATCCGCAAACAGTTCGACAGTCGCACCTCTGAAACGAAAAATTGACTGGTCGTCATCACCAACAACCGTGAGACTCGCGCCAGTTAGGCGACAAAATTCAAAATATATCTGCTCCTGCAAGTAATTTGTATCTTGGAACTCATCAACCAGTACTGCTTGAATATCGTTGGTGACTCGCCCTAGGGTATTCGCGAGTAGGCCGTCTAAGAGCAAAACTTCAAGTCTTCCGAAGTCTGCGAAATGATTATTGGCTAAATAAGCACAATAGTCTTGTACCGTGCCGGATAGCACCTGTTGCCCGGCACCGACCCCGGAGAAAGCCTGGAGGTTAACTTGGTCATGTCGAGTACGGTCGGCGAAGCTGAGTGCCACGCCAACCTTCACCGCCAATGGCATAGGGCGTGTGGGTGGGAAGCCAGAGATAAACGTACGAAGGAATCCATCTAATTGTGCATTATTATGTCGTCCATTAGCAAAGAAGCCATGCCGACGCATTATCGCAGTTGCCAGAAATCCTTCGATTGTCGCTGGCGTAATTCCGCCGGGCGGTCTGCACTTTGCAAGAAAATCCTCAGACATCGAATCCAGGGTGCCAACGATTACCGCGTTAATATCCGTTTCAGTCAACCATTGCTGTCTCGGCTCTTCGGTAACGTGTGACCGCGCACAGTTCACGACAGCATAGCCCCATGCCAAAATGCGTGATCGGAGTTCGCCAGCAGCTTTGCGGGTAAACGTTGTCGCGATAACACTTCCGGGTGGTATGGAATCAACAAGAATTAGTTTTAGAACTCTTAGAGCAAGAACTGTGGTCTTCCCAGCACCTGGGCCAGCGACAATGAAGGTCGGTGGGTGTGCGGCAGCAGCAACTGCATTATCTTGCTCCGCATTCAGCCAATTTTGAGTAAAACGAGGAATGGATTCCCGAACGAACTGCACAAACTCGGGATATGTCAGCACGATTGACCACTCTGACTCGACATCCAGTTATCGGAATGAAGCCGCCGATAAAGCAGCATCGTGTTATGCGCCCCACGCCGCTTGTTACGATTAAGGCCGCGAAAGATGAGCGCATCGATTCCTATTGAGCTACAGACAGCACAAGCACATGATTTCCACGGCTTCGCTTCGAGCGTCTTACGATATGCGTCAGTGACATCCTTTTCGTCCGTCTCCGCGCGTACGAGTAGAGAATCGTAGGCGCGAACTATTCTTAGACACTCAGCGACTGATATGGCTCCTGCATCAAATGAACGGAGTGCTGCCAGAGCTTTATGTTCAAGCTTCTTTATTCGTCGCTCGCTTACGCCCGATTGTTTCAACCTGAGCAGTGTACGAGCATCTGTGCTGGGTGGTACACGGATGGCCGCGTACCAGTTGCCATCTACGGCCAAGTAGTTCTGGTCAGACCGAAGCCACGCCTTACGGAAGTAAGTTGCGCTATCAAAGCTGTTAATCCCCAACTCTCGGAATCGGTCTTGCAGTCCAGGTCGGAATATTCCTAGGAGATGAATCCACGGGGGCGTAAAGTGCTGTCGAGCACGCTTGCTGACTGCTTCAACAATTTCCAAAACCTCGGCATCGCTTCGCGGAACCAAGCCACCCAAGGCGATGTGTCTGTAACCCATGTCGACATAGTCATCCAGTTGACGCGCGAAATCGCTCGCATCGAGTCCTTGCATAACGCCAACCGGAACAAACGAAGCACCAGTGTCGCGATGAATTTCGATGAATTCCTCAGCATTTCTTCTGGTTAGCCGCACGCGCTGCTTTCGTTCAGCGGCTGTAAGTCGCAGCTTTTTACCATCTCGGAAGATTTCAAAAACGGGAATGTGATCGACACTAGCACCAAAGTCGAAGTCGTAAAGGTTGTACACGGCCACAGCTTGTTGAACGGATATCGTCGGGGTCTCCTCGTTGACATACGAGAAGGCACCGCAATCACCAAAGGCTAGCTGGTCGCTTTCTAGCTTAAAGTGACTCCTGACCGACTTTGGCGCAAGGGTGTCTGTGCTGAAATGTCCCACCCGCTTTAGTAAGCCTTTTGTGCCAAGGTGCTGTGCGAGGCTGACCAAGACACCGTCACACAAACGTTGGGGCCGCATCAAGGTGATGCTGTGTTCTTCGTTCCGGCTCGCACGATCTGGGGTCGAGAACTTATCGTTAGCGAAGTCATAGTCGACGTCCAGGAAGTCGTCCCAGTCTGGCAGAAAATATAGAGGGCGCGACGACCTTGTTAAATCGGTTCGCGGTGCTCTACGGTGGTGTGGCATCGCTCGCAACAGCCCATGGAGAAAATTCAGCTTCACTCCGATTGCCCCTTCAGCAAAACGGAATGTGCTGCCACTCGCCTTTGCTGCATCGAAGTCGATACTCTCCAAGTAATCCTTGCCCATGATCAATTCAACATTCCGGTGAGTAGCCCCAAGTTTCTGTAGCGACGACGTCACGGATGGATTCAGTTCAGTCGCGCGCTTAGACGTCATTCGCTCGTTGTAGAACGGGATGTGCGCCAGCCCACCGATGAGGCCGAACTTTGCAGACAGAACGGCTATTGATAATGCGTCCGGCCAACGGTTTCCGCGTAGGAAAGAGCGAACAACGCGAAACGCAGGGCCATCGTAAAGATGAATGGCAGGAAGAACACCATCAGTCTCGACCTTTGTGGCCGAACAGCCTAGCACGATGAGGTTTTTAGGCGAGACAGTCGCAGCACTGGCCATTGTGGTTTGTCAGCTTTGGAGGAACACTAAATTTGTATCTCAGACGCTATTCCTTGGGAAGATTTTTCTTCCATTGTTCCGAAAACCGGAATTCTTGTAACCGTTAACGCTGATGGGCTCGTCGAAAACTGCGTAACAACTAATCTGTTTGTAACTTGCATTTCTTCACACGGCCCATCGGTGCTCTTCACTCATCGCATCGCATATCTTCTAGACAATGACGACCCGACTGCTTTGCCCCGAGTTGCCACAAACTTTGCACCGTCGAGAATCTGAACAGGCGCGGACCCTCGTCGCGGACTTCTGGCTCAGACCCATGAACTTTCTTCTGATTCCTTTGGACGACAAACAATCAGACACTGCCAGCCGCATGGATTATTATCTGCGACTGGCCGCCAGGCCAAGACAGTCCCCGAATAGGAATTCATGACAAAAACGGCAGCTAACTACCTCTGCAAATATTTCACCACTATTTGAAATTTGAATTTCCAGAGGGCGGCAGATGGGACCCCAATAGAAAACCCCCGCCCCCCCTGGCGATAAGCTTAAACATAGCGGGACTACTTTTCTGATTTCCTCTGCCATCTTGCCCTGGCAGCATTCTGGGCAATCTGCTTCCTTTGTTCGGGAGTGAGTTTTTCCATCCGAGACTTGGCACTATTTCTGCCACCCTTGCGGCCAAGCTCCGAAAGGTAATTCCGTAATTCGGCAGAGATGGTGCTCTTCTTCTTTGCCATGCAGACAACTGTATCGAATGCTCAAGCGGCTTTGCAATTTCACTTGACATGCTCAACCCGAGTGAGTATATGCTCAAGCGGCTGTAGCAGTGAGTCTCGGTTCTACGAACCGTCGTTCGGAATCGAGCCTCGTGCATTCAGCAGTTTGCAAACGCAGCGCACAACCAGCGCACATTAAAAGGAGAAAAGACACATGATTCGGCACAGAAAACAAGAAGGCTATGTCTACAAACGCGGAGGTTGGTGGGTTCTCCGCTACCGGATGACAGTTTCCGAGAACGGCAAATTGAATGTGGTTCAACGTGCCAAGAGGCTAGCTCCTGTCGATGAGAATCATCGCACAAAGGCCAGTATCAGTGATCTAGTCGAGGACACACTAAAGCCGCTAAATGAGCGTCATCACTCGCCAGAGACGGTGACAACATTAGGCGAGTTCGTTGAACGTGTTTATCTGCCCTATGTGACACAACAAAAACGAGCATCCACGTCCTACGACTACAGAAACAAGTGGAACGAGTATTTGAAGCCTAGATGCTCATCTTGGTGGATGCGAGAGGTTCGAACCTGTGAGGTGCAGCACATGCTAGATGAGATTGCAATTGAGCACGATCTCAGCAGGACTTCGCTAAGGCACATCAAGGCTCAACTCTCGGGCATCTTCAACTACGCAAAGCAGCAGGGATACTTTGACGGAATGAATCCAGTTCAGGGGACTGCTGTTCCTAAGGCTAGACCCGGCAAAGAAACCTACGCATACTCTCTGGAGGAGGTGACGAGAATCCTCGCTGTCCTGCCTGAGCCTGCTGCAACCATTGTGGCAACGGCAGCATTCACCGGACTCAGACGAGGCGAGATTAGAGGACTTTTATGGGAGAACTACAACGGGCAGGAGCTACGGGTTACGCAGTCTGTTTGGAAGAGTACCGTTGATGAACCCAAGACTGGCAAGAGCAAAGCTCCCGTGCGTGTTATCTCGCAACTACGGGCCATGCTGGATACACATCGGATCACGGTAGGCAATCCACAACAAGGGCCGATGTTTGCAAACAGCGAAAACAAACCAGCATGTCTAAACAACCTTTTGACCCGGATCATCCTGCCGATATTGCATCGCTGTGAACTATGCGGCGAAAACAAAGGCCAGCACAGGAGAACGGATCACAAATTCAAGCTGGACAGGTCCGGAGTCCTCTGGCATGGATGGCACGCATTCAGGAGAGGACTGGCTACAAACCTCAATCGCTTGGGAGTTGCCGACAAAACTATCCAAGCAATTCTTCGCCATGCGAACCTCAGCACAACGATGAACGTCTACGTCAAGAGTGTGGACGAGGATTCAATAAAGGCGATGCAATCCCTGGATTTGCTGTTGTGCGCTAAACGTGCGCCAGAGTCTACTACCCTCCACGCGACGAGAATGCAGTAAGCCTCATTCCACAAGGGCAAGGGTCTATGGAGGCCCCGGGCAGAGTCGAACTGCCGACCAACGGTTTAGGAAACCGCTGCTCTATCCATCTGAGCTACGGGGCCACGCTGAGGTAAATCCATTCTAGCAACTTGTCCGACAGGCTCG
>Ga0070741_10017929_pt1 | contig 11554 bp, 7 predicted proteins | sample Coa_R1_4_FD_66440 | JGI IMG/M metagenome (GOLD analysis project Ga0070741, IMG submission 66440) | Surface soil microbial communities from Centralia Pennsylvania, which are recovering from an underground coalmine fire - Coalmine... | ecosystem: Environmental > Terrestrial > Soil > Unclassified ...
AAAGCCCTTTGACGCAACAAGAACCGATCCTCTTGCCACACCCTTGCCGCAGTCTCCTATCAATGACTGGGAGAAGCTCGGCAACAAATTGTTCACCAGGCACGACTACGCTGGAGCGATCAAGGCCTATCTGCGTGTTCTGGATGTGGATGCGAAGAGGGCAACGACCTGGCTCTCTCTTGGTGATGCATACTTTGCACTGAAAAATTATGTGCCAGCACTCAGAGCCTACGACCAGGTTGTGCTTCTCAACCCTAGTGAGTCAGAGGCCTGGTCGAACAAAGGAACAATACTCGATATCCTGGGACTACATCAAGAGGCCACAGAGTGTTACGAGCGAGCCGAGCAACTTAATGAGTAAACTACTCACGTGACCTTGCTCCTCCAACTAGAGCAGATTCAGTGATACAACAGATGCAACATCAGCTATTTGCACCAATACTATTTGTCCCTCATTCCCACTAGTGACTGCTCACTTCATACCATATACTTCATCGTAGATAAGAGTAGGAAAGATATAGCTTTCCCGTTTTCCCATTTCTCCTACTCTTATGCTCGGTTTTCTCTCTCTCAACTGTGTAGTCAATGTCTTGATCACACTACAAGTAACTCCTCTCACCGAGGAGAAGGAAACAAGGGATGATGAAGATACAATCACAGGAGCCATTCATGACGATTGTCGCTACACTTAATGAGGCTATAGCTCTAAACGATGTTATTTATGCCTATACCTATTTTCTAAGAAGTCAAAGTACAGACCACCAGCATGCAACTAGAACTGCTGGGCCTGCTCGAAAGCTTTCAACAACGCCTTGTAAGCTATGCCAAGCATCCCCTTGACCTTCGTCCAGCCGCATATGAGGTGAAGAGATGACCAAGCTGACCCTTGCCAATTTGATCGAGGCCCATAACCTCATGGTCTCTGATCTCTCGAACGCTAGCGGTGTTAATACGCTCCAAGTGTGGGCTATGGTGCTAGAACATCGGGTACGGCGGGAAAGCGCTACCGCAGTCATAGAGGCATTGAATCTCTTGTGTAAGACGCAATACACGCTGGATGATCTTTCCGTGGCACTGGTAGAAGAGGACCAGCGATCTTAGCGATAAATATACATATAACGTGAAAGAAATAGAATGAACATAATTATAAAAAAATACAAAAACCTGCTTATTGCGTTAGTAGTCGTTCTATTGGTGTTTATTATAGGTGATACAATTTATTTTGACACCCGTTCGACTCCTCAGAGGATCTCGGAGTCTACCAGGTCCATGACTGTGAGTCCTGTAGAGCCAGCTTCGACCTTATCGACTTTAGAGAAGGCTCTGGATGCTCAGTGCAACGCATGGAAAAATAGCGAGGCTCAGGCTCTTTATGATCAACAACCCGCTTCTCAGAGAAAACTAAGTATCCGTGGAATCCAGAATTCTTTTCCAGCTTGCAGGTGAAACTGGTGGCTTCATCGATCTTACTCGGGTGCGCTGTACGTAGTCATTGAGAGGATGATGATCGACGGAGCCCGCAAGCTGCTCAATAGAGATGCGTGGATGATCCATCCCGCTGCCGCTAGAACGATTAACACTGAGGTTTCTGACGAGTAGCTATACCTTGTACAGCCGCCGGGTCAACGACAGAGGGAGCAACAACATGGAGTAAATGTGAGAGATCTCTACAACGTACCGGTCCAACCAGATATTCTGCTGTCATACGACCTTTCTGTAAATCGAGAAGATGTAGAAGAATACTCGCGAGTCCAGCAGGGCGCACATGCTTAAGTGCATAGCGTCCAACAAGAAAATAACGACAGGTGGCATGTCCGTTGCCGTACAGTTGCCAGAGCAGCCACTGTAAGAGGTTCATGGGGCCGCTGCTTTTCCCGGTCAGCAGTTGTGTGACGAGATGCGTGCGGATAGTTCTGGCAACTTCTAAAATTCTTTGCTCCTGTGCATAGAGGCTGAGATGGGCTACAGCATCATCGGGAATGGTTCTGAGGTGAGTAAGACGACTTCCTGCCAATGAGCACTGCCGCAGCAGAACAAGAAGAACATTCGCACCTTGTGTTTCATCGCGATCTACTGCCCTGCTGGCTGCCGTCATACAAGGAGGAGAGGTGAGAAAATCGTTACTGAGTAACAGCAAGATAAGGTTTGCTGTGTCGAGACATTGTACGTCTGTCTTGATCTGTATATGCGGGAAGCCATCGATGAGTGAGATAAGCTGGCTGTGAATGTCACGCCATAACAGTTGGTCAGCGGCATGGGAAGAAATAACGACGCACACTGTAAGCGGAGTCGGCATATTCACGACGGCAGAGCCAGCAGGGCTGTTATTCCCTTTCGGTGTTGCGGAACCAACATGACGACTCCTCCCGGTTACATGTTTGTGCGCTTTCGTCTGCTTTGGCTGTCGCTGCTGTGCCAGATTGTCCAATACGTCCAGCACAACTTTCATGCTCGCCGGTCGCTGATGTTCATCCAGAGCTATCATACACAGGACCAGTTGTTCCAACTGCGGCATATTGACCACAAACGACCTGAAATGAAATGGATTCTGCGATGGGTCGTCTCCCGTGAGCATCTGGTGTAAAGTAGCTCCCAGACTGTAGATATCAGAACGCGGCGAAGTCGTCTTTCTATACTGCTCTGGGGGCGCGTAACCAGGAGATCCCAAAGCAATGGTATCCTTCGCCTGACCTGGTTTGAATAAACGAGCAATGCCAAAATCAATCAGGTAGACCTGTCCCTGACCGGTGAGCATGATATTAGAGGGTTTGAGGTCGCGAAAGATAACCGGAGGCTGTTGAGAATGCAGATAATCCAGCACCACACAGAGCTGCCTGGCGATATCGAGGACCTGCGCTATAGCCAGGCGCTTGCCTTGCAGGCGTAATGCCTCCAGCCGATCTTCTAATGTTTCTCCCTGGAGAAACTCCATGACCAGATAACGCCGTCCTCCGTCTTCAAACTGCTCATAGATGTGCGGAAGGCTCTGGTGCTTGAGATGCACCAGCATATTGGCCTCGTGGGTGAAGGCGGTAATCGCATCCTGAAGATCCTGACCAGTAAGACCATTCTGGCTCATTTCTTTGATAGCGACAACGCGCTGATTGAGCAGCACATCTTGCGCTTTGTAGACAGCAGCCATGCCACCTTTGCCAACACGCTCTAAGATCAAGTAGCGCCCGTTATGGAGCAACGACTGGGTCAGAAGGAGGCCGGTCAACGACGTACCATTCATGGCGGTGCCACACCAGTTGCAAAAGCGTGCATTGGCTTGATTATCTTTTCCGCATGCGTTACAAACATGCACCGTCATCATCTCTTTTTCCTCTCTACACGTAAGCGCTTGAGAGGCATTTTTCCCCTGGGAGGCGTCGGACGGGGAAGAATGCCAGTACCTGCCGGGATCAGCTTACCGAGAATCACATTTTCTTTCAGTCCAACCAGGTGATCGGTCTTCCCTTCAAGAACAGCATCGGTCAGCACACGATTCGTTTGCTGGAAGGATGCTGCTGCTAACCAGCTCTCGGTTGCCAGAGCTGCGCGGGTAAGTCCGAGCAAAATTGGATGTGCAATTGCCGGGTTTCCTCCCTGGGCGACTACCTGTGCATTGATATCGACAAAGGCAAAGCGATCAACCACGTCTTCAGGCAAGAGATCGGTATCACCTGGATCGCTCACCTGCACCCGGCACACCATCTGACGAATGATGATCTCGAAGTGCTTATCGTGAATATATGCTCCTGTGGTTCTGTAGACGCGCTGTGCCTCTTGCAATAAGTAATGTTCCAGTGCCTCACGCCCCTTGAAACGCAGCACATCTTGCGGATTGAGTGCTCCAGCCGTCAGAGGGTCTCCTATCTGGATCTGTTGCCCATCGCGAATGAGTACCTTGCGGCCACGGGCGACTGTATAGCTTCGCGTCACGATGTTTTCGGCACGGATCGTCAGGATACCCAGGTCGTTGAAAAGGGCCTCTCCAGCCATACGTGCACGAATCTCTTGTCCTTTTGCTGTGTGCTCGCCTGGCTGCATAGCCAGTACCTGACCAAGCCGGACGAGACTATGCGGCTTCACGAGCACTTTACTTCCCACTGGCAGCAGATATTCATCGAGAAGTGTTTTACTTGACGTGATACGAATCTTATGACCCCCGCTTTCTGTGTCTTTGGAGAGATGGGCAACGCCATCAATCTCGGCGATGATGGCAAGATCTTTGGGCACACGTCCCTCAAAGAGTTCTTCCACACGTGGCAAGCCCTCGGTGATATCGCCCTGACCCCCCGCGATCCCTCCACTGTGGAAGGTGCGCATGGTCAACTGTGTTCCTGGCTCACCAATGGATTGTGCGGCAATAATCCCTACTGCCATTCCCAACTTGACCAGGGAACGGCTAGAAAGATCCCACCCATAACACTTACGGCATACGCCGCGCCGACACTGGCAGGTCAGCACCGAGCGCACACGCACCAGAACAATCTTTGCCTTGCCAATACGTTCTATTGCCTCCTCATTCAACTCGTCACCGGCTGATAAACCAACCTGTGGTAATGACTCGGCAAGCACGCGCCCGAAGAGCCTGCTGCGACTATCAAGAAGGCCCATGAGCTGACTCTCTGCCTCGCTGATGAGCAGGCTCTCCGTCGTCCCACAATCCTCTTCAGTGACGATGACATCCTGGGCCACATTGATAAAGCGGTTCGTCAGATAACCAGCTTCAGCCGTGTTGAGAGAGCGATCCATCAAGCTTTTGCGCGCACCATGACTACTGAGAAAATACTCGGCCACATTCAATCCTTCAAGGAAATTGCCGCGTACCGGCGTTTCGATAATAGCCCCTGAAGGGCTTGCCATTAACCCTCGCATGCCCGATAACTGGCGAATCTGCTGCAATTTGGCCTTCGTCGCGCCAGAGGCGGCAACAGTCGTCACAAAACCATAGGGATCGAGCACCGTCTGGACCCGTTTTGCGATCTTGTCAGTAGCCTCCGTCCAGATCGCTATTGACTGCTCGTACAGTTCATGTCTGGTGATCAATCCGCCCTGCCATTCGGAGTGCAATTCTGCGATTTTTGCATCGGCATCAGCCAGTATGTCCTTTTTCTCCGGCGGCACCGTGACATCGCTGATGGCAAAAGAGACACCTGCGCGGGTCGCATAGCGAAAGCCGAGACGTTTGATGTCATCGGTCATCGTGGCGGCTCGCTCCATGCCATACAACTTGATGCAATCCCAAACGATTTGCTTGAGATGCTCCTTCGTCATGGCATAGTTTTTAAAACGCAGGCGCTTCGGCAGGACGGCATTGAACAACAAGCGTCCAACGGTCGTCTGAATCCTCCTGCTAGAAGGGCGAGGGAGAGGAGGTGTCGGGAGTGGTTGCCGGAAGATGGTGACGTCATCAACACGGACCATGACGCGCGCTTGAAGATCAACAATGCCGTGTGAATACGCCAGAATTGCCTCATTGGCGTCAGTAAAGAGGCGACCTTCTCCTTTTTTTTCCGGTATCTCCTGAGTTAAGTAATAGCTGCCGAACACCTGCTCCTGGCTGATGCTAATAGATGGCTCACCTGATGCCGGGGAGAGCAAGTTGCGAGTCGAGAGCATCAACTCGCGGGCTTCTGCTTGCGCCTCCTGTGAGAGTGGCAGATGCACGGCCATTTGATCTCCATCAAAGTCGGCATTGAAGGCTGAGCAGACCTGTGGGTGTAGACGAATCGCATTGCCTTCGACAAGTATTGGTTCAAAGGCTTGAATGCTTAAACGGTGCAATGTTGGTGCTCGATTGAGCAAAACCACGCGATTGCGCATGACTTCTTCAAGGATATCCCACACCGCAGGGTGACGACGCTCGACGGCACGTTTGGCCTGCCTGGGCGTGTGAACGATCTCGTAGGCCAGCAGTTTGTGGATCACAAATGGTTTGAATAACTCCAAGGCGATTTTTTTCGGCAGTCCACACTGATGCAGCTTGAGATCAAGTCCAACGCTAATCACAGAACGCCCGGAATAGTCCACTCGCTTGCCCAGCAAGTTATGACGAAAGCGTCCTGCTTTGCCACGCAGCGTATCAGAAAGGCTACGCAAGACCTGACGATTGGACCCTGTCAAGGGACGACGGCAATGCATATTATCAAATAAGGCATCACATGCCGCTTGCAGCGCTTGCTTCTCCTGAAAGATCATGAGATCAGGTGCATCAATTGACAGAAATCGCTTCAGGCGGTTATTGCGGTGAATGACACGACAGTAGAGTTCATTGACATCGGAGGCAGCAAAGCGTCCACCATCGAGTTGCAAGACGGGACGCAAATCTGGCGGGAGGACGGGAATGACCTGGAGAATCATCCATTCCGGTTTTGCGCCCGATCTGCGCAAAGCTTCGATGACTTTGAGGCGTTTGATCGCTTTGCTGCGCGCAGGTCCCTGTTGGTCATGAATTTCGCGCCGCAGCGAACGTGCCAACAGATCCAGATCCAATTTCATCAATAATTCCTGGATCGCTTCGGCACCAATACTCGCGCGAAAGACATGCTCACTTTCATTGACCAGTAAGCGGTAGTGACCGACCTCCAATAAGGAAAAGGGGGTTAACTCGCTCAAGATCTTCTTTACTTGTCGCAAGGCATGTATCCGTTCGCGCAGAGCACGCAAGGTAAATGCTCTTTCCCATTCATCTTCATGTACGCTCTGGTGCCCATTCTCCTGCTGATGTGTATGCTCTTGAGAGAAGATACTCTCTCGCTCATGAGGCAGCGTATGCTCAGGTAATCCATCTGGCATGGTATGGACGGATCGCGAGAGATCGGGTTCAGATGGGAGGGGCGATGCGTCAGGCAAAGAACGAGTCAGCACAGCGACGGGAACACTTCCCTCGCCGATGATGTGCTCACCATTAGAATGTTGTGGCTGCCTCTGAACAATTTCCAGATGTTCGATCTCTGCTTGCACGCGCTGAATTTCTTTGAGGCGGGCTTCTTCATCGACGTGTAATACAAGATAGCTGGTAAACGAAAGGACCTGATCGAGTTGGCGAGGTGAAAGATCCAGCAACAGCACGATCCGACTGGGCATCCCTCGCGCATACCAGATATGGCTGACTGGGCAGGCCAGCTCAATATGCCCCATACGTACCCGACGGGTGCGAGCTGGCGCGAGTTTGACGCCGCACTTCTCGCACACCTTGCCCTTGTCGCGAATCCGCTTATATTTCCCGCATGCGCAGGTCCAATCTTTTGTTGGACCAAAGATGCGTTCACAAAACAGGCCATCGGGCTCAGGTTTAAGTGTACGATAGTTAATGGTTTCTGCCTTGGTGACCTCCCCTGAACTCCAGGAGCGAATCTGTTCAGGGCTGGCAAGGCTGATACGCAAGGCTTTGACCGAGTGAAACTGGAAAGAAACCACGCTCACCTCTTCTATGGGCATTCCCCTGATGCCAGGAGATATACCCCTGAATTTGTTTTCAGATTTTTGTATGTATGATCTCTACTTCCGACTTGTTCCTCTAACATAGCCAACATACCCTGCATATTCAATGAGAATGGGGGGACAAATTGAGATGGACCCTGTGCCGGTCACGACTGCGCATTCAGTTTTGCCGATTCTGCATCACTAAACACTTTTAGATGCGCTTTTGCTTCGATCACGATAGCATGGAGGTGTAATGGTTCCCATCTTTTTCTCTACTACTAGATTGCCCCTCCTTCATTCTATACAAGAAAGACGCTCTTCCTTACCATTCGCTCTGAAGACGTAATCACACAGGAAAAGCACGAAAGGATGTATAAATACGTGATTATAAATATAACCGGCAAGATGGATACAATAGATGCCATCAGAGAAGCAATTACGGTAGCTCTCAAGAGAAGTGGCGGGAAGGCAACACCGGTAGCAATTCCACTTGCTCTGGCTCCCAGCGCAGCTAACGAGATTGCGCGAGCCAATCATTTTAACATACTTACAGCAGAAGAAGTGATCTCTGATGAATACAGGCCAGAGAAGATTGAGGGTGATGGTCTCATCGTCTATGAATACTTTCCCACACGCATGAAGGTAGATGAAAACGAGCTTTTCATGGCTCGTCTCCAGGCTTATAGAGATTGCACGAACAAAGTCGTCCTCTTGTTCCTACTTATGTGTCAAGAGGCCCCTATCCCAGAACCCTCCATCTTGAAGAGTGCCTGGGCTACGGGCCTATTCAAGAAAGGAGAACTCTACGAGGTAACCACCTTCTGGCGCAAAGTGACTCTCTCTAGTCTGAAGCCAGCAAGCTTTTTGGGCTTGCTGCCATCGAAAGGGTGGAGAAAGCAGCAGCTTCTGAGGTGGGAAACCACATCGTGGACTGAACCCTTCTGAACATACGTCATGTTTTATGGTATAAGAGCCAACTATATTGCACGTAAAAACAAACAAAATCCCTCATTCATCTTTTCCAGTCTGAAGTGAGGGATTTCTTTTTCCAGTTGAATCGAGGCGAAGGAGATTTCTGAAATGCTTGAAGACGTAGGAACAGGTATTATGTAGGGCCGGAACTCCATCCCGATATCCTTTTGAAGAATTGTCCCTCCATCCCTCGGTAAATCCTTGACATTTGGGCTCCCAGACAGTATAACTTTCTTAAAGCATATATTTCTGGTCCCCCTATAGAGCGCATCTGCAACACTTGAATGTATTCAAACGTTCGCGTCCATCCGAAATGCTAGAGTAGAGCTAATGATTGCTCTCTGATGCTAGTTATAATGAATGTAGATATATATATAGAAAAACAAGTATATAGATGATATTTCTTATAACTATCCCTGAATGGTTGCAAAAGACTTCACTCTTTCAAATGAGCTTATTCTTGTTAGCCAGTTGTGATTGGAGAACGTGTTCATACCATCACAAGCATGAAAGGGGGCAAGATACAGAGAATCTCCCACCGAAGAGCGGCAAAGCTGACCTGGTATGGGGGACTATCAATAGCTTTGTTTCTCTTCACCTGATACTTCGGTCTCGCATTTCCTTTTGTCTGTCAATTGTCAATAAAAGTACGCCACAAGGCGAGCCTTATCGCTTTGTCAAGAAGTGTTCTGTGCCTTCGTAGGAGGGAAGGCAGGGACAAATACACTGGTATCCTCTTCAGCCCATCGATTACGATAAACTCGTTGTCTCTAAAGAGCATAGTTTACGACATACTACATGTTTCCAAGAATTATAGTGTTTTTCCTCTCTGGCCCTTACTGGCAGTGTATCTGGTGGTGATGGTTCTCTGTGGCGTCCTGTATGCTACTGGCAAAGCAATGGCGAACATTCCGCTGACGATCTTCTTGATTGCACTGACCGGTACCCTGCCCGCCGTCAGTATGCTGGCGCTGGGGACGTGCCGCGTGCACGTCCCCAAAGAGGCACGCTGGCCTACCACCTGGCGGCGTTGCGTACTGGCTCTAACAAGTGGGGCCACTCTGGCTGTTGTGCTCTCGATGGCAATCGAGTTACTGCTGACGGTGTTGGCTGCACATCTGTTGGGAATCACACAGCTCTCGACGTTGATGGACAACTCCGATCAGCCGATCCTCGCCGACTCCAAAACCGTAGCATTCCTGCTCATCCAGGCCGCCATCATTGCGCCGCTGGTCGAGGAAATGGTAAAGCCGTTGGCGGTGGCGGTGCTGATCGGGCGTATTAGCAGCGTAGTGGAAGCATTTGTGCTAGGGATGGCCTGTGGCACCGGCTTTGATTTGTTCGAGAGCACTGGCTACATTGGATCGGCCTACAATCACTGGGTGGAGATGGCACTCCAGCGCGGGGCTGGCATGCTATTGCATGGCTTTGGAACCGGCATGGTGGCGCTTGGTTGGTACTTTATCACACATCCCAGATCAGCCGGACAGGTCAATCATGTCCTGGCGGCAAGTGGATGCTGGTGCTATGCCCTGCTCCAGCATGCCCTCTGGAACGGTCTGCAACTGTTGTCTGCCCCGATTGGTCCCTATCTCAATACTGGCTACCTTTCGGATTGGGTCGGTCGCCTTCCCCTCGGTCGTGCTGGTCTACGCGCTGCAATCGCTACTAATGCTCGGCTGCTTCTTGTGGGTCACGAAGAAGCTAAGAGCGAAGCAGCAGACAAGCGTGTCGTCCTCATCGCAGATCAGCAAAAATGAATGAGTTGCACGTCTATTCCTCTTTTCTGTGATAAAAATGAAGAATGATTTGTCCCTCTATCCCTCTCGCCCCTCCCCATGTAACGTTCTATACTCTCCTCAAGAGGTCCCGATCAGCCAATTAAGAGCAGAGAACACGAGGTTAATGACCCCCCTCCTGTTTTTCTGCTCCCTCTCTTCCAGGCTCGCTTGACAACGAAAAGTCAGCAAAAGCTACGCGGATATTTCTTGTTTTAAACAAAAAATTGTTTTTGAGCAAAATACTTGTTTAGTTTTTTAGAAAGGTTAGTGTGCAAATGCAGATACCATCGAAACATAGCAGTTCATCCCTCTCAAGCATGTGGGCTGTGGGAGCTCTGATAAGCGCTCCGCTGGCATTACTTGCATTCCTCTTTCTACCGTATGGTAAAGCTGAGGTAGGCGCTGACATAACCGATCTCTTGAACACCCTCGCCAGAGCCAGTACAACCAGCGCATCTACACTGCCTACCAGTACTCCACTCTTTGAGATGAAAGCCATAGAGTTAACATTGTCGGCTTCATTCGGTGTTCAAGATCTGGCTCGAATCAATGGCCTGATCTGGATCGAGGTGATCCCGCCCATCGTAATTGCCCTTGTTGCAGCGTTACTGGTCTTCAAAAGCAATCCCTTTGGCCTGACGCGAACCCCTATCGCGACCCAGAGACGCTGGGGAGCATACTCATTCATTGCAACAGGTGTGCTAGGCATTGTGATCCAGTTTGGGATCTTTTCCGCTGCTAATCAGACCTTGCAGGATACTTTATCTCGTGTCACGGGTACATTTGGTTCCTCTTTGTTTGGTAGCTCAGTACTGCACACGACTGTGAATTTTGAAACAGGTGCCTGGATTTTCCTGTTAAGCATGCTGGTTGTGGTCGCTAATGGCGCACTCCTGCTTATAAAGCAAGCGCCAGCACAGAGCACTGTAGCACAATCTGCCTTCCCGGCCTATCAAACAATGTCATCGTCATATACTACAGGTTGGGTCCCTACTCAAACACAAACCGGAAAGCACTCGACAGGACTGGCTCACTTCGCACCTCAATCACCACAAGATGATAAGTATCAGTGGTCACCATCACAGCCTGACGCTTATGGACGACAATCACCTTCACACGATACCAGACAATCTTCTCGGCAGTCCTACCCACAGGAACCATTGTGGTAAATGAGGGTTAGGAACGGTGAGGCGCTTCTCCATTTCTTGCGGTAGATCTGCGCCTTACCGATGCTCTTGCCTGTAGAACACCTTACCTCATGATGCTTGACATATTTGGTCAGTCCAAAGTGAGCAAAAAATCAACACACAAAACAGTGGAGCGAAACAAAGATGTCACAGCCACCTTCTCCCTCCTGGCAAGCTGGATTACCGCCAAAGGGTGTAGCC
>Ga0070741_10017930_pt1 | contig 11554 bp, 8 predicted proteins | sample Coa_R1_4_FD_66440 | JGI IMG/M metagenome (GOLD analysis project Ga0070741, IMG submission 66440) | Surface soil microbial communities from Centralia Pennsylvania, which are recovering from an underground coalmine fire - Coalmine... | ecosystem: Environmental > Terrestrial > Soil > Unclassified ...
CCCTTGGAGCTATCTGCGGCTCGGATCTGCACGCTTACCACGGCAGGATTCCGATGTCAGCGGGCGAGCTGCTGGGCCATGAGTTCGTCGGTGTCGTGGAAGAGGTGGGGTCGGCGGTCAACCGGTTCAAGGCCGGTGATCGGGTCGTCGCGAGCTTTTACGTCGCCTGCGGACACTGCACCCTCTGCCGAAAAGGTTCGTTCAACCAGTGTGTAAACCTCGCCACGTTCGGGTTCGGCGAAGTGTTGGGCGACCTTGGCGGTGGTCAGTCTGAGTACCTCGTCGTTCCAATGGCCGACTTCAACCTCGAACCGATCCCGTCGAACCTCTCGGACGAGCAGGCGATCTTCGTCGGCGACATTCTCTCGACCGGCATGTACGCCGCCGAGCGGGCAATGATCAACTACGGCGATTCGGTCGCGGTGATCGGCGCCGGCCCGGTTGGCTTGCTCGCGACGATGTGTGCTCAGCTGTTCGGGCCCGCGCGAACTTTTGTGGTTGACATGGTGGACTCGAGGCTGGAGATCGCTCAGGAGCTGGGCGGGATTCCCATCAACGCGTCACACGTCAACCCAATCGAGTCGATCCTGGAGCACACCGAAGGCAATGGTGCCGATTCGAGCATCGAGGCTGTAGGCGCGAGCGCGTCCGTGGATACCGCGATCCGATGTGTGCGTGGCGGAGGTACGGTTTCGGCGGTCGGGGTCCCGGCGGAGTTCACTGCCGACTTCCCGTACTACCACATGTGGGAGAAGTCACTCACTTTCCGGTCAGGCCGGTCGAACGTGCAGAAATACATGCGGCCGCTCCTCGACCTGATCGCCGCGGGCCGCCTGCAGCCCGAGAAGATCATCAGCCACCGCATGAAGCTGGACGACGCCGCCGAGGCTTACCGGATGTTCGACGCGCGCGAGGCGACGAAGATCGTCCTCACCCCATGACAGGCGGCTGGTCGAGCGCGAGCAGGTAGCCGCGCGCCCGCTCGCTGAGCGGGAATCGATTCTCGAGCTCGTGGAACTCCGGGCCGTGGTCGCTGTGGACGAGGTGCGCGAGCTCGTGCATCAAAAGGTAGTCGAGGACGAAATCCGGCAGCGCGGCGGCGCGCATGGCGATTCGGATCGCGCCGTCGGTGAACGTGCAGCTGCCCCACTGCCGGTTCATGTCGGCGAAGGCGATCGAAGTCCACCGCAGCGCGCCGCCGAAGTGACGCTCGTTCAAGAATCGGGCTCGCTGCGTGAGTCTCGCGTCCGACGGCCGCTTGCGCGCCGCGCGTTTCTGCAGGCGCGTGCTCATCACCTCTGCCCAATGGTCCCGCTCCGCGTAAGGCATGTTCGCAGGCACCAACAGCTCGAGGACGCCGGAGCGGAGTCGCGCTGCAACGGTGCGGCGTCTCCTCTTCGAAGTGATGACGCGCACGGGAAGCGCGGATGGTTCTATGTCGTCTTCCACAATGTTGTGTTTCGGCGTAAGGCCTGACGCGCCGAATTGTAGAGATTGGCTCCGAACAAAACGCGTCGCGTTGAAAGGTAGGATTGGCCGCGCAGACATCGTGCCAAGAAGCCTCGTCATCGGAAACGGCAACGTGCTGGTCGGGTTCGACGCCAGCTATTCGGTGCGCGACATCTACTTTCCACGTGTCGGCGACGCCAACCAGACGATGGGCAACATCTGCCGGACGGGGTTCTTCGTCGACGGAAAGTTCGCCTGGCTCGACGACCCGGCATGGGAGCGTCACCTCGGCTATGCGGTCGATTCGATGGTCACGGCCGTGACTCTCAAACATCAGGGCCTGGGCATCACCGTGAGCTTTTCCGACTACGTCGACCTCGCACGCAACTGGTTCATCAGGGACGTGACGGTGCTGTCCACGGCGGGCTTTACGACTGGTCGCGCCTTCTTCCACTACGACTGGTACATCGACGGCTCCGACATAGGCAACACGGTCCTTTACGACTCGCGGCACCGAGGAGTTGTGGCGTACAAAGCCGACCGTTATTTCCTTGCGGGCGGCCAGTGCGGCCCCGAGTACGGGGTCTCGACGTGGGCCAACGGCAAGAAGGGCGAGGGCCTTCAAGGGACGTGGGTGGACGCTCAGGACGGCGTCCTGGGCAAGAACCCCATCGAACAGGGCTCGGTCGACTGCACCGTGGGCTTCGATCTCGGCAGCGCCGCCGCCGGCGGCTCGAAGTCCTTGACTCACTGGCTGTGCATGGGCAAGCGCCTCAGCGAGGTCACGACCTACGGCCAGGATCTGATCCTCGGCAAGGGCCCGGACACCTATCACGGTCGCACTGTCACCTACTGGCAGGTGTGGTCCGAGAAGGACCACCGCCACATCGACGAAGAGCTGGGCCACGACGTCACCGTCCTGTACCGGCGCAGCATCCTCACCGCGCGCAGCCACGTGGACAACGGCGGGGCGATCATCGCCTCGACCGACTTCGACATCACGAAGTTCGCGCGTGACACGTACGCCTACGCCTGGCCTCGCGACGGCGCCATCGTCGCAAACGCGCTGGACCGTTCCGGCCACGAGGACGTGACGCGCCACTTCTTTCTGTTCTGCCAGCAGGCACTCGTGGAGGAGGGGTTCTTCCTTCACAAGTACACGCCGTACGGCATGCCGGGGAGCTCGTGGCTGCCGTGGGTGGATTCGCACGGGGTGCGCACGCTGCCCATCCAGGAAGATGAGACGGGCCTGGTCCTGTGGGCCCTTTGGCAGCACTACCGCCTGCACAACAACCTCGACTTCGTCGTCGAGCTGTACACGACGCTGGTCGTTCCGGCCGCGGACTGGATGGTCGGCTACGTCGACCAGCGCAACGGCCTGCCGATTCCGTCATGGGACCTGTGGGAGGAGCGGTGGGGAGTGCATGCCTTCACGGTCGGCGCGGTGTGGGCAGGCCTCGACGCCGCGAAAAGCTTCGCGGACCTGTTCGGCGACGTCGCGGCGTACGTTCGCTACCGCGATGCGGCGGATCGCCTCCGACAGGCGGCCGACTCTCGGCTGTACAGCCCCGATCTCGGCCGGTTCCCGCGCCGCATCACCATCGACGACGACGGCACCGAGACAATCGACATGGTCCTCGACAGCTCGATTTACGGGCTCTGGCGATTCGGCATGTATCCACCGGACGACCCGCGGATCGTTGACACCATGAAGGCGATCGCGAACCAGCTCGCGAACATGGCCGCATGCGGCGGGATCGCACGCTACACCGACGACTACTACTTCAAGGTCGAGACCGACACGCGGAAAGTGCCCGGCAACCCGTGGTTCATGTGCACGATGTGGGTGGCGCAGTGGTACATCGCGACCGCGAAGTCGATTGACGACCTGAAGCCCGCTCGCGAAATCATCAACTGGGTGGTCGCGCACCAGCTCCCCGGAGGGCTGCTCTCCGAGCAGCTCGACCCGAACACCGGCGCGCCGCTGTCGGTCTCACCGCTCACGTGGTCGCACGCGGAGCTGATCGTGACGGTGGACGACTACTGCCGGAAGTCCGACGCTCTGAGGCATACGCAAGGACATTCGTAACCGGGGCGGCCGGGTTTGACCCGGCCGCAGCCGGCCACACATCCGGCACGCCAGGCCCGGGCAAGGCGCCTGTGATTGGCGAAGCTAGGGAGGGAGAGCAGGGCCGCGAGTGCCGGCGATCCGGTCTTGTCAGACGGAGTGTCGAGTGTCCGGCGAGCGGCCCGATGAGAGGGAACCTCGGTTCCCTCTCATAGTGGAATGTTGCCGTGCTTGCGAGGCGGTCGCTCGACCGTCTTGCGAAGGCACAGCTGGAGCGCCCGGACCAGCTCACGGCGCGTCTGGCTCGGCTCGATGACGTCGTCGATGTACCCGCGCTCCGCCGCGATGTAAGGGTTGGCGAACCGCGTGGTGTACTCGGCGACGAGGTCCTTGCGCCGTCCATCCGGGTTCTTCGCGGAAGCGAGATCGCGCTTGTAGATAATGTTGACGGCCGCCTCCGGGCCCATGACCGCGATCTCGGCGGTGGGCCATGCGAGGTTGAGGTCCGCGCCCATCTGCTTCGGCGACATGACGCAATACGCGCCGCCGTAGTCCTTGCGCGTGATGACCGTGAGCTTGGGCACCGTGGCCTCCGCGTAGGCGTAGAGCAGCTTGGCCCCGTGGCGGATGATGCCGCCGTGCTCCTGATCGCGGCCGGGCAGGTAGCCGGGCACGTCGACGAAGGAGATGATCGGGATGCCGTACGCGTCGCAGAAGCGGATGAAGCGGGCCGCCTTGACCGAGGCGTTGATGTCGATGGCGCCGGCCAGCACCTTCGGCTGGTTGCCCACGATCCCGACCACATGGCCGCCGAGGCGCCCGAGCCCGACGATGATGTTCTGCGCGAAGAAGGGTTGGACCTCGAAGAACTCGCGGTTGTCGAGGACTCGCGACACCACTTCGCGCATGTCGTACGGCTTGTTCGGCGACTCGGGAATGATGGTCTGAAGCTCGGGGTCGGCGCGCTCGAGATCGTCGGTGGTCGGGACGAAGGGCGGTCGTTCGCCGTTCCACGATGGCAGGTAGGAGAGCAGCTTTCGCACGCCGTCCGCGCATGCCTGCTCCGTCTTCGGCAGGAAGTGCGCGACGCCTGAACGCGCGTTGTGCACGTCGCCGCCGCCGAGCTCGTCGAACGTGATCGCCTCACCCGTGACGACCCGTATCACCTCCGGCCCGGTGATGAACATGTAGCCCTGGCCGGCGACGATGAATATGAAATCGGTGATGGCGGGCGAGTACACCGCGCCGCCGGTGCAGGGTCCGGCGATGATGCTGATCTGCGGGATCACGCCCGAGGAGCGGACGTTGCGGAAGAAGATGTCCGCGTACCCCGCCAGCGCGACCACGCCTTCCTGGATGCGCGCCCCGCCCGAGTCGTTGATGCCGATGATCGGCACGCGGTTGCGCAAGGCAAGCTCCTGCACCTTGACGATCTTTTCCGCCGTGACCTCGCCGAGCGAGCCGCCGAACACGGTCGCGTCGTACGCGTAGACGGCGACCGGCCGCCCGTCCACCTCGCCGAATCCCGCCACCACGCCGTCGCCCGCCAGGCGCCGCTCCTCCATGCCGAAACCGTGCGCGCGGTGCGCGGCGAACACGTCGAGCTCGACGAAAGATCCCTCGTCGAGCAGCATCTCGATCCGGTCTCGTGCGGTCAGCTTGCCGGCGGCGCGCCGTTTGTTCGCGGCTTCGGTTTCCGCGTGCAGCGCCTGGTAGCGGCGCTTGCGATAGAGGTTGAGCTTCTGCTCGGAGACGCTGGCCGCCGCGCGCTTCGGCGCCTCGACGCCCTCGACGCTCGGGGTCGTTCTTCGCACCGGAGTGAGCGATCTCGGTCGACGGGCTGCCATAGCGCATATCGTAGGCGCGTGCCCGAATACGGCCCAGCGGTGGACCTCGACCGCACGGTCACGCTCCGCCAGCTCCGCACTTTCAAGACCGTCGCGGACCTCAGCAGCTTCAGTCTCGCGGCGCAGCGTCTCAAGCTGAGCCAGCCGTCGATCTCGTACCAGGTGAAAGAGCTCGAGGAGGCTCTTGGACTTCCCCTGCTCGACCGCCTCGGCAAGCGCGTGGCGCTCACGGAAGCCGGCACCATGCTGTACGCGTACGCGCGCCGGATGCTGGACACGCTCGACGAGGCCGCGATCGCGGTCGAGGAGATGCGTGGCATGCGGCGCGGCACGCTGCGCGTCGGGGCAAGCACGACGGTCGGCATCTACCTGCTTCCGGCGGCGCTCGGCGCTTTCAAGAAGATGCACCCCGGGCTCGTCATATCGCTCGAGATCGGCACGCGTGCGCGCGTCCAGGAGCAGGTCCTCAATAACGAGCTCGACCTCGCGGTGGTGGGGCCGGCCCTCAAGGACCCGGACCTCGCGATCGTCCCATTCCTGACGGATGAGCTCGTGGTCGTCGCACCCGCCGGTCATGTGATGGCGCGCCGGCGCGGCCTCGGACTGAAAGACCTCGAAGCGCAGCCCTTTGTCATGCGCGAGGCGGCATCGGGCAGCCGCTGGTCGCTGGAGAAGGCCGCGCGCAAGGCCGGCGCCAAGCTCACGGTCGCGATGGAGCTGGGCTCGAACGGCGCCATCAAGCATGCGGTCGAGTCAGGCCTCGGGCTGGCGGTGATCTCCCGGTACGCATGCGCCCTGGAGGTGTCGAGCGGGCGGCTGGTCGAGCTCGACGTGAAGGGTTTCCCGATTCGTCGCGACTGGCACATCGTGCATCTCCGGAAGCGCCGCATGCCTCTGTCCGTCAAGGAGTTCATCGCGTTCTTGAAGGACACGAGGTGGATCTCGCAGAACGGCTCGCGCGGTCGCGTCCGCCCTCCGTCGGATTGATCGGCCGCCTGCGGCTCGCGGCCGCGGACGTTCTGTCCCGACCCGCTCTTTACTGGACGATCGCGGCCGCGTTCGGCCTGCGCTCGTTGGTGCTGACGCTGCTCACGCCGCGGAGGCCGGACACCGAGGGCATGTGGGAGGGCGCGCACGCGTATCTCGTCGATCCCGCGCACATGTACCAGCCGGCCGCGGACTACCTCGCGCGGCTGCACATCATCGCGCCGCCCGGTGGCCTGGACGCGTTCGTCAGCCCTCCTCCGGTCGCGCTGCTTGCGCTGCCGGTCGCGCTGCTGCCCAAGGCGGTCGGGGTGCAGGTGTGGACCGCGATCGACGCGGCGATGATCGTGCTCGCGCTCTGGCTCCTCTACCGCGTCGTGGCGCCGAAGCACCGCCTCGCCCGCCCGATGTTCTGGCTCGCCGCCGCGTACTTCCCGGCGGTTTTCGCCGACGTCAGCGCGGGCCAGCGCGGCGGTGTCCTCCTGGTCTGCGCGATGGCCTCGATCTGGTTCGAGCGCAGCCGGCCCTGGCTCGCCGGCGCGGTCGGCGGCGTGGCCGGCTCGCTGAAGTACTTTCCCGCGGCCATGGTGATCGGTCCGCGCCCGAACCACCGCGTGGCGTACGCGTTTGCGCTCGGGACGGCGCTTGTCGCAGTGACGGTCGCGAGCTTCGTCCCGCTCGGCGCATCAGGCGCTCTCTTCTATTTCCAGCACGTTCTCATCCCGTCGCTTGCGTCGCACAACCCGGACTGCGCATATGACTCGGTCCGGACGTTGTTCATGCGAACGATCGGCGGCGAGCAGTTCGCCGTGCCCTCGGCGGGCGGGTACGTGATCGTGTCATCGCCGATCCACCTGCCCGGCATTGCGCTCGCGCTCTCCTACGCGAGCGCGCTCCTTTTTGGCGCCGGCGCCGCGTGGGCGGCGTGGCGCAGCGGGTGGAACCCCGCGTACGGGATGTCACTTGGTTTCGCTCTCGGCGCGCTCATCCCCAACGAGGTCTGGCCGTACCAGTGGCTGCCGCTGCTCCCCGTGATCCTGCTCCTGGTTGTGCGCGGGATCGAGCGTCGCCGTACCGTCACGCTGGCCCTGCTGGCCGTGTTCCTGCTCGGCTTCTTCCGCCAGCCGTGCGAGCTGTTCTTCCCAAACCTGTGGACCATCGCCGCGATCGCGATCTTCGTTTTGGCCCTGTGGGAAAATCGGATATTCCGCCTCGACGAAACTGTGGAGGGAGCACATGGCGCTCAACGCTGATGTCAAGTTCACCTGGGTCGGGCACGGCACCTGGCGCGTGCGCAGCGCGAGAGGCAAGGAGATCCTCATCGACCCGTGGGTCATGGGCAATCCCGTCGCTCCGGACAACTTGAAGCACGTCGACAGCTGCGACGTGATGCTGATCACGCACGGTCACTTCGACCACATCCACGACGCCGTCGAGATCGCACGCAGGACGAAGCCGAAGATCGTCAGCAACCACGAGATCGGTGTGTGGCTCGGCTCGAAGGGCATCGACGGCGAGAGCATCGTCGCCGGCAACCAGGGCGGCACCATAGAGGTCGAAGGGATCAAGGTGACGCTGGTCCACGCGGAGCACTCGTGCGGGATCACCGAAGACGACGGTTCGGTGGTCTACGGCGGCGAGGCGTGCGGCATGGTGATCGAGTTCGAGAACGGCTTCACCGTGTACTTCGCGGGCGACACCGACGTGTTCGGCGACATGTCGCTCATCGCGCAGCTCGACAAGTTCGACGTCGCGTTCCTGCCGATCGGCGGTTTCTACACGATGGGCCCGGAGCGGGCGGCCAAGGCGGCCGAACTGCTCGGCGTGAAGACGGTGGTGCCGATGCACTTCGCCACGTTCCCGATGCTCGCCGGACGTCCGGACCAGCTGCAGGAGCTCGTCGGGAACAAAGTGAAGGTGCTCGACATCAAGCCGGGCGACGTCATCTAGCCAACCGCGACCGAATTCGCGGCGCGGCACGTTATTGTCCGCGGCGTGAAAGACGTTATCGGTGCCCCTGCAGGCTGGCTCGCCCGCGCCATCGCGACCAGGCGCCTCTCGTCGCTGGAGGTCGTGCGCGCGCACCTCGAGCACATCCATACGGTGAACCCACGCCTGAACGCGGTCGTTTTCGCGACGGCCGAAAGCGCGTTGAAAGATGCGCGCGCGGCCGACCGCCGCAACCGGCGTAACGCCGTGCTCGGCCCGCTCCACGGAGTGCCGTTCACCGCCAAGGACATCTTCGACACGGCCGGGCTGCCGACCACCGCCGGACTGCGCATGCTGCGCAGCAACATCCCCGAAAAAGACGCCACCGTGATCGCGCGGATGCGTCGCGCCGGAGCCATCCTCATCGGCAAGACCAACTGCCCGCCCGGCGGGGCGGGCGACGACAGCTGGAACCCCCTGCATGGAGGGACGCGGAACCCGTACGACCTGAACCGTTCGCCGGGTGCCAGCACCTCCGGGGAGGCCGCGATCATCGCGGCCGGCGGCTCTCCGCTCGGCGTGGGCAGCGACTCGGGAGGGAGCATCCGCCTGCCCGCCGCCTACTGCGGCGTGGCGGCCCTGAAGCCGACGGCCGGCCTGGTTCCCGTGACGGGCGCTTACGGCCTCGTCGGCGGCCTCAGCGACCCGCGAAGCCAGGTCGGACCGATGGCTCGGTACGTGAGCGACCTGCGGCTGGGGCTGCGCGTCATGGCCGGCCCTGACGGGCTCGACTCAGGCGTGGTTCCGGTGTCGATGCGCCGGCACACCCCGCAGCTGGAGGGCCTGCGCGTCGCGTTCTACGCCGACGACGGCCTGGCCAGGCCGACCCAGGCCGTTCAGGCCGCGGTGCGGGCCGCGGCGGCGGCACTCGCCTCGGCCGGCTGCCGGATCACCGAGGAGCGGCCGCCGGCACTTGGTGAGGCACGCCAGGTCACCCTGGCGTACTGGGGCCGCAAGCACATGGACCACGACAAGCTCTATGGGCGCTGGGACCACTTCCGCACCTCGCTCATGCAGTTCATGACGCGCTTCGATCTCATCCTGTCGCCCGTCGCGCCCGACGTCGCGCCCCTTTACCGTGCCGTGGTCAAGCCCGAGCACCAGTTCAGCTACACGCTTCCGTACAGCCTTTCCGGCAGCCCTTGCGCCGTGGTGCGGGCCGGTGGGTCGAAGGAAGGCCTGCCGATCGGCGTCCAGCTCGTGGCGGCCAGCTGGCAGGACGCCCTCACGTTGCGCGCCGCACGCGCGATCGAGCGTGCGCTGGGCGGCTGGAGGCCTGCTAGCGTGGTCTCGTGAAGTTCCGGTACTCGAGGTGGGACGGCTCTCAGAAGCTCGACGACCTCGACGCGGGAGACGTCCTCGACTCTCTTTCCGATGACCTCATGAACTACGGCGACCTCAACGCCGCCCTGCAGCGGCTGCTCCGATGGGGCTCGCCCAACATGCCCGGCCTCGAGCAGCTCCTGAAGCAGCTTCGTGAAGCGCGCGAGCGCGAGCTCGGCCGGTACAACCTCGACTCCAGCGTCGAAGACATGCGCCAGCGGCTGCAGGAGGTGATCGACACCGAGCGCGCCGGCATCGAGCGCCGGCAGCAGGCGGCGGAGACTCCCGAAGCCCGCAAGCTCATGGAGCGGATCGGGCGCCAGCGCAACGACCAGCTCGACAGGCTTCCCGACGACCTGGGCGGGCGCGTGAAGGGTCTCCGCAACTACGAGTTCGTCGACGACGAGGCGCGGCAGAAGTTCGAGGAGCTCATGCAGAAGCTCCAGCAGCAGATGCTCGACCAGATGTTCCAGGGCCTCAAGGGATCGCTGCAGCAGATGCAGGGCCAGGACCTGTCGCGCGCGAGAGAAATGGTCCGCGAGCTGAACAAGATGCTCGAGCAGCGCATGCAGGGCCGCACGCCCGACTTCAACGGCTTCATGCAGAAGTTCGGTGACATGTTTCCGCCGGGCATCAACAGCCTGGACGAGCTGCTCGAGCACCTTCAGCGACAGATGGCCCAGATGCAGTCGCTGCTCCAGAGTCTCAGCCCCGAGGCACGTGAAGAGCTGCGCCAGATGATGGATGCGCTGCTCCAGGACGACTCGCTGCGGCTCGAGCTCGCGCGCCTCTCGGGCTTCATGCAGGCGATGATGCCGCCGTCCGAGCTGAGCGAGCGTTACCCGTTCTTCGGCGAAGACCCACTCTCCATGGGCGAGGCGATGCAGCTCATGGAACGGCTGCAGCAGATGGACCGGCTCGAGTCGCAGCTCGAGCGGGGCAGCTTCCGGCCCGGCGACGTCGACCGCTCGCTGGCCCAGGAGCTTCTCGGCCCGGAGGCACGGCACGCGCTGGACCAGCTGCGACAGGTGACCGACGTGCTCGAGAAGGCGGGCTACGTGGAGCGAAAGGGCCGCCGCATGGAGCTGACGCCCAGAGGCATGCGACGTATCGGCCAGTCGGCGCTCCGCGACATCTTCGACCAGCTGAAGAAGGCACGCATGGGCCAGCACCAGCTGTGGCGCGGTGGCGTCGGCAACGACGCTTCCGACGAGCTGAAGGAATACGAGTACGGCGACCCGTTTCTGCTGGACATGAAAGAGACGCTGTTCAACTCGATCGTGCGGGAAGGGCCCAAGGTGCCCGTGAAGGTGGCGCCCAAGGACTTTGTCGTCCACCGGACGGAGCACGTCACGCAGGCGTCGACGGTGTTGATGATCGACATGAGCCGTTCGATGTTCCTGCGGGGGTGCTTTCTTGCCGCGAAGAAGGTCGCGATCGCCCTGGACTCGCTGATCAGGAGCCAGTATCCGCGTGACTCGCTGTACGTCGTCGGCTTCTCCAACTACGCCGTCGAGCTGAAGCCGCAGACGCTGCCGCAGCTCGCGCTCAACGATTACGTGTACGGGACGAACATGCAGCACGGCTTTCAGCTGGCGCGGTCCCTGCTCGCCAAGCACCGGGGGAATCGCCAGGTGATCATGATCACCGACGGCGAGCCGACGGCTCACCTCCGCGAGGACGGGCGCGCCGAGTTCGCCTACCCGCCGACCTACAAGACCATCCAGGAAACGCTGACCGAGGTCAAGCGCTGCACCCGCGATCGGATCGTGATCAACACGTTCATGCTGGAGCGCGGCCCCTATCTGACCGAGTTCATCAACCAGATGACCCGGATCAATAAAGGTCGGGCGTTCTTCGTCTCGCCGGACCGCCTGGGCGAGTACATCCTGGT
>Ga0070741_10017931_pt1 | contig 11554 bp, 11 predicted proteins | sample Coa_R1_4_FD_66440 | JGI IMG/M metagenome (GOLD analysis project Ga0070741, IMG submission 66440) | Surface soil microbial communities from Centralia Pennsylvania, which are recovering from an underground coalmine fire - Coalmine... | ecosystem: Environmental > Terrestrial > Soil > Unclassified ...
CTGAACGAAGTGCAGGTGATGGCCACCACCCTGTCTGCCGACCGCGAGAACGATCCCGACGTCTTGTGCATGATCGGCGCCAGCGCCGCCCTGAACCTGTCGCAGATCCCCTTCCAGAAGGTGACCGGGTCGGTGCGCCTGGCCCGCATCGCCAACGAGTTCGTGCTCATGCCGACGCACACACAGCTGGGCGAGAGCGACCTGGACCTGGTGGTCGCCGGCACGCGCGACGCCATCACCATGATCGAAGGCTTTGCCTATGAGCTTTCCGAAGAAAGCATGGTGCAGGCGATCTTGTATTGCCATCAGCACATCATCCGCATCATCGAAGCCGTCGAAGACCTGCGCAAGCAGGCGGGCCTGGCGGCCAAGGAACCGCACGCCGCGGCGGCGCCGAATCCGCTCAAGGAGATCCTGCTGCAGCGCTATTACAACGAGCTGCGCGAAGCCAAGCAAAGCGGTAAGAAGGCTGACCGCGCCGACCGGGTCCGCGCCCTCAAGGACAAGCTCAAGGCGGAGTTCGTCGCGGGCGATAATCCGCCGTACCAGCCCGTGCAGCTCTCCTCGGCCCTGGAAGCGCTCGAGGAAAAAGTGGTGCGCGACCTGATCCTCGAAGGCAAGCGCATCGACGGCCGCGGCACCCGCGATATTCGCCAGATCACGTGCGAGGTCAACCTGCTCCCGTGCACGCACGGCTCGGCCCTGTTCCAGCGGGGCGAGACGCAGGCCCTGGTCACGACCACGCTCGGCACCGTCAGCGACGAGCAGCGTGTCGACGGCCTTGCCGACGAGTACAAGAAAAAGTTCATGCTCGATTACAACTTTCCGCCCTTCAGCGTCGGCGAATGCCGGCCCATCCGTGGCCCCGGCCGCCGCGAGATCGGCCACGGTAATCTCGCCGAGCGCAGCCTCGAACCTGTCATCCCCACTCCGGAAAAGTTCCCCTACACGATCCGCGTCGTGTCGGACATCCTCGAATCCAACGGTTCTTCCAGCATGGCGTCGGTGTGCGGCGGCACGCTCTCGCTCATGGACGCCGGCGTGCCCATCACCGATCCCGTCGCCGGCATTTCCATCGGCCTGGTCAAGGAACCCGACCGCTTCGTGCTCCTCACCGACATCATGGGCGACGAAGACCACTTCGGCGACATGGACTTCAAGGTCGCCGGCACTGTCCGCGGCATCACTGGCATCCAGCTCGACCTGAAGATCGACGGCATCAACGAGGAGATCATCCGCGCCACGCTTGACCAGGCCCGCGAGGCACGCCGGGAAATCCTCAAGCACATCGTGACGACGCTGCGCTACCCGCGGCAAGAGATCAGCTCGCGCGCCCCGCGCCTGTTGCTCGTCCGCATCAACCCGGACAAGATCGGCCTGCTCATCGGCCCGGGCGGCAAGACCATCAAGGCCATCCAGGAGGAGACCGGCGCCAAGATCGACATCGACGACGACGGCACCGTGTACATTTCTCACTCGGTGGCCGCCGGCGCCGAAGCCGCCAAGGCCAAGGTCGACGCCCTCACCGAAGAAATCCGTATCGGCAAGATCTACGATGGCCGCGTGACCAGCATCAAGGAGTTCGGCGCCTTCATCGAGATCTTGCCCGGCCGCGACGGCCTGTGCCACATCAGCGAGCTGGACGACAAGTATGTCGACAAGGTGGAAAGCGTGGTCAAGGTCGGCGACAAGGTGCAGGTCAAGGTCATCGCCATCGACGACCAGGATCGCGTGAAGCTATCGCGCAAGGCGGTGCTGCGCGAGCAAGCCGGCAAGGGCCCCGGCGGTCCCCCGCCCGAACGCCGCGAAGGCGGACAGGGCGGCCGCGGCGGCCACTTCCGCGGCGAATAGTCCTGACGCCCGCTGAAGAGTCGCCCCTGGTTGCGACGCGGGGGTCCAAAGGGTGTTTGTCGCGGGAGCGCAACTTCATCGCTGGCTCTTCGGCTCTATGAATCCCAGGGATAGTCTTGTTGGGCGCGAGCCAGGGGAGTGTTCCCAGGAATAAATCGAGCGGCTTCAAGGCCCCAGCCGGGCATGAACCGGGATCCTGGGAGATGGTGAATCTCGGCGCTGCCGTCGTGCCAACACCATCGTGCAAGGCTACACGCCGATGTCTTCGTTCCACAGCGTGGGATGGGCGGCGATGAACTGTTTCATCAGTTCGATGCAGCGGGTAGCCTGCATCACCTCCACGCTGACGCCGCGGCGTCTCAGCCATTCTTCTTCGCCCATGAACGTGACGTTCTCGCCGACGATGACACGTGGGATGCGATAGAGCAGAATGGCGCCCGAGCACATCGCACACGGCGACAAAGTCGTGTACAGCACGCTCTGGGAATACACCGAGGCCGGCAGCCGGCCGGCGTTTTCCAGGGCGTCCATCTCGCCATGCAGGATGGCGCTGCCCTTCTGCACGCGGCGGTTGTGGCCGCGGCCGATGATCTTCCCCTCGTGGACCAGGATCGAGCCGATCGGGATGCCGCCCTCTGCCAGTCCGCGTTCTGCTTCGCTGATCGCCGCCGCCAGGAATGGGTCCATGATGCTCCCCCTTGTACTTTTGCACGCGGTCACGATACCGCTGCCGGCTTGAGAAACGATTGCAGAAACGGCCGCAGCTCCGCCTCGGGATAGAGGCAGAACGCGTAATCGCGGCGGAACAGGACCTGGTTGATCTCGGTATTCTTGCGGCACTGGGTCAGCTTCTGCAAGGCGTCGCGTTCGGCGTCGGCCGTGTAGCCGCGCAAGTCTTCGGTAACCTGTTTCAGACGGTTGAAGCGCTCGACGCGGTCGGCGTGCGTGGGCCCAGGGCGGACGATCCACGCCTTCTTTTCCTCTGCCAGCGCAAAGGCCCCCCGCGGGGCGTGCGCCGGCAGATGCCGCTGCGGATTATGATGGACGTCGCGGGCCATTCTTGCCAGGGCCCGGCAGCCGTCGTCCGCCGCCGGCACACGCGCGAACGGCAGTAGCAGCGTCGCCGACAGCGTCAAGAAGCGCGGCGGTGCCAAGCCGTAGAAGCCGTCGAAGATGACATTGGTCAGCTCATCGTACTTGGCCCCGCCGATGCCGTGAATGAACAGGTCCGCGAGCAGCAAGCGCGCGAAGAGGGTCGTGGTCAAGGCGCGGCTGCGGACCTTGTAGCCGCGGCCTTCGAGCTGTCGAAACGCGCCCACGAGGGCATCCGCGGGAGCGAGCGGCAACGTGGGCCAATCTTCGTCACCGGCGCGGAGGCAGAGCAGCGAGCCCCGTTGTTGCGCAAACAGGCGGCCGCGGCGCGTGCTGCCAGTGCGCCACGCCCAGAAAGGTGCTTCGCGCCAGCTGCCCTGGGCGGCCAGGTCGGGCACGGGATGGTTATTGCTGCGGAGGCCATGCGCGGCCCGATAGCCGTGCACGGCGTCGTTATAAATCTCGCGGAACCGCGCCAGGTCGGCCAGCACGTGGCACGCGAACCAGGCGAAGCTTTCGCTGCCGCACACGCGGCTCAGGGGGACTTCGAGATTGCAGCAGCCCCAGCGGCGTTCCAGCGTCCGCCGTGCCGCGGAAATCCGCTCGCCCAGCAACGGTGAAACGCCTGTTTCTTTCCAAACCTGCGCCAACAGCGGCGTGAATGGCCAGTCGCGGATCACAGGCCCCAGGCGCTCGGGCAGCGCGGCGAACAGAGCGTCGTCGAGAACGTGCCGCTCTTCATAGGGCACTTCGCCCTGCCAGTGATCGAAGGGCAGCGTGACGAAATGGTCGCCTACGGGCACGCGCAAACGTGTCGACTTGGCAGTGTCGTTATCGACGACGAGATTGAGCGCCGTACCTCGATGTGTTCGGGCCAGGCCCGCCAGGGCAAAGTTCTTGACCCAGACGCCGGGATGAAAGAATTCGGGCTGGTGCCCCGCAACGATCAAGACGCCGTCGTTGGCCCCGGGCACGCCTGGAGCGTATTGCAGTGCAAGGTTTCCCGTTTCGTTCCGGGCTAGGCGACGAAGATCGGCGAGGGGCCGGCCCAAGACGTGCAGCGGAGATGCAAGAACGCGGCGATTATGGTCGAGGAGGCTGGCCGCATCATGAAGCGGTGGATCGGCCAGCACGGCGCCGTGGCCTTGCGGAGCGCGCAGCACGCTCACCGGCATCTCCCCCGCGAAACGGAAACGTCATGCCAGCTCAACTCGGCCGCGGGTGTGATTTCCGCGGCCAGGGCATGGGCAATGACGCCGCGATAGTATTCCAGGCGCTGCTCGGGATTATTCAGCACGCCGCCGAAGGCGCGGTTGGGATCGAGGTAGATGCGCGGCACACCGACTTCCTTCATGCGCAGGCCGAGCCGCGCCGCCTGCACCCACACCTGTAACGGCATGCCCCAGCCGGTTTCGGTGGGATGAAGCTGTGCGAGTGCCTCCTTGCGATAGGCCTTGAAGCCGCAGAAGGCGTCGGTCAGGTGCAGGCCGAGCGCCTGATTAAGCTCCTCGGTGATGATCTGGTTGATCTGGCGACGATCTTGCGGCGTGGGCAAAGTCTTCTGGCGGAAGTCGCGCAGGTAGCGGCTGCCGGACACGATGTCGGCATCGTGGATGGCCTCAACCAGGACGGGGATGCGGGCCGGTTCGTGCTGGCCATCGCAATCCATGGTAACGAGGACGTCGCAATCGCGGGTCTGGGCGTGACGAAAAGCGGTGATGAGGGCGGCCCCGTAGCCACGATTGTGCGGGTGCGTCAGGACGGTGAGGTCCTCATGCTGGGCGAGAATCTCGCCGGTGCGATCGCTGGAGCCGTCGTTGATGACCACGATATCGCAGGCGTGGCGGCGCACCTCGGCCAGCACCTTCTCCAGATGCTGCTCCTCGTTATAAATAGGAATGGCGACCAGGAGCTTCATGCGCGACCTCCACCAGGCCTTTCGATACCGAGTTACCTCATTCTAACCGGGAGCCGGAGGTTGTCAAATTACGTGTCGATTCGATGCGCCGATGGGGCACAAAGATTCATCCTTCTCAGGAAATTGCCTTTTTTTCCAGGAGATTTCGCACGTCCGCCTGCCGCAGCCCGCGCAGCAGGAATCTCTTGTCCCGGGCCGCATGCCCGCTCAGCAACTCGATTTGCGCGCGCGGCACGCCGAAAAAGGTGCCCAAGACGTCGACCAGCGCCTTGTTGGCCTTTCCTTTGTCCGGCGGGGCGTTGACCGCTATCTTCAGGCTGCCGCCGTGTTCACCGACGACCCCCGTGCGCCGGGCCCCCGGTTGCGCCCGCACCGAAACGATACACCCCTCAGCGTGGTCCCATAGTTCGATCAAGCTCGAGTTCCCTCCGCTAGCCAGGAGTTCCAACCACAAAGGCACGAAGACACGAAGAAGAAGCAGCCAGGAAGAAAGCACTGGCTGAACAGAGTGCGCGCAAGGGCTCTTGTACGTGCCTTCGTGTCTTTGTGGTGAACAATGGCTAGTCCCTGGCCGCCGTAGCAACCAAAGCTTCTCCCCCCGCGAACAGGGCCGACCCGACGCGAATGAAGGTTGCGCCCTCCTCGATCGCGATCTCAAAATCGTTGCTCATGCCCATCGACAGGTGGCGCATGGGATGCGCAGGCGCCAAATGCTTTCTCAGCTCATCGCGCAAGTTGCGCAAAGTGGCAAAGGTTGGCCGGCATTTTTCTGCCTCTTCTTCCGGGGCAGCCATCGTCATGAGCCCCTCGACGCGAACGTTCTTCAGGGTCCGAAGAGCAGAAACGAGCCCCGGCACCTCACCAGGGGCAAACCCTTGCTTGCTGGTCTCGCGGCTGGCGTTGACTTCCAGCAACACCGGGGCCACGCGTGTCTGCCTTCCGGCTTCTTGCTCCAGGGCCTCAAGCAGCCGGATGCTGTCCACTGCATGAATCAGGCGCACGAGGGGCAGGGTCCGCTCAATCTTGTTGCGCTGCAGATGACCAATGAAGTGCCATTCGACCGTCGGCGGCAGGGCCGCAGCCTTGCGCCACAGCTCCTGGGGCCGGTTTTCACCCAGAATGTTACACCCCAGAGCCGGCAGCGCGCGTGCCACTTCAATACCGATGCTCTTGGTGACGACCACCAGCGTCACGTCGGCACGGCGCCGACCTGCACGGCGGCAAGCTACCGTGATACGCTCCTCCACGATCATGAGCCGGTCATTCAGGTTGGTCATGACGAGTTCTTGCACCAGCCCGCGGGCACGCCTGTCCCTTTCTTAGCATAAGGCCTGGTCGTGCCCCAGCCCAGTGCGGAACTCGTCCAGTGCGGAACTCGTCCGCGCCAGAGAAGATCAGCGCTTCCAACCCGCCAGGATGCGTTCGATCTCTTCCTTGTGACGTGTCTCGTCGGCCACCTGGTTCTCCAGGTCGACCTTCAACCCAACATCGCCGAAGGACTCCGCCTGCCGCACCCGCTCCGAGTAATCGGCAATGGCCTTTTTCTCGGCATTGAGGGCGCATTCCAGCATGGCCTGGGGTTGCTCGGGGTGAGGCACATCGCGCGGCTCGGTCACCGGTTCCCCGCCGAGGGCAGCGATCTTGTCGGCGAGAAACTGCGCATGCTTCATCTCGTCGGCAACCTCCGCCTGGAAGAGAGAGCGCAATTCGTTGCGGTACGGGCCTGTGAGCCGCGCTGCGAAGGTCGTGTACATCAAGATGGCCTGATATTCGCCGGCCAGGTCCAGGTTCAGGCCCTGGATGATTGTTTGACGGTCCATGGCCATGACGCTTACCTCCCAAGTGAAAGAACGACGGCACAAAGGCTGCTTTCGTGTTTATTGACTCCAGCGTTTTTCCCGCATCAAGCGGCCGGATTGTTCCGCGGTATTCTCGGGGTGCTCTGAGCGCTCCTCACGTTCGCTGTTGAACCAGGACGCCGTCTCGGAACCTGGAAGCACGGTGCCGCCGACCTTCTGGGTAGCACTGTCGATGATTTCTCGGAGGTGGTCGCCCAGGGTCTGGGGCACAGCTTGCAGGACGATCTCGCGCACGGTCCCGAGCACGGCCCCAAGGACAAGGCCCTTGAGCTTGGCCATCTCCGGTGCCAGCGTGTCGTCAGTCAGGCGATGCGGCTTTTCTCGGACGCTCGGATGCGGATGCAGGCCGCCGTTACCCTCGTGGTGGTGAGGTTTGCGAAGCCGCCGCGGCGTTTCGGGTTCGCCCGCAGCGCTGCCGGCTGGCGACAGCGTCAGCATTCGTTCCAGCAGAAAACCCATGGCCACGGAGCCGGCAAGCATGGTCCAGGGGTGCTCCCTGGTATGGCCCGGGACGTCGAACCAGTTCTTGACGGTCGCGACGCTCTCTTCCACCGTCTCCTTCACGGAACTGACCGTCCCCTGGACCGTGTCTTTGACGGTGGCCACGGTCTCCTGGATGGAGTCCTTGACGGTCTCCACGGTCTCCGACACAGCCGAGGCGGCCCCCTCGACCGTGCCTGCCACGGTTTGTTCGAGGGCCCCGAGTTTGTCATTCAAGGCGGCCTGGGTCTGCTCCAGTTTTTCGCGAATCATGGCTTCATCTTCCATGGTTGCTTATCCTCCTTTTCGTTCTCGTTGACGATGGAGAGAGGCCAGACCTGATTGAGCTGGCGATTGCCCCACAGTGCCAAAAACAGGCCCGCCAGCAGCGCGGTGCCGCCGACGATGCCCAGTCCGGCCCACGAGGGCAGCAGCAACCAGCGCTCCAGGAGCTGCGCCGCCATCAGGCCCAACAGAATCGCGCCCACGAGGCTGCACGCCATCCCGATGAAAAAGGGCACGGCTGCTTCCTTGGCCTGATGCAGCTCGTTGCGCGTTTCGACCTGAAACAGCTTGAGCTGCTGGACGGCAAGCTCTTTCGCATCTTCAACGATGCCCGCGATCAACCCGGCCGATGTAGTTTCCTGGCCGTTTTCCACTACGTGGTTCATCATGATCAACTCCGGGTTGCACGCGCGAGCAGAAAGCCGATGCCGATGCCGATCAACAATGCCGGAATCGGATTGCGGCGAATCAGGTTCGTCATGTCGTCGCCGATGCCTTTCAGATCATGTTCCTGCAGGTATCGGCCGCTGCTCTCGAGAGTGTCGGCCATGGTGGCCCCGGCGGCGCCTAGCATGCCACGTGACGGCGCGGCCTCGCGGACTGTACCGGCAAGCTGCTTCATGCCAGCGCCGACGCTGGACACGGTCTGCTGGGCTTTTGCGCCGATGAACGAAGCCGCGCTCTCCGCCTTTTCCTGCAGCGTGGCGGCCGCTTCCCTGGCCTTGTCCTGAGCCGCAGCTGCCATGCCCTTGGTTTCCTCGGCCACGGCGCTGGCCCCTTTTTCCAGATCCGATTTTTCCTTGTAGTTGGCCATGATCTCTCTCCTGTTACGTGTCCACCTTATGCCGATGTGCCCCAGTGGCATGAAAGCACAAGGACAGAGTTCCCTCATGAGTTGGTATTGGCAAACTCCATGCCAAGACGCTGCAGGAGGTGCACACGCTTAAAAGGCCGGGATTCCTGGCGATCGCGGTGTCACCACGTGCTCCACTGGGAATCTGAGTTCTCAAGCGTGCGCGCTGTTATTTCCAAGCGCCGCGCGAAAAAGACTCCTTTTTTCGCGGTATTGCTGTGCTGCCAGCATCCGCCGAGCGACGAAGGGCGAACCGGATGGAGGCGGCATGTGAATTGCCATAGCCAATGAAAGATCGTCGTGCCAACTGGGCTCAGTAAGTGGAGGGAAAAACTATGTGTTTCCGCGTGATTACTGCGCTGCTGATTTCGGTGGGCATGCCATACTACGTGAGCATGAGTCAGGGCCAGGGCAAGGCTGAAGATCACTACTACATGCTGATCTTTGCCCAGCAATCGGAGGGAAACATCGCCAGGCTGGCACACACCTTCGCAACTTTCGTCAAAACAAGCGCCGGACGCCGGATCGAGGAAGTTCAGACCATCAGCTGGCTGCCGGAGACGCTCGACATTCGCCTGCTGCGGGCGCCGGAGCGGGGAACGAACCTGGATCTGGAGAGTTCGCTGCGCCTGGCCAAGGCACTGAACACGTCTGTGTTCATGTGGGGACCGTACCGCATCCAGAAAGCACTATACGATCGCGCCGCCGCCCAGGTGGCCCGCCTGAACTCGGGCACGGTTGCCTACAAGGTTCTGGACACGCCGTTCCGCCCGAATGGTGCCTCGAACTGTATTCATGCCATCAGCGATCTTGACACGGAGAACGGCCTGTTAAACACGGGCACGGCCCGCGGCGTCGAGGCAAGCCTCATGGTCCTCAAACATCTGCAGCGCTGGATCATTGACCCCAGCGAGACCCATGAGTGGGTGAGCAGGGAACTGGGGGTCGACGGCATTCCGAGAGAAGGGCTGGCGGTGACGCAGTAAGGCGCGCGGCAAGAAATATCCTACCAACCCGAAGTGTAAGCGAGGGCGCGGCGGCATCCCTCGCTTACGCTTCGGGTTGGTATCTTTTGCTCGCCGGTCGCCTGAGGAATCAGTGGCATTCTCAAAAGTCGGAGACGGCGTCGGCGCGGTTGCGGGTGGCCAGTGCTTCCACCACGGTGCTGACGCCGTACGTCAAGAAGCGAACCGAGCCGTCGGCAAACGCAAAGTTGGCGCCGCCGGAGTGAAAGCTCCAGAAGTGAGTCTGGTCGCATTCATCGCGCAGGCTGCCCGCTTGCAGGCCGATCTTGGCGGTGGTGCAGCCGAGGGCTGTGGCGTATTGAACCTCGCGTGAACCGAGGATGACGTCGCCGCCGCCGCGGCCTTCGAAACCCGCGCCCGCGTACCACCAGCCATACCACAGCTTGCGGCTGGGCGGGCGCTCGCCGATGAGAAGGGTAACGCCGGTGCCGTCGCCGACGTCGCTTAGCTTGACGGGAAGGCCGACCACCAGCATGCCATCCTGGGAGGCACTGTCGGTGCCGCTGACTCCCAGGTAATCGCCAAAGGCCGCGTCGGCGGTGTTGCCGTTGCCGAAGTCGATGTTTCGGCCGATGAGATCACGGCCTTCGGCGGGACATTTGAAGAGATCAACAACCTGACTGAGGCCCTCGTGCGGCGGCTTGCCGCCCCAGGCCGGCAGCCAGAAAAAGCCCCACGGCGAATAGGTGCGATCGTATTCTCCCCAGGCGAGGCGTGCTTCGTTCTCGTGCTCGAGGTAAGGCAAGATCCTGCCCATCCAGCTCAGGTACCACTGATCGGCGGCGCTCATGCTCAAGGCGGGCGGCATGCGCTTGTGCTGATCGTGGAAGCTGTGCAGGGCCAGGGCCATCTGCTTGAGATGGTTTTGACACTCGGCGCGAGCGGCGTGGTCGCGCATCTTCTGCACGGCGGCAAACATCAGCCCCAGGAGAATGCCGACGATGGCCAGCACCACCAGCACTTCAATCAAGGTAAAGCCGGACCTGGACGAAGGACGGTTCATGAGTGCACCCTGTATATAGTGGTGTGCGCAATTCGGCAGCACAGTAACCCGACGTGTCAGCGAGGGGATTTGTTTGTCCCTCGCTTACGCGTCGGGTTGGTGCAGCGGGTTTGCGCACGCTCATTTAGCGGAAGGCGCGTGCGGTCAAAATGCCGGCGCCCGCCAGGGCCAAACCGGCGATTGCCAGGGCCACCGCGTCACTCGCAGGCGAGCTGTCGGCCAGGGCCGGTTCAGCGTCGGCAGACGGGGCGCGATGGACCACGGCGTGGGTCTCGCTGACGGCGGGAATGGGCCCGAGCAGGGAGGGCGTGATTCGGCTCAAGAAGAAGGCATCACCATTGGCAAGCGCCGAACGGCCGCCATAACCGAAGCTGCCCTCCGTCCCGGGCTGCCCGCCACCATTCTTGTACCAGCCTTCCGTGCCTGGCGCCGCCGGTCCAACCGTGGGGGGGCCGCCGGGGAGTTGGCCTGGGTTCGGAGGAATCACGGCGCCGGAGCCGCCATAGAAGCCCCACAGGAACGTGTTCGGAGTCCCCACGTTTGCCGGCGATGAACTCGGCTGGGCCAGACTGTAGCCCGGAATTCCCAGGAGGGTGATCTGCGCCACGGCCGTGGCGCGATCGGCGGCGGCGCCGTAGAAGAAAGGCAGCACGAACTGGCCACCAGGCGGAAGCGTGCCCAGGTCGATGGTCACGGTCGCACCGAGGTCGCCCGGCCCTTTGTTGACGACGTCGCCGTTGACGCCTGCGGCGGGGATCAAGGGATTGACGACCGAGCCCAACGCATTGTCGGTAAAACTGATAACGCCGGGCAGGGTCGCTCCTTGAATGGTGACGAATTCGTTGGTGGCGGTCGGCTGCACGTCCCAGTCCAAAATGCGGCGATAGCGGCCGACCACGGGAGCGGCGCTGACGTTCTGGATCGTGGTCACGACCGTGAAGATGTTCGGGCTGACCGACGGCGCATAGGCATGCGTCACTTGAAAGACCGGGAGACCGCCCCGGCTCAGCGTCACCACCGAGGTACAGCTGTTGGCCGTGGAGGTAAAGGAGTTGACGACCATCGCGCCGGCAGCCACGAATGAAAACGCGCCGCCGTTATCGCATCCGCCCCAGGTGCCGGTGGTCACATCTGCCACCCCCCAGCCTTCGGCGTAGACTCCCAGCGCGACACATTCATAGTTGGTTG
>Ga0070741_10017932_pt1 | contig 11553 bp, 11 predicted proteins | sample Coa_R1_4_FD_66440 | JGI IMG/M metagenome (GOLD analysis project Ga0070741, IMG submission 66440) | Surface soil microbial communities from Centralia Pennsylvania, which are recovering from an underground coalmine fire - Coalmine... | ecosystem: Environmental > Terrestrial > Soil > Unclassified ...
CTCAACGCCGCCCTCGACGCCGCCTTCGACGCCCTGACCTGGGACGATATTCTTGAGGCCATGAGCGGCCATCCGCGCATCGGCGAGCGCGCCGGCGGCATCTCGGCCGCCGAGCAGGCCGGCGCCGCGGCGGCGGGCGCGGCGACCAGGCGCGCGCTCGCGGCCGGCAACCTCGCGTATGAACGGCGCTTCGGCCATGTATTCCTGATCTGCGCGAGCGGCCTGTCTGGTCAGGAAATGCTCGGCAGGCTCCAGGCCCGCCTGGAAAACACGCGAACGACGGAACGTACGGTGGCTCGACAAGAGCTCCGCAAGATCACCCGGCTGCGAATGCAGAAGCAGCTGGGCCTGTGACACTGTCCACGCACGTGCTGGACGCCGCCACCGGACGTCCCGCCGCCGCGATGACGGTGGAACTCGCGGTGTATACGGGTAACTGGGTCCAGCTCAAGTCCGGGGTCACCGACGCCGACGGGCGGCTCGGGCTCGGCGCGCTCGACGGGGCGGGCAGCTACCGGCTCACGTTCGGCACCGGCCCGTGGTTCGCGGCGCGCGGCATCGAGGCGTTCTATCCGGAGGTGGCGATCACCTTCGAGGTGACCGCGCCCGACGAGCACTACCACGTGCCGCTGCTGCTCAGCCCGTTCGCCTACTCCACCTACCGGGGGAGCTGATCGCGATGATCGTGCTTGGCGGCAATCGGTACGGCAAGGCCGAGGTGCGGCTGGTCCGGGTGGACCGCGGCGACTCGGGCACGCACCGCCTCAAGGACCTAAACGTCAGCGTCGCGCTGTCCGGCGAGCTGGCCGCAACGCACCTGACCGGCGACAACTCCGCGGTGCTGACCACCGACGCGCAGAAGAACACCGTGTTCGCGTTCGCCGCCGAGCACGGGGTGGGCGCGATCGAGGACTTCGCCCTGTTGCTGGCCAGGCACTTCGTGTCGTCGCAGGAAGCGATCACGACCGCCCGGGTGAGCGTGGACGAGTACTCCTGGGACCGGATCGCCGCCACCGGTCACTCATTCGTCCGGTCCGGCCGGGAGACCCGCGGCACCACCGTCACGGTGGACGGCGATGCGTCCTGGGTGGTGTCCGGGCTGCGCGACCTCGTCGTGCTGAACTCGGCGGGCTCGGAGTTCTGGGGGTTCGCCAAGGACAAGTACACGACGCTCGCCGAGACCACCGACCGGATCCTGGCCACCGCCGTGGACGCACGCTGGCGGTACACCGGGCAGGTGCCGTGGGATGACGCGTACCGCCAGGCGCGGGACGCGCTGCTCACCGCCTTCGCCGGCACGCACAGTTATTCGCTCCAGCAGACGCTGTACGCGATGGGCCAGCGAGTGCTGGAAACACTGCCCTCGGTCGCCGAGATCCGGCTGGCGCTGCCGAACAAGCATCACTTCGACGTCGACCTCACCCCGTTCGGCCTGGCCAGCAACGGCGAGGTGTTCTACGCGGCGGACCGGCCCTACGGCCTGATCGAGGGCACGGTGACCCGCGACGACGCGCCGCCGCCCGGAAAGGCCTGGTAGCTCAGTGGACTTCCTGCGGCCCGGCTCCCTGGATGAGGCCTTGGCGCTGAAAGAACAGCATCCCGCGGCGGTGCCGATCGCCGGCGGCACCGACATCATGGTCGAGATCAACTTCGACCAGCGGCGCCCCGCGGCACTGCTCGACCTGACCCGGGTGACCGAGCTGACCAACTGGGCCAAGAACGGGGTGGGGTGGCTCCGGATCGGCGCCGGGGTCAGCTACACAAGGCTGATCGGCGAACTCGGCTCGCTGCTGCCGGGCCTGGCAATGGCAGCTCGGACGGTCGGCTCCCCGCAGATCCGCAACCGCGGCACGATCGGCGGCAACCTCGGCGCGGCGTCCCCGGCCGGCGACTGCCACCCGGTGCTGCTCGCGGCCGGCGCCGAAATCGAGGTCGCGTCGGCGCGTGGCACCCGGCTGATCCCGGTGGCGGAGTTCTTCACCGGCCCCAAACGCAACGCGCTCGAACCGGACGAGCTGATCACCGCCGTGCTGCTGCCGGTCGCGCCGGGCCCGCAGCAGTTCGCCAAGATCGGCACCCGCAACGCGATGGTCATCGCCGTCTGCGCCTTCGCCCTGGAACTGCGCCCGGGCTCGCAGAACGGGCGGGTGGGGACGGGCATCGGGTCGGCGGGACCGACGCCGCTGCGCGCGGTCGACGCGGAGGAGTTCCTGGCGGCGCGGCTGCCGTGGGGCGAGACGGGGGCGCTGCCGGAGCCGCTGGTCCGGGAGTTCGGGGATCTGGTGGCCGCCGCGGCGCGCCCGATCGACGACGTGCGCGGCACCGCCGCCTACCGGCGGCACGCGCTGTCCGTGCTGGCCCGGCGCACGCTGACGTGGGCATGGGAGGAGCAAGCATGCGCGTGACGATGACCGTCAACGGTTCGCCCGCCACCGCCGACGACGTCTGGGAGGGCGAGAGCCTGCTTTACGTGCTGCGCGAGCGGCTCGCCCTGCCCGGCTCGAAGAACGCCTGTGAGCAGGGCGAGTGCGGTTCCTGCACGGTGCTGCTCGACGACGTGCCGGTGTGTTCCTGCCTGGTCGCGGCCGGCCAGGCGGCGGGCCGGACCGTCGTCACCGTGGAGGGCCTGGCCAATGGGACCGACCTGCACCCGGTGCAGCAGGCGTTCGTCGAGGCCGGCGCCGTGCAGTGCGGCTTCTGCACCCCTGGCCTGATCGTGCAGACCCACGACCTGCTCAGGCGCTCAGCCGGGGTGCCGCCAGACGCCGACATCAGGGAGAGCCTGGCCGGGAACCTGTGCCGCTGCACCGGCTATGAGAAGATCCTCGACGCGGTCCGCCTCGCGGCCACCAGGGTGCCGCGATGACCCGCCTCCTGATCGAGGGCTGCGCGATCGCCACGATGGACGGCACGCGGCACTCCTCCCCCGGCGCCGAGTACCGCGCCGGGCACATCGTGGTCGAGGACGGCCGGATCACCGCGGTCGCCGAAGGCCGCTACGACGGCCCGCCCGCCGACAGCGTCGTCGACGGGTCGGGCTGCCTGGCCACTCCCGGGCTGATCAACACCCACCACCACCTGTATCAGTGGCTCACGCAGGGCATGGCGCAGCAGTCCGTGCTGTTCGACTGGCTCACCGAGCTGTACCCGGTGTGGGCGCGCATCGACGCCGAGCAGGTGCACGCCGCGGCGACGGCGGGACTGGCCTGGCTGGCGTTGTCCGGATGCAGCACGAGCACCGATCACCACTACGTCTTCCCGGCCTCCCGGCGCGGCGTGCTGGAGGCCGAGATCGCCGCGGCCGCCGCCGTCGGCGTGCGGTTTCACCCGTGCCGCGGCTCGATGGACCTGGGCCGATCCGACGGCGGGCTGCCGCCGGACGAGATCGTGGAGGACACCGACGCGGCGCTCGCCGCCACCGAGGACGCCATCCGGCGATATCACGACCCGTCCCCCGGCGCCATGCTGCGGATCGCGGTCGGGCCGTGCTCGCCGTTCACCGTCACGGCGGACCTCATGCGCGAGGCCGCCGCGCTGGCCCGCCGCACCGGTACCCGGCTGCACACGCACCTGGCGGAGACCCGCGAGGAGGACGCCTACTGCCGGCAGACGATGGGCCGTACCCCGGCCGAATACATGGACGACCTGGGCTGGCTCGGCGACGACGTGTGGTTCGCGCACTGCGTGCACCTGGACGAGACCGCCGCCAAACGGCTCGCCGTCACCGGCACCGCGGTCGCGCACTGCCCCAGCTCGAACGCGCGTCTCGGTTCCGGCATCGCGCCGGTCCGCCAGTTTCTCCGGGCCGGCGTCGCCGTCGGCCTCGGTGTCGACGGACCGGCGTCCAGCGAGGCCACCACGGTGGCCGGCGAGCTGCGCCAGGCACTGTTCGCCGCCCGGCTGCGCGGGGAGGACGGGCCGGGCGCGCTGTCCGCGCGGCAGGCGCTGTGGCTCGGCACCCGCGGCGGCGCCCGGTGCCTGGGCCGCGACGACGAGCTGGGCGCGCTGCGCCCCGGCATGCTCGCCGACATCGCGCTGTGGCGGCTGGACGCACTGGGCCATGACGCGATCTCGGACCCGGTCGCGGCATTGGTGTTCGGCGCCCCGGCGCCACTGGAGCTGCTGCTGGTCAACGGCGTGCCCGTGGTCGAGCGCGGCGAACTGCGCACCACCGAAGTCGCCGCCGCCACCCGCGACGTCCGTGCGGCACGGAAGCGGTTGTTCCAGTGAGCGAGCGAAGGGGCGCGGCGATGTCTGGACTGAGGAGCGACGGAGGAGCGACGAGGGAAGACATTGCCTCGAAGCGCCCCGGAGCGAGGGAACGCGGCAAGCTCGGCGACAGCCCGGCGCGGCCGGACGGACGGCAGAAGGTCACCGGCGAGTTCGCCTACTCCTCCGACCTGTGGCTGGACGGCATGCTGTGGGGCGCGACGCTGCGCAGCCCGCACCCGAGCGCGCTGATCAACGGCATCGACATCACCGAGGCTCTGCGCCTCCCCGGCGTTTACGCGGTGCTCACCCACCAGGACGTGCCGGGCAGGCCGGTCTACGGCCTGGAGCACGCCGACCAGCCGGTGCTCGCCATCGACCGGGTCAGGTACCAGGGCGAGGCGGTCGCGCTGGTCGCCGCCGACCACCCGGAGACCGCCCGCCGCGCGGCGGCGCTGATCGACGTCGATTACCAGGTGCTGCCGCCGGTGACCGACGCGCGGGCGGCCCTTGAGGCGGGTGCGCCGCTGGTGCACCCGGGCGGGAACCTGGTCCGGCACGTGCCGATCCGGCGCGGCGACCCGGACGCTGTCGCGGCCGTCGTCATCGCCAGCGAGTACCAGGTCGGCATGCAGGACCAGGCGTTCCTCGGGCCGGAGTCCGGTCTGGCCGTGCCCGCCGAAGACGGCGGCATCGACCTCTACGTCGCCACCCAGTGGCTGCACGTGGACCGCGACCAGATCGCGGCCAGCCTGGACCTGCCCGCGGACAAGGTGCGGATCACCCTGTCCGGGGTGGGCGGCGCGTTCGGGGCACGCGAGGACCTGTCCATGCAGATCCACGCCTGCATGCTCGCGCGGTACACCGGCAAGCCGGTGAAGATCGTCTACGGGCGGGCCGAGTCGTTCTTCGGCCACGTGCACCGGCACCCGGCGTCGTTGCGCTACGAGCACGGCGCCACCGCCGACGGCAAGCTGGTCTACGTCAAGGCCGACATCGTGCTGGACGGCGGCGCGTACGCGTCGAGTTCTCCCGCCGTGGCCGCCAACGCGGCGACACTCGGCGTGGGCCCGTACGACGTCAGTAATGTCGTTATGAATAGCCGGGCGGTTTATACGAACAATCCGCCCTGTGGCGCAATGCGCGGATTCGGTGCGGTGCAGGCGTGTTTCGCCTACGAGTCGCAGATGGACAAGCTGGCCGCGGCCCTGGGCCTGGACCCGGTCGAGCTTCGGGCGCGGAACGCGATCTCCGAAGGGTCGGTGGTGCCGACCGGGCAGCTCGTGGACGCGGCGGCGCCGGTCGCCGAACTGCTGCGGCTGGTGCGCGACCGGCCGCTGCCAGGTGCGGCGGGGAGCGACCCGCGGTCATTGCCGGGAGGCGTATCCAACACCACGCACGGCGAGGGGGTCGCGCGTGGTGTCGGGTATGCGGTCAGCATCAAGAACGTCTGCTATTCCGAGGGGTTCGACGACTACTCCACCGCCCGGGTACGGCTTGAGCTGGTGAACGGCGAGCGGGTCGCGCAGGTGCACACCGCGGCGGCCGAGGTCGGGCAGGGCCTGGTGACCGTGCTCGCGCAGATCGCGCGCACCGAGCTGGACGTGACGCAGGTCGTCATCTTGCCCGCCGACACCTCGATCGGCAGTTCCGGCTCGTCGTCCGCGTCCCGGCAGACGTACATGACCGGCGGTGCCGTGCGGGCCGCGTGCCAGCAGGTGCGGGCGCAGGCAGCGGCTTCGGGGCTGCCGGCCGAGGCGACCGTCACGTGGCGGCACCGGCCCACTCATGAGCTGGACCCAGAAACCGGTCAGGGCGACGCCCACGTGCAGTACGCGTTCGCCGCGCACCGCGCCGTCGTGGACGTGGACACCGAACTCGGCCTGGTCAAGGTCGTCGAGATCGCGACCGCGCAGGACGTCGGCAAGGCGATGAACCCGCAGGCGGTCGAGGGCCAGATCCACGGCGGCATCGCGCAAGGGCTGGGGCTGGCCGTGATGGAGGAGATCCAGGTCGTCGACGGTGTGGTGCGAAACCCGTCGTTCACCGACTACCTGATCCCCACGATCCTGGACATGCCGCCGGTCAAGCTTGACGTGCTGGAACTCGCCGACCCGCACGCGCCGTACGGGCTGCGCGGTGTCGGCGAGCCGCCGACGATCTCGTCCACGCCTGCCGTGGTCGCGGCGATCCGGGCGGCCACCGGGCGCGAGCTGACCCGGGTGCCGGTCCGGCCCGAACACATCACGGGGACGTTGGGGAGGGGGTCCGGGGGAAGCATCCCCCGGTAAATAAATGACTTATATGTTCCTGAACGGCGGCGGGATGCGCGGCGGGTCGCTGAACCACCTGCTGCGCGGCGCGCCGCTCGTCGCGGAGACGACGACCGCCGCGCGGTACCGGCTGTACTCGGTGCGCGACGAATACCCGGCGCTCACCGACGGCGACTGTGCCATCGCCGGGGAGGTGTACGACCTGCCGCTGGACGTGCTGCGCGACTCGCTGCTGCCTGCCGAGCCGCCCGAGCTGGAACTCGGCGTGATCGAACTCGCCGACGGCGCGCCGTCGCTCGGCATGGTGCTGCGCCGGCCCTGCCCGCCGCTCGACGGGCTCACCGACGTGTCCGGCTACGGCGGCTGGCGCGCATACCTCGCCCGCTGATACCTTCCGTCAGGAACTCGGTTTGACGAGGACCGTCAGGGTGAAGTGCGTGGCCTGCTTCCCGCACCTGAGCGCCTCGCCGCAGGTGGTCCGGCTGGCCTTGACGATTGCCGTGCCGTCGGTGAGGGCTTTGAACGTGACCCGGATGGGAACGCAGCCCAGACCGGGTATCGCTGGACAATCGCTGGGCCTGGGCAGCAGGGCGGCGGGGCCATATTGCCGCAGGATGCGCGGCGCCGAGCTGCCCGCGACGTGCCAGTAACTGCTCGATAGCGTGAGTACGACCGTGTCGCCGACACGGGCGGAGACCGTTGTGCCATTGGCGCTGTCGTGCACGGCGATTACCTGCGGATTCGTGACGGAACTGGTGTGCGACCCGCAGCCGGCAAGAGGGACAATGACGGCGGCCACGGCTATTGCTGGCCAGCGAAAATGAAGCATCGCTATCTCCGGTCCGGATGTGCTCGCACCTTAGACGGCGCGGCGCGACCGCCGGTTCCCCAGGTCGGCGTCGGTTAACGTGCCGGATTTTCCCTTCGTGGTAACGGGGCCCCTGTCTACGAGGGTCGATCCACCACAAGGGGGAAATCGTCCACGTTGTCGACGGGACTGCCGGGGCGCTCCTATCCCGGTAGTCGCACACTGCACTCCAGGCACACGACGGTGGCCGTCACCCCGCTCCGGGCGACGGCCACCGAGAATGTGGCGGACCGGCTAGTTGCTGCTTGCCGCGTCGACGAAGACCAGGCCCTGCGGGTGCAGCGTGCCGCGGTGCAGTTCGACCCGGATGATCTGGCCGTTGTACATGTTCAGCAGGCCGAGGTAGTTCGCGGCCGAGCAACTGGCGGGCGCGCTGTTCGCGTCGCACGGGGTGACCGCGACGAACGCGGTCCCCGGCCAGAACAGCCGGCTGTCCACGGCGCTGACGGTGTCCGCGCCGTTGTCGGTGGCGTACAGCGTGCCGCCCCAGGAGGTCGCCCACGCCGTGTCGTCCACGGCGGCGGGCAGCTTCAGCACCCACAGCGAGCCGGGGTTGGAGGAGTAGATCTGCTCCTGGTCACCTTGGCTGTTCAGCATGAAGTCACCCCGGAACCGCGGCGCGGCCGACGGCACGACCCCGCTCGAGTCCGGATCGGTCAGCGCCAGCGTCGTGCCCGCGCCCAGGTGCACGTTGGCGCGCCGCGCGGCGGACTCGTCCCAGAAGTACGACTTGACGCTCGCCACATGCGTGGCCGGGTTCAGCGTCACCGCGTACACCGCGGGGTACTTGGCGTTCGGCGCGGCCGCCCCGGTCGTACCCGGCGCGGACGCGCTGATCATCATCTGGCCCTTGTAGAACGAGATCGCGTCCGTGCCGCCGTTGTGCGGCAACGGCTTGCTGTACGTGTAGCGGACGGCGCCGCCGCCGGGCACGATGTCGTACAGGCTGGAGTGCAGGTCTTCGTTGACCGTGGCGATGACGTCACCGGTGGCGGGATTCGCGGTGAGACCGTCGACCTTGCCTGCCACGTCCCACTGGGCGACGACCGTGCCGCCCGGGGTGAACTCGACGACCGTGCTGTCCTTGTTGCCGTCGGACGCGGCCTGCCCCTGCGGGCCGACGCCGTTCTGGAACGCGGTGAACAGGTTGCCGCCGAACTGGGTGAGGTCGTCCGGCAGGCTGAGCGCCTCGCTCTTGCCGGTCTTGCTGTTCTTGTGGCTGAGCTTCGCGCCGTTCAGCACCGTTTTCACCGAGTAGCTCGGGAAGTTCTGCTTCGGCGCCGCCGGCTGCGCCGGGGAAGCCAGGGCCGTGGCGGTCAGCAGCCCTGCGGCGGTGACGGCGGCCGCGGAAGCGGCGGCGATCGCCAGTGTCTTGGTGGTACGCATGAGAGGTTTCTCCCGCCCCGATTCGCGTCACTCCGTTTGCTGTACAGGCCGTCCTTTTGTACCAGATGTCGAAGCGGGACACTCCAGTTACCGGTGAACTCTTGGTGGCAGACTTTCGGCATGCGCACACACGGGCTGAAGTTCGATGTCAACTGCTCGATCCTGTTCGCCGGCCTGCCGTTGCTGCGCCGCCCGGAGGCCGCCGCCAAGGCCGGCTTCGGCGCCGTCGAGTTCTGGTGGCCGTTCCCCGAGCCGGTCCCCGCGGACCGCGACGTCGACGCGTTCATTACCGCGCTTGACGACGCCGGCGTCAAGCTGGTCAGCCTTAACTTCGCCGCGGGTGACATGGCGGCCGGGGACCGCGGCCTGGTCTCCGACCCGATGCGGATCACCGAGTTCCGCGACAACGTCGACGTGTGCGCCGGCATCGCGGCGCGGACCGGCTGCACGGTGCTCAACGCGCTGTACGGCAACCGTCCCGGCCGGGACGAACTGGCGGTGCTGAACCTGGTGATCGCCGCCCGGGCTGCCGCCACAGCCGGCGCGACCGTGGTCATCGAGGCGCTGAACTCGAAAGAGAACCCGCGCTACCCGGTCACCTCAAGCGCGGCCGCGATAGAGGTGATCGACGCGGTGCGCGGCGAGGGCGCGTCCAACGTCGGTTTCCTCGCCGATCTGTACCACCTGGCGACGATGGGCGAGGATCTGCCCACGGTGCTGACCAGCCCTTATATAAGCCATATCCAGATCGCGGACGTGCCCGGCCGCGGCGCTCCCGGCACTGGGACCGTGGCTTTCGAGGCGGTGTTCGCGCAGCTCGCGGCCCAGGACTATCCGGGCTACGTCGGGTGTGAATATGTTCCTAACGACGAAGGCACCAGCACCGAGAACTTTGCTTGGAGGCAGGGGTAAATGGCCCGTATCGGTTTCATCGGTCTGGGCATCATGGGCAGCCCAATGGCGGTGAACCTCGTCAAGGCAGGCCACCAGGTCACCGGTTTCTCCCGGCGGCGGGTGTCGGCGGATCCGCTGGTCGAAGCCGGCGGCACGGCCGCGCCCACTCTCGCGGAGGCGGTCGCCGAGGCCGAAGTCGTCGTCACGATGCTGCCGGACTCGCCGGATGTCGAGCAGGTGTTCCGCGATGTGCTGGCGGCAGGCCCGCCGGCGCGGCTCTTTGTCGACTTCTCCACGATCCGGCCGGAGACGTCGCGGGCGATCGCCGAAGCCGGCGGTGCGGCGGGCATGGGCGTGCTGGACGCGCCGGTGAGCGGCGGCCAGGCGGGCGCGATCGCCGGCACGCTGTCCATCATGTGCGGCGGGACTTCGGCGGACTTCGCCGCGGCTGAGCCACTGTTCGAGGCGGTCGGCAAGACGTACGCCCTGGTCGGGCCCCATGGCGCGGGCCAGGTGGTGAAGGCGGCCAACCAGCTTGTGGTGGGCGGCAGCTACGCCCTCGTGGCCGAGGCGATCGTGCTGATGGAGCGATCCGGCGTGGACGCCGCGGCGGGATTGGACATGCTGGCCGGCGGCTTGGCGGCCAGTCGCATCCTGGAACTCAAGCGGGCGACCATGCTCGCGCGCGAATTCACGCCGGGATTCCGGATCGACCTGCATCATAAGGACATGGGCATCGCCATCGCCGCCGCGCGTGACGCCGGGGTCGCGCTGCCGATGACGGGCCTGGTCGCCCAGCTCATCGCCGCGGCCCGCGCGGAGGGTCACGGCTCGCTCGATCATTCCGCGCTGCTCAAGGTCGTGGAGGCACTCAATGGGCCGGCTTAACGGGTCCCCCGGATCAGACCTGGTCGTCCGTTCCCGCCGGGTCGTGACCAGGGCCGGCACCCGCCCGGTGACGGTGGCGGTCCGCGACGCGCGGATCGTCGCGATGGCGGACTACGAGGCAGAACTCAACGGCACCGTCGAGGTGGACCTCGGCGACCTGGTCCTGCTGCCCGGGCTTGTCGACACCCACGTGCACGTCAACGAGCCCGGCCGGACCGAATGGGAGGGCTTCGCCACCGCGACCCGGGCGGCCTTGTCCGGGGGCATCACCACGATCTGCGACATGCCGCTGAACTCGCTGCCGCCCACCGTGTCCGTGGCGGCGCTGCGCGAGAAGCAGGCCGCGGCGCGGGGCCAGTGCTGGGTCGACGTGGCGTTCTGGGGCGGCGCCATCCCCGGCAACGGACCGGACCTGGCCGCGCTGCACGAGGCGGGCGTGATCGGGTTCAAGTGCTTCCTGCTCGACTCCGGCGTGCCGGAGTTCCAGCCGCTCGACGACACCGGCCTGCGCGCGGCGATGGCCGTGCTGGCTGGCCTGGACGCGACGCTGATCGTGCACGCGGAGGACGGCGCGGAAATCTCCACCGCATCCGGCCGCGACTTCGGCACGTTCGTCGCGTCTCGCCCCCCGAAGGCGGAGCGCCGCGCCATCGAGCACGTGGTCAGGGCAGCCGCGGCGACCAAGGCGCGTGCGCACATCGTGCACCTGTCCGCGGCCGAATGCGTCGCGTTGATCGCGGGCGCGAAGGCGGCCGGCATCCGGCTGTCCGCGGAGACCTGCCCGCACTACCTGTTCTTCGCGGCCGAGCAGGTGCCCGAGGGAGCCACCGAGTTCAAGTGCTGCCCGCCGATCCGTGACACCCATAACCGCGAGGCGCTGTGGCGCGGCCTGGAAACGGGTGTCATCGACTGCGTGGTGTCCGACCACTCCCCCTGCCCGCCGGCCATGAAGGCCAGGGAGACCGGGGACTTCGGCACGGCGTGGGGCGGCATCGCGTCGCTTCAGCTCGGCCTGCCCGCGATGTGGACGATGGC
>Ga0070741_10017933_pt1 | contig 11553 bp, 9 predicted proteins | sample Coa_R1_4_FD_66440 | JGI IMG/M metagenome (GOLD analysis project Ga0070741, IMG submission 66440) | Surface soil microbial communities from Centralia Pennsylvania, which are recovering from an underground coalmine fire - Coalmine... | ecosystem: Environmental > Terrestrial > Soil > Unclassified ...
AGTTCCGCGACCTGATCACCATCGGCAAGGTCGACATCCTGCAGCCGGACGTGATCAAATGTGGCGGGATCACCGAGTTTAAGAAGATCGCCGCGCTCGCTCAGACCTACGACAAGCCGATCACGGTACACAATACGCAGCCGACGATCGGCACGCTGGCCCACCTGCACCTGTGGGTGAGCACGCCGAGCTGCATCTACCCGCAGGAGTACAACATCGAGCCCCATCCGCTGCGCGACGAGACGCCGATCTGGAAAGAGCCGGTGCTGGTCAAGAACGGACGGATGCAGGTGCCGGAGAAGCCGGGCCTCGGCGTGGAGCTCGATGAGGAGGTGCTGCGCCGGCTGCGAGAGTGAGAGGGGGACGAAAGACGAAGGACGAAAAAATAAGACGAAGATTGGTTGGCGGTCGCTCTTCGCCGGCTCCACAATGCGTGGCAGGACTGATACCGGCGCTCTCGGGAGCGCCCCACGAGTGCAGCCTGGGACCGCATAACTCCGGTGCGGGAGAGGAGAAACGATGGCGGCCGGCAACGACTCACGGTGTCGACAACGTGCTCGCCGACAGCGCAACACCAGTGCAGGAGAGGAGAAGCGATGGCGGAGCTAGCAATCAATGGGGGTACCCCGGCGGTGACGCAGCCGCTGGGCAAACGATGGCCCATCTGGGGCGAGGAGGAGCAGCGCCTGCTTATGGAGGTGCTCGAGAGCGGAAAGTGGTGGCGCGGCGCCTACGACGACCAGGCTCAATCCAAGGTGGGGCAGTTCGAGACCGCCTTCGCCCGCCTGCAGGATGCCCAGTACGCCGTGGCCGTGACCAACGGCACGGCGGCGCTGGAATGCGCCTATAAGGCGGCCGGCGTGGAGGCCGGTGACGAGGTGATCGTGCCGGCGATTACCTTCGTCGCGACGGCGACGGCGGTGCTGCAGGTGGGCGCGGTGCCGGTCTTCGTCGATGTCGATCCTCGCACCTACACCGTCGATCCGGCCGCGGTCGAGGCGGCGATCACCGAGCGCACGCGCTGCATCGCGCCGGTCGATTACGGCGGCATGCCGTGCGATTACGACGCGCTGATCGCCATCGGCCGGCGGCATGGCCTCCCCATCGTCGCTGACTGTGCACACGCCCACGGCTCGCAGTGGAAGGGGCGAGGCGTGGGCGCGCTGACCGAGCTCGGGACCTTTAGCTTTCAGATGGGCAAGACGCTCACCTGTGGCGAGGGGGGCATGGTGCTCACCAACGACGAGCGGCTGGCCGAGCGAGCCTACTCATACCATCACATCGGGCGCATCAAGGGCCGGCCATTTTATGAGCACCACGTGCCAGCGTCGAACCTGCGCATGACCGAGTGGCAGGGTGCCATCGGTCTGGCGCAGCTCTCGCGGTTCGAGGAGCAGACCAGCACGCGCGAGCGCAACTCGAGGTACCTGGCTGCCGGTCTGGCGCGGCTCAACCGCGAGGGTGTGGGCGTCGCGCCGCTCGAGCGCGACAAGCGCGTCACGCGCTGGGGCTTCTACATGTGGCACTTCAAGTTCCTGCCCGAGCGGTGGGACGGCGTGACACGCGACCAGCTCCTGCGGGCGCTGCGCGCCGAGGGAGTGCCGTGCGGCACGGGACACACACAGCCGCTCTACAAGAACCCGCTCTTTCTCGATGCCGAGCACGCCTTCGGCCGCACCGGCTTTCCGGTGCGCAGCGCGCCGTACACGCAGCGGGGCGGCGCAATGGATTACGCGAAGGTCGTCTGCCCCCAGACGGAGCGCATCTACGCCACCGAGGCCGTGGTGCTCGGACACGCTCTCTTCCTGGGCCCGCAGTCGGACATGGACGCCATCCTCGGCGCGATCGAGAAGCTCTGGAGACACCGGCACGAGCTCCGATCGGCGGCGACTGCTGCAGCCGGGTAGGGCCTTCGCCGCCAGTTGCAGATGGATATGAACGGATGTAGAAAGGACACAGCCGCCTAGCTATCCGGGAGTGCGCGTACCAGCGTGCCACGCGGCTGGCACTGCTGCCCGGTGCGGCTGGGCGGCGTGCATTGGCGTGTCTTCCCAGACCCACGCCGGCTCTCCGGCGGAGTCGGGATCCGGCGCAGTAAGGCTGAGCAACTACGCGAGAGCCTCGAGGTGAGCCATTCCAGGAGGGAATGGCGAAAGGAGAAGCGTACGATGTCGCAGCGATTGGATGCCTTGTGCGTGCGGCGCTCGGTGCTGGCGGCACTCTCCATGTCACCGCTTGCACTGGCGGCCGCCTGCAGCACGTCAACTGGCAGCGGTGAGGGTAGTCCCCCACAGGTGAAAGAGCACGTGACACTCACTGCCGTGCTGCGACCTACCCCGGAAGAGGTTGATCTCCAGAAGAAGGTCTTTGACCTGTTCACAGCGAAGTATCCCAACATCAAGGTCGATGCACTGGTGACCGAGTCGGGCCAGTACGACACCAAGACAGATCTGCTCCTCGCCTCCGGGACGCCGCCGGCGCTCTGGTGGCCGGCTGCGGGGAAGGGTTATCGCTTTTACGCCGCGCGCGGCCAGCTCGAGGAGCTCGATCCATTCATTGCCCGTGACAAGTACGACACCAGCGATTTCTACCCTCCGCTACTCTCATTCTGCAAGTGGAAGGGGAAATACAACTGCCTGCCGATTACCGTCTGGCCTCACGTGCTACTTTACAATAAGACGCTGCTGGAGAGAGAGCGTGTTGCACCTCCCTCGCAGGACTGGAAGGACAAAGCGTGGACGTGGGCCAAGTACCTCGACGCGGCGACCCAGGTGACCAAGCGCGAAGGTGGGAAAGGCGTGCAGTTTGGGGCGAGCAACCCCTGGGGGGCAGACCGCTTCTATTCGCAGGCCTACGGCGGTGACTGGTTCGAGCGCGAGGCGTACGACACCGGGTACCCGAAGCAGTTTGCGCCCCAGAAGGAAGCGGTCATTGATGGCATCCAGTTCCTGGCCGATCTGCGCTTTCGGTATAAAGTCTGGCCGATGCCGGAGGAGATCACCGAGCTGCGCGCCGGCAACTCGATCCCTTCTCTCTTTCAGACCGGCAAGGTGGCGATGGAGTTCAACACCCCTGGCACCTTCTCGCGCTACGCGACGATCACCGACTTCAAGTGGGGCGTAGGTGTGGTGCCGAATCCGCCGCAGCTCCCACGCAACAACTGGTTCTATGCCGACCAATGGGCGACATTCAAGGGCCAGCCAAACAAGGACGCCGCGTGGCTGCTGATCAAGCACATGGTCAGCCCAGAGGCACTACGCATCTGGCCGCTCCAGCAGGGAGCCATCCCAGCACGCAAGTCGCTGGCACAGGACTGGATCAGCTTCTATCGCGAGAAGGCCAATCTTTCCGACGCTGATCTCAAGGTACCGATCGAATCGGTCGACAGCGCCAAGATCACACCGTCACATGCTATGGTCGAGTTCGCGGAGATCTATAACAACGCGATCAAACCCGAGCAGGACAAGGTTTTCACCAACGAGCAGCCAATGAAGGTGGCGTTCGACAAGATGGCGCCGCTGGCGCTGGAGATCATGCAGCGAACGGCGCCGAAGTAGGCCCTCCCGGCGTCGAACCCAGGAGCAATCCACTCCCCGGAGCGAGCGACGCTAGGCCGCCCTACAGGTGTGTCGTGTTGGGCCAGTAGGGCGTCTTGCCGTCGAGCTCGTGCTGCCGCAGGTGCACCTGCGGCAGCCGGCTGCCGCGGTGGGTAAAGACCACCATACTGTGGATCCAATAGCAGTCCTGCTGGGACGTCGCCGGATCCGTGGGATTGAACTGGCGGTGGTAGACGTACATCGGCTTGTAGCCGATGCCGCCGGCGGGCACGATCACATCCTGCACCGTGTGATTGTCCGGGTCGGCGATGCTCATCGCGCCCGGCCCGTCCACGACGTAGAACGCCTCCACGCGGTTATCGTGCATGTGCAGGCTGTTGCCTCGCCCCGGCTTGAAGATCGCCGGGTAGTGGTGCGGATAGGCGGGGAAGTCCAGGTGGCAGATGGTCACCAGCGCCACCAGCGGCTCGTCACCGGTGACGCGAATCTCGTGGCGCACGAACTGGTCGACCACGATCTCCATCCCCGGCTGCAGCGGCGCCTGGACGGGCAGGTCCTCGGGAACGTTTTTGGGCCAGGCGCGAAAGAGCCCGTGCCCCTTGAGGATGTGGATCGCCTCGCTGTCGCGCTGCTCGACCATGCGCGCCGCGCCCGGGTGATAGGTGCGCTCGGCCACGGTGAAGCGCTCATCGCCGGTGTTCTCGCGGCAGAGGAGCTTGAGCTCGCTCCCGTAATCGCGTGGCTCGAGGATCCCCTCCTCGCGCGCGACGACGATCTTGCCCGAGTACGCCGGCCGCCGGCGCGGCAGCGGCGTGTAGGGAACGCGTCCTTCTCCGGGGGCAACGACCATGCTCATCTCGACCAGCTCCTCCTTGCAGGCGTGTGGGAGCAGGATACCGCCGGCAGCAATGGCTCTGGGCCATCACTCGCCGGCGGCATTAGCCAAACCGTGCGGCACCCTGGGCGAAGTTCATCGTGGCGACGGCTCTGGGCCATCACTCGCCGGCGGCATGGAGCTCTCGAAGGAAGGCGGCGAAGCCTTCAGCCCAGGCGGCGACTAGCTGCTCGCCCTTCTCGGCCGAGGCTTTGCTTGGATCGCCAACGTAGCCTTTGTGCTCGCCGATCTTCCCGGCGCTCACGCCCTGCTGGCGCACCCCCCCACGCCGCACGGCTGCATACGGGCTGATCTCCGCCCAGTAGCTCGGCTGCTCGGGGCCGGGCGCAATGCGGTCGAGGCGCACGCGGTCGCCAAAGAGATACAGGCCAGTGGAGGTCTCGATCTCGCAGGCATGGCCGATCTTCTTCGTCTCCTGCACCGCCTTGATCGCCTCGCCGATGAAGGCCCACGGCGCCACCGAGAACAGCTCGGCCTGCACGCCAAGCTCGCGCGCCTCGCGCAGCGCGTCGGCCATGATCCCCGGGTTCGCACCGTGGCCAGTGGTGAGCACAATCTGCCGGAAGCCGTGGCGCTCGAGCTGGCGCACAATATCGACCAGCAGCGCAATGATCGTCGATGGCCGTAGCCAGACCTCGCCCGGCGCCCATTGCTCGCCATCGCTGTACCAGATGGGCGGAAAGACGAGCGCCACCGGCGCGCTGGCCTGCTGCTGGGCCAGCTCGGCCCCACGTCGCGTGACCTCGTAGATGAAGTAGGTGTCGGAGCCGAGCGGCAGGTGCGGGCCGTGCTGCTCGCACGACCCGATGGGCACGACGGCAATGCGGCAGCCGCGCTCCAGCCGGTCACGCACGTCGGGCCAGGTGAGATCGGCGACCAGCACACTCTCCGTCTGTCTGCCGGTGTGGCCGCTGGTGTGGCCGGCGGTGCCCGGCGATAGCGTGCTCATCAGCGTGCTCCCGTCGCTTCCACGGACTGCGCCTGCCGGGCCGAGCGCGCCTGGAGCGAATCCGGCATGATCTGCATCACCTCGAGGCGTGTGCCATCGGGATCGGTGATCCAGAACTGCCAGTTGCCGTCGCGCCCCAGCTTCGGCTCGCCATTGGTCGGCACGCCCTGGGCCACGCAGTCGCGATACGCCGTCTGGATGTCATCCACCAGCAGGCAGCAATGGGCATAGCCAAGCTGCCGCGGGCCGCCCGCCGGCGGCTCGGTGCCATTGGGAAAGAGCTCGAGAAACGACGTCTCATCGATGCGCAGATAGACCAGGCTCACACCGCCTCCATCCGGCCGCTCCAGCCGGAAGGCCTCATGGAGCCCCAGCTTGGCATAGAATGCCAGTGACCGCTCGAGGTCGCTGCAACGGATGGCAACGTGGCCCAGATGCTTTGCCTGCATGGCTCACCGCCTTTCTTGGTGCACCGGTGCAGAAGCGCCGGCGCGCTGGTGTGCAGCATTGGGTATACGTCGAAATGCCGGCGCGTGCAACATGCGCCGGCCGCCGAAGGGCAAGTACAAGCGCTAAGCGTGCAGCTGAGAGCAAGAGAGCCATAGAGAGCCATGAGGATAGACGACCCTGTGGCCGAATGGCCGCCCCTGGCCGGCCGCGCCGGCATCAACCTGATGGCCTGGTCGGCAACGATCGGGCCAGCCGAATTGGCGCTCCTCCCACAGCTCGCGGAGCTAGGCTACGCGTGCGTCGAGCTGCCGCTGCTGGCACCGGAGACAGTAGACACCGGGGCTGCAAGGCGGGCCTGCGAGGCGGCCGGGCTAGCCTGCACCGCATCGTCGGCGCTGCCGCGCGGCGCGAGCCTGCTCGATCCGGCCGAGCGCAAGGCGGGCATTGCCTTCCTGGCGCGCTGCGCGGCTGCGGCCGCCGAGTGCGGCGCCACGATCCTCTGCGGCCCGCTCTACACCCCGGTGGGGCAGCTGCCTGGACGGCCGCGCACGCCCGCGGAGTGGCAGTCGTGCGTCGAAGGGCTGCGCGCCGCCGGCGACCGCGCCGCGGCCTTTGGCGTCACGCTCGCTATCGAGCCGCTCAATCGCTTCGAGACGCACTTTCTGAACACGCTCGACGACGCGGCCAGGCTGCTCGATGAGGTAGCGCACCCGGCCGTGGCGCTGCATCCGGATACGTTCCACATGAACATCGAGGAGAAGCAGCTCTCCAAGGCCATTCGCCGTGCGGCACGGCACATCCGGCACATCCACCTCTCGGAGAACGACCGCGGTAGCCTTGGTACGGGACATGTCGACTGGGCCGGCGTGCGCGACGCGCTACGCACGATCGGCTACCGTGGCTGGCTGGTAGCCGAAACCTTCAGTGGCCGCATTCCCGAGCTGGCAGCCGCTACCGCCATCTGGCGGCCAGTTGTGGCCGACGGCTGGACCTACGCGCGCGAATCGCTCGACTTCCTGCGCCGGCTCGACGCTACCTCTTGATGCCGTACGGACTCCTCCGGCAAAGGCGCGATCGCCGCTCGAAGCTCTTATCACCTGCCGGCCAATGGTGGCAGACCTAACGCTTTACGCAGGTGTGCGATGTACACCTCCTGCGCGGCGATGTTGGCTCGTAGGAACTCGACCTCGGCTGCCAGAACAGCCTGCCGTTCTTCGAGGAGGCGGACGAGGCGGCGCCGAAGCCGATGCTGAATGAGTGCCGGGCGGTTCAACTGGAGCAGATCGAGATGGAACTGCCCTGTCCGGGTACGCGCACGAAGGGAACCTGAGCACGCATCCTCCTCAATGTGTTCCTGAACATGGTCGCGGCAGGGGTGGAGGGCACGTAGCCCACCAGCCAGGTCAGCCTCGGTTGGCCAGAAATCGCCCTTGTACTGGTTGCAGCGGATGCAGGCGTAGACCAGATTATCGAGGCTCTCATCGCCGCCAGCGGCAAGCGGTTGGTAATGGTCGACTGTCAGCTCACCGCCTGCATCGATCTCGGACACGCCACAGTAGCCGCAGCGGCCGTCGAAACGCTGCCGTACTTGGTCGTGCTTGGGATGCGGCACCCGTGGCTAACCTACGTCCGCCTGGCCAGTTGCTGGCGAGTTGACTCGTCCAGTGCCGCCTCAAGGGTAGCGATCTCTTCAGCCAGCACTCGCTCGCGTTCCTGGAGCTGAGCACGCTGCGCCTCCGCCGCGGCCAAGGACGCCTTTGCCTGGAGGAGTGCCCCTAAATCGCCGTCGAGGATCTCGGCTTGGTGCAGCTGGCGCAGGCCCGCCTCATAGTGGGCCCGCTCGTCGAGGCTGAGCTGCTCGCGCCGAGCCACGCGCAGATGCAGGCTCCACCAGCTCTTGAAGGTTGCCTCGTCCATACCTCCCCTTCCGGGCGCTGGTGCTCCGTCAAGCAGCAGCTGCAAGGTATCCACCACAGGGTGACCTCCAGCACAAGAGCCTCGTCGGCACGCCAGAGGAAACCCAGCTTCGCGTGAAGTGTAATGGATCGCGGCCACGACAGGCCGGGGCTACTGCCGCGCACTCCACGGATATCGTGTGGCCGGCGCCCGTGTGCAGGTCGCTCGACTTCCTGCGCCGGCTCGACGCTTTGGCTTGACGCTCTCCCTCGAGCCGCGCTTGCGCGTGCCGGCCGAGGCCCGACGCTTCTTGCTGGCGTTACTTCTTGATGCCGTACTGATCGAAGATCGCGTTGACCTTGTCCGCGCCGGTAGCTGCCGCCTCCTGCGCGCCCTTCTTGCCATCGAGCATCGCCGTCACCTCTTCGTCCATTGCCGGCAGCATCTCCGGCTTCACGTTGGGATGCGGCACCTCCGGCTTGCCGGTATTCATTGCGTCCTGGAGCAGCTTGATCATCCAGCGCTTGTCCGCACTGATGTTGGCAACCTTATACACGTCGGTCTTCTTGTACGACGGCATCGACGAGACGGAGGCCATGATTGCGTTGGCCTCTCCCGTCGAGTACTCCTTGACCACGATCCAGGCTTCGGCCGGGTGCTTGGAGAGCGAGATCGTGGCGAACGCCTGAGGCGAGACGTGGCCCATGCGGACCTTCTCTTTGGGCATAGGCGCAATCGACCACTCGAAGTCCTTGATCACCTGCCAGCCGGCAGTGACGTGCTTATACGCACAATAGGTGATGGGCATCATGCCGGCTGGGAACATTTTCTCGAAGCCGCCGAACTGGCCGGCATAGGTACGATCGGCCATCACACGATGCCCATTCTGCAGATCGAGGATCCATTGCAGACCGGCGACGTTCTCTTTGGTATTGAACGCCGAGCGGGTCGGCACCTTCTCATCGTTCCAGTAGTATGCACCGAACTGCCACGCCATGCGCTTGAGCGAGCCGACCCCCTCGTGGACAAAGGCGAACCTGCCGCTCGCCGGGTCAGAGAGCTTCTTGGCGGCGGCGACGAAATCGTCGATCGTCCAGCCGGGCGCGTTCCATTCCTGCGGCGGCAGCGGAATGCCGGCAGCTTTGAACGCACTGGCGTTGATCGAGAGCACGCGCGTATCGTTCCAGCAGGCCAGCGCCCACACCTTGCCGTCCCACATATACGGGCGCTGCGCCGGCGGATTGATGTCATCGATGCTGAACTTATCGGCCTTGATCTGCGATTGTAGGTCGCGCACCATCCCCTTGAGCGCCATCGCCTGCAGCGGCGCCGGGCTCTGGTAGATGATGTCCGGCGGGTTCCCGGCGGCGTATTCGGCTGTGACCTTCGCATCGTAGTCATCGGGCTGATGCTCGAGCACCAGCGTAATCTTGTCGGCCGCGTGGGTCTCATTGAAGCGCTGCAGCGCCTGCTGCCACACCGGCAGATTGATGACGTTCGTCCATGTCTTGAGGCGCAACGTCACCGGCTGCTTCTCACGCTGCACCGGCTGAGCCCCAGGGGCGCAGGCGGCGAGGGCGCCAAGTGTGCCGAGTGGCACGGTAGCAGCGGCGAGAACGGCGCGGCGAGTGATTCTGGTCCAGGTGCGAGCGGCCATCGCGTACTTCTCCTTCTCTGCCCCCTTCTGCCTGCCGCCCATACTAGCGTCGACTCGCGTCGCTGGCAACCGGCCAGCGGCGGCCGGCGGCCGGTTCAAGCGGGTCGGTGAGACGCGCGGCGGTCGCGTGGGCGCTACCGACCGACTTGGAATGCTCCCATGGAGGAAGGTGCACGGGCGGAGCCGGAAAGCGTGGCGTATAGTAGACGCCGCGGGAGGGGACGTGAGCGAGAAGCAAAGGAGCAGGAGGTCGAGATGTCTGAACGAACAAGCCGACACATCACCCGCCGCCACCTTACGGCGTCCGGAGCAGTAGCGCTGCTGGCTGGCCCGCTACTCGCCGCGTGCGGCGGCAGCACAGCTCCTTCTGGTGGAGCATCCACACGCGCGACCAAGCCACTTTCCGGCACGCTCACCGTCTGGTGGCCATCGGCGCCATTCGATCCCACATCCACGATTGGTGGTGAGATCCAGAAGCGCTTCGAGCAGCTCCATCCTGGACTGACGATCGACGCCACGGTGGAGGGGAGCGGCGAAAAGCTCAAGGCCACCGTCGCTGCCGGCACGCCGCCCGACTTCTTCCACACGCAATCGTACTGGCAGACCACCTGGGGCGTTACCGGCATCAACACGCAGCTCGACGACTACATTCGCGCCTCGAAGGCCATCCGGCCCGACGATATCTGGCCGCTCAAGCTCAAAGAGGTGCAGCACAAGGGCAAGACATGGGCGCTCCCGTATAGCATCGACACGCGCGTGATCTACATCAATGCCGACCATTACAATCGCGCCGGCTTCGATCTCAATAAACCACCCACTACCTGGAACGACTTCGAGAAGACAATCCCTGCGCTCACCAAGCAGACCGGGCCGGATCAGCTAACGCAGTTCGCCTTCGATCCGTTCTTTGGCAGCGGGGGCACGCAGCGCTGGCTGGTTCCCTTCTGGCAGCTGGGAGGTGAGTTTCATACCCCCGACGGCGAGAAGATCACCATCGCCAACGACAAGGGAATCCAGGCGCTGGAGTGGTGCAACAAGCTGCTGCAGATGCAGGGGGGCTGGCCGGCGATCGAAAAGGCGCAGTCGGGCGTGAGCCCGCAATATCGCCTGTTCCTGCAGAACGGCGTGGCCTACTACTACGACACCTTCTCGAATAAGGCGCAGAACTTCAATAAGGAGGCGCCCGACTTCAAGTTTGGCTTTATGGACTACCCCAAGCCGCCCGGCGGCAAGACGGCCAACTACGCCGGCGGCTGGGCCATCTGCATCCCCAAGGGAGCAAAGAACGTCGACGCTGCCTTCGCGTTCATCGAATATCTCTATACGCCCGAGATCGACCTCAAGTGGCACACCTACCATCTGCGCGTGCCCGTGCACATGAGCGTGGCCCGCAGCGTCGACTTCACCCGCAACGACCCCTTCCTCAAGCTCACCATCGACGGCCTGCAGGGCGGGCGCTTCGTGGCCAGCATCCCCGGCGGCGAAGGCATCCTGCCTATCGTCGATGCCATGGTCAAGAAGGTGCGCTCCGGGCAGGCCGCGGTGCGCGATGCGCTCAAAGAGGCCGAGACCTTGTGCCAGCAGGAGGTGGATAAGTTCAAGTCATAAGGGGGATGGATGCTGGCGGCGCCGCCGGGTCGTGGAGTGCTGGGCCCGGCGGCGGGCCAATGCAGTATGGGGATGAGGTGAGGGAGAGGATGAGCATGAAAGCGAGGGGACGATGATCTGGAGGGAAGTGGTCGCCAGTCTCTATGCCTGGGACCTGCTCGACGAGGGCCTGGAGCACATTCTCGACGTGCTGCAGCGCGAGACGCTGACCAACTGCACCTACCTGGTGGCGCTCATGCACGATGAGAAGCGCCCGCTGACGGACTTCTACTATCCCCACAATCCACGGCGCAAGGTCTACTGGACGGAGGACTCGCGCGCCTACTGGAAGCCGGATCCCGATCGCTACCGCGAGAGCCGCATCAAGCCCCGTCTCTCAGATCACGAGGAGCTACGGGGACGCGACTGGCTCCAGGAGCTGATCGACGGCTCTCGCCAGCGCGGGATGGGCACTGGCGCCGAGCTTTCCCATACCTGGCTGGATAAGGAGCGCGCCGCCGGCGAGCTTGCCGATTGCATCCAGGTGGACCTCTACGGCCGC
>Ga0070741_10017934_pt1 | contig 11552 bp, 12 predicted proteins | sample Coa_R1_4_FD_66440 | JGI IMG/M metagenome (GOLD analysis project Ga0070741, IMG submission 66440) | Surface soil microbial communities from Centralia Pennsylvania, which are recovering from an underground coalmine fire - Coalmine... | ecosystem: Environmental > Terrestrial > Soil > Unclassified ...
CCGTGGTGCCGCTCATTCGGTTCGCCCCAGGCCGCTCCATCGCATCCAGCGGAATCGACCTGCTCGGACTCCCGGGCGTTGAGCCGCCACCTCAATTGCTGGAAGCGCTCCGCTCCTTCGATTCGATCGTTTCCTGGTACGGTTCAAACCGCCCCGACTTTCGCGACGCGGTCGCAAGGCTCGGTTTGCCGTTCCAGTTCTTCGCCGCCCTGCCTGACGCAGGTGCCAAAGTTCACGCCAGCGATTTCTTCCTGCGGCAAGCCGGAGGAGCTGGCCCTGCGGTGCCTCGCATCGAATGTCCGCCACGCACCCCCGGCGATTTCGCCGTCATTCATCCCTTCTCCGGCAGCCCGCGCAAAAATTGGCCGCTGGAGCGCTTTCGCGAACTCGCCGCTCGGCTCTCGATTCCGGTGCGATGGTGCGCCGGCCCCCAGGAAGTCCTGGAAACCGCCGTCCGATTCGAGAATCTCTATGACTTAGCGTGCTGGCTCTCCACCGCCCGCCTCTATATCGGCAACGATTCCGGAATCACGCATCTGGCCGCCGCCGTCGGCGTGCCGGTGGTCGCAATCTTCGGCCCCAGCGATCCGGCCGTCTGGGCCCCGCGCGGCGACCGCGTCTCGATAGTGAGCGCGGAATTAAATACCGAAGACGTCCGGCGGATAGCCGAGAATTGGCTCTGAAGCGCGCGGAATACCATTCAAAATGGTACTTTGATTGGCATGAAGAGCACCATCGATCGGGCGGGCCGCGTCGTGATTCCCAAGGCGATCCGCGATGCCGCAGGGCTAAAACCGGGGTCCCCCCTAAAAATCGAATATTACAATGGAAAAGTCGAAATTGAACCCAAGCCTGCGAAAGTCCGCCTCATAAGGAAAGGCCATGTACTGGTTGCTAGCGTTCCCGGCGTGCCCAAAATGTCGATAGAAGAAACAAATGAGTGGATTCGAAAGTCTCGCGACCGCGAGATCTAGACTATGGCTCGTCACCACGTTCGGATTGCGTTGGACTCAAGCTATCTCGTGCCTCTGCTCTCCGATTTGCATGCCCACCATAAGCCAACTCAGGACTCCTATGAGCGATGTATAGAGCGGGGCGACGAAGTCGTGCTTCCCATCCACGCCGTCCTGGAATGCTATTCCGTCCTCACCCGAATGCCACCTCCGTATCGGCTGTCGGCCGACATAGCTCAACGAACAATCGCGGATACTTTCTCGCGAATCGCGGTGGTCGTTGGAGTGAAATCGGCTATCCTTTGGGATTATCTTTTGGAACTCGCCGCTCGTCATGTCATAGGCGGCCGAGTATACGATGCCTTGATCGCGCGTTGCGCCGCCGACGCCGGCGCCACTCTATTGCTTACTTGGAATCCCAAGCACTTCGTAGCTATCGCTCCTCCCGGCCTCGAGATTCAAGAACCTGACAGCCGAGCGCTCTTCACCGTTCCGCGTGTAGTTCACGACCAATGTGGTAACCACTTCCACCGGACGAACGATCCTAACATCCTGATTGCGGCTTTGAATCTGGGTGTCAGCATCTCACTCTTTGAGCCGTGATAGCTAACGCCATTCTGAAGGAGCGCTGACGACGTTATCCGGCAGCGCATCTCCGCTAACAGAAAATGGAACACCGCGCTCGTCGATCACCATCGTGACCTTTGCCGGATTCACCAGGTATGTCTTGCTGTGTTCGGGGCCTCACTCCGGCTCAGGCTGGTTAATGGCGACGGGCGGTGAGTTCCCGTCACCCGCGCACGCGGCCTTTGCATCATCGTTCATCTGCGGCTTAAATTCGGCCTTAATCCAACCGTTTCCGGAATCGCAGCGCGCTCAGCGTCAGAATCACTACGCCGAACACCGCCAGCGCCGCCATCTGCGGCCACAGCACCGCTACGCCGCTGCCCTTCAGAAACAGCCCGCGCACGATTTCGATGAAATAGCGTACGGGATTTAAATACGTTATGTATTGGACAGCTTCCGGCATATTGCGAATCGGAAACGCGAATCCGCTCAGCAGAAAAAACGGTTGAAAGAATAGAAACGTCGTCATCATCGCCTGCTGCTGCGTCCTCGAAATCGTGGAGATGAAAATCCCCGCCCCCAGCGACGTCATGAGGAACAGGCCCGCGCAGAAAAACAGCAGCAGCGCGCTCCCCCGGAACGGCACGTGAAACAGCGCCAGCGCCGCCACGATCACCAATACCGTATCCACCAGACCCACCAAGGCAAACGGCAGCGTCTTTCCCAGCATCAACTCGATGGGACGAATCGGCGTCACCATCAACTGCTCCATGGTGCCAATCTCTTTCTCCCGCACGATCGCCATCGCGGTCAGCATCAAGGTGATCAACATTATGATGTTCACCACGATGCCGGGCACAAAGTAATTGCGGCTCACCAGGTCCGGATTGAACCACACGCGGCTCTGCATCTTAAGCTGCGGCACATGAAATGAGACGGGCGTCGCCACCTGGCGCGCGGCCAGCAGGCTGCGATTGCGCGCTTGCAGCACATTCGATGCGAAGGTGGTGATGATCGACGACGCGTAGCTCGAAACAATGGATGCTGTGTTGGAATTGGTGCCATTGATCAGCACTTGCACCGAGGTGTTGCGGCCGCGCGCCAAGTCGCGCTCGAAGCCGGGCAACACCCGCACCACCAAATCGGCCTTGTTGCTGTCTAACAGCTTCTGGACTTCGCGATCGTTTGCCGGTTCCGCTACCACATCAAAGCGTCCGGACCCTTGAAATGCCGCCAGCAGCTCGCGGCTCTGATAAGAGCGGTCGTCATCCATCCAAGCCAGCGTCGCGTGATCCACATCCAGGTTCACCGCAAACCCGAACACAAAAAGTTGAACCAGCGGCGGAATGAAGAGCATGCTGCGCATGCGCGGCTCGCGGAAAGCTTGGCGGAATTCTTTGAGGATGATGCCTAGCAGTCGCTCTCTCATGTCAGGCCACCTTCAAGCGCATCTTGCGCGACGCGCCCCAAAACACCAAACCCGCGTAAGCCGCCAGCATCAGCACTTCCAGCCCCAAAATCCGGAATCCCACCCCCTTCAAAAATACGCCGTTCAAGATCGTCACGAAATAGCGCGCCGGCACCACGTAGGTCGCAACCTGGATGATCTTCGGCATGTTGTTGATCGAATAAATGAAGCCCGAAAGCAGATAACCCGGCAGGAATGAGCTCAGCATCCCCATCTGATAGGCCATCAATTGCGTGCGCGCTGTTGCGGAAAGAAAAATCCCCCATGAGAGCGCGCCGAAAAGGAACAGGCAACTGGTGAAAAGCAGGAACCAGACATTGCCGCGGAACGGTACTTGGAAAATGAATACGCCCACCACGATCGAGATCGCCATATCGGCCAGCCCGAGCGCGAAGTAAGCCAGGAGCTTTCCGAGCACCAGCTCGCCCGGCCGCACCGGCGTCGAGAGCAATTGCTCCATCGTCCCGTTTTCCCACTCGCGCGCGATCGTCAGGGAACTTAGCATGGACGCAATGATCATCATCGTCACCGCGATCAATCCCGGCACGATGAAGTTCTTCGACTTCAGGTCGCTGTTGTACCAGACGCGGATGCGCGGCTCTAGGGGAACGTGCAGCGGCTGCCCCCCGCGCTGGACCTGCGCATCGGAACGCAGTTGCGCCGCATAGCCTTGGATAACGGCCTCTGCGTACCCCAGCGCAATCGAGGCCGTATTGGAATCGCTGCCATCCACCAGCAGTTGCACGTCCGCCTCGTCGCCGGCCAGCAAATGGCGCGAGTAATAGCGCGGCACCACGACGCTTAACAAAATGGCGCTTTTGTCGATACCGCGCTCGGCCGCACGGTAACTCGAGATAGCGTCGGTGATTTGAAAATATTTAGAACCGCGAAACTGATCGATCAACGCCCGGCTCTCCGGCGTATGGTCCTGATCGTAGACATAGGTCGGGATGCGATCCACGTCCAGCGTGAGCGCGTAGCCGAACAACAGCAGCATCACCAACGGAAGCGCCAACGCCAAGGTAAGGCTCCGCGCGTCCCGGACAATGTGCAGCAGCTCTTTTTTGGTAACTGCCTTCAGCCTGCGGAAACTCATGCCGCCCTCTTCGCTTCCTCTTCGATCATCGCGACGAAGACGTCTTCCATTGACGGTTGAATCGGCTCCACCAGCGCCGCCGTTATACCCGCCTTGTCCAGCGCTGCGTGAATCTCGCGCACCGCGTTCGTGGCGTCGGCCGCCGTCACATGCAGGCCGCCGCCAAAAACTGCGATCTCGGATAGTCCCGGCACTTGTTCCAGCGTGTTCATGGCGCCCAGCAGGTCCGAAACCTCCAAGTGAAACAGATGGTGGCTCGAAAGCGAGTTCTTGAGCTTCGCCGGAGTTCCCAGCGCGATCACGCGGCCGCCGTACATCAGCGCCAGGCGATGGCAATACTCCGCCTCATCCATGTAATGCGTGCTGACGAAAATCGTGTGCCCCGCCGCGGAAAGCTGATAAATCAAGTCCCAGAAGCTGCGGCGCGCGATGGGATCCACTCCCGAAGTAGGTTCATCCAAAAACAGAATGGGCGGTTCATGTAAAATCGCGCAGCCCAGTGCCAGCCGCTGTTTCCAGCCGCCGGAAAGTAAACCGGTAAGGCTCCCGCGGCGCTCCTCCAATCCCGCCATGCGCAGCACGTAATCCTTGCGCTCGGCCCGGCGCGCGCGCGGAACCGTGTAGATGTTGCTGAAAAAGTCGATGTTCTCTTCCACCGATAGATCGTCGTACAGCGAAAAGCGCTGCGACATGTAGCCGATCTTCTGTTTTACGGCTTCCGATTGCCTGGCGATATCCAGGCCGCCCACCGTGGCGCTGCCCGAGGTCGGCGTCAGCAGCCCGCACAGCATCCGGATAGTGGTCGATTTCCCGGCGCCGTTCGGCCCCAGGAAACCAAAGATTTCCCCGCGCCCCACTTCGAGGTTTACGTGATCCACCGCCACGAAATCGCCGAAGCGCTTCACCAGGTCGCGAATTTGAACCGCCGGCTCAAGCGGCATTCTGCGCCTCCCGCACCAACCCGATAAACACGTCTTCGAGTGACGGAATAATGGGCCGCAGACTTACAATCTGGATGCCGTGCCCCGCTAACTGGCTCTCCACCGCTTCCGGACCTTGCCCCAGCGGCAGAAAAAAGTGCAGTTTTGCGCCATAAGGTTCCGCGTTCAGCACAGCCCGCGCGGCGCGCTGATCTGATGTCTCTATTTCGTAGCAGATCTTTTCGAAGCTGCGCTTCAGCCCCTGCGGCGAATCGCAGCGGATCATCCGCCCCTGATTCATCAACCCAACGCGATTGCAGCGCTCTGCTTCATCCAGATAAGCCGTGGTCACGAAGACGGTAAGCCCGTCGCGCACCAATTGATACAGAATGGCCCAGAAGTCGCGCCGCGAAACCGGATCTACGCCATTTGTTGGTTCATCCAGGAAAAGAACTTGCGGATGATGCAGCAGCGTGCACATCAGCGCTAGTTTCTGTTTCATGCCGCCCGAGAGATTCGCCGCACGGCGCGCGCGAAACGGCTCCATGCGCGTCATCCGCAGCAGGCGCTGCATCAACGGTCCGCGTTCGCTCTTCGCCAACCCGAACAAATCGGCGTAGAAGAACATGTTCTCGTCTACCGTCAGATCGCCGTACAGGCCAAAGCGCTGCGCCATGTACCCGATTTGATCTTTCACCGCATCCAGTTCGCGCGCCACGTTGTGCCCGGTCACCCAGGCTTCCCCCTCCGTCGGATCCACCAATCCGCAGATCAAACGCAGTGTAGTGGTCTTTCCCGCGCCGTCCGGACCCACCAGCCCGAAGATCTCGCCCCGCGCGATTTCGAGATTCAGATGATCCACCGCCGTCATCTCGCCGAATTTGCGCGTGAGATTTACAGCCCGAATGACTGCTTCTTTAGGTGCGCCGGTCATTTACTTGTATCTCCGCGTCCACCGGCATGTTCGATTTCAGATCGTGGCTATGGTTGTCCACGTCAATCTTGATGCGATACACCAGCTTCACCCGCTCTTCATGCGTCTGGATCTGCTTGGGCGTGAACTCCGCCTCCGATGCGATGAAGGAAATGTGCCCGGGATAAGTTTTGCCGGGAAACGAGTCGGTCGTCAGTGGCGCGGATTGACCGTATTTCACCCGCCCCAAATCGGCTTCATTGATGTAGGCGCGCAGCCACGGATGATCGATGTCGCCGATCGTCACCACCGTCGTACCCGCCGCCAGCACCTCGCCAACTTCGGCGGATTTCACCAGCACCACGCCGTCGATCGGCGCGGTGACAACTGTATCGTTGATCTGCGTATCGGTAATCGCAACCTGAGCCCTGGCTCGCGACACATCCGCGCGGTGCGCCAGCACGTCCTGTTCTCGCCGCTTCAGTTCAAGCTGATTCGCCTCCGCTGCCGCCACCGCTGCTTGCGCACGAACTACATCGGCGCGCGCGGCCTCGATGTCTTCTTTGCGCGGTCCTTCCACCACCAGCGCTAATCGCTCGTCCGACTGCCGGAGCACCGCCGCCGTGCTGTCCAGCCGCATGCGGTATTGGTCGTATTGCTGCTTGGAAATATCGTCGTTCTTGAACAGATCCTGCGCGCGATCCCAATCCGCCTGCGCCTGATCGTGTTGCGCTTTGGCATCTGCCACGGCCGCTCGCGCCTCTTGAATCTCCTGCGGTCTGGAGCCCGCAACTTGGGCCGCCAGACGCGCTTGGGATGCTCGCAGCTCCGCGTTGCGCAGCGCCACGTCGCTTTCCAACGTGCGCCGCTGCCACTGGACCGACGTTTCCATCTGATCGTATTGCATTTGCGAATTCGTGAGACTGGCTTCGTCGCGATTGCGCTGGCTCAGAACCTGGTCGCGATCGATGCGCGCAATTACCTGTCCCTTTTTGACGTAGTTGCCCTCATCCACGTCCAGCTCGATCAGTTTGCCCGGCACTTTGAACGAGATGTCTACCTGCGTCAATTCGAGGTTGCCCGACACGCTGAGTGTGTTTGCGTTCTTGGGATGCAGATGGTCATAAATGAAATAACCTGCCACGGCCGCGATCGCGAGCAGCGCCAAGACGGGAAATATTCGCTTCTTCATAAGTGCCTCACTGAATCATGCTTTGGATCGTACCTGTGGCGGCGCCCAGGTCGATGCGAGCCAGATTGTAGTTGTAAAGAGCGTTGATGCGGTTGTCGCGCGCCCGTGCCAGGCGCGTTTGCGCGTCGGTGACTTCCACGCTATTCGTCACGCCCGCCTTATACCGCCGCTCAGCCTGCGCCACTTCCTGTTGGGCCAGCGTAAGTCCGTCCTCGGCGGCTTTCACCTGCGCATCGGCTGAATGCAGGCTGTCGATCGCCACCCGCACGTCCAGCTCGATCTGATCGCGCAAATCGGCCGTTCGAATCTCCTCCTGGCGAAACTGCGATGCGCTCTCCGCGCGCCGTGCGTCGCGCCGTCCTCCGTCGAAAATCGGGATCTTGAGCGAAGCCCCCACGCTGCGTGTCGGAAGCGCGTTCGATACACTGCTCCCGATATCGCCGTAGTTGGCGAAAGCGCTCACCGATGGCAGCCGCTCGAGTTTTGTCGCGCTGAAGTTAAGGCGCGCCCCTTCCTGGCGCCGCTGCTGCGCCCGCAGCTCCGCCCGATGCTGATTCGCCGTGGCCAACGCCTCGGCCGCGTCTACCGAATCCATAGGTATGTAGCTGAGCCGATCCACCAATTCGATCGGATTATCCAGCTTCAGCCCAATTACCTTCAGCAGTTGCAGTCGCGTCTTATCGACATCGTTCTCCGCCACCAGCAGCGCCTGCCGATCGTTGGCCAGTTGCACTTCCGCGCGTGTGATCTCGATCCCGGTGCCCGTACCCGCCGCCTTCTGCTGTTGCGCTAACCGCAGCAGCGATTCGGAAAGTTCCACATTGGCGCGCTCGGTTTCAAGCGACGCTTGCGCCCTCAGCCCGGCCAGATAAGCCCGTGCTACCTGATCGGTCACTTGATCGTGCGTGCCCTCGCTATCCGCCTTCGTGGCTTCGATCGCCACTTTAGAGGCCTGATAGCGCCGTATCGCACTGAAGTCGAAGACGCTCTGATTGACGGTGGCCCGTACGTCCAGAACGCTGAACGGCCCGACAAACGTCGGGATCACGAACCCCGGAATTGGAACCTTCGGGAAGTGAAATCCGAAAGCCTCCAGGTTCGCCGTCTCGTTCTGATATTGGAGATAGCCTTCGAAGTCGGGCAGCAACGCGGCTCGCGATTCGGCCGAGCGTGATCCGGCCTGCTTCAAGTCTTCTTCCGCCAGCTTCACCCGCGTGTTGCCTTCCGGCGCCAAAGCAATCTGAACGGCTTGCTTTAATGTGAGCTGCAGCACCGGCGGACGAGTCAGCAGTTGTTGATTCCCGTCTTGCGCCCATAACGGTGCGGATACTAAAACAAACAGAACAGATCTAACGGATCGCATGCTGTACCTCGCTCGAAACCGGCGCCTGCAGCCCCCCCAACACGAAGACCTTCAGGCGCGTAAGTGTCCCTTCCACGTTCGAAGTGTCCACCGCGCCGTTCGACATCATGACCAGCATCTTGTTGGCGGCCATGGTATGCGCCAGCGCTCCGATGGCAAAATGCAGCCGCCACATGAGTTCCTCGCGCGGCAGTTCCGGCAGCGCACGCGCGAATGCTGGCACAAAGCGCTTCGCCAGATCCTCGAACTGATCTTTGTAAAGCCGCACCGCGAATTCCCCCGGTTCGGTGTACAGCCGGCCAATGAGCGGTACGAATTCATGCGCATGGCTCCCGACCATTTCCAGCACCGGGCGGAAGAACGCATCCAGGATCTTCTCGACCGCCACTGGCTCTCCCGCCGCTTCCGATTCGTAAGTGTCTAGCAACGCAAGGCGTCGAGCGTTCATCGGCCCCATTCTCCGGCCAATCACGGCCTGCACCAGCGCCTCTTTGGATTGGAAATGGTAATTCACGGCGGCTAAGTTCACGTCCGCCTCGCTGGTAATTCCGCGTAAGGAAGTCGCTTCGAATCCATTACTTGCAAAGAGCCGTTCGGCCGCATCGAGGATCCGATCCTTCGTATTCATACGTTCGTTTCAATTATACGTATGAATTAGAGCTTGTCAATAGGCAACGAATTGCCGATAGAGGCTGGTGGTTGATCTGAGCCCTGAGACAAGCCGCCGCGTCGACATACTCTTTAGCCCCGACGACCGCGCCAAGGCGCGAGAGTTACTCGTCCAAAACTGCGGTAACAACCTGCCTTTTTGCCGCGAATCGACCATGTACCAGCTGGAACGGGTCCGTTTTGCAGCGCTCAAATACAGCGATGGCGACCTCGGCGCATTAGAACGAGCCGTGACGCTCGCGCAGCGGGACTGGCGTGACTTGCTGATGGCCACGGGTTTTGCGAACGACGTCAGGGCACACCAGCGTTGGATACCGAAACCGGCCGGCGAACCCGCCGAGATCGATGCTTCGAGGCTCGCCGCAAGCATTCATGACCAGTTGGCCTGCCGGCTTGGCCCGCTCGGGTTTGTCCGGCAAGGCGACACTTGGTCGCGCTGCGTTGACGTTCCCCAGCATCTCAAACTGTTGCAAGGACTTACCAGCCGCGCCGAAACCTGCTTCTTCCTCCAGGCCAAAATCGAGGCCCAGCCCACCAGTCTCCGCTTGCACTTACCTCGGCTACCCTCCGGGCCGGCAAAGCTCACGGCGGAACAGGGATTTGTGTTCCGGACCGGGTATGACGAAGGAGAGTTCCTGGCGAAAGTGGATGACGTCTTAGCCCGCGACGTTCTGCCGTTCTTTCAAAGGTTTACATCGCCGAATGCGGTCCAGCGAGGGCTTGAGGACGGGACTTTCGGCCGACACTTGCGCCTCAAAGACGAAGCGCTGCTCTGCTAGGATGGGATTTCGTGAAGTGCAAGATCTGCGACACCCGGAAGTCGCGCCGGTTCTGCCCCGGTTTGAACGCCGAAATATGCTCAATTTGCTGCGGAAATGAGCGAGAAACGAGCGTTTTTTGCCCCTTTGAGTGCCCTTTTTTGGTGGAAGCGCGGCGTCATGAGAAGCCCAAAGAGCTAAATCCGGACGATGTTCCGAACCGTGATATCGCCGTGACCGAGGAATTCCTGCGGGAGCATGAACCGCTGCTGGTGTTTTTGGGGGCGCGGCTGCTGGAAGCGGCGCTAACCGTCGCAGGTGCGGTGGATTCCGACGTCCGGGAAGCGCTGCAGTCCCTGATTCGCACTTATCGCACGCTGCAAAGCGGCCTGTATTACGAAACCAGGCCCACGAACCTGATCGCGGCCGGAATTCATCAGAAGATACAGGAGGCTCTCGAAGGGTTGCGCAAAGAGCTGGCGGAGAAGAACGCGACGCCTATCCGCGACGCGGAGCTGCTCGGAACGCTGGTGTTCCTGGAACGAGTAGAGCTGCACGAAAACAACGGCCGTCCAAAGGGCCGCGCCTTCATCGATTACCTGCGGACGTACTTCGCCTCGGCGGCGCCGGAAATACCGCCTGCGTCTCCGCTGATTCAAGTATGATCGGGTTCATCGTCTTCGCGCACGGGTCGCGTATCGAGAGCGCCAATCAAGCGGTGCGCGATGTGGTTTCGAAGATGGCGGCTTCGGGTGACCACGTGGTGGAGGCTGCGTTCCTGGAACTGGGCCAGCCGGATTTGACGGGAGCAACCCAGCTCCTGATCGCGCGAGGCGCACAGCGTATTATCGTGATCCCGTACTTCCTCACGCTTGGAACGCACATGCAGCGCGACCTGCCCCGCCTGGCGCGCGCGGCTTCCGAGGCAAACGGCGGTGTCGAAGTACAACTCACGTCGCCGCTGGACGGGCATCCGGCGCTGATTGAGGCGCTGCTCGACCGCGCCCGCGCGGCGCTGGGCCAAGATCCGGCATGACGGCCAAGGTCATCGCCTTTCACGACATCGCCCCGGAAGTGCGCCACTTCGTGTTCGAAGTTCCGGAGACCCAGCAGCTGCATTTCAAACCCGGCCAGTTCGTTTCACTGCACGAATCCATCAACGGCAAAAAGATCACGCGCGCGTATTCCATCGTCTCGCTGCCTGACGGGAACCGCTTCGAACTGTGCCTGAATCTGGTACACGACGGTGTTTTCACTCCGCATCTGTTCACGCTCAAGGCCGGCGACTCGATCGAAATGACGCCGCCGCTGGGATTCTTCACCGTGCGCGACCCGTCTAAAGAAGCGGTATTTATTGCCACCGGCACCGGAATCGCCCCTTTCCGCGCGATGGCGCCGGATTACCTGTCACATCCGCATGCGAAGCAATTGACGCTGCTGTTCGGCGTGCGGCACGAGCACACCATTTACTATCGCGAGGATTTCGAGGGCTTGGCGCGGAAATCCGCGAACTTTCGCTTCTGGCCGACGCTCAGCCGCCCGGAAGCCGGTTGGACGGGCAGAACCGGCCACGTTCAGGCGCATTTGCTGGAGGCCATCGGCGAGCGGCGAGAACTGGACGTTTACATCTGCGGGCTGAAGGAGATGGTGGAC
>Ga0070741_10017935_pt1 | contig 11552 bp, 8 predicted proteins | sample Coa_R1_4_FD_66440 | JGI IMG/M metagenome (GOLD analysis project Ga0070741, IMG submission 66440) | Surface soil microbial communities from Centralia Pennsylvania, which are recovering from an underground coalmine fire - Coalmine... | ecosystem: Environmental > Terrestrial > Soil > Unclassified ...
GCTTCTTGACGGTCATCGGGAAGTAGGTTCCGCCCTTGACGGTCGCATCGTTGGCGACAATCACGCACTCCTGCCCGTGTATCGGCCCGATGCCCGTCACGATGCCGGCGCAGGGCGCTTCGTTGTCGTACATGCCAAACGCCGCCAGCGCGCTGAACTCCAGGAAGGGCGCTCCCGGGTCGAGCAGGGCGTCTATCCGCTCACGGGCCAGCATCTTGCCGCGCCCCTTGTGCCTCTGAATGGCCTCCTCTCCGCCACCCTGCTTGACCTGGGCCAGCCGCGCGCGCAGTTCCGCGACGAGCGCGCGATGGTGGGCGGCGTTCTCCTTGAAATGGGGCGCATCGGGGTCTACACGGGTTTGCAGGGCTTTCAACGGCGGTGGTCTCTTCCTCGGCGTTCGGATGCGCGGTTCGGCGCAGTCCTCTGCCGTATAGTTTCCTTCCTACCATCCGATTTCCTGCCGCTTCGCCGCCGCCTCAAACTCCCGCCAGTTGCCAACAAATCAGTTGCCGGTCTGAGGAGACACTGGACAGTTATCGAGGGCGGTTCCAACGTATAATCAAGCGGGGTGCGAAGTCTTGCGCTCCACTCTGGTCGGGAGGGGAGTATAGTCACAATCACTTTGCCGGATGACATACAGCACGTGGGATGTCTGGAGGAACGGCCCCTTGCTACGAAGGCGGGCGGCCTGACTGCTCCTGCAATCAGGCCGCCCGGAGAGAGGATGCGAAGTGGAAGGCCCTATCTGCCGAAAGGCCGCAGGCCCAGAGCCGAAAGCAGGAAGAAGGGGCTGAGAATATCGCCGATGTTGAACGGACGGCCTTTTAACGGGATATAGAGCGTATCGCCATCCTGGAGCGTCACATTCTTGGCAAGATCGGCCCGCGTCATCAATGCCCGCAGGTCCACTTTGATGGACTGCGGTTTACCGTTGACCACGCGCAGGATCCCGGCTTTCCCGATGTCGCCTGTATTGGTCGGCCCGCCCGCCTGCGCCAGCGCATCCAGAACCGTGACCTTCTGAGTCTCCGGCAGGGGGAAGGTGTTCGGGCGGTTCACCTCGCCAAGCACCATGAACTTCGCATCCAGTTCAGGAACTTGCAGGATGTCCCCGTCCTGCAACAGCATCTTGGCTTCCGGGCAGTCCGCCTTGTTCTCCGCAATCAGCGGATAGAGATTCAGCGCGATCTTCTGCCCTTTGCGCAGCAGCGAGGCGTGCGCCAGAGACGCCTTCTCAGTCTGCCCGCCCGCGACGGCGATGGCCTGGGAGAGCGTGATCGTAGACCCGTCCAGGGGCAGCGGATAGTTGCCCGGCTTCATCACCGCGCCGAGGACGTTGTAGGAAGGCGGCGGCGCTTCCTCATTGATGTCCAGGAAGACCGTATCGTTCGGCTCAAGCAGCGGGTCGGAGTTCGGATCGGGGTTTGCGCCGACGATCTTGAGAATATCCAGCTTCGTACTCTTGAAATTCCGAATGAGCGTCCCCGTCACCAGTTTCGTCTTGGCGGGCAGTCCGCCCGCCAGCGCGATCAACGTGGAGACGCGCATCCCCTTGCGCAGAGGGAACTGCCCGCTGGCCCGCGCGCCGACGATGCTGACGTTGCGCGAATGGCTCTCCTTGACGGAAACCGAGATCTGCGGCTCTCGATAGAGTTTGTCCAGACCCTTGTAGAGAACGTCGCGCAGTTGCGCGACCGTCATCCCTTCGGCCTTGATGTCCTCGTCAATGCCGTTGACACGGATCGTGCCGTCCGAGAGAACGGTAACGATCTGATTGATCTCCTCCTGCCCGACGGCGCTGATCTGCAGGACATCGTCTACGCCGATGATGTAGTCCGGCGTCGCTGCCGGGGCCGCCGTTTTGGGCGTCTCGCCGGGCTTATCGTCGGCGCGCGCCGGGCCGGTTCCGCAGAACAGTCCGAGGACCAGCGCCACCGCCAGCGCCAGGAAGAGGCGAGCGCGCGCGGAGCGGAAGGCTGAGAAGCCGCGCGTATCAGGGTGAGAATGCATTACCATACTCCTATACCTTGTCCACATCCGGCGTTTGGACGTTCTCGTTCGTCTCCACGCCCTTCTCTGCCGAGGCGGATGGCTGCGTCCGGGCCGGTTCCCGAACGACGAGAGCCGCGGAGCGCTCTTTTGCCGCCGCCGCCAGTTCTTCCCATTCGCTGCGCCTGCGGCGGATTCGCTCGCTATGCCCATTGCTCGCGCCGTTGCTCTTACCGGGCAGTTCCGCCTTGTGATAGTACGAGTAGTAGCCGTAGTAGTAGCCGCTGCGTCCGCCATCCAGCGGTATCTTGTTATAGACCACGCCGAGAATGCGCGCGTGCGCCTGCCGCAGCAGTTCGTAGCCGTGCCGCAGGGCCGTCTTTTTCGTCGAACCGAGCTGGATGACGTAGATGAGGCCATCTACGGTCGCCGCGAGAACCTGCGCATCCGCTACGGAGAGGCAGGGCGGACTGTCGAAGATGACGATGTCCGAGCGCGCTTTCAGCATCTCCTGCACCTGCTCCATCGCCCGCGAGTTCAGCAGTTCCGCCGGGTTCGGCGGGATGGGGCCGCTGGTCAGAAGCCGCAGATTCTCGATGTTGGTGGCTTGCAGCGCATCGTCTACATCCATCGCGCCGACCAGAACGTTGGTAAGCCCCGGCGTGCTGCGCAGGCCGAACTTCTCATGGATGGTGGGACGGCGCAGGTCGGCGTCCACGAGGATGACCTTCTTGCCGTCCAGCGCCATCGCGACGGCCAGGTTGCACGCCGTGACGGACTTGCCTTCGCCCGGCACGGTGCTGGTGACCAGGATGGACTGAAGCGACTCGTCCACCGCCGCGAAGCGCACGTTGGAGCGCAGGAGGCGGTAGCTTTCCAGCACGGAACCGCCCGTGCTGCCCGCCGTCAGCAGGCGCTGATCTTCGCGCTCGATGTTGGGAATATAGCCCAGCGCCGGGATGCTGACCAGGCGGCGCGCGTCCTCCGGTGTATTGACCCGGTCATCCATGAACTCTTGCAGCAGGGCCAGGCACGCGCCCAGGAACAGGCCCGCGACCAGCGACATCAGAATGATGAGCAGGCGCTTGGGACGCACCGGGTTGGGATTGATGGCGGCGTTGCTGATGATGGTGATCGGCGATGATGTTGCCACCCGGCGTATCCGCATATCGCTCAGGCGGCTCTGAATATCTTTGACGGTCTCCTGCGCCAGGTCTCGATCCTGCATCAGCTTCGCCTGCTGGAACTGGGTGCTGCCGCCCATCTTTTGCAGTTGGGCGATGGCTGCCGCCTTTTTCGCCCGGATACCGGCCAATGCCGCCGCATATCCGGCGCGGTCTGTCTCCAGTTTGCGCAACTGAGTCTGCAAGTCGCCAAGCGCCGGGTTGGGGCCGATAGATTGGGAAGGAACCGTTGCCGGGGTGGCCGCCAGCGTGGCCTTGAGGGAGTCTATTCGCGCTTCCAACTGCTTGACTGTCGGATGGTCGGGTCGAAACTTCGCCAGGGCGGACTGCAGGTCGGCATTGAGGCCATCGAGCTGGGCCTTCAACGCGGCTATCTGGGGGTTGGTGGCGCTTGTCGTGACCGTCACGTTGGCGGGCAGGGCCGCCAGTTCTTTCTTCACGGTCTCTATCTGCGCCTGCGCTCCATCCAGGCTCGTCTGCGCGTCATGTTCCTTCGTCTCCAGGTCTGAAACGAGCTGATACTGCGCCGTCGCGGCCTTGTCCAGGTCGGTGACCTGATTGTTATCCTGGAACTTTTTCAACTCAGAGGCAGCGCGCGCCCAGGCTGCGTTCGCTTCCTTCAACTGGTCTTCGGCAAACTGGATGGCCGTATCGAGGTCTTTGTTGCGCCGGTCGCTTTCCTGCTTGATATAGAGATTCATCAGGTTGTTGGTCACGTCGGCGGCAGCCGTCGCCGTAGGCGCTTCCGTAGTGATATTGATGATATCAATATCTTTCTCGCTGCTGATGCTGACGTTGATACGCGGGTCGCCCGGCATCTGCCCGGAGGCTTTGTAGGCATCTCCCATCAGTTCCGATGTGGTAAGCACCTGGATCTGGGTCTCGATATTATGCCCTGCCGAGGTCGTCAAGGCTCCAGCGAACGGGTTGCGGAGGTCGTTCATTTCAAGCTGGGGATTCTGCTGCGTGACCAGCAGACGGCCGCTGGCGCTATAGACCGGGCGCGAAACCAGCGCAATGATGATACCGACGATCAGCACGAGCGCCGCAGTATACAGAATCGTGGCGCTGCGACGTCTGAGGAGATCGAGATAGTCGCGGAGAGAGACTTCTCCCTGCCCCAATGTCTCATCTTGCATACGATGTAACCCTTCCTGAAACAACGGAGGCGGACTTCCGTGAAATCTCGTAGACTTCGGTGACGAACCGCCCGATGGCTAAGGATACCGATCCGATAGGCGCGGCCTTCATGGCCTGCCAGGAAATGCCTTGCATAATACGTGCCAACGTGCGTGTCGGAGCGCGAACCGGGGAGGCCGCACGGCGCAGCACGCGCGACTCTCAGGCTCGCTTGCGGCGCGAGGGCTTCCTGTTCCTCGATTCTGCCTCTTTCTGAGGCGAAGGCATCTGTTCCGCGTACAGTTCCGCGAGGGCCGCATAGGGGTTGAACGGCTTGCCCTGCTTCTCCAGCTCTTCCTGCTCGGCTTTGTACTGTTGGATACGCGCGTCCAGGCGACGGGCATTGCGGAACGCCTGGGCGGCCATATAGGCGACCGCCACCAGGCCGATCGCGATGGCGAACAGCTTGAAAATGATTCCGAACATGATGAACCGATTCCTTGTCTTGTCGCCCTCGGCCCGGCTGCGGAGAGTGGTCGAGGAGGGGCGATTCTGGTGTCCCTATTATACGAGAAAGCCCGGAGTTTGTACAGCTTTTTGCCTTGCGGCGGTCTCGTCCGCGTCTTCCGCTGGAACGCTGGCAAGGCTTTTCCAGCGGCAACGCGGTTCTTTTTTTGGCAATGATGACAAACAAGCAGGAATTAGTACGGATTGCAGGTAAAATAGCGGGAGAGGACGAATTCGCTCCATATGGAGCGCGGCGGCGTTGGTAACGTCTGGACGCAGCGCCCCGCTTCCCCTCTGGCGCGCAGGCTCCGGCCTGCCGCCGCGAAATCCACTCAACCCTATAGAATGAGGAGGACGCTACGTGAAAAGGATTGGAACTCTATGGAGCGCCGCAGGGATGCTGATGCTTGTCGCCTGCCTTCTCCTGACGCCCGGCGCGGCCCGCGCCCAGTTGACAGCGGACACCGAGGCGGCGGAACTGACGCGCGACTGGAACCTGCGTATCGGCATGTTCATTCCCCAGATGGAGGCGGCCCGCAACGCTTCAAGCGACGTGGGCGTGAGCGGCATCGTCGAGCGCACCGTCTATCGCACGCTCAACTACGAACTCAATGTCGGCATCGGCTACAACGGATTCGACCGGCTCTACAGCGTGCCGATCATGATCACCGGCATCGGGCATCATCGCGGCTGGCGCTACGGCCTGGGCGCAGGCTACGCCTTCGGCAAGCGCGTGAGCGGGCGCGGAACGAGCGGCTCGGTCATCGGGCTGGTTCTCGGCTATCAGTTCACGACCGGCAAGAACCCCCTCTCCGCCGACCTGCGCTATAACTTCGTCTCCGGCTCCGATAACGAACTGGATGGCTACAGCCTTACGGTCGGTACGCAGTTCTAACGGCCCTTCCCGGGCCCCCTCTACGGAAGAGGATGCAGCTAAAACTCCGCCTGGCGAATCGATTCGCTGGGCGGAGTTTTGCTATTGATGCAGAGAGAGACACGGCAAGCAGGAAAACGGAAGGGAAACGTCGAAAGAATCCCCCATCTGTGGTTTGCGCCTCGTAATGCCTCGTTTTGAGTTGTCTGCAAGGGAGAGACGGCGGATACTCCGGGAGTCTCATGCAAGATGCCGTGACCGCATCCCAACCCATAGAGCCGCAGTCAGAAGGCGCCGTCCTCTTCCGTTCGGTCCCCGTTGCCCGCGTCGGCGACGTAAGGATTGCGGTTCCATTTAGCTTCATGCCGAGCGCCAGATGGTGTGTATTTAAGGCGGGAAGGCTGTCTTTATCGCTAATTTCCAGCCAGCCTGGCTGCGTATAGTAGCTAAGTCCGTGCGCTGTCGCGATCCAGAGGCCGTTGTGGGGCATCGGCGGCGAGATCACGGACATCGGGAGATGGGGCTTGCGCCAGGCGGGTCGGCGGCCGCGCGCGGCTGGCGGCTCCCTTCCTGAGAGCGGAACAGCCCCTGGCCGGTTCCGACGATGAGGACGCCACCGGAGCGGAGCGCGCGCCCGACCGCCGTATCCGGCCATGAAACCTTCTGGTTCGCTTTGCTGTCAAAGAGAGTGCGCGCGGTCAGGAGAGAGACACGGTCTGCGGAGCGCGTAGCCTCTGCAAGCGCAATGGTTGTCTCTCCTGGCAAAAATCGGGCGGGCGGCCTTCCGGCTTTCCCTGCGAAATGGTATGTATCTTGCAAGGTCGCTACTCAGAGGCCGCCGCGCAAGCCGGCGCGCAGTCATCGGATCGGCCCGGAAGGGAGCGTTTCGGAGCAAGCAGGCTGCCCGCGTCGGGCGGTATCCCGCCGGAACGGTTCCTGTTCCGTCCCGGCGCAGATCGCGCCGTTGCGCGTGATCGCAACGCTGAGAACCTTGCCTGCAAAACAGTCGTCTATATCTATGTAGTGCGTCGCGACGTCTTGGAGAAATGGGCTGACAGACGTTGAAAAACGATAGCTCGGTTTTGCATTTATTTTTGTCATCCTTTGCAATCCGTGTGTCATGGTCTGGCCCGTCAGCGCCGAGAACGCGAACGCTTCGCTGCCACAGAATATCCCGGCGGCGAGGGAAGGAGCTACGTACCATAAAGTTCGCATGAGATCGCCTTTCGGAGGGGACAGGGGGCGTGCGCCCTTTTACCGCGCGGTTGTAGCAAGTGAACAGCCCTTCTTGTCATCGCGCCCGCGCCGCTGTCCGCAGAAAGGGGATTCGACCGGCAAAATGCCGGTTTTTCCGGCAGGAGGCCAGAAGGAGTCAAGGCCCATAGTGACCTGTGGAACAACCTTATCAGCGCGCAGGAATCACAGCTTCCGCCGCGCTTACGGTCAGGAGAGGACGGATTCTGCCTGCACTATCGCCGTTTCCGGAGTCTCTCCTGGCTATTCCGACGCCCGCAAGGGCAGGCGGAGATGAGGAGCGCCTGCACAACCATGAACACACCCATCAACAAATCCTCGCTCCTGGAGAAGTGGGACGATGCCGAGGAGAGCAGCCTGCCGCGTGGCAGCGCCGACGCCCTCTCCTATATCGCACGTCTCACTCGACAACGCCTGCTCACGGCCCAGGAGGAGATCGAGCTGTCTGCTCGCATACAGCGTGGCGACACGCGCGCCAAAGACCGTCTGGTCGAGGCGAATATGCGACTGGTCATCAATATCGCGAAGAACTACCATAATCCGCTGGTTCCCTTCGAGGACCTGGTTCAGGAAGGGGCCATCGGCCTGATGACGGCGGCGGAACGCTACGATCCGGGCAAAGGCTATCGGTTCAGCACCTATGCCACGCACTGGATTCGTCAGGCGATCAGCCGCGCCATAGATAACAAGGCCAAAGCGATCCGCATCCCGGCGCACGTTTCGGAGACGCTTCGCAAGCTGGAACGTGTCCGCGCGCTGCTCTTCCGCGAGCATGGCGAGGAGCCGAGCGCGGAGCAGTTGGCGCAGTGCATGGGACTGTCGGCGCGCAAGGTCAACGCCCTGCTGCTTGCCAATCAGGAGCCGGTTTCGCTGGATATGCTGGTCGGCGATGAGGAGAACACCACGCTGGCCGCACTGATCAACGACCGGAACGCGGCCAATCCCGAAGGCGTGGTTCTGGATTCGGAGATGCAGAAGGAGTTGTCGGAACTGCTCTCTGTCCTGACCCCACGCGAACGCGAGATCATGCGGCGGCGGCTCGGCTTCGAAGACGATTCGGCGCAAGTCCTGCAAGAGATCGGCGAGACGCTGCACATCTCGCGGGAGCGCGTGCGCCAGATCGAGGCGCAGGCGCTCAAGAAGCTGCGGTTTGCCGCCAAGCGCCGCGACCTGCGCAACTATATCATGGATCAGTGAAGCGGTCTGATTCGTGGCGACAATCGCATAGCGGCCCTGAAATGCGCGCGGCCCGTCAGTACAAGCTGACGGGCCGCGCGTGCGTTTAGCGAGTTGTCTGAACTGTGATTCGTCGGATTATGGGATGGACTGTGATTAGATCAGGGCGCAATCATAGTCTGTCCTTTAATCCCATAAATCACAGTTCAGACCGCGCTTTTACGCGATCGGAGGCGACGCGAGCATAGCGCGGATGCGCCCGGTAAAGTGTTCTACCTCGGCGAGGTTGAACGGCTTGGTCAGGCAGAGGTCTACGCCGGAGACATAGGCCGCATGAACGGAGATGTCGAGGGCGGCCTTCGGGCGGGAGCCGTCGAGGAACAGGCAGAGCGCCGCCTGTTTTCTTTCGGCGGTCGCATTGAGCAGCGTGATAAGCTCGAAGGCAGAGCGGCCCGCGATCCACTCATCCAGAACGATCAGGCGGCTGCCTTGCAGCTCCTCGGACAGGTGTAGCTCTCGGCTGTCTCCTTCGCCGGTCTGCACGAGGCGGCCTGCCGCCTCGAAATCGGAAACGGTGTTCACGGTATCCCATCCGGCGGATTTCAGGGCCACCTCCATCTGCGCGAGAAGCGGGGGATCGAACTCGGTGCTGACGATGGTCGCGATCCATGTAGGTGTCATCGGTGCGTATCCTTCCATTTCCTGTTCTGCAAAGGCACAAAGTCCGCCTGCGCGGACGGGCCTACCCCTCCCAGCCCGGGGCGTAACAAGTTGCGCCCCTACCTCTCCCCTCTCCCACAGCGTTGGGAGAGGGGGCGGGGGTGAAGGCCAGCCGCGAATTCATTCGCCGGGGCTAGTTTTACTGACGGAGGCGGCCAGGCGCGGCGGGCCGAAGGTGCGCGTGGCGGGGAAAAACTCCTCCAGAAGCAGCAGGTGGTCGCCAGAGTGTACCGATTCCGGGGCAGAAACGGGCAGCGTCTCCGGCGATTCGCCACTTCCAACTCGCCGCAGCGCCACCACCAGCCCTTGCGCCCGCAATTCCCCGAAGGTTTTCCCCGCCAATCCCCGGTTTCGTACCGCGTCGGCGGAGAGCCAGCGCAGCAAGAGGAGCCGCTTCCCCAGGAGAAAGCCCTGCTCGACCTGGGGACAGAGGGCGCAGGCCACAAACGTCGCCGCCGCCGTTGCCGCCGCGTTGACCGGGCGATCTATGCCCAATCCGCCGCCTAGCTTATGGGCCAGGGTCGAGTCGTAGATACGGACGACCGTGCGCAGGCGCGGGTTCAGCATCTCGGCCTGGTGCGCGATCCGCAGGCTGTCCAGGTCGTTGGTCGTGGTGACGATGGCCGCGCGGGCCTGCCGGATATTGGCCTGATCCAGCGTGCTTTCGCGATCCGCATCCCCGATGATCACGTGCAGGCGATCCTGCAACTGGGGAACCGACTCGTGTTCGGCATCCCGGTCTATCGCAACGACCGGCTCGCCGATGCGATGCAGCTCTTCCGTCACGCGCGTGCCGACATCGCCCAGGCCGATGACGATGACATGGTGCGTCTGGCTCGACTTCCGGCGGCCCAACGCCTGCTCGACGCGCGCCGAAACGATGTAGTCCGTGATGATGCCGAAAAAGATGGCGATCAGCGCGGCCCCGCCGAGCATCAGGCCGCAGCCGTAGAGCTTGAGCCACCAGGGGGCGCGCTGCAGGTTGTAGTCGCCGAAGCCCACCGTCGTCATCATCGTGACGACGAAGTAGAACGAGTCGAGCCAGGAGGGCATACCGGGCAGGGCGGCGTGGAAGACGAAGACGCTGACGCCCATCAGCGAGAGCAGGCCGAGAAAGGCGAGGCGCAGCGCGTAGGGCGCGCGTTTCCAGGCCATTGCCAGGTCGCGGAACAGATGGCTCGCGCGGTGCAGGTCTCTTCGCGCCCGGCTTTCGCGGCTTCGGCTCCGCCGGCGTTCTCTGCGGGCCAGAAGCCCTGCCGCGCGTATCCGTTCGGTGGCGGCCCCGGAAGCGGCGACGACGAGTTCCTCGCCCGCCGCCAGAGGAGTCTCCGGCGCAGCGTTTTCCGGGCGACGGTGCAGAACAAGTGGAATCAGATCGTGCCGGGAACAGAAGTCGGCGACGGTCTCGCCCACGCCTGGCGTCTCCGCTGTGAAGGCCAGGCGAATCACGTTCAGATAGCAGCCGCCGACGTTGAAGGCCCAGAGCATCTCTTGATCCTGCGCGGCAGCGACGAACACAGGGGCTGTCAGCAGGGCGGGGCTGAGGACGTTGCGGACGCCCTTGACGCGGCGGATACGGTCGGCCAGGTAGCGGTCGAAGACGCGCACGATGAGCGCCACGTTCGGATTGAGCCGCTGCGCGTCCAGGGCGATCTCGATGTTTTCCAGGTCGTTGTCGGTGACGATCAGCACGGCGCGGGCCGTCTCGATACCCGCCGCACGCAGGCTGGCCTCGGAGCGGGCGTCGCCGAGGACGAAACGGAGCGCCTGCGGTTCGATGGCCGCGCGCCATTCCGGGCGAATGTCGCGCGTGATGACCGCGAACGGCTCGCACAGTTCGCGCAGCAGTTCGACGATGCGATACCCGACATGGCCCAGGCCGCAGACGATCAGATGGTCTTTGAGTTCGGTGGGTGAATCGGCTGGCATGGCTCCGCCCTTGCGCGGCGTTCTTCCTGGCGCTGCGCTGTGTCTATAGTATCGGTTTGCACGTTCGGTGTCAAGGTTTCAACCATGAACCACGCCTATAAAAGGCGTGTCTGGGGGGCGGCAGGGCCGCCAACCGTCCCCCCAGACGGGAAATTCAATGGCCCGTCCGTGAGGACGGTTGGCCGTCAGGCCCACGAGACGGGTCTTTTATAGGCCCGGCTTATCGGCCAGGTTCTTGGAGCGATGCAGGACTGCCCCACGCAGACAGCGAAATCTCCTTCAGAGCCATTCTGTTAGCGAAGCAAGTGGAGTCAAGGAGGGAGGACGATGAGCGTCACGACACTGGAGAAGCTGCCGAAAACGATGCGCGCCGTGCGCTGCCATGCGCCGGAGGACTATCGCCTGGAAGAGGTTCCCACGCCCGCGCCCGGCCCCGGCGAGGTCGTCATCAAGCTGGATGCGTGCGGCGTCTGCGCCTCCGACGTGAAGTGTTTCATCGGCGCGCCGCTCTTCTGGGGCGATGAACACCGCAAGGGGTATGTGCAGGCTCCGGTCACGGCGGGCCACGAACTGATCGGAACCGTCGTCGCGCTCGGCGAAGGCGCGGGCGAGAAGTACGGCCTGCAACTCGGCGACCGGGCCATCTCCGAACAGATCGTGCCGTGCTGGGAGTGCCGCTACTGCCGCACCGGACGCTACTGGCTCTGCAACGTCCACGACATCTACGGCTTCCACACCTACACGCAGGGCGGCATGGCCGACTATATGCTCTTCCCGGCGAAGGCGCTCAACTACAAGGT